>ERZ777003.471-NODE-471-length-78177-cov-17.979033_pt1 | contig 78177 bp, 73 predicted proteins | sample MGYA00374956_ERZ777003 | MGnify/ENA primary metagenome ERZ777003 (study PRJEB29302, sample SAMN06268252) | bioreactor metagenome | isolation source: Joint BioEnergy Institute, California, USA | place: USA:Joint BioEnergy Institute, California, USA | collected...
ACCTCGGCATTATGAGTGCCACGCTCTAACCGGCTGAGCTACCTAGCCTTTCTGGCAAACGCACTCGGCCGCCACCTCCGATCGACGGCCTGAGCTGGAGGGAGGCGCATTGTCTGGACGGGAGGCGCCGGTGTCAACCGGCTGCAGCGGCGCGAGGTTCGGGGCGTGGGGCTGGGGCAGTGACCAGCCCCACGCCCCGAGCCTACACATTGAACCGAAAATGCATCACGTCGCCTTCCTGGACGACGTACTCCTTGCCCTCGAGCCGCAGCTTGCCGGCTTCCTTTGCGCCCTGCTCGCCTTTGTACGCGATGAAGTCCTCATAGGCGATGACTTCAGCTCGGATGAACCCCCTCTCGAAATCCGAATGAATGACGCCCGCGGCCTGCGGAGCCGTGGCGCCCGCGCGCACAGTCCACGCACGCACCTCCTTCTCACCGGCGGTGAAATACGTCTGCAGCCCGAGCAGCGCGTAGGCAGCACGGATCACACGGTTGAGACCGGGCTCCTCCAAGCCGAGCTCTTGCAGGAACTCCGCTCGATCGGCTTCGTCGAGCTGCGCGATCTCCGCTTCGATGGCCGCACACACGGGCACGACTTCGGCGTTCTCACTCGCCGCGAGCTCGCGAACCGCATCGAGGTGCGGATTGTCGGTGAAGCCGTTCTCGGAGACGTTCGCGACGTACATGAGGGGCTTCATCGTGATGAGGTGCAGATCGTGCACGAGCTTGCGCTCTTCGGGGTCCGTCACGAGCGAACGTGCCGGTTTGCCTGCATCGAGATGATCGCGCAGTGTCTTGAGCAGATCGCGCAGGCGGATCGCATCCTTATCTCCCGCCTTGGACGCCTTCTCCGCACGCTGCAGTGCACGCTCGACGGTCTCGAGATCCGCCAGTGCGAGCTCGGTATTGATAACCTCGATGTCATCGAGCGGCTTGACCCTGCCGGCAACGTGCACGACGTCGTCGTTCTCGAAGCAACGAACGACGTGCGCGATGGCATCGGTCTCGCGGATGTGTGCGAGGAACTTGTTGCCGAGCCCCTCGCCTTTGGAAGCGCCGGCCACAAGGCCCGCGATGTCGACAAATTCGACCGTCGCTGGCACGACGCGCTCAGGTTTGACGATCGCGGCGAGCGCCTGCAAGCGCGGATCCGGCACCGGCACGACACCGACGTTCGGGTCGATCGTGCAAAAAGGATAGTTCTCCGCCGCAATCTGCGCCCGCGTGAGCGCGTTGAACAGAGTGGACTTGCCTACGTTCGGCAAGCCGACGATGCCGCATTTGATGCCCATTGACGAATTTGAACCGAGGTCTAAGGAAGCTGCGCAAGCCTAACGTGCGAACGGACCGGCAATTGTTCAATGCCTGCTCCGCCCATGCCGACCGCAGCTCACACCGTAGTCTTGCGGTGCAAGCCGTTCATCGCTCGTTCGGCGCCCTGCTCGAGGAACACCGGAAGCGCATCCGAGGCAGCAGCGATCGCCGCCAGGATCCTCTCCTCCTCTGCTGCCGGCGCTCGGCTCAGCACATAGTCGATGACCTGCATACGATCGCCTGGGTGCCCTATGCCAATACGCAGCCGCCAGAAATCGTTGCCGATGTGCGTGATCACATCCCGCAATCCGTTGTGACCGCCGTGCCCGCCGCCGAACTTGAAGCGCGCCTCGCCGATGGGCAGATCGAGCTCATCGTGCGCGATGAGGATCTCCTCGGGCGGCACCTTCAGGTAATCGACGATCGCGCGCACCGACAGGCCGCTGCGGTTCATGTACGTCATCGGCTTGAGCAGGGTGATCTCCTGCTCGCCGAGCTGCACGCGCGCGATATCGCCCTGGTAGCGAGCGTGGCTGCGGAACCGTCCACCAAGCCGCGAAGCGAGCGCATCGACGAACCAAAAGCCGGCGTTGTGGCGGGTGAGCAAGTGCTCCGGCCCTGGGTTGCCGAGCCCCACGATGACTTTGAGTGGAGTACCTGGCATAGCAACGAACCCACTAAAAAGAAAACGGCCGGCGCGCAACGGCCGGCCGTACGCAATCTCGCAAGACCAAGGTTACTTCTTGGCCGCACCCCCAGCCGCAGCGTTGCTTGCGCCCGCTGCCTGCTCGGCAGCAGGCTCTGCCTCCTCGGCCGCCCGCGGCGGATGAATCACCACGACCGGCAGGTTGCGGCCGTGCGCAAGGTCGACCAGCGTCACGCCGGGCGGCAGCTCGAGATCGGACAGACGCTTGATCTCGTTGAGCACCATGGAGGACAGATCCACTGTAATGTACTCGGGCAGATCCTTCGGTAAACACTCCACCAAGACGTCGTTCAGCAAGTGCGACACCAGTCCGCCTTGGCTCTTGACGCCGGGCGCGTTGGCACCGCCCACGAAATGCAACGGCACGCGCATGTGCAGCGGCTCGTCCTCGAGCACGCGCTGCAGATCCAAGTGCAGGATCTGATTCTTCGCGGGGTGGCGCTGCACGTCCTTCAGGATCGCCGGATACGTCTCGCCGTTGACCTTGAGCGCGATGATCGTCGAATAAAAGCGCTCATTGTCGAGCAAGGTCAGCAGGTTCTGGTGATCCAGCGTAATCAGACGCGGCGGTTGCTTGCCGCCATAGAGGATCGCCGGCACCTTCCCGGAACGACGCAGGCGGCGGCTCGCACTCTTGCCCTGCACACCATCCCGAGGGTCGGCGACGAGTTCGAATGAGATTCTCATGATTGGCTCCAATTGAGATGGACCAGGCGATCGCACGAGGAGCGACGAAGTCGGAGGCTCCGTTCGCGTCGATCACCGACCGACCGGAGTGCAAGTTCGCGACCAAACTTGCACCCGGCTTGGCAACGCAGCGCAAGGCTTCCCGTCGGCGGGCTCGGGCCGCCGCTTCGCCGCCTGGGCGCTGCCTCGCTCAATCTATGTACAACGAGCTTACGCTCTCTTCGTCGCGGATGCGGCGCATCGTCTCCGCCAGCAAGCCCGCGACGGACAGCTGACGGATCTTTGGGCACGCTTTCGCCTCTTCGCGCAGCGAAATCGTATCGGTGACGACCAGCTCATCGAGCTGCGACTTCGTCACGCGCTCCACTGCCGGCCCCGACAAGACCGCGTGCGTGACGTACGCAACCACACGCTTGGCGCCGGCCTCCTTCAATGCCGCTGCCGCATGACAGAGCGTGCCCGCCGTATCGACGAGGTCGTCGATGATGACACAAGTCTTGTCTTTGACCTCGCCGATGATGTTCATCACCTCGGACTCGTTCGGACGCGGGCGGCGCTTGTCGATGATTGCAAGGTCCGCATCGTCGAGGCGCTTTGCCATCGCTCGCGCTCGCACGACCCCACCCACGTCAGGCGAGACGACGATGAGGTTCTCGTACTTCTGCTTCCACACGTCGCCGAGCAGCACCGGCGAAGCGTAGACATTGTCCACCGGAATGTCGAAGAAGCCTTGCACTTGGTCGGCGTGCAAATCGACCGTCAGCACACGATCGACGCCAGCGCCCACGATCATGTTCGCAACGAGCTTCGCAGTAATCGCAACACGCTGCGCGCGCGGACGACGATCCTGACGCGCGTAGCCGAAATACGGGATGACCGCCGTGATCCTGCCGGCCGAAGCGCGCCGACACGCATCGACCATCACGAGCAGCTCCATCAGGTGATCGTTGGCAGGTGGAGAGGTCGGCTGCACGATGAAGATATCGCGGCCACGGACATTCTCGAGCAGCTCGACGGTCGTCTCGGAATCGCTGAAGCGCCCTACTGTAGCGCGTCCGAGCGGCATCATCAGATGGCGCGCGATATCGTGAGCGAGTTGCGGGTTAGCATTACCCGTCAACACGGTCATCGAGGAACGATCAGCCATTACCATTACAGCTCCCAACGGGCTGCAGGCTGTAAGCGATGGGCCGCAGGCAGAAGGCTGCGTCGGCGCTTCTAGCTCCAGCCTATGACTTACAGCCTGCAGCCTTGGAATTGGCTGGGGCGGAAGGATTCGAACCTCCGAATGGCGGGATCAAAACCCGCTGCCTTACCACTTGGCTACGCCCCAAGAACTCTTGCAACTCAACCGTCGTGCCCGGCACGCTGCGAGCCCGCTCTGCATTGCTGCGGCTCCTCCGCGAGCCGATCGAGCAAAGGCGAGCGATTCATACCGCGAACGACGAATCCCGTCCAACGCGCAGGGAGCTGCGCCAAAACGGCCCTGGCGGCCTCCTCGTCCGGCATGGATACGAATACGCACGCACCCGTGCCAGTCAAGCGGGCCGAACCGAATCGTCCAAGCCAATCAAGCGCTTCGGCGATTTCAGGATAGCGCCCGCGCACGGTAGACGTGCAATCGTTGCGACCACCCCCCGCGAGAAAGGCGCGTATTGTCGTGACCGGAGAATTGCGTGTCAATTCAGGAGCCTGAAAGATCTCCGCCGTGCTCACATTTGCCTGCGGTTTGACGACGAGGTACACGTTTTCCGGAAAGTCTTGCGGCGAAACTTGCTCACCGATGCCCTCCACCCACGCGGCGCGCCCGCGCACGAACACGGGCACATCGGCGCCAAGGCGCAGCCCTAGCTCGGCCAGATCCTCCTCACTCAGTTCCAGGCCCCACAGGCGATTGAGCGCAACCAAGACAGTGGCCGCATCCGAGCTACCACCGCCGAGCCCCGCCTGCATCGGCACGCGCTTCTCCACCGCGATCGCCACGCCTTCGTTCACCTCAGCGTGCGCGGCAAGCAGCCGTGCGGCCCGCACGACGAGATCCTGATCCGCGGGAATCTCGCCGGGACCGGCAATGCGCTCGATGATGCCGGCAGGACGACGATAGAACCGTAGCGCGTCCGCAAGATCGATGAACTGCAGCGCGGACTGCAGCAGATGGTAGCCGTCAGGGCGGCGCCCCACGATGTGCAGGCACAAATTGAGCTTGGCGGGCGCCGGCCAGGGCTTGGCCGTGCCGAGCGGCGTCTGCATCTCGTCCATCATGGGTCGAACGACCACGAATCGACGACGATGCGTACGCGCGTATCTCCGCTCGCGGCGCGTATGCGTCGTGGCAAGCGCACGCCGCAAGCGTCCGAGTACTGGTATTCGATGCGCCAGCCGTCCTGCTCGAGCGTCGGCATCTCTCCTGCGGGATCGGACAGCCAGCGGTGCTCGCCCGGGGCCGGCAGCCCAAGCATCCAGTAGCGCAGCTTGTCGGCAGGCACACGCGTGCCGAGCCGCGACTCGAGCTCGAGCCATGCCTCGTCGGCCTCATAAACCCGCCCATCCCCCGTTTCCACCTTCAACCGAGGCGATCCTGCCCGCGGGCTCACCAGCTGCAGCCGCACACTGCCGATGCCGACCGGTCCGCGGATGCGGATGTCGGCCCGGTCCTTGCGCTGCGCCCAAGCGAACGAGCCGGAACCGCCGCTGCCGCCACCCGATACGCCAAGGCGACCGCGCGCTTCCCAGCGTGAGACCTGGGCGAGATCTTGCGGAACGGCCGTGCCGGGACGAGTCGGCGCACCCGCGCAGCCGACGATGACGGCGCACACCATTGCGATTCCAAGTGCCCTCAGCCGACCAGGCATGTCTTCCCTTCAGCGCTTCTTCGCGTCGAGCTCTTGCAGACGCTTCTTGAGATCGTCGTGCTCGGGGAAGCGCTCGATCGCGCGCATGAGCGTCGTGCGCGCTTCATCCTCTCGCCCGAGCGACATCAGCACGGCACCGAGATGTTCCTCCACCTCCGGGTCGCTGATGCGGCGCCTGGCCTTCTCCAGATATTCGAGGGCCTCCTCGTGGCGCCCGAGGCGGTGCAGCGCCCAGCCCATGCTGTCGAGGACAGCCCCGCTGTCCGGGGTCTGTCGTAGCGCCTGCTCGATGAGGTTGTATCCTTCGCGATAGCGCGTCGTCCGATCGACGAGTGTGTAGCCGAGCGCATTGAGCGCCACGGGATCGTCTGGGCGCTTTGCGAGCAAAGCGCGCAGCTCATCGATCGCAGCGTTCACCTGATCGGTGGCTTCGAGCTGAAACACGCGCGCGTAGCGCAGATCCACCACATCCGGATATTGCTCGATGGCTTGGTCCAGCAGCTCGATCGCGGCCGCCGGCTCGCCGTTCTCCGCGAGCAGTGCCGCACGCGCCGTGATGCTTTCGATGCGGTAGCGGGGACGGGCCGCGCCGAAATCCTCCATGTGCTTCAGACCCGCTTCGAGCCCTTCCTGCTTGATCTTGATGCGCGCCGCGCGCATCTGGGCGGCGGTCGCGAAGTCGCTGCCCGCGACACGGCTGTAGAGCTGTAAAGCATCGTTCCAGTTTTGGCGCGACTCGGCGATGGCACCGAGATAGTAAAGCGACTCGTACACGAAGCGTCCGCTGGTGACGAGATTCGTGTAGCGCTTGGCCGCGGCGTCGTTGTTGCCCAAGCGGAAGTCCAAGTCCGCCAGCGCACGCTCCACCAGCACCGAGACTTCGTCCCCGCTCGCAAGCGCAGCCAGCTCCTTCTTGCCCTCCTCTTCGCGGCCGAGCTGAAGCAGCAGCAGGGCATACTCCAATCGGTGCGTATCGCGATCGTCATTCTCGAGTACGGCTTTGACGGTCTCGAGGGCGTGCTCGCCATGGCCGGTCAGCAGCTGCGCGCGTGCGAGCAGCAATGCGGCGGGCGACCAGTACGGGCCGAGCTCGCGGGCCTTCTGCGCATGCTCAAGGGCCAGCGCGAAGTTGTCAGATTGCAATGCCGACTGGGCCAGTGCGTAATGCGCCTCGGCCAAGTCGGGGTACTTGGCCACGAGCTTCTGGAGCACGCTGGTGACGGCGGCCTCGGGCAGCTCCTCGGCCAACTGCGGCAGGAGCGCCAGGAAACCTGCTTGCGGGTTGATGTATGCCGTCTCGAGCAAGGCGCCGAGATGCTCTGCCGCCTCGTCGAGCTGATAGAGCTGCAGGGCGACGAAGGCAGCATGTCGACGCGCCTCCTCGCTCGTCTCGTTGAGCTCGAGCCACCGCGCAGCGGCTTGCGCGGCGATGCTCCATTGACGATGCTCGTAGGCCACGCGCGCCGCCTGCTCGGCGAGCAGCTCATCCTGGGCATCCATGGCGGCGCGCAGGTATGCCTTAGAGGCCGCAAGGTACTCGCCGCGTTGCAAGGCTGCTTCCGCTTCTTCCACGAGCGAGCTTGGATCGGCGACTGCCGCATCCTGTGCTTCAGCCGAGGACAGCACGTGAGACGCGCAGGCGGCAAGGAACAGGCAGAGCAGCGCAGAGCAGCCGGCGCGGGCGATCAATGTTGCGGAATTCATCTTGGAGCCACTATAGCAGGTAACGTTCCTACGCTTGTCATCCCGGTGACCTTACCGGACAATCACCCTGGCTGCGCCAGCATCTCGAATGCCTTTCGTTGTCATTGGAATCAATCATCGCACTGCGCCCGTCGAAATCCGCGAAAAAGTCGTTTTCGCGGAGGACGACCTGGGTGCAGCGCTGCGTGAGTTGACGAGCCTGCCGGGCGTTCGCGAAGGCCTCATCGTCTCGACCTGCAACCGCACAGAGCTCTACTGCGTCACCGACGCCGTCGAGCCGCCGCTCGTCGAATGGCTCTCACGCTGGCACGATCTGGCCGCGCATCGTGTCGACATCACGGGCTGCGTGTATCGCCTACACGATACTCAAGCGATCAAGCACATCTTTTCCGTGGCATGCGGGCTCGACTCGCTCGTGCTCGGCGAGCCGCAGATTTTGGGCCAGCTAAAGACTGCCTACCGCCACGCGCACGAGCACGGCGCAACCGGCCCGTACTTAAATCGGCTGATGCAGACGGCATTTTCCGTTGCAAAGCGCGTTCGCACGCATACCCGCATCGGCGCGAGCGCCGTCTCCGTGGCCTCGGCCGCGGTCGTGCTGGCCCGTACTGTTTTCGAGCACTTCGAAAATCATACGGCCTTGCTCGTCGGTGCTGGCGAGATGATCGCGCTGGCGGGCCGTCACTTGCGCGCGAACGGCCTGCGGCGCATCGTCGTGGCCAACCGCCGCATCGCACGAGCACAGGAGCTGGCGGCAGAGCTTGGCGGCTCTTCGATCTCGCTCGATGCGCTTGCCACGCACTTGCCGGATGCAGACATCGTGATCACCTCGACGGCCAGTCCGACACCGGTCGTGACGTACGAGGCGGTGCGCGCGGCGCTGCGCGCTCGTAAGCGCAGGCCGATGTTCATGGTGGACATTGCCGTCCCGCGCGATATCGAGCCCGCTGTGGGCAAGCTGCCGGACGTTTACTTGTTCACGATCGACGACCTCCAGAGTGTTGTCAATGAAAACCTTGAGGCGCGTCGCGAGGCGGCTCGCGACGCCGATCAGCTCATCCTGGCCGAGATTGCAGCATTCGAGCAGCAGCTCAAGGCACTCGATGTCGCGCCGCTCATACGACAGATCCGTGAGAACGCCGACGCGGTGCGGGCCTACACCGTGGCGCAGGCTCAGCGCATGCTCGCAGCCGGCCGCGACCCGCGCGAAGTGATTGAGTTCCTGGGAACGACGCTCACGAGTCGCCTGATGCATGCTCCGACCCAACGCCTCCGCGAAGCGGCAGAGCAGGCCGATGACGAGCTCCTCCGCGCGGTACAATTGCTTTTCAGCGGTCAAGCCCGAGACAGCGCCGGCCAACACACCGAGCCGCCCGCGAACGAAGGCGACGAAACGAGCCCCATGCCGCTGCCGCCGCGCGCGGGCGCCGCGAACGAGCGCTAGCGCATTCTCAGCGGCACGTGCGCCGCGACTCCGCGACCCTCACTCATGAAAGATTCGATTCGTAAGAAGCTCGACAAGCTGGCCGAACGACACGACGAAGTGAGCGCCCTGCTCGCCGATCCGGAGGTCATTGCCGATACGAACAAGTTCCGCGAGCTCTCAATGGAGTATTCGCGCTCGGAACCCATCGTGAGTCGCTACCGCGCCTATCAGCGGCTGCTCGTCGAAAGGGAGCAGGCGCAGGAGATGGCCAAGGAGAGCGACCCGGAGCTGCGCGAGCTCGGCCGCGAAGAGCTGGCGAGCCTGAACGCGCGCATCGAGCAGGAAGCGACTGAGCTTGCCAAGCTACTGCTGCCGAAGGACGAGCGCGACGACAACAACATTTACCTGGAAGTCCGTGCTGGCACGGGCGGCGACGAGGCGGCCCTCTTCGCCGGCGACCTGTTCCGCATGTACTCACGTTACGCCGAATCGCGCGGATGGCGCGTCGAGGTCTTGTCCGAGAGCCCAGGCGAGCACGGCGGCTACAAGGAGATTATCAGCCGCATCGTCGGTCGCGGCGCCTTCTCTCATTTCAAGTTCGAGTCCGGCACGCACCGTGTGCAGCGCGTGCCCGCGACCGAAGCTCAGGGCCGCATTCACACCTCGGCATGCACAGTGGCGATCTTGCCGGAAGTCGAAGAGATCGAATCGATCGAGATCAATCCTGCCGATCTGAGGATCGATACCTTCCGCGCCTCAGGCGCGGGCGGTCAGCACGTTAACAAGACCGACTCCGCGATCCGCATCACGCACATCCCGACCGGCATCGTCGTCGAGTGCCAGGACGAGCGCTCGCAGCACAAGAACCGCGCACGCGCCATGGCCCTGCTCAAAGCACGCCTGCTCGCCGCCGAGCAGGAGAAGCGCGAACGGGCCGAAGCGCAGGCGCGCAAGCTGCAAGTCGGCACTGGAGACCGCTCCGAGCGCATCCGCACCTACAACTTCCCGCAGGGGCGCGTCACCGACCATCGCATCAATCTCACGCTGTACAAGCTCGACGAGGTCATGGACGGCAACCTGGACGAGCTGATCAGCGCTCTGCAGCAGGAATACCAAGCCGAAGAGCTCGCGCGGATGAGCGCGCAGTGAGGGCGTGGGCGCGGACATTCGGCTCTGGGTGCTGGGCGCTGGGTGCTGGCAGTAGCTACTCCAGCCTCCAGCCCAACTCATCCCAACGCCTGCTCGAGGTCCTTGATCAGATCCTCGACATCCTCGATGCCGACCGAGAGGCGAATCAACGAGTCGTCGATACCGAGCTCGGCACGCTTCTCCGGCGGAATCGACGCATGGGTCATGAGACCGGGATGATCGACGAGGCTTTCGACGCCGCCGAGGCTCTCTGCGATCGTGAAGATCTCGAGCTTTTCCAGGAATGCCTTCGCTTCGTTCAGCCCACCCTTCACGAAGAAGGTCACGATGCCGCTGAAGCCGTTCTTCATCTGACGCTTCGCAAGCTCATACTGCGGATGACTCGGCAGACCGGGATAGATCACCCGCGCCACGCGCGGATGCTTCTCCAGCCACTCGGCAATCGCGAGCGCATTCTCGCTGCACTGACGCATGCGTAACGCCAAGGTTTTCAGTCCGCGCAGCGCGAGGAAGCTGTCGAATGGGCCGGCGATGGCACCGACGGCGTTCTGCAGGAACGCGATGCGCTCGGCCAGCTCCGGATCGTTCGTCACCGCCACGCCGCCGATCATGTCCGAATGTCCATTCAAGTACTTCGTCGCCGAATGCATCACGATATCGGCGCCAAGCTCCAGCGGACGCTGAACCCACGGGCTCGCGAAGGTGTTGTCGACGATCGTGAGGATGTTGTGCTTGCGTGCGAACTCCGCCACCTGGGCGATATCAACGAGCCGCAGCGTCGGATTCGTGGGCGTCTCGACCCAGATGAGCCGCGTGTTCGGACGGATCGCCGCCTCCAACGCCTCGAGCTTCGACAAGTCGACGAAGCTGATATCGAGATTCGCCGAGCGGCGCCGTACGCGTTCGAACAATCGGTAGGTGCCACCGTAGAGATCTTCCATCGCCACGATGTGGCTGCCCGCATCCAGCAACTCGAGCAGCGTGCTCGTGGCGGCCATGCCCGATGCGAACGCGAATCCCCGCAAGCCGCCCTCCAGCGCCGCCACGCAACGCTCGTAAGCGCTGCGTGTCGGATTGCTGGTGCGTGCGTAGTCGTATCCCTTGTGCACGCCCGGGCTCGACTGTGCGAACGTCGAGGTCGTGTAGATCGGCGGCATCACCGCCCCGGTGGACGGATCAGGAGCCTGACCCGCATGAATGCATTGAGTTGCGAACTTGAGCTTGGAGCTTCTCTGATCGGTCATGACAGCTTTGTACCCTCACACCTCGACGCGCGCATTACCGCGGCATCTGTCGCCTCAAATAGTTCAACACATCCGAGCGCGTGACGAGGCCGAGGAAGGTATCCCCATCCATCACCGCCGCGGAAGAACGCACCTCGAGCATCGCAACGAGGTTGTCGATCGACATGTCCTTCTGCACACGGAGGAACGTCGCAGTCATGGCGTTGCGCACTGGCTCGTTGAAACGCTCCGGACGGCCGAACGCAAACCGCAGAATGTCATCCTCGGTGATGATGCCGATCAGCTGCTCGCCGTCCATCACGGGCAATTGCGAGAAGCCTGCATTGCGCAGTCGATTGTGTGCCGTGGTGAGCACATCGTCCGGCCCGACCGTGACCGTGGCACGCTGACCGTGCGGGCGGCCGATCAGATCGCGCAAGTCGCCGTACTGCTCGCGCTGGATAAAACCCTGATCCTCCATCCAAAAATCGTTGAAAAGCTTTGAAAGATACCGGGCGCCGGTGTCGCACGCGAACGTGACCACGCGTTTCGGCTCTTTCTGCTCACGGCAGTAGCGCAGAGCCGCGGCAACCAATGTGCCAGTCGAGGAACCTGCGAGAACGCCTTCTTTCTGCAGCAGCTCGCGCCCGACCGAGAAAGACTCGGCGTCCGAGATGGTGTAGGCCCGTTTCGTCATCGAGAAATCACAGATCGAGGGAATGAAATCCTCACCGATGCCTTCGACGAGCCACGATCCCTTTTGCGTCATCTTGCCCGTTTGGATGTACTCGGCGAGCACCGACCCTTGCGGGTCTGCGAGCACGATCTCGACATGAGGAGCATGTTTCTTGAAGAACGCCGTGAGCCCGGCGATCGTGCCGCTCGAGCCGACTCCCACCACGACCGCATCGAGTCTTCCTTCCATTTGCTCCCAGATCTCCGGTGCCGTGGTGAGCTCGTGCGCCTTCGGGTTGTCCGGATTCGCGAACTGATTGATGAAATACGCGCCCATCTGCTTCGCAATGGCGGCACCAAGGTCCTGGTAGTACTCCGGATGACCCTTGGCGACGTCAGAACGCGTCAGCACGACTTCTGCGCCGAGCGCGCGCAGATTGAAGATCTTCTCCTGGCTCATCTTGTCCGGCATGACGAGGATCAGCCGGTAGCCCTTCTGCGCCGCGACCAGCGCCAGACCGATGCCCGTGTTGCCGGCAGTGGCCTCGACGATCGTGTCGCCAGGTTTGAGCTCGCCCCGCTTCTCGGCTTCCTGAATCATCGACAAGCCGATACGGTCCTTGATCGAGCCGCCGGGATTTTGCGACTCGAGCTTCAAGAAGAGCTCGCACGGGCCTACATCGAAGCGCTGCAAGCGCAACATGGGAGTGCGCCCGATCATTTCGAGAACGTTGGAATACACTTGCATGCCCGCATACCTCAGATTCTTCGGGGCCGTTCGTTCGCACCGGCTCGAATGCAAATTCGTGCAAGCTCCTTGCGCGCTTTCGTGCGAGCGGAACGACGGTTACGATGAAGGGAATTCTACCTGACCCGTCGCGGCCTTTATCGTCGATGTCATCCACCCGCTCCTCGCAGACCATTTCGGACGCGCTGCACACGGCAAGCGTGATGCTCGAGCGCGTATCGAACTCGCCACGACTCGATGCCGAATTGATGCTCGAGTACGTGACGGGACTGCCGCGCGCGAGTTTCCGTGCCTCGCCGGAGAAGGAACTGCCTGCCGCAGCAGGCTGGTCATTTCAACAGCTCGTCAAGCGTCGTATGAAGGGCGAACCGGTTGCCTACATCCTCGGCCAACAGGAATTCTGGTCTTTGCTGTTCGAGGTGACGCCGGCGGTTCTGATTCCGCGACCGGAGACCGAGCTGCTCGTCGAGCGGGCGCTCGAACTCATCCCCGACGATCGCACGGCGCGCATCGTCGATCTCGGCACCGGCAGCGGCGCGATCGCCATCGCCATCGCGAACGAACGGCCCCGCGCGCACGTGATCGGTGTCGATCGCTCCAAGGCCGCCCTCGAAGTCGCCGCGCGCAATGCCGCACGTCTGCGAGTGAGCAATGTCCATTTCGAACACGGCGACTGGTTCGAGCCGCTGCGCGACGAACGCTTCGATCTGATCGTGACGAATCCGCCGTACGTCGCACAGAACGATCCCGACCTCTCGCCTCAGGTGCGTCAGTACGAGCCGCTTCTCGCACTCATTCCCGGCCCGACAGGGCTCGAAGCGATCGCGCACATCGTGCGCCACGCGCCCGACCACCTCTTACCTGGCGGACACCTTCTCATCGAGCATGGCTGGAAGCAGGCTGCTGCGGTTCGCGATCTGCTTGTGCGCAGGGGTTTCACTCACGTACGCTCACATCTCGACTTAGCCGGTCACGAGCGCGTCACGGAAGGCTCGATCTGAACGTGCGCACGAGCGTCGACCCATTGTTCAACACTCTTCGTCTCAGCTCATTCCGCAACATGCTGCAAGTCAAGACATCCAAAGGCACATTCACCGTGCAGCTCTTCGAGAAGCAAGCGCCCATCACGGTCGAGAACTTCTTACGCTATGTCGATGAAGGCTTCTTCGACGGAACGATTTTTCATCGCGTCATCGCCGGTTTCATGATCCAGGGCGGCGGGCTGACGCCCGACATGAAGCACAAGAAGGGTCACGCACCGATCAAGAACGAAGCCGCCAATGGGCTGAAGAACAAGCGCGGCACCATCGCCATGGCGCGCACGAACGAGATCGACAGCGCGACCTCGCAATTTTTTATCAACGTCGTCGACAACGACTTCCTCGACCACAGACCGGGCAGCTACGGTTACGCCGTGTTCGGTCGCGTCGACTCGGGGATGGACGTCGTCGATGCCATCGCCGCAGTCAAGACAGGCACCCGCGCCGGATACGAAGACGTCCCCCTGGAGCCGGTCATCATCGAGTCCGTCACCCGCCTGGAGCAGCGAGGCTAGTCACCCAACGCAGCACATGGCGCGAGCTGGTCGCGGTTTTCTCCGACGCTGCGCCCGGTTCTTCCTGTGGGCGATTCTCACGTGGCTCCTCGCAAGCGGCACGCTGGTGCTGTCCTTGCGCTGGCTCAATCCGCCCACAACCGCTTTCATGCTACGCGAGCGCTCGCTCGCGCCGGACTTGCGCATCCGTCATGAGTGGGTCGCTTGGGATGCGATCTCCGCGCACGCCAAGTTGGCGGTGATCGCAGCGGAGGATCAGCGCTTCCCCGATCACGCAGGCTTCGACTTCGCGTCGATCAACGATGCGCTCAGGGACATCGAGCGGGGTCGACGCGTGCGCGGCGCGAGTACGATCTCACAGCAGGTGGCGAAGAATCTTTTTCTTTGGCCCGGCCAGAGCTGGGTTCGCAAAGGCGTCGAAGCCTACTTCACTGTTCTCATCGAGCTCGCGTGGTCAAAGCAGCGCATTCTCGAAGTCTATTTGAATGTGGCGGAGTTCGGCCGCGGTATCTATGGCGTCGGTGCAGCCAGCGATGCGTTCTTCGGCAAGACGGCCGCACAGCTCACCGCATCCGAGGCGGCCCTGCTCGCCGCCGTGTTGCCGAGCCCCAAACGCATGCGCGTGGATGCACCCTCGCCTTACGTGCGCTCACGTCAACAATGGATACTCCAGCAGATGCATGCGTTGGGAGGACGGAAGGTGTTGGATGGGCTGTAGGTGGTACGGAACGGTCTCCTTGTGCGACAGCAGTCCCCTCTGCCCGATGGGCTCTCACAGCCGGCTAGGTGGCCGGCACGACGCACTGATCGATGGCCCCGAAGATGCTGTGTCCGCTTTCATCGAGCATCTCGATGCGTACTCGATCGCCGAACTTGAGGAATGGGGTCAGGGGCCTGCCGTGCTCGAGCTGCTCGAGCATACGTCGCTCGACGATGCAGGCTGAGCCGCGCGAACGGTCGTAATTGGAGATGGTGCCGGAGCCGACGATCGTCCCCGCGCGTGCATTGCGCGTTTGCGTGATGTGCTCGATCAAGCGCGCAAAATCGAACGTCATGTCAACGCCAGCATCGGGACGCCCGAACAGCTTCCCGTTCACCTCGACGACGAGCGGCAGATGGACTCTGCAGTCCCGCCATGCATCGCCGAGCTCGTCCGGCGTGACGGCCACCGGTGAAAACGCGGTCGCAGGTTTCGACTGATAAAAGCCGAAACCCTTCGCGAGCTCGCTCGGAATCAGGTTACGCAACGACCAGTCGTTCACGAGCATCACGAGCTTGATGTGTCGCGTCGCTTGCGCCTGAGTCGTCCCCATCGGCACATCGTCAGTGACGATTGCGATCTCGGCCTCGAAGTCGATGCCGAAATCTTCGCTGGGCACAGGCACATCAGCGCACGCGGCAAGCAAGTCGTCGGAGCCACCCTGATATACGAGCGGATCGGTCCAGAAGCTGGCAGGCATCTCAGCGCCACGCGCCTTTCGCACGAGCTCCACATGATTCACGTACGCGGAGGCATCCACCCACTGATACGCGCGCGGCAGCGGCGCCATGACCGCTTCGGGCGCAAACAGCAGGATCCGCAAGCCGGCGGGTGGCCGGGTTGCTTCGAGCGCGGCGGCGATCTCTCGCAAACGCGGCTCGATACGCACCCAATCATCGAGCGCCGCCTGCAACGTCTCGGCAATGTGCGGCACGGCAACTGCACGCGATAAGTCGCGGCTGACCACGAGCAGCTGGCCGTCACGCGCTCCGGTTCTCAACGTCGCCAGCTTCACGGCGCACACCTCAAAGATCGAAGCGACCGGGTGACGACGTGGTTCGGTCAGCCCGACGCAACTGGCCATGCAGCTGCGGCGCAACTGACTTCCTCACGTCGTCGCCCGGTCGCTCCGTCATTTTGCCTTCCAGCTGTCGACGTAACCCTCCCACTCGACCGCCTTGGCGGCAGCGCCTATCTCGAGCGCATCGCGACTGTCGATCATCACGGCATACTCATCGGTCGCGGGCTTGGATTGGGCGTACATGCTCTCGAGCGCCTTCGGATGCGGACCGTGCGTGAAACCGCAAGGATGCAGCGTCATCATGCCCGGCGCGATGTTGTCGCGGGAGAAGAAATCCCCGGCGTGATAGAAGATCACTTCATCATAGTCTTCGTTGTTGTGGAAAAAGGGGACTTTGAGCGCGCCAGGATCCGTTTCAAACGGCCGCGGCACGAACGTGCATACCACGAACCGATCGGCAACGAAGGTCGTGTGCGCCGACGGCGGTAGATGGTAGCGATGGCTCATGACGGGACGGATGTCCTTGACGTTGATGCGCACCACGGTGAGGTCGCCGTGCCAGCCGATCGCATCGAGAGGATTAAAGGGATAAGTGATCACGGAAACCGCATTCCTACGCTTGACGTGCACCTCCCAGGCGCGATCGTCGGCTTGCTGAGCGAGGAAGGCTGCGTTCATCTGGGGCACATCGAGCATGGCAGGGTCGAACAGCGCGTGACGTCCGAGCAACCCTCTGTCGGGCAGCCCGTAAGAACCGTCGACTGCCTCGATGAGCAACGCAGCCAACGGCCGCTTGACGGCAATGCGCCACATCGTTCCGCGCGGGAGGATCACGTAATCGCCGGCGACAAGACTCAAGTGCCCGTAGTCGCAATAAAGAGCTCCGTGTCCGTCGTGAACGAACAGCAGCTCGTCGCCATCTGCATTGCGCACGAGATGATCCATTGGCGCGGTGAGGTTCCAATAGCGGATGCGAACGTGCGCGTTGTGCAGCAGCTCCTTCGCCTGCCACGGCGAGCGTTGGTCCTTCGGTAGCCGATTGAGATCGAACGCGCGTGGTCGCAACGGTCCCTCGAAGGACACCCAGGCCGTGGGCGGATGCTTGTGATAGAAGAACGATGCCGGTCCGAAAAAACCCTTCCTGCTGATTTCGCGCTCGTATGTGTCCGTCGGCAAGTCTGCATGCGCTTGCCGCGATGCGATGCCTTCAGTGCGGGAAAAAGTGATGGAGCGTCTCATGCTGCGCTCGGGCTCTGGGTACTGGGCTCTGGGCGCCGGCCAAAACCTTCGAAAACGTGCTCGGCGTATTCGACACAAGGCCTTGCGGATGGCATCCGATCGAGCAAACGGCCTGTCTCACTCCTGCCAGCGCGCAAGGCCCAGCGCTCGACAGTCATTAGATGACTCCCCTACGCATCTGATCCAGCTCAACGGACTCGAAGAGCGCCTTGAAATTACCTTCACCGAAACCTTCGTTGCCTTTGCGCTGAATGATCTCGAAGAAGATCGGACCGATGACGTTCTTCGTGAAGATCTGCAGCAGCACCCCTTCCCCTTTCTCGGGGTTGCCGTCGATCAAGATGCGCCGCTTGCGCAGCTCTTCGATTGGCTCGCCGTGTCCGGGCACACGAGCATCGATGCCCTCGTAGTACGTATCAGGCGTTTCCTGGAACTGCACGCCGTGCTCTCGTAGCGCATCGACCGTGTAGAAGATGTCGTCCGTGCCGAGCGCAATGTGCTGGATCCCTTCGCCGCGATACTCGCGCAGATACTCTTCGATCTGCGACTTGTCGTCCTGTGATTCGTTGATAGGTATTCGAATGCGCCCGCAGGGGCTCGTCATTGCGCGACTCAACAGCCCTGTCTTCCTCCCTTCGATATCGAAGTAGCGAATCTCGCGAAAACCGAACAGCTTCTCGTAGAAGCCTGCCCATTTTTCCATGTTGCCGCGCGCAACATTGTGCGTGAGATGATCGATGTACTTGAGTCCCGCCGTGCGAACGGGGCCCGTGGGCTCCACGGGCACGAAGTCGACGTCGTAGATCGTGCGCTCCCCATAGCGATCGACGAGGTAGATCAGGCTGCCGCCGATCCCTTCGATCGCCGGTATGTTGAGCTCCATAGGCCCGACGGGTATCTCGACCGGCCTGGCTCCCAGCTCGATGCAGCGGCGATAGGCGTACGCTGCATCTCTTACTCGGAACGCAATGGCGCATGCCGACGGACCGTGCGCTTGCGCAAAACGTTGCCCGAAACTGCCCGGCTCGGCATTGACGATGAAATTAATGTCGCCCTGACGATGCAGGGTGACATTCTTGCTTCTGTGGCGGGCAACGACCGGGAATCCCAACTGCTCGAAAAGGGCTCGCAGCAACTCGGGATCCGGCGCGGTGTACTCTACGAACTCGAACCCGTCCGTACCGAGCGGGTTGCGAGCCGTGACGCCGTGAGGGATCGGCGGGCTGGCGCGAGGGCCGTTCACGCTCATTGGCTTTCTCCGAAAGTATGCAATGTCGGCAGCAGCTCGAGCAGCGACGGGCGCTGCGTCGCCACATTGCATACACAACATCGGTGTAAACTTCGCGCGATCCGATGGTTACAATTGAAACTATCGCATCGAGCTCCGTCAAGCGAAGATCGACCGATGCCCACATCGATTCGCAGCTTTTCGAGATCTGCCGACAGGCTCCGGCTGGAACGTTTCGTGCCGTATCGACTGTCGGTGCTCTCCAACATCGTGAGCATGAGCATTGCGCATACATATGAGCGCGAGTGCGGGCTCACGATTCCCGAATGGCGCGTGCTCGCGGTGCTCGCCCGCTATCCCAACCTGTCTGCGATCGAGGTTGCGGAACGCGCCGCCATGGACAAGGTCGCAGTGAGCAGGGCCGTGCAAAGCCTGCTTGCAGGACGCAAGCTGGTGCGCAGCTATCACAAGGGTGATCGTCGGCGTTCAATGCTGCGGCTTTCCGCAGCGGGCCGCGCATTGTATATGCGGGTCGCGCCGCTTGCCCTGGGTTACGAACGCAAGCTCCTCGATGCGCTGAGCCCGAGCGATCGTCGCGCGCTCGACAGACTCATTGGCAAACTCATCGAACGCGCGCGACTTCTGAATCACATGAATGGCAAAGACACATGAACGATCGCAGGACGTTCGACGATCTGCTCGGCGAGCACACACTGCCATCCGCAGCGCGCGATCAGCTCCGCTATAATCCGCGCCGCGTCGAAGCCGGCCTTGCCGAGCGAGGAGATCCTTCAGTGAAGATTGTGGCCGAGTTTCAGATTCCCTATCGCCAAATCCTCGATCCAGCCGGTCGTGTTCGCGGCGAGCTACCCGAGTTCGCGAAGGACGACACGGAGCTGCTGAAGATGTTCGGTGCAATGCTTCGGGCACGCATCTTCGACGCCAAGGCAGTCAACTTGCAGCGCACGGGCAAGCTCGGCACCTACGCTCCCTGCCTGGGTCAGGAAGCCGCACACGTCGGTGTCGGCGCGGCGCTACGACCAGAGGACAGCGTTGCCATCGTCTATCGCGAGATCGGGACCCTGTTCTGGCGCGGCGTGCGCATGCTTGACGTTCTGTTGTATTGGGGCGGCGATGAGCGCGGCAATAACTTTGCAGGTCCCGCGCACGATTTTCCCTGGTGTGTGCCGATTGCAACACAAACACTGCATGCAGCCGGCGCTGCCATGGCGTTCAAGATTCGCAAAGAGCCGCGCTGCGCGCTGTCGTTCATCGGCGATGGCGGCACGTCCGAAGGAAGCTTTTACGAGGCGCTCAATCTCGCGGGCGTCAAGAACCTGCCGATCGTGTTCGTCATCGTCAACAACAAGTGGGCGATCTCGGTGCCCGTCGAAGAGCAGACCGCGGCTCAGACACTTGCTCAGAAGGCGATTGCGGCCGGCATTCCCGGTATACAGATCGACGGCAACGACGTCATCGTCGTCCGCGACACGGTCGCCAAGGCACTCGAGAAAGCCCGTTCGGGCGGCGGCCCAACCGTGATCGAAGCTCTCAGCTATCGCCTGAGCGATCACACCACGGCAGACGATGCCAGACGCTATCGCACCAACGCGGAAGTCGAAGAGGCATGGAAGGTCGAACCGCTCATACGGCTGCGCAAATATCTTCAAGGCCGCGGCGTGCTCGATGAGGCTCGCGAGGAAGAGATGAAGACGCAGTACACGGCGGAAGTCGAAGCTGCGGTGGCAGAGTACTTGAACACGCCGAGGCAATCTGTCGATGCAATGTTCGACTATCTCTTCGCAAACCCGCCGCGCTACATCGAGGAGCAAAAAGCGATTGCACGACGCTATGCCGGCACCAGAGCGCCATCGCACTGACGGTTAAGTGCCTGCAGGCGGTAGCCACGGAAACGCCTCGACCGGCGGACCTCAGGTACTCATGGCACAAGTTGAAGAGTCGCACATGCACATAGATGGGAAAATTCTCGCCTTCGGACGCCCCTTCGTCGCACGCATTCGCTCGAGCAATTGCTTGCGGATCGGCGACAGCCTTCGTTTCGCAACCGAGAACCGCAGGTAGCCATGCCGAAAGTCACGATGGTCGAAGCCATTGCAATGGCGCAGGCGTGGGAGCTCGCGCACGACCCGAGCGTGGTTGTGCTCGGCGAGGACGTAGGCAAGAGCGGCGGCGTGTTTCGTGCCACGCAAGGACTCTATGAGCGCTTCGGCGCCGATCGCGTGCAAGACACTCCGCTCGCCGAGAACATGATCGGCGGCATGTGCGTCGGCATGGCCGCGCAAGGGATGCGGCCGGTGGCCGAAATCCAGTTCATGGGGTTTGTCTATCCGGCGATCGATCAAATCGTCAATCACATGAGCCGCCTGCGCCACCGCACGCGTGGCCGCATGAGCTGCCCGGTGGTGCTCAGAATGCCGCACGGGGGCGGCATCCATGCACCGGAGCATCATTCGGAATCGGTCGAGGCCATGCTCGCGCACATACCCGGCATCCGTGTCGTCTGCCCCTCCTCGCCGGCGCGTGCCTACGGCTTGCTCCTCGCCTCGATCCGCGATCCGGACCCCGTCGTCTTCCTGGAACCTGCACGCATATATAGATATGTGAGGCAGGAAGTGGCGGATGACGGCACTGCGTTGCCGCTCGATGTCTGCTACATCCTGCGGGAAGGCAACGACGTCACGGTGGTCACTTGGGGCGCGATGGTGGTCGATGTCCTGAAGGCTGCCGATCAGCTCGCCGGCGAAGGTATCGACGTGGAGGTGATCGATCTTGCCACGTTGAGCCCGATCGACTTCGACACGATTCTCGACTCGGTCGCAAAGACCGGACGGCTGGTCATCGTGCACGAGGCACCGCGCAACTGCGGCATCGGAGCAGAGATCGCTGCAACCGTCGCCGAGCACGCGCTCTACGACTTGCTCGCTCCGATTCAACGCATCACCGGATACGACACCGTGATGCCCTTATACCGGCTCGAGAACGAATATATCCCGAGCATCCCACGCATCATGGACGGTATCAGAGCCACGATGGTGGATGGCTGATTGCACACACGACGGATGCACCGATGAGCACGATATTCAATCTTCCGGATCTTGGCGAAGGTTTGCCCGAAGCCGAAATCGTCGAGTGGCGCGTCAAGGAAGGTGACACGGTCACCGTCGATCAGCCGCTGGTTTCCGTGGAAACTGCAAAAGCAGTCGTCGATGTGCCGAGCCCTTATACGGGTCGCATCGTCAAGCTCTATGCGCAGCCCGGCGACGTCGTGGAAACGGGCAAGCCGCTGGTCGAGTTTGAGCCTGCGGAAGGCACGAAGGTCGCTGCGGCCCGCGCCCCAAGCGCCGCCGCACCTGCTCCAAGCAGCACGGCCCAACCGGCGAGGCCCGCGCAGGGCATGGTCGTGGGGCGCATGGAGAGCAGCGACCAGGAATTCGTCGACCGGGCGATCGTCGGCGGCACCCGTCGCAGCGTGCGGGAGCGCGTTCGCGCCGCGCCGGCGGTGCGCATGCTCGCCAAGCGCCTGGGTGTCGATCTCGCCTCGTGTCGTGCAACGGGCCCGCGCGGGATCGTCAGCGTGGACGATGTGCTCACGGCCGCGAATCTGAGCACGCGCACCCGCCCTGCTTCGCTCGGGGTCCCGGGATTGACGGATGCGGATCGACTGCGCGGCACTCGCAAGGCCATGTCCGCCAGCATGTCGCTGTCGCGCGATGAGGTCGCAACGTGCACGATTTTCGACGACGCCGACATCGAGAGCTGGAAGGACCGCCGCGACATCACGGTGAGACTCATTCGCGCCATTGTCGCCGGCATCAAGGCCGAGCCAGGATTGAATGCGCTTTTCGACCCCACCGGCCCTTCCAGGAAAATCATGGAGCACGTGCACCTGGCGATCGCGATCGACACGCCCGATGGGCTCATCGTGCCCGTGCTGCGCGACGTCGGGCGCCGTTCTGCGGCAGAGCTGCGCGCAGCCTTGGAAGACCTCAAGCAACGCACACGTGCACGAGCCGTCGCGCCGGACGAGATGCGCGACTACACGTTCACGTTATCCAATTTCGGGATGATGGCAGGCCGATACGCGACTCCGCTCGTCGTGCCGCCCACGGTCGCGATCCTAGGGGCGGGACGCTTGCAACGCGACGTCGTCGCGGGCGCCAATGGCCCCGAGATTCATACCCGCATCCCGCTCTCGCTCACCTTCGACCATCGCTGCATCACGGGCGGTGAAGCATGCCGCTTCTTGGCTGCAGCGATTGCGGATCTCGCCTTACCCGAGTAAGGCTAGGGACGCGAAGTGTGCGGCGCCGCAGCGCCGGGCCGCCAGGCTCGCTCCCTAGCCGCTGTCACTGATGACCGTTCGTTCGTAGAGTGTCCGAGGCGCAGGCCTCGGGCTTTTCCTTTTTGTTGAGCATATGAGCACGATTCCCGCTGCCCGACAGAAACTCATCGAGCGCATCGTGGTTGCAGCGCGCTCGCGCAAGCAGCGCCGCGCGGCGCTACCGGTCGATGAGTTCATTCGCCAGTACTTCCACGGCGTCGCCGAGGAAGATCTGAGCGCCTATCCCGCCACCGAGCTGGCCGCCGCAGCGTTGGCACACCTACGCAGCGCGCAAACGCGCAGACGTGGCCAGCCATTGGTCCGAGTTTTCAACGCCGAGGAGGCGCGCGACGGCTGGACCTCCAAGCATACGATCGTCGAGGTGACGATCGATGACATGCCATTCCTGGTCGATTCGCTCAGCATGGTGCTGAACGAGGCAGACCTGGCAATCCACCTGATGATTCATCCGGTGCTCGCGCTGCGACGCGATCGCGCGGGCCGACTCGTCGAGCTCGGCGGCACGCAAAGCGATGCCGGATACACGAAGGAATCCTGGCAGCACGTGCAGATCGATCGCCTCGAGGATCCAGCGCGCTTACGCGAGCTCGAGCGCAAGATTCTGCGTGCCTTCGACGACGTACGCGTCGCAGTCAAGGATTGGCAGCCGATGCGCAAGCGTGCGCTCGAGATCGCAGCGGCCCTCCCTTCACGCCCCCATCCGGTGCCTCAACACGACGTGCAAGCGGCCAAGGAGCTGCTCGAGTGGCTCGCCGACGATCACTTCACGTTCCTCGGCTATCGCGAGCACCGTCTCAAGCGCGGCCGCACCGAAGACATCGTGGAAGCCATTCCGCAGACGGGACTCGGTATCCTGCGTGCTCGCGGGCGAGCGTCGCAGCCAACCGTCTTGCGGGGCGAGGCGCGCGAACGTGCACGCGCTCCCGAGCTATTGACGATCACCAAAGCCAGCTCGAAGTCCACGGTTCATCGCGCCTCGTATCTGGACTACATCGGGATCAAGACCTTCGATGCCGCTGGTCGCGTCACAGGCGAGCAGCGCTTCCTCGGCCTGCTCACCTCAAGCGCCTACCACAGCAGCCCGCGCGACATTCCGTTGCTGAAGCACAAGATCGAGCGCATCACTCGGCACTTCCATCTCGATCCCGCGAGCCACGATGCGAAAGCGGTCGTGCAAGTGATCGAAACGTATCCGCGCGACGAGCTCTTCCAAGCCAGCGTGCCAGAGCTGATCCGCACGGTGCGCGGGATCGTCAACCTGTACGAACGACGCCGTGTGCGCGTCTTCCTGCGACGCGACGTGTTCGGCCGCTTCTACTCTGCGCTCATCTACGTGCCGCGCGACCGCTACAACACGCAAGTCCGCGAACGGATCGAAGCCGCCATCAAGACGGCACTGCACGCAACCGCGCTCGAGTCACACGTGCAGATCTCCGAGTCGGCGCTGGCACGCCTGCACATCATCGCACGCGTCGCCGAAAGCGACGCGCCACGCATCGACGAGGCCACACTCCAGGAACAAATCGCCGAAACGGTACGCACCTGGGACGATCGTCTGCGCGACGCGCTGATCGAAACGTACGGAGAGCACGAGGGGCGCACGATCGCCGATCGCTATCGCAACGCGTTCCCGCCTGCATACGAAGCCGAGGTATCAACGGCGGATGCAATCGAGGACTTGAAGGCCCTCGATCGTGTGCTGGCCGATCCGAGCAACGTCGCGCTGCGGCTCATCGGCGGCCCCGACGCCAGCGCGAATCTGCGTTTGTTCCGCATGGGCTCGGCGATCCCGTTGTCACAGGTGCTGCCGATTCTGGAAAACCTCGGGTTGTTCGTGATCAGCGAGCGGCCCTATGCGGTCAAAGCACCGGCGGGCGACGAGATCTGGATCACGAGCTATGAGGTGCGTCGTGTAGACGGACAACCCATCGAAGAGTCCTTGCAACAACGCTTCGAGGAAGCGTTCACGGCGGTGCTGAACGGCGAGGCCGAGAATGACGGCTTCAATCGCCTGGTGGTGTTGAGCTCGCTCCATTGGCGGCAAGCGATGGTGCTGCGCGCGTACTGCCGCTACTTGCTGCAGACGAACGCTACCTTCAGCCCATCATACATGGAGCAGGTCCTGAGCCGGAACGCGCCGATCGCGGCCACGTTGTTCAGGCTCTTCGAGGCCCAGTTCGATCCTGCGATCGCTGCGAACCGCCGCGAAGCCGAGCTCACCAGGACGCAGCAGCAGCTCAGCGAGCAGCTCGAGGGCGTCACGAGCCTCGACGATGATCGCATCCTGCGCCGCTTTGCCTCGCTCATTCAGGCGACGCTGCGCACGAACTACTACCAAACCGATCGTGCTGGACGCCCCAAGGCATACCTGTCGCTCAAGCTCGATCCGCGTCGCATACCAGATCTGCCCCAGCCACGGCCGGCGTTCGAGATCTTCGTCTACTCTCCTCGCGTCGAAGGTGTGCATTTGCGCATGGGTCACGTGGCACGCGGCGGCATTCGCTGGTCGGACCGACGCGAGGACTTTCGCACGGAAGTTCTCGGACTGCTCAAGGCACAGAACGTCAAGAACACGCTCATCGTACCCGTCGGCGCAAAGGGCGGCTTTGTCGCCAAGCAACTGCCTTCAGAGGCGAGCCGCGAGGAGATACAGCGCGCCGGTTTGGAAGCCTATCGCACGTACATCCGCGCATTGCTCGACATCACCGACAACATCGTGGGCAATCGCGTCGTGCCGCCTGCACAGGTCGTACGTCGCGATGGAGACGATGCCTATCTCGTCGTAGCGCCGGACAAAGGCACGGCAACCTTCTCGGATGTCGCCAACGAGATCGCCGCCGAGTACGACTTCTGGCTGGGCGACGCATTCGCCTCTGGCGGCTCGACGGGTTACGACCACAAGAAGATGGGTATCACTGCACGCGGCGCCTGGGAGTGCGTGAAGCGTCATTTCCGCGAGATCGGCATCGACACGCAGAGACAGGAATTCACCGCCATCGGCATCGGCGACATGTCGGGTGATGTGTTCGGCAACGGCATGCTGCGCTCGCCTCACATGAAGCTGCTCGCCGCATTCAATCATCAGCACATCTTCCTGGACCCGAATCCAGATCCAGCGGTGAGCTTCAAAGAGCGCACGCGCCTATTCGCCCTACCACGCTCGACGTGGGAAGACTATGACCGCAAGAAGATCTCGAAGGGCGGCGGCGTCTACTCGCGCCATGCGAAGACCATCAAGCTTTCGCCCGAGGCCCGCGCCATGCTTGGTGTCGACCGCGACACCCTCACGCCGATCGAGGTCATTCGCGCCATTCTGCGCATGCCCGTGGATCTACTGTGGAACGGCGGCATCGGCACGTACGTCAAGGCCAGCAACGAATCGCACGCTGAAGTCGGCGACCGCGCCAACGATGCAGTACGCGTTGACGCCCGCGAGCTCCGCTGCAAGATCGTGGGCGAAGGCGGCAACCTCGGCTTCACGCAGCGTGCCCGCATCGAATATGCCCTGTGCGGTGGACGCATCAACACGGATTTCGTCGACAACTCCGGCGGCGTGGACTGCTCGGATCACGAGGTCAACATCAAGATCCTGCTCAACACGGCGGTCAAGCGCGGCATGCTCACGCTCGCCAAGCGCAACAAGATGCTGGCGGACATGACCGAGGACGTTGCCGCGCTCGTGCTGCGAGACAACTACTTGCAGAGCCAAGCCCTGTCGACGCTCGAGCTGCGGGCCGCCACTGATCTGTTCGAGCACGCCCATGCCATTCGCTCGCTCGAGCTTTCAGGGCACCTCGATCGCGCGCTGGAATTCCTGCCATCCGCGGAGGAGATCGAGGAGCGTCATCGTGCCGGCAAGGGGCTCACGCGTCCGGAGCTGGCCGTGCTGCTCGCCTACGCCAAGATGACGCTTTACGAGCGGCTCATCGCCTCGGACGTGCCGGAGGATCCGTACTTGAGCCAGGAGCTCGAGCGCTATTTCCCCCCGCTGATCGAGCGTCATTTCGCACGCTTGCTCAAGCAGCATCGCTTGCGCCGCGAGATCATCGCCACCGCGACCACGAACAGCATTGTCAATCGCATGGGGCCCACTTTCGCACGGCGCGTGCAGGAGGACACCGGCGCCAACGCGGCGAGCGTGGTACGTGCCTATGCGATCGCGCGCGAAGCCTTCGGCATGCGCAAGACCTGGGCAGATATTGAAGCGCTCGATAACAGGATCGCCGCCAAGGTGCAGTACGAGATGATGCACGAGACGGCACGGCTGGTACGTTTTGGAACCTATTGGCTGATCCGTCACCAGCCCGACTCGCTCAACATCGATCAGCAGGTGCAGCGCTTCCGCCGTGGGCTGACTGAGCTGGACAATGCGATTCCGGACGTGCTCACCGGCGCCGACCTGGCCGCATTCGAAACGCGCTATGCCCAGTACCGTGCAGCCAACGTGCCTGAAGCGCTTTGCAACCGCATGGCGACGCTCAATGCGCTGCGCTCAGGGCTCGACCTCGTCGCGATCGCGGAGAAGACTCGTTTGCCGATAGAGCGCGCGGCGCGCATCTACTTCGCCGTCGGTCACCTCGTCTCCCTCGATTGGCTGCGCGAGCGGATCGAGTCGCTGAGCGTCACAGGACACTGGCAAGCCGTTGCGCGAGCCACGCTGCGCGACAATGTCTACGATCTGCAGCGCATTCTGTGCCTCCAGGTCTTGAAGGGCCCCTCCCGCGGTACCGTGGACGCCGTCCTGGGTGGCTGGGCGGCACGTCGCAAGAGCGCGGTCGAGGCCGTTCGGAGCACGATGAACGACATGCGTTCGCTGCCAGAAATGGACTTCGCCACGCTCTCGGTCGCCGTCCAGGCGATCCGCAGGCTCGCTGACCTCGAAGAAGCCTGATCGGGCGACGCTTTGTGCATGGAGACTGCGGGCACCGACCAGCTTCGGACGTGCCGAAAGCGTCGCCGTCTGGTATAAAGCGGCCCCTTTCGCTAGAAATCGTCAACCAGCTTCATCGAATAACCATGCCCGGCAAACTCGTACTGCTCCGTCACGGACAAAGCATCTGGAACCTGGAGAACCTTTTTACCGGCTGGGTCGACGTCGACTTGACCGACGCGGGCCGTAATGAGGCGCGCGAAGCCGGGCGGCTTCTCAAGCAAGAGGGGTTCGAGTTCGACCTCGTCTTCACCTCGGTCCTCAAGCGCGCTATCCGCACCGCGTGGATCGTGCTGGACGAGATGGACCTCATGTGGCTGCCGGTCGAGCGGAGCTGGCGCTTGAACGAGCGTCACTACGGCGCGTTGCAGGGCCTCAATAAGGCTCAAACCGTGGAGAAGCACGGTGCCGAGCAGGTCAAGCTCTGGCGGCGCAGCTACGACGTCCCGCCTCCTCCGCTCGCGTTCGACGACGAGCGTCATCCGCGCTTCGATCGGCGCTACAAGGACATTGATCCGAAGGAGCTGCCGACGTCGGAATCGCTCAAGATGACACTCGATCGCGTGCTGCCGTACTGGAACAGCCGGCTCGCCCCCGAGCTCAAGGCCGGGCGCAATGTGCTGGTCGTCGCACACGGCAACAGCCTGCGTGCATTGGTCAAGATGCTCGACGACATGTCGGATGCCGACATCGTCGAGTTCAACATTCCCACCGGAGTGCCGATCCTGTACGAGCTCGACGACAACCTGAAGCCTCGTGTGCCTCGCAAGTTCCTTGGCGACCCGGCAGCCATCGCGGCGGCGGTCGAAGCCGTTGCGCGGCAAACGGAGAAGAAGAGCTAGGCTGGCGGCTGGGGAACGCTAGAATGCAGCGGCGCGCTGTGCGCGCCGTAGACCGTCATTCCCCGTTCCCCCAGTGCGCCATTCACGTCCTGTAAGTCACGAATCACCAAACACAAGCACTCCCCCAAGCGAGTGTTGCTCTGACCGAAGCTTTGTTCTCATCCTGAAGTGGCGAAGATCTACCTCACCGATATCTACGGCGTCGAGCACGTCATCGAAGGCCGCGTCGGCCGCAAGCTCATGGAGAGTCTGCGTGAGCACGAGTTTGGCGTGATCGCAAGCTGCGGCGGGATGTGCTCCTGCGCGACCTGTCATGTGTATGTCGATGAAGCCTGGCGCAACAAGCTCCCGGAGATGTACTCCGACGAGCGCGAGCTCCTCACGTCGCTGACGACATATCAACCAGACGCCTCGCGACTTTCGTGCCAGATCACGTTCGACGAGTCACTCGACGGCATCAAGGTCACCGTCGCGCCTGAAGAATAGGCCATAGCGCGAAGCAAACACGACGCAACTGGTGTGCACGACGCCTGGCTCTAACTCGAGCGTCCAGCCTCCAGCCCCGAGCCCCGAGTCCCCGGCCCGTCGCGCACCTCGTGCCAGAGCTCGCGGATGTATTCGAAGAGCCAGCACGCGTGCTCGAGCTGCTGTAATGCAGAGCCACTCGATGTTTCGAGATACGCCTCCAGCAGGCGTTCCCGCTCAGACTGATCGTAGCCGTGATAGACGCTGACGGAGGCGAGATCGAACAGCGGCACGCCGATGCCCGAATATTCCCAGTCGATGAGCCGTAGCACGCCGTCGTCGATGACATTGAGGTGGTGCACGTCGTTGTGACATAGACACATCTTGGAGCCTTCGCTCAAGGCCCGTGCGAGCCATTCGCCGCGCTCGCGCCTTTCACGCGCCGTCACCGACGAGACGATGCCGTGCTCATCCAGCGATGCTAGATAGCCGCGCAGCGTCTCGAGCAGCTCCACTCGACGCACGCCGTCCGGCACCTGCAGTGCATGCAATTTCCGCAATAATCCAGCCAAACGCTCGATGTTGCGCGGCACGTGCGCATCCGCCTCGGACCACACAGTGCCGAGCTCTCGCGTGACGAGCACCCGCTGCTCGGGATCACACAACACCACTTCTGGACCGATCCCGGCTTCGGCCACGATCGCTAACACGCGCGCCTCACTCGCACGATCGAGCTGCAGCAGCTCCTCGGATACCGAGCTCAACCTGACAATCACGGCATCGTGGCGCGTACGCACCCGCCAGCTGTCGTTGGTGAGGCCGTGCTTGATACGCTCGACCGAGATCACCGCCTCCGGGCTGACGTTCAACGCGCGAGCAGCGATCACTGCGGGTAAGCGATGGATGGGGTGCGACACGCCCGTTGGACCTCCCGATATTGGCGCAAGATCATCGGGCAGAGCACCGATCACCATACGCCTATGCAACGGCTGCTGCGGTCTGGATGCGCAGCTGCCTGCGCCATTGTGCATAACCACGCACGACCAGGACTACGTACAGCGCGAATAGCAGCGCCGTTGGCAACAAGTTCTGTGTGAAGTACAAGTAGGCGGCAAGACCGTCGACCACGATCCAGTAGAGCCAATTCTCGATGAGCCGCCGTGCCACCATCCACGTGGTCACCACACTGCCCCACGTGACGAACGAATCGAGAAAGGGCGCCACAGCGTCGGTTGAACGTGCCAGCAGCCAGCCGTTCACGAACGTTGCGCCCGCCACCGCAGCAGCGACCAGCACATGGTGCCGCAACGGCCAACTGCGGATGAGCAGCTCGCCGCTTTCCGCCTTGCCACGCCGCCACTCGAGATAGCCATACACCGCCATGGCGAGATAATAGACTTGCAGCACCGATTGCATGTACAGCTTCGCTTGCGCGAACAGCACCAGGTATATCGCGGTGCTTGCAAAAGCGCACAGCCAGCACAGCAGACTACGGCGCGCAGCCAGTAGCAGATAAGCCAACCCGAGCGCCGCAGCAAGCACTTCCCAGGGCGAAATCTGCGCAAGCTGAGACAGCAGCTGGGTCACGCTCAGGCTTCTCCGCCAAGCACCTTCATGACGAAGACCTTTCTACCGCCCTCGGCAAAGCTCGTTGCCGTCTCCTTGGCCAGGATTTCGAAGAGGCGCTGATGGTCGCCGGCGATCTGAGTGCTCATCGAGTTCGTCACCACCTTGAGCTCGGGATATGTGTTGAGACGGTCGATGAAACGTTGGATTGCCGGAATGTAGTCGGCATCGAGCGGATACAGGCTGATCTCGATCGTCGTATGCATGGCAAGGCTCTCTATAGGCTGTAGGCTGTAGGCTGTAGGCTGCAGGGTGCAGTAGACGCGCGTGCGCGCGCCTACTGCCTCGTGACTCGTGCGTCGCGGCTCGTCCGTTGCTGCTCGACTGCGTCCTTGCCACGTGACGGCCTGAGCCTCCCAGCTCTCAGCTTCGAGCCGACGCCCAAGTCCCTTTATCTCATTCTCCACGACACCGTGACGCCTAGCTGCCGCGGCTCGCCGAGCTGTGTATACAGCCGTTTCTCCAAAAAGGGCGGCTCGTTGTAGAAGTAGAATCCACGAATCGGATAACGCTCATCGAAGAGGTTCTTCACCCACAGATATGCGCTCCAGTGCTCGCGCTCGTATCCGACTCGCAGGTTGGTGATGCTGTAGGCGTGCGAGCGCTGATCGTGGTCCGTCGGCACGTCGAAGTAGAAGTTGTCCTTTGCACTGACATCGACGCGCGCACGTATACCGCTGGCATGCCGCCAGTCAGCGAACATCGACACGGAATACTCCGGCGCGTGGGCCTGCTCCCGCGACGGCACCGGATCACCGTCTTCCGAAAGACCCCCGGAAGCCTTCGTGCGTAGCAACCCAAGGGTCCCGCCAACCGTCAGAGACGGCGTCAGCGCGTAGCGCAGGCTGGCTTCGAAACCTGCGTTGTAGCCGCTCCTGAGGTTGTCGGTGACAAACACATAGGTGCCCGGATTCATCGGATCGGCTTGCCGTCCGGTTCGCACCTGCAAGTCGCGACGCCATTGATAGAACAAAGCGGCATCGACGAAGCCGCGCCCGCCTCCGAGCTCGCTCTTCAATCCCACTTCGAGGTTGGTGAGATACTCGGGATCGAACTCACGCGCTTCCTCCGGAATCGAGCCGAGATTGAACCCGCCCGCCTTGTAGCCGCGCGACAACGCCACGTACGCCGCAGAGGCATCGGATAGATCCGCGCTCAGCGAGATCTGCCCACCGATCATGCTATCCCGCGCCGAAAGATCCGAGCGCTGCTCGCTTTCGTCGACGAGTCCCTCGTCTTCGTAGTCCGCATCGCGCTGCTCTGCGCGCAGACCGAGAGACCAGCGCCACCTGTCGTTCAGTCGCTGATCGACCTGGCCGAACACAGCGATGTTACGGCCGCGATACTCGCTCCTGAGCCAATCGTCGGTGGTGCCATTCCAAGAAGGATCGAACGGATCTTCGTATACACCGATGAGCCGATCGCGACCCGTCTCGTCGAGCTGCAAGGCGTAGACGCCGACGAGCCATGCCATCTCGCCCGGCGTGTCGCTCGCATCGGAGGCAAGCCTGAGCTCGAAGCTGGCCGTCTCGCGATCGCGATCAGCGCGTTGGAAGTAGTCGTATACATACGGCGCCCAGCTCTGCGCATTACCCCAGTCGGCATCGAAGCTGTTCGTGCTTTTCGAGTCGAGGTATGAGGCAATAGCGGTCACGGTGTAGCCACTCGCCGTCGTGCTCGTGAGCCGCGCGGAGAGCCCCGTGGCGCGCTGCGAATCTTCGCCGGGCCGATCCGACAACGTCACGCGCGAGTTGTCTATCGCCCACGCGTCGTAGCCGTTGTCAAGATCCGCATGCAGCGCCGTGACGTCCAGCGTCGTCCGTTCGCTGGGACGCCAACGCCACTTGAACCGGCCCGTAAGCTCGTCACGATCGTTCGTATCGTCGCGGCCGAGAAACGCATTGCGCATGAAGCCATCGCTGCGCTGCTGCTGCACGGCGATACGCCACGACGAGCGCAGCGATTCGATCGGGCCAGTCAGCGCGAACCCTGCCGAGCGCCCACCGTATTCGCCGATACCAGCCTCTGCCATGTAGCCAAACGTCTCTTCCGGATCGTGGCTTCGCATCACGACGAGGCCCGCGAGCGCGTTGGCGCCATAGCGTGTCCCCTGCGGGCCGCGCAGCACCTCGACACGCTCGATATCGAACAACGTGGCTGCCATGCCGATGCCGCTGAAATCGATGTCATCGATCAGGAAGCCGACCGAGGGGTTCGGCGCACCTTCGTATTGCTCACGCTCGCCAATGCCACGAACTTGGAAATAACGCGGACGGGAAGTGCCCCCGGCCCAATGCAGATTGGGCACGAGCGTCAGCACGTCTTCGAAATGCTGTCTTCCTGCAGCACGTGTCGCATCGACACCAAGCACGGTGACGCTTGCTGGAACATCGATCAGTGTCTGCTCACGGAACGTGGCCGTGACGATGATTTCATCTAGAGGCTCGGCAGCCTGTGCGCACGACAAGGCCGCCGCTGCTGCGAACGCAGCGGGAGTCAAACGAGAACGAAACATGGCCAGATCTCCTTTACAGAAGATCCGGTTACGAGCGATATGAAAGCAGAGAAAATAAGACGCGAAGGAACTCGCACTACCTGCTCCCTACGCCGGTACTAACCGGATCAGGTTCAACGGGTTTGCCGATCAGCGGTGTCGTCAGACCTCGCACCCGGCATCTCAGGCCCATTGAGGGCCACCCCAAGGCGGGCGCAAGTATAAGCTAAGAGAATGTGGATTGGGAAAGAGGCTGAAAAGAAACGTCGTCTTATTGCGAATAGCCAAGCGACCAAGTCCCCGAGTCACGACCACGCGCAACGACGGTTGACCGCGAGCGCGGCATCCGCCATCGTGCGCTCTTCATTGCAACGAGGAACCACGTCATGAGTCAGCGCCGCTGCCGCCTGTTTCATGTCGATGCATTCACCCGCCAGCGTTTTCGTGGCAATCCCGCGGTCGTCGTGCTCGAGGCGGACGACTTAACGGAAGAAGAGATGCAGATGATCGCCGCCGAGGTCAACGGCGAAACCGCGTTCGTTCTCGAGGCCGAATCGGGCGATCACGACATGCAGGTGAAATTCTTCACCCCACGGCATCCGGTGCCGTTTGTCGGCCACGCCACGATCGCTGCGCAATACGTGTATGCAAGAACGACGGGTCTGAAAGGCGAAAAGATCAGACAACGGACCGGCACCGGAATCGTCGAAATCGAGGTCACAGAGGTCGAGGGTGACTATCGCGTTGCGATCACGCAAAGCCCGCCGCTGCTCGGGCCGATCGTGCCCGATCATCACCGACGCCAAGTACTGAACGCGCTCGGCATCTCGAGCCCAAGCCTGCACGTTGACTGCCCGCTGCAGATCCTGACCAAGGGCAGCCATCGACTGTTGATCGGATTGAAGTCGCCCGATTTGCTCAGCTCGCTCAAACCCGATTACGCAGAGCTGGCGCGGCTCACGCCGCATGTCGGTGCCGAGGGTTACTTCGTGTTCGCGCTGACGGAGACGAACGGAAGCATCGGCACGGTTTCCCGCATGTTTTGTCCCGCACTCGGGATTCCGGAGGATCCAGTGAGCGGCAATGCTCACGGAATGCTCGGCGTCTACCTCATCAATCACGAGCTCCTGAAGCCCACCGACGGGCGCGTCGCGTTTCGCGGTCTGCAAGGCCAATGGCTGCGCCGCGATGGAGTCGTCGACGTCGAAGTCGAAACCATCGGCAAGGTCGCCCAGTCCGTTCGCATCGTCGGCGATGCGGTGATCGTGTACGAGGCCGAGATCGTGATTTAGGCTGTGGGCTGTAAGCTCCAAGCCGTAGTGAGCGGCGCGCGCTGCGCGCCGCTCCCCTGTTCCCCATTCCCTTCCTGATATTTGCCCGCTGCAGCCTCCTGCCTACAGCCTCTTCATCGTCGCTTTCCCGCCGCGCTTGATCTCGAGCACGTGTCGCACCGCCGGAATGATGTCCTCGGCGTCATGCACTGCCATGACGATCTGCGTGCCGCTCTCGGCAAGCCGTTGCAGCACTGCGAGCACATACTCCCGCGTCTCAGCATCGAGCCCGGTACACGGCTCATCGAGAAGCAGCAGCTCGGGCTCGTTGATCATGGCGCGCGCGAACAACGCGAGCCGCAGCTGACCGTAGGACACTTGGCGTGGACCGCGGGCGCGCAGCGCGCTCAGCCCGAAGAACTCGAGCCAATGCCGCGCTGCGGCGCGATCGGTTCTGGTCGGCCGCTCGTTGAGACCCACGCTGGAATAGCGCCCGGAGATCACGATCTCTTCAATGGAGCGTGCCAGGTAGTGATCCGCCTGCAGCTCAGGAGAAACCCAGCCGACTCGCTTCTTCCAGCTCTCGATCGGAGTGCCGAATGGCGCGCCCGCACGCTCTATCGTGCCGCCGAGCGCCGGATGCAGATCGCCGTACAGCAAGCTGAGCAATGTCGACTTGCCGCTGCCGTTCGGCCCCAAGATGGCCCAGTGCTCGCCGGTGCGCAGCGTCCAATCGAGATTGCGAATGACCGGTCGATAGTCGCGATACAGCGTGACATCCTGCAAACGAATCAGCCACTCGCCTCGACGCGGCGTTGTCTTCGTGCCGTTCAATCGTTTGGGGACCGGCCTCACGGCGGCATCGAGTGCCGCCGCGCGCGAACGCGGTCGGGTCGCAGCCGTGCGCCGCGCCTGGGCAGGCGCTCGCTCCTTCGGGCCCGCATAGAGAATGCGTCCCCGCTCGATCAGGGCCACGTGCGTCACATTACGTGGTAACTCCTTGGGCCGATGCGTCGTCAGCACCCAGCTATGCCCGGACCGTGGTGCTTCGAGCGCACGACGCAGCTTGAGACGTGTGCGCTCATCCAATCCGTTGAATACTTCATCGAGCAGAAGTACCGGCGCTTCGCTGACGAATGCGCGGGCCACCAATGCGAGGCGGCGCTGACCGTACGAGAGCGTCAGCATGTGCCGCTGTCTCATGCCCCAGAGGGCGAAGCGCTTCAGCACGCGCTCGACACGCGCGCGCTGACTGCGCGTCGGCCGCGTGAGCGGAATGTCTTCATCGAAGAGCCCGGTCGTGACGACCTGCTCGACTGTCAGGTTCCATCCATAGCGCACGTACTTGTCCTGCCGCTCGGGACCGATGTACGCAATCGCTTCCTTGCTGCCGGCAGGCTCTGCGCTCGGCTCGTCCCATAGACAGTACATGCGCCGCTCTCGACCGGTCGGCGTTGGCCAGACATCGCCGCGTAGCATCTTGAGCAGCAGTGTCTTGCCAGAGCCGTTCGGCCCGATCAAGGCCCAACGTTCGCCGCGACGAAGCGTGAAGCTCACGTCATCGAGCACCGGCACGCCGTCAAAGATCACAGAGCAATGGGAAAGCTCGATCAACGGTGAATACACGATACTGGGCTGTAAGCTGTGGGTCGTGGAAAGGGCGTACGCTATGATGACCGCCAGCAAACGAGGAGCGGAGCGGCTGCCGTCGCGATCTCGATCCTAATCCTCGCCCTCGCCGCGATCAGCGCATCGACGTGGTTCTTCTTGACCCGGCGCGCCGCCTCGGCATGCGAGGATGACGCGTCGGTGCATCGACGCGACCACTTCCCGGCCGCCCGATGTCGCTGCCGAGACTCATGCAGGCGCTGAACGATCCCTCGCGCCAGACGATCGTGAAGCTCATTGTAGAAGATCCGGCGCTCGCTGGCAGCGTGTTACAGCAGGACAACAACGCCTATTACCGCATCTCTCCAGCGCGTGTGGACGACTTCCGAGATCCTCATCGCAGCGATGCGACACCACGGCGCGCAGGTCGCGCTACGCATCGCGCGCATGGGAGATGTCCGATCTCTCGGTTCGAGCGCTCGAAGAACACGTGCAACAACGCTCGCCGACGCACATGAGCGAGCTCGCACGCGCCGTCTATTTCGCTCGACTGACCAGCGTGCTTGCGGTGCTGGAGGCGCACCGTTCTGAATTGCACGAGGACGAGTCCCTCGCATTGCTGGAGCTACAAGGCCTGGATAAGATGCACCCGCGCATGCTCTGGGTCGCTGCGCTGGCTTGCCACGAGTAAGTAGCCGGCGGTTTCCTGCAGCGCTCAGCCGCCAAGCTTCACGCTCGCCTTCCCTGCGTCCACGGAACCTGCTGCCGAGGGCGTCCGTTTCGCTGAGACGCCGCAGCGCTCATGGGTGAACAATGCTGATCACGTTCAAGTCGTCTGCGACCGAACCCATTACGATGTTCGAGGATGCAGCTGTCGAGCTGCTGAAGCTCATGGGTGCGACTGGCCGCATACCGGGCGGTCTCAGCCCGGAGGACTTGCCCGCAGCACTTGCGCGGCTCGAAGCAGCCGTCGAAGAGTTGAAGGCCGAGGCGCGTCAGCGGGCCGCTGCGCCTCCGGCTCAGAAGCAAGAGCAAGATGACGATCGCGATGCAGACGATCGCGAGCCGCCGGTTGCAATCACGACACGTGCCGTGCCGCTCCTGGATCTGATGAGACGAGCCGTTGCAGCCAAGGCCGAGCTCGTGTGGGAAGGCGCGTCCTAGGCTGTAGGCTCTAGACGGTCGGGTATAGATGGGCGTTGCGCTCGTTGCCTGCGTCGCTGTCACTCCCTGACGCAACTCCCTGACGCAAGCGTCGCTGCATAAGGAGCGCGGCTGGCGACGTCTGTTCGCGCAAAGGCCCGAAAATGAAGCAAAATAATGTTTTTCCCGCGCTAAGCAGGATCCAGTACCCCAAGCACTTCTAGTTTCATGCTCACGGTCGAACATCTACACAAACGCTATGGCGCGCTCGAAGTCGTTCGCGACGTGAGCTTTCATGTGCCTGTCGGACAGTGCTTTGGATTGCTCGGGCCGAATGGTGCAGGAAAGACGACCACGCTGCGCTGCTGCCTCGGGCTGACGCAACCCGATGCAGGCTCGATTCGTCTCGTGGGATTGCCGATTCCACAAAAGGCACGGGAAGCTCGTTTGCGGGTCGGAGTCGTGCCGCAATTCGACAACCTGGACCCGGACTTCACGGTCACCGAGAACCTGATCGTCTTCGGCCGCTACTTCGGCCTATCGCGTCGCGAATGCGAGGCGCGCGTGGGGCGCCTGCTGGAGTTCGCCGGACTCACCGACAAAGCCGACGCGCGCATCGAAGCGCTGTCGGGAGGCATGAAGCGGCGGCTGACACTGGCACGCGCGATGATCAACGATCCGCAAGTGCTCTTCATGGACGAGCCGACCACTGGGCTCGATCCGCAAGCGCGACACCTCGTATGGGACCGGCTCAAGACACTGGTGACCGAAGGCCGCACCATCGTGCTGACGACGCATTTCATGGACGAAGCGCAGCGGCTTTGCGATCGTGTCGCCATCATGGATCAGGGCGTGCTCATCGCCGAAGACGCGCCGCGCACGCTGATCGAGCGCGAGATCGAGCCAGTGGTGATCGAAGTCTACGGCGAAGGCGTCGAGCGATGGTTCCACACCTACGGCAAGACGTTGTCAAGCCGTGCCGAGCTCGCGGGCGATACCGCGTTCTGCTACTGCGTCGACCCGGAGCCGCTGATGAAAACGCTCGAGGGGCAACGCGAGCTGCGTGCGCTACGACGCGCCGCGAACTTGGAAGACGTATTCCTGAAGCTCACAGGTAGGGATCTTCGTGACTGAAGCCGCCATCGCATCTCCCGCCACCGATACGTCCAGGCGCGTGTCGCGCTGGCGCTTCGCGCATGTCGTCTACCGCAACTATCTGGTGTGGCGCAAGCTGATCGGCTCGGCGCTCGTCGGACACCTCGCCGATCCATTGATCTGGCTCGTGGGTTTGGGCTTCGGGCTCGGCCGTTTGATGCCGCCGATCGGCGGCCTGCGGTACATCGAGTTCCTCGCGAGCGGCATGCTGTGCTACAGCGCGATGAACTCGGCCTCGTTCGAGGGCCTGTGGTCGGCATTCACGCGCCTCAAAGTGCAGCGCACGTGGGAAAGCATCTTGAACGCGCCGATGACGGTTGCGGACGTGGTGATCGGCGAGTGGGTATGGTGCGCCCTCAAGGGTACCCTGTCGGCTGCTGCGATACTGCTGGTCATGGCGCTGCTCGGCATCGTGCAAACACCACTCGCCCTCTGGGTGCTGCCGATCGCGCTCGTCGTAGGGCTCGCGTTCGGCGGGCTCGCGCTCATCATCACCGCGCTCGCGAAGAGCTACGACACGTTCACCTACTACTTCAGTCTGCTGCTCATGCCGATGACGCTGATCTCGGGCGTGTTCTTCCCCATCGACCAGCTGCCGAAGATCGTGCAGACGGCCGCACAATTTTTGCCCTTGGTGCATGCCACAACGCTCGCGCGCGCATTGGCAGTCGGCACGCCGGTCGACAACATCCTTCTGCACGTCGCAGTGCTCGTGTTCTACGCCGTAGCCACTGTGGTGATCGCCGCGAAACTGGTCGAGCGCCGTCTCATGCGCTAGGTCTGCAGCCTGGGGCCTGGCGCAAGCCGCGCACCATCTCGCACAGGAAAGCGTCCGAGCGGCGTGGCGAGAAGGCTGCTTTCGCCGCCTGCTGTCGACAGCCTACAGCCGCACCATGGCCGCGAGTAAAATATCGGCGTCACTGCTCAATCGTGCTCCGAGCCTTCGTTAGGGAGCTGCCTCCATGGGCCGCATGTTCGAAGTTCGAAAACAGACCATGTTCGCGCGCTGGGATCGCATGGCGAAACAGTTCGCGCGGATCGCCAAGGACATCACGATCGCCGTCAAGGCAGGCGGTCCGGATCCGGCAGCGAACGCGGCGCTGCGTCGAATCATCCAGAACGCTCGCTCGGTCAACATGCCGAAGGACAAGGTCGAGGCAGCCATTCGGCGTGCAACTGGCCGGGAAGCGACCAACTATGAGGTCGTGATCTACGAAGGCTACGCGCCGCACGGCGTGGCCGTTCTCGTCGAGTGCGCCACCGACAACCCCACCCGCACCGTGGCGAGCGTTCGCAACATCTTCGCCAAGCACGGTGGCAACTTGGGCACGTCCAACAGCGTGAGCTTCATGTTCAAGAAGATGGGCGTGTTCCGCCTCAATCCTGAGGGCATCGATCAGGACGACCTCGAGCTGTACCTCATCGATCACGGTCTCGAAGAGATGGGCGAAAGCACGGGCGACAAGGGTGAGCCGCAACTCGTGGTGCGCTGTGCCTTCCCGGACTTCGGTCAAGTCCAGGAAGCGCTGGAGAAGCGCGGCATCACGCCAATCTCTGCCGAGCACGAATACATCTGCACGACGCACGTCGAGCTCCCGGACGAGCAAGCCAACGAGGTCATGGCGATGATCGACAAGCTGGAGCAGGACGAGGACGTGCAAAAGGTGTATCACAATCTCGCTTGATGGCGAGATAAGCCGCAAGCCTGGGCAAGGCTACGACCTCCAGGCTATAGTCAACGCGCGCACGTCTGCCCGCCCCGACGCCACGTCGCGTCCATTCGCAATTCACTTATTCCCTCGCCCAGTGTCTCCTGGTTTGCTCGATGCTCTAGGGTTCGAGGCCTCGGGCGCGCCGATCTAGCGACCACGCCGCCGCCCACTCCTCGTCCCCTCGTCCTGTTCCCTCTTAGCTGCTCGCTGGAGCGACGCATGGACCAAGAAACTTTCAACCTGAGCATCCGTCGATTTCTCAAGAAGGTGGGAATCAGCTCTCAACGTGAGATCGAGCACGCGGTCGAGAAGGCGTTGGAGAACGGCACGCTACAAGGCAACGAAACGTTTCAAGCAAAGATGAGGCTCGAAGTGCCTGACCTCGAGATCGAGATGGAGTTCGAAGGCGAGATCACGCTCGAGCAGCCTCGCTGATCGCTCGCGCGTTCGCTGCAACCGCCGCAGGGGCGGAAGCATCTGGTGGGCTCGCGACCTTGGGGCTCGCCAGCGCGACCAGCCCGAGCCAAAGGCGCCACCTAGATCCTGGTCGTATCCAACGTGATGCTGACCGGGCAATGATCGCTGCCCATCACCTCCGAATGAATCTCGGCCTTTTTCACCGCATCACGCAGTGAAGCCGACACCAGGATGTAATCGATTCTCCATCCCACATTGCGCTCGCGGGCGTTCGTAAATGGACTCCACCAGGTGTAGTAGCCGTTGCCTTGCTTGAACATACGAAAGGTGTCGACGAAGCCCGCATCGATGAATCTCTGGAATCCCTCACGCTCCTCGTCCGTGAAACCCTTCTTGCCCCGGTTCGGCTTCGGATTGGCCAGATCGAGCTCGGTGTGCGCGACATTGAGATCGCCGCAGAAGATGACCGGCTTCTTCTTCTCGAGTTTCTTGCAGTAGGCAAGAAACGCGGGATCCCAATGCTCGTACCTCAGCTTCAGGCGACTCAGATCGTCTTTTGCGTTCGGCGTATACACCGTCACGACGAAGAACTTCTCGAATTCTGCGGTGATGAGCCTGCCTTCTTCCTCCGCATTGCGTTCCAGCTCGTCTGCGAACTTGTATCGCTTTGCAAAGCTCTTCGGAAAACCGTTGACGACCGAGAGCGGCTCGATTCTCGAGAAAATCGCCGTGCCTGCGTAGCCCTTCTTCACAGCCGAGTGCCAATACTCGTGGTACTCCGGTAGATCGATCTCGATCTGTCCCCGTTGTGCCTTCGTTTCCTGCAGGCACAGGATGTCCGGCCGGTACTTCTTCACGTACGGAAGGAAAAAGCCCTTCCTCACGACTGCTCGGATGCCGTTGACGTTCCAGGAATGCAACTTCAGGAGCACGGATCTTTCTCTTGCATGGTGGAAAACCAAGGCCGGCATTGTAGCCGGGCTAGGAGCGTAAACACGGCTCGCAGATAATGCGCGCGTCTGCCTAGCAAACAAGGAGCGCCCTTGCAGTTGGATCTCTCGTTGGCTCAAGCTGCTGTAGCGCTGCCGAGCGGTGCCAGCGTGCTGCGCCTCGGTGCGCTCACGAGCCTTCTTGCCGGCCTTGGCACGACGGTCGGCGCGCTCGGGATCTTCCTTCTGCGCCAGCCGTCCGCCCGTACCCTCAACGCGCTGATCAGTGGCGCTGCCGGCGTCATGCTGGCAGCGTCCTTTTTCTCCCTGCTGCAGCCGGCGATCGAGCAAGCAGAAGCGCGCTCGAGCCATGTCGGCTTCGGCGTGTTGAGCGTCATGATCGGGGTGTTCCTCGGCGCTGCATTGCTTTTCGTCATCCACCGGTACGCGCCCCACGAGCATTTCGAGCTCGGCCGCGAAGGACCGGCCGACACGCGGCTTGGGCGACTATGGCTATTCGTCATCGCGATCACGTTGCACAACTTTCCCGAGGGTATGGCCGTCGGCGTCGGCTTCGCTGGCGGAGACATTGCCAACGGCGTCTCGCTCGGCGTCGGCATCGGGCTACAGAACATCCCGGAAGGGCTCGCTGTCGCGGTCTCGCTGATCGCGATCGGCTATCGCAAGTCGGTAGCGTTCTGGGTCGCCTCCCTCACGGGACTCGTCGAGCCGCTCGGCGGCCTCATCGGTGCCTCGGCCATTTGGCTTGCCGAGCCAATCATGCCCGTCATTCTTGGCGTGGCCGCAGGTGCGATGATCTTCATCATCAGTGACGAAATCATTCCCGAGACACACCGCAGCGAGCACCGTAACCTCGCCACGTTTTCGTTGCTCACAGGGGTGGTGCTGATGCTGTTTCTCGATGTGTTGCTCAGCTGATGAAGTGAAGTATGGAGCCTGGGGGCTGGAGACTGGAGGCTGGAGGCAGGCGTGCCATTCCCTGTTCGCTATTCCCTATTCATCCCCTCTTCCCCAGCCCCTCGCTCGATTAGGTATAGTCTTTGCATCGGCTAAGCCTGCCGGCCAGTGAGTCGCAGGTTTGTCAGTCAACCACAGGGATACGAGCCATGCATCGCCTTCAATCCGCCTTCCTCTTCGACCTCGATGGCACCTTGATCGACAGCGTGTATCAGCACGTGCTGGCGTGGCACGAAGCGCTGATGAAGGAGAACATCGAGCTCGCGGTCTGGCGCATACATCGCAAGATCGGCATGAGCGGCGGATTGTTTGCAAACATGCTATTGCGCGAAACTGGACTCGATATCGAGCCTGAACGCATCGAGCGGTTGCAGCAGCATCATGCTGCCGCGTATCGCGCCCGCGTCAACCAGGTGCGTCCGCTGCCGGGTGCGCGCGAGCTGCTCACGTTCTTGACGCAAGCGAAGATCCCCTGGGCGATCGCCACGAGCGGGCGAATGGAAACCGCAGGTCCCGCGATCGAGACGCTCGGTCTGGATCTGAGCCAAGTGCCGATCATTACGCGCGACCGCGTGAAGTATGCCAAGCCGGATCCTGATCTCTTTCTCGCCGCTGCCGAAGCGCTTGGCGTCGATATCTCCGCATGCTTCATCGTCGGCGACAGCGTATGGGACATGCTCGCCGCCCGACGCGCTCGAGGTCTAGGCATCGGCGTCCTATCGGGTGGCTACGGCCTGGAAGAGTTGGAGCGTGCCGGTGCGTATCGGGTGTTCGAGGACCCGGCGCAGCTGCTCAAGCACATAGACGAGCTCGGGGCGCGACGATGAGGTGAGGCTGGGGCTGGATACTGGGGCTGGGGGCTGGAGACTGGAGCAAGAGTCGCGTACGGCCTCCCGCTGCCAGCCTCCGATCCACCGTCAGGCCTGCGGCTCGAGGACGAGCTGTCCGTCCTTCACCGGAATGCGAGCACCGGCACCCGGATCGTAATCCAGCCGCACTGACGCCTCCTTGTCTCCGAGACGATAGAGCACGTCGTAGCCGACCTGCTTCTCGTGCGTATCGTAAACGGTGCGGCAGCGTTGCTCGGTCGTGGTATAGGTATTGCCTTTCTGGAGGCGGTCCTGAATGCGATTGCCTGCGTAACCGCCCGCCACCGCACCCGCCGCGGTCGCAATTTTTCGGCCATCGCCGCTGCCGATTTGACTACCGAGGACGCCCCCGACGACTGCGCCGACAACGGTGCCTGTCACCTTGTGCTGATCTTTCGCCGGGCGTGTGTGCGTCACGACGACATCCTCGCATTCCTGGCGCGGCGTGCGCACGGTCTCCGTAATCGGGTGCACGGCGAGCACCTCAGCATATTTGGGTTCGCTGAGCCACTGGTAACCGGCAAAGGCTCCTCCCGCAGTGATCACTGCGGCGCCTAGCACGACCCCTGTCACCAACGACTTGTTCATACGATTCTCCTCTGCTGCGCGGTCTTCACCTACGCACTGTCGGTGCACTTGTACCGAATGGCCCCGGCGGACGTCACCTATCGCGAAATGGCGACAGGGGATCTCCGGCAGCTCGGGATCGGTACAAAACCCGAAGATCTCGGCAAAGGCTGCTTTGCGCTCCCTACGCGGGCCAGACGACAACGAACCGCGCTCCACCGAGCGCCGACTGGTCGGCCGTGACATGCCCGCCATGCCATTCCACGATCCGCTTGACGATCGCGAGCCCCAATCCGAAGCCGCTCTTGTGACGTCCTGGCTCGTTCAGCTGCACGAACGATGCAAACACCCGCTGACGCTCACTTTCGGGAATACCGGGCCCGTCGTCTTCCACCACTAGTCGATACGCACTCGACGATACGCCGAATGCGACACGGATCTGCGTGTTGGCATACCGCAGTGCGTTGTAGAGTAAGTTGCGCAAGACCGTTTCCATGAGGTGCGCGTCGCATACGACGTTCGTAGCCGAAGGCTCGACTTCGCACGAGATAGACACATCGGTGTGCGCACGCCGCCGAACGGCATCAGTGATCGCCGGCAAGATCGCGGTGAAGTCGTGGGGAGCCAAATTGAGCGCGACGTCGGCTCGTTCGAGGATCGCGTACTCGAGCGTCGCGTTCACGAAACGATCGAGCTCTGCGATGTCGGTATCGATGTTGTCAAGATGTTGCGTCAGCTGTTGCGGATCGCGCGCCGTTCGCGCCATCTCGACCTCAAAGCGCATGCGCGACAGCGGCGTCTTGATCTCGTGCGAGAGCGCATTGGACATATCCCGCTGCGAGCTGACCAGGGCATCGATGCGCGCAGCCATGCGCTTGAAGGCCTGCGCGAGCGAATACACCTGAGAATGCGGCTTGATGTCTATGTCAAAGGACCAGTTGCGATCGCCGAACCGAGTCGCTGCACGCTCGAGAGCACGCAAATCGCGCGTAAGCGGCCACAGCCATATCATCAACACGAGCGCAATCGCAGTGTAGAAAATGAATGCCAGCACCCAGTCGAGCAGCCCACGCTGTGGCTCATAGGCAACGTAACGAAACGCCAGCAGTCGTCCATCGTCTGCAAGCTGCTTGAGCACCCAGGCCCGATTCTTGCCGTCGCGCAGAACGGCCACCTCTCCACGGGCGAGCGCTGCGATCATCTCCTCTCCCGCGATATCCTGCGGCTCGAACAGCTCGAGATCCACACCAGTCTTGGCGGCGAGCTCGGCCACGAAGGCAGCTCGCTGCTCGTGGGGCACGTTCGCCAATTGTTGTTCGACGATGGCAAGACTCGCCGCTTGCGGTCTGGTCTCGGCCTTCCATTCCTCTTCCGTGCGCCGACCGTATTCCTGCCACAGCTGCTCCTGCCCCCAGCTCACCGCAGCGAGCGTAAGCACGATGAGTGCATAGAGTTGGAGGAAATGGCGGACCATGGTTGGGCTGGGGCGCGGGGCTTGGGGTTGGGGCCAAGGCGCGCTTGTGTACTTATTCCCTATTCTTTATTCCTTGTCGAGGCGCTTAAGAACCTTTCACTGGGCTCTGGGCTCTTCGCGCTGGGCTCTGGGTGGCAGGTGGCTGGCCAGGCGCGCGCTCGTTTCCGCTGCCCCGTTCCCTATCCTCCGCTGCCACCCGCAGCCGCGAGCCATGCTTCTCACGTCCAGGCGTCGGGCACGAACAGATAGCCGTGGCCCCACACCGTGCGGATGCGCGCGGCCTGCGTGTCACCAAGCTTCTTGCGCAGGTGCGAGATGCGCACGTCGAGCGTGCGATCGAGGCCGTCGTATTCCCGCTTGTAAAGCTGCAGATAAAGCGTCTCGCGCGATTGTACCTCGCCCGCTTTGGTGGCAAGCGCATACAGGAGATCGAACTCGTTACTGGTGAGGGCGATGAGTCTTCCGTCCAGCTTCACCGCCCGTGCAGCGGGATCGATTGTGAGCGCGCCGAACCGAAGGATCTTGTGCTCCGGGCCGTACGCCATACGTCGACGGCGCAGGAGCGCGTTGATCCGCGCCACGAGCACCCGCGGCTCGACGGGTTTGACTACGTAATCATCTGCTCCGAGCTCGAGCCCGAGCACCTGATCGATGTCGTTGTCGCGCGCAGTGAGAATGAGGATTGGTAAGTCATGTGCGGTCCGCACTTCGCGGCACACCGCGAAACCGTCGCGACCTGGCAATCCCAGATCGAGCACCATCAGATCAGGCTTCTCGCGTTGCACTCGCTCGAGCACACGATCGCCGCGGTGCTCGACGGATACTCGAAAACCGTTGTTCTCGAGGTAGGTACGAATGAGCTCGGCCAGGCGCTGATCGTCCTCGACGAGCACGATGAGCGGAAGCGTCACGGCACTCACGGGCTGAAGCAAATCACTAGCATCGTCATCAAGGCCAAATGCTCCAAGGCTGATGGCGTCTGCGACGTAACTGCAGCGCCTCGCGGATTACGCTGACAGCCTGGGAGGCCAACACTTGCTCGAGCTGCGGATCGCGCAGCTCGACGATCAGGTCTTCACTGAACGTCAATTCGATGCTGTACACACCTTCGGAATAATTCTCCCAGCAACGTTTCACGTCCGGTCGATCGACGATGATGAGACATAATGATTCGTTGCGATCGGCACGCCATTCAGCACGCACTGTCGTCTGACAAGCATCCTCGTGGGCTCGCAGCGTGCACACGCGCGGACGAACCTGGAGCTCGATCTGGGCAGCGGAGGAATCCGCATGCACGAGGCCGGCTACGCCGAGCGACAGCAGCGCCACCGCCTCAAAGAACTTTGAGCACGAAACCCGCGAAGAACGTCGTGACGCTGTCCTCGGCGACGATGGGGCTGTCCGTGATCGAATCGGCGAGTCGCTCGTGGTGCACGGACGTGCTGAAGCTCCATCGCTCCGAAAGCGGGTGCACGAACCCGAGCTTGATGAACGGATTGAGCGCCGCACCCGGCTCATAAAGACCGTCGACTCCGTAGTAGTACTGGACGAGCGCTGAGCTCTTCCAGGTCAGCCCGGCGCTGACCACGAGTGAGCTTTTCGATTGTACGACAGGAGTCGCGATCGCAGCGCGGACTTCGTAGCCGTCGTGCTCTCCCGTCACCTCGCGCAGGGCGTCGAGCTGCCCGACAAAGCGCCCCGCTCTGAACAGCCACTCAGGCCCGACCAGATAGGTCGTGCGGCGGCCGCCGATCGGATACTCGCGCACCAATTCGAAAGAAGGCACAGCCGTGGGCGGCGCATTCAGCGATACGGTGGAGGCCGAGACGAAGATGTTCTGCAGGTCGTTGCGAACGAAGAAGACGCGATCGTAGCCAGGCGCAGCGATGACGTTGAACATGTGTGCGTCCGTCTCGTGCAACGTGAAGCCGAGCTCGAGATTCTCGAGGAAGAAGCGCTTGCCGTAGTAGCTGATTTGCGGCAGCAGATGAAGCGGGATGTCCGAATTCGCCGCGATCGGATTGGAGCGCTCGCCATAGCCAATGCTCAGGCTGATCTCCCACTTCCCTACGATTACGCAGTCGGCCGACGGCGCACGACACGGGGTTTGCGCGGCTGCTGCCGCGCTCCACAAGATCAGGACGAGCGCGGCCGCCCATTGGCGTGGGATCAGGTACATGAGAATCGAAAGAATACTGCGTCGGCGCACCCCATTTGGCCATGAATTATCCCTAAGGGCGATAACGGCATCTGTCAACGTCGCGTTGCGATTTGTAACGTGAGTGTATTGGGCGCAGGGCTTGGGGCTCGGGGTTTCGGGCTCCACCCCCTCAGCCTAGAGCCTAGAGCTAGCCCCAGCATCGAGCGTCTTCAGCAGGCGGTAACACACCTCCAAGGTGGGCATCTCGAGCCCGTGCTCTCGCGCGCGGCGCAGAGCAAAGCCCAGTGTCTCGTCGATCTCGAGCGGCGTGCCTCGCTCCACGTCTTGCAGCGTCGACATCCGATGCTCGGGCGCGTCCGCCGCGAAGCGACTTCCGATTTCTTGCACCGCCCGTAGCGCGTCCCCTTCTCCTGACTCCGCGATGAGCTTCGCCGGTAGCGGCGACAGATCCATGAGCGGGATCTGTAACGCTTCCGCGAGGCGCGCAACTTCGCGCACGAGCCGAACGGCCAGCCAAGCGCCATCCGCGTGTGAGAGATAACGCCACGTGTTCAAGCGCGTGAGCGCGGCGAGCGGAACGAGCCCCACCCAGGCGACGAACTTCGACCATTCGCGCGTCTTGATGTCAGGAAACGCGGTACAACGAACACCAGCGGCATCGATCGTGTCTGCGAGCGCCGTGACCCGCTGCGTCATCTCGCCTGACAGCTCGCCGACATGGAGGCCTACATTCCGTGTGAACAGCACCTCTCCCGATGCGAGCAATTCACCGCTGAAGTCCGCCATCGCACCGATCACGGCATTGGGCGGAAACACTTGCGCGAGCAACTCGTCCTTCACGACGCCGTTCTGCACCGAGAAGACGGTGCCCGTTTTCACGTGCGCGTAGGGCTCGATGCTCCGCAACGTGTCGATTGCTTTCGTGGCGACGACAAAGCAATCGACTTCACGCAGCAGCGCTGGCTGGGTCACGACGGGGCAGCGCACCTTGAGCTCGGCGAGACCATGCACGACCAAGCCCTCTCGCTCGATAGCCTCCGCACGCCGCCCGCGGGCGAGCATTGTGACGTCGTGACCAGCGCGGACCAAGTGCGCGCCGAGGATCGTGCCGAGCGCGCCGGCCCCAAGAATTGCGAATCTCATGCGCGTCGTTCCACCGCGTAGCAAGAGACCGAGATTATAGGGGCGTTATCGCGAGGCTGGAGTCAGGGACGACACGCTCGGCGCGTGCCGCGTAACAGCCCGCTGCTGCATAGTGAAGGTGAACGTAGCTCACGCGCGCGTCATCGAACAGCTGCTCGAGCGCCGCTTCCAGCTCCGCGCCGTGGGCCAAGCTCGCTCGGACCAACATGTGGTGCGCATCGAAGCCTCGCAGCGACAGCGTGCGACAGCGAAACAGAGCCGGCACCTCGCCGACCGCACAACGCGCCTCAGATGCGCCTTGCTTCACGTAGATGGCGTGTGAAGCTCGAAAAGGTGTAGGCGCAGGCTGGTGCTCGTGGTTCAGCAGCAACACCGTGTCTCCGACCTCCGCGTCGGTCAGACTCACGCGACAGGGGAAGCCCGGCTTACGATCAGCAACCGTCCGAACGATGTTTTGCGCCAGCAACGCTTCGTCCGAAAGCGAAAAAAGCGGCGCAAAAGTCTCAAGCGACAGAGGAACGATTCGAAAGGGCATACAACAAGCTCCGATCTCCACCAAGGGTGGGGACAGCTTCCAAGATCGGCTTGCGACCGACGATCCGATCCTTGCTCTTGAATCGACCGGGCGGAAGGCATCCCTCCGCACTCCTCATACGACCGACGCGTCGCGCGCGGAGAAGGACGGATACCGCGCCTGCGAACTTCGTGAAGCGATGGTGCGTTCTGTGGGTTACCGGGATCTCGCGGAGCTCGTTGCGTGAATCAGCGACTGACAGGCTTGTTCGATTTGGATAGATACGAAACAAGCAGTCGGGTCGTTGCGGGAGGCGATCGGAAGTGAACAAAGAGTCTCAGTGCGATTTCGCCAGGATCAAGAGTCGGATCAAGCAGCGCTGGCGTCGCTTGACGGAAGAGGAGATCGAGCAGCTCGAAGGACGAGCGGACATTCTCGCTCTGAAGCTGCAGGAGTGCTACGGATGGGAGCGCGAAGAGGCTGAGCGTCAGGTCCGCGAGTTCAAGGCGCGCCACAATTGGCAGTGAAGCAGCGACCAGTGATGCGCGCGCCTCGTGCCTCGCGGCCCGCCAGCGCGGGTGGGCCGTCAACGTGTGTCAGACTGTGACCTTCTCATTGGCGCTCCAGTCGGCGTGCCTGACTGTCGCTGCGCCGCCGGATCGAGCTAGAATTATTTTATCGCACCGCCGAAGCTCGCGCATCGTCGTCGGTTGCCACAGCAACGTCTGAGAGTTCAGCATCAGCCACCCCCTTCCCCTCACGCTCCGCACATGTCTGCCGTCTGCACCTACGAGCTAGCGCGTCGCTCGGACGCAGAGACGATTGCGGGCATGTCACGCTGGCTCATTGAAGCGGGCTTGACTCCCACCTGGCACACCGAGCGGGTGCTCTGGCACATGCAGGACAAGGAGAGCGTCGTGCTCGTGGCCCGCGATCAGGGTCGACTAGTGGGATTCGCGATCATGCAGTTCGGCGACGCGAGTGCTCATCTCAACTTGCTCGGCGTGGCGCCGACTCGCCAGCGAAACGGGATCGGCCGACAGCTGCTGTCATGGCTGGAAACGAGCGCGATAACCGCAGGCACGTTCCTCATCGGGCTCGAAGTTCGTGAGACGAATCTCGCCGCTCGAAGGTTCTACGCCACGATGGGGTACCGCGAGATCGGTCGAGTCGACGGCTACTACCAAGGTCGAGAGAACGCGATTCGCATGTATCGCGATCTGGCCAAGCACGCGGCTGCGCGCTGAGCACAGGCTCTGGCGCCGGGCTACTGGCTAGAACATTGTGACCCGAGCCCCAACCCCCGAGCCCTAACGCACTTCTTCCAATCCCCCCACGACTCCGCGCGGCGACAACAGGATCTGCCAAAGCTGCAAGCGCCTGGATCGAAACGCTGCTGCGGACGACAGTAGCCAGAATTCCCACATGCGGCGAAACCGCTCGCCGTACTTGTCGGCGAGCTCCGGCCAGCTTGCTCGGAAGCGCTCGTGCCACGCCATCAGCGTCCGATCGTAGTCGGGGCCGAACGAGTGCCAGTCCTCGACGATGAACACTCCCTCGAGCGCATGCGCAATCTGCTGAATGGACGGGATTTGCGAATTCGGGAAGATGTAGCGCTCGATCCAGGGATCGGTCGTGCGCTCCGAAACATTGCCACCGATGGTATGGAGCAGGAACAAGCCGTCGTCGGCGAGCAACCGACGCACGTGCTCGAAGTACGTGCGGTAATTGCGCCAACCGACGTGCTCGAACATCCCGAGCGAGTAGATGCGATCGAATCGTCCTTGCAGCGATCGGTAATCCTGCAGCAGGATGGTCACCGGCAGGCCCTTGCAGCGCGCGCGGGCGGTCTCCGCCTGATTTTTCGAGACCGTCACGCCCGTCACGCTCACACCATACCGTTCCGCGGCAAATTGCGCCGCACCGCCCCACCCACAGCCGATATCGAGCACGCGCATACCGGGCTCGAGACGAAGCTTGCGGCAAACCAAGTCGAGCTTGGCTTCTTGTGCGCTGTCGAGATCGTTCGCATTGCGCCAGTATCCGCAGCTGTAGATCATGCGCGAGTCGAGCATACGCTCGTACAGGTCATCGCCGATGTCATAGTGCTGCTCGCCCACCTTGAACGAGCGGCGCGGCGATTGACGGTTGATGATGTGCGTCTGTGCCGCCATCAGGAGCTTGTGAATCGAGCGGACCTTCTCCTCAGCAGCTGCCCGAAAGACGCGGAACAACATCTCATCGAGCTGGGCACAATCCCACTGAGCGTCCATGTACGATTCGCCAACGCCGAGTGTGCCTTTCCAAAGAACACGGCGGAAAAACGATGGATCGTTGACCTTGACGTCCCAGGGATTTGGCCCATCGAGCTGCACTCCCGTTCCACGGAGCAGCGCTTCGACAGCCTCACGCGCTTTCGGCATGTAATCAACCCTCTTCTGCTGCCTCGCCCGGCGAGGTGTGGCGCAAAATGGTACTCGTTGTAAGCAAGCGCGAAAACTGCGCGGCAAAATGACGAGTCACGCCTGTCGACCTCTTCGCACGAGTCGGCGAGAATGCGAAGCGTGACCACGATTCGCGGCTTCATTCTGCAGGCGAGCTATCGCATCGTCGCAACCGACGGCGGGCGGCGCCCGATCATTCATATATACGGGCGCACCGCCGACGGTCGGACGTTTCTCGTGCGCGACGACCGGCAACGGCCGCATTTCTACGTTCGCGCCTGCGATGCCGTGCAGGCGCAGGCGCTGGGTCCCCGCGCGATTGCACCGACTGACCGCGTGACGTTCGCGGGCGAACCAGTCTGCCGCATCGAGGTGGATACGCCGCAGGACGTCCCGCCGCTACGCGAGAGACTGCACGAGCTCGGCATCGAAACCTATGAAGCAGACGTGCGCTTCGCGCTTCGGTACTTGATCGAGCGAGGCATCAAGGGCGGTTGCGAGGTCGAAGGCGCAGCAGCGTCTGGCGAGCAGATCGATTTCGTGTTCGACAGCCCGAGCGTGCGTCCGGCGTCCGTCAAGATCGAGCCGCGCGTCTTGGCATTCGACATCGAGACCGATCCGAAAGGCCAACGCTTGCTCGCGATCTCACTCTACTCGCCAGAAATCGACGAAGTGCTCATCGTGGACGGAAGCGGCCGCGCCATGCCGGAGCGCGCGACAGCATGTCGCGACGAGCGGGCCGCGCTCGATGCCTTCTGCGAGCGCGTACGCACCCTCGACCCCGACGTGCTCACAGGTTGGAACACCATCGATTTCGACTTGGCCGTGCTCCAGCGAATCGCCACGCGGCTCAGTCACCCGCTGCGACTCGGACGCGATACAGGCGCCCTTCGTCTGCGCAAACCGGAAGGCTACTTCGGCAGCGGACAAGCGAGCATTCCAGGGCGGCTCGTGCTCGATGGCATCGATCTGCTGCGCGGTGCGTTCGTGCGCATGGACGATTACTCGCTCGATGCGGTCGCTCGCGAAGTCTTGGGTGAAGGTAAGGTCGTCACGGGAGATGCACGCCATCGAATGGCGGAGATCATGCACAACTACCGTCACGACCTGCCGGCCTTCGCGCTCTATGCCCGCACGGACGCACGCTTGGCGTATCAGATCATCGAGCGCCTGAATCTCATCCCGCTCGCGTTCGCACGCAGTGAGCTCACCGGCATGACGCCCGATCGGGTCGCCGCGAGCATCGCTTCGTTCGACTTCCTGTACCTGAGCGAGCTCGAGCAGCGGCGCATCGTGGCTCCCACCGTGCGTGGCGACGATTCGCGCGTGTTCGCCACCCAGCAAGGCGGTTACGTGCTCGAGCCGATCACGGGCCTGCATTCAAATGTCTGGGTGTTCGATTTCAAGAGCCTCTATCCGAGCATCATCCGCACGTTCAACATCGACCCACTCTCGTACGTGGCGACGCCGACCGCCGACGAAGACTTGATCGTCACGCCCGGCGGTGCGTTTCGTCGCACACCTGCCATACTGCCTCGGCTGCTCGATGAGTTGTTCCCGCGGCGCGAGGCCGCACAAAGGGCAGGCGATCGCGTTGCGGCGAATGCGATCAAGATTCTGATGAATTCCTTCTACGGCGTGCTCGGCACGCCTGCGTGCCGCTTCTACAACCCGGCACTCGCAAACGCCATCACCGGCACCGGACGAGAGCTCTTGCTGTGGTCGAAGGGCTGGTTCGAGCGGGCGGGTTACGTCGTGCTATACGGCGACACCGATAGCCTTTTCGTGCAATCGGGCATCGAGGATCCCGAACGAGCGCTCGAACAGGCTCGCGAGCTTGCGCTGGCGTTGAATCGCGATCTTGCTCAACACATAGCCGATCGTTGGCGAGTCACGAGCCGCCTCGAGCTCAAGTTCGAGAGACTGTACGTCAAGCTATTCCTGCCTCAAGCTCGTCACAGCACGCGCGGCGCCAGCAAACGCTATGCAGGCATGCCGTACGGGCAGGACACGGTGCATTTTGTCGGGATGGAAGTCGTCCGCCGTGACTGGACCGCGCTCGCGAAGCAAGTACAGCGCGAGCTGTACTTGCGCCTGTTCACCGGCCGACCGGTGGACGACTATCTAGCGGATGTCGTCAAGCAAGTGCGCGGCGGCGAGCTGGACAATGCGCTCGTGTATCGCAAGAACCTGCGCAAAGGCGCCGAGGAATACACTGCCACGACACCGCCTCATGTGGTGGCCGCGCGTAAGTCCACTCGCGCCGCCGGCAGGCTGATTGCTTATGTCATGACCACCGCCGGGCCCGAGCCGATCGACAACGTGCAGCACCCGATCGACCGCGAGCACTACGTGATCAAGCAGATCAAGCCGGTGGCCGAGCCTGTGCTCACTACGCTCGGGCTCGACTTCGAGCAAGTGATCGGGGATCAGCGCCAACTCACGCTGGATGTGTGAGGTGTGGAGCTGGGGGCTTGGGGCTGCGGGCGCTGCCACACCGTTGTCGAGACGTGTATGGTCCGTCACCCACAGCTCAGCACTTGCAAGCACAACCGCAGCGTCAGCTCCAACTTCCAGCCCCCAGCCCCAAGCCCCCTTTCGGCTACAGTGGGCATCGGTCGTGCCGATCACTACAATGGCCTGGCCGACTCAAACCTGGACTGGGGTCCCAGCTTGCTCGGCAGGGACAGGTTGTTCGCAACTGAGGAATAAACATGAAGCGATTGCTGCAAAAATCGATTGTCTACGTGCTCATCGCCTCGCTCGTTAGTCTCGCCTCCCCTGCCGTCGCGCAGGCACAAATGATCGGCACGCTCACCGGGTTACGAGCCGTCGAGCGTGATGCGAACCTCGCGAAGGTCAGCGCAGTGCTCGCGCGTGCAGAGGTGCGTGATCAGATGAAGGCACTCGGCGTCGACGCAACGCTGGTGGAAGCACGCCTGGCGGCGCTCACGGACGCAGAGCTCAGCCAACTCGCGCAGAACATCGACTCGGCGCCCGCCGGAGGCGTGCTCGCCGTGATCGGCGTCGTCTTCATCGTTCTTCTGATCCTCGAAGCGGTCGGGGTCATCGATATCTTTAAGAAATTCCCGTAATGATCCAGGCGCCGAGGGGCGCATCTGCGCCCCTCGTTCTGAGCTCAGAGCCACGAGCCGTGCGGTCTGCGTTCTACAGCTTTTTCACCCTGGTGCTGCTGGCGCTGACGGGATGCGCCACTCACCGCAATGCGCTCGACCCGACAGCCGTCGCCCACCTGCCGCGACGTGTCGAGCTCACCGATACACCTTTCTATCCGCAGGAAGCCTATCAATGCGGCCCAGCGGCGTTGGCCACTGTGTTGAGATCTGCAGATGTCGCGGTCACGCCGGATGAGCTGACGCCAGAAGTCTTCCTGCCGGGACGTAAGGGATCGCTTGCCGTCGAGCTGATCGCTGCCACGCGCCAGCGCGATCGTCTTGCCTACCGTCTCGATCCCGACCCCCGCGCAATTCTCGAAGAGTTGGCTGCGGGCCGGCCGGTGCTGGTCATGCAGAACGTTGCGCTCAAGATTGTGCCGACATGGCATTTCGCCGTCGTGATCGGCTATGACCTCGACGCGCAGACCTTCACCCTGCGTTCCGGCACGATCGAGCGACTCGTGATGAGCACACGCGGTTTCTTGCGCACTTGGGATCTCGCAGATCGCTGGGCGATGGTCGCGCTGAAGCCGGGTGAGCTGCCTGCCACACCCGACATGCACAAGTACATGACCGCGGCAGCAGAGCTCGAAGCCATCGGGCGGCTCGAGGCTGCCAAGCAAGCGTACGAAACAGCACGCGAGCAGTGGCCGAACAGTGCATGGCCCGTGCTCGGTCTTGCCAACGTGCAACATGCGGGCGGCGACCTTCGAGGTGCCGAGGAAAGCTATCGAGCCGCGCTCGCGATCGAGCCGGACAATATCGTGGCGAACAACAATCTCGCCGAGCTGCTGCTCGCGCGAGGATGCTTGGACGAGGCGCGTGCTTTCGCCGCGCGCGCCCTGAAACACGCCACTGGCACACCGCTCGAGCAAGCGACCCTGAGCACCGTCACGAAGCTCGAGCAAGCAACGCCGCGCTCAGAAGCGGAGTGTCGATAGGGGTGGAGACCGGGAGGCTGGGGCTAGAGCTAGCGTGTCTGTTAGCGCCTCTGGCCAGCCATCCAACGTTCGTACTCCATCCCGAGCCGCGTGCAAAGAGGAGCGCGCATATGCATATTGCAGCTCCAGCACCCCCCTACGACACATCCAACACCATCCACGTCCTCCCCGGCGTGCGCTCCACTCGCACGCGTCCAGTCCTGGGGTCGAGGATGTACGTGAGGTAACACACATCGCGCGGATTGCTGAGCGCTTCGCGTACGAACACGGCAATCACATCGCCGTTCCGATGTCGCGCAGACTTCGTAAGCACACCCGGCTGGAAGGCGGCGCGTAGCTCGGCACCCAGCGATTGACAATAGGTGTAGTCGTCCGGGTCCACGAGGCGCTTGTCCGCTTGCACGAGGGGTCGTAGATCGACAAGTGCAGCACTGCAATGAACGAGGTGAACGCGCCGTTCTTGCACGATCGGCTTCGCCGTCTCACGCGCAGCCTCGCTTGCAAGCGTGTTCTTGCGGAAGTGATACACCGTCTCGTGGACGCTCGTCTCCATGGTGCCAGCGCCGTACCACACCCCGTACCGTCCCGTCGAATAGCGAGAAGCTGCGGGATGCTCGAAAGGCCAAGCGATCGCCTGCGCGATCGGATCATAGAGCTCCGCATCCTCGAACGGACGCGCAATGATCGGCTGCGGCGCGCTGGCCAGCTTGGTCGCCAACTCATGCTCGGCCAGGATCGCGGCATGAGCAGGATCCTCGACCAGGTCGGCGAACAAATCAGCGCTCTTGCGCAGGCTGACGATGTTCCGATACCAATCGCCGCGCGAGTCCTCGGTGATTTGGTAATGCATGCCGGGGCCTAGAAGCGGGGAGCGCGGGGGCGCAGTGTTTCTTTCTCTTCGGTGCAGCCCAGCTGCCTCACGTGCCGCGCATCGCATCCAGCGTGCCGCGAATCATCACAAGGCCTGGCAGACCAAAACGTCGGACGACATTGATCGGCGTTTGCCCACCGAACTTGACGTTCGGCGACGACATCCACCTGGAGACGATCTCGTCGTTCTTCGGGTACAGCAACTTGAGAGACTTGTGGATGCCGAGCAGATGCCCCACTCGATCGGTGAGGTCCCGATTGGCAGCGAGCGCCTCGCCTCTGGCGTAACGATGCAGCGCGGCGCGATTCTCCTCCGACAAGCCCAGCAGCGCGAGCCGGTCGGCGGAGCTGAGGCCCCACTTATCGAACAGCTTCGACACCGCAGCCGCAAGCACGGCCCGCTTCTCTTTGTCCGGAACGGGCACTGCGACGTCGATTTTCACTTCCGGCCTCCGTACAGATACTACGTTATAGCGTATACTTATTACGAGATGTTTGGAAGCCTGGAGGGGCTCGGGGCTCCGGGGCTGCAGGCTGGAACGTCCAGTCACGCGCCAAGGCGCGACGAATCCGCTAAACTTGCGCCTCCCCGTGCGGCCGTAGCTCAGTCGGATAGAGTACCTGGCTTCGAACCAGGTGGTCGCAGGTTCGAATCCTGCCGGCCGCGCCACTCCCCACATTATCCATTTCCGTGAGTCACCGATGAGTCACCGAACGGTGCGCTCTGTGACCACGGACATTGATCGGTGTTCTGCCCGTTCGTAATGCGGCAGTCGCTCGACGTCAGGACGCCGCTCAGGCGCGGTTCCTGATCTGCGCGTCCTGCAGCTTTCACATCGTGGTGAATCACGTATGCGAGACGATCGACAAGCACGTGAGCTGGGAGGGAACGACGTGAAACTGTGTGCGATCGACAAGGCTGTGCTCGAAGCGCACGCGCAAGGGCGCGACTGGCGCACGGTGCCCGGTATTCGCAGCGCAGCGAGATTCCGTCGCGTGCTCGCGCGGGCGCAGTGGCGACAAAAGAACGCCAAGAGCACTTGACCAGAAAGGCCGCACCACGCGGCCTTTCTCTAATCAGCGCGCCCTACCGCAGTCCTTGTCGCCGCACCGAGCCGTTCCGTCGAAGGAAAACAACGACAAAGGCCTCACTCGCATCGCCGTTCTCTGATGTCGGTAAGCCGCTCGCTCAGTCGTCCTTGGATAGCTCAGTCCCAGGAGACCGCGTCATGCAACCGAATCCCGTCATCTGGTTCGAGATCTACGTCAGCAACCTGGAACGCGCGAGGCGCTTTTACGAGACCGTCTTCCAGGTGCAGCTCAATAAGCTCGACACACCCGCGCCAGACATCGAGATGTTGAGCTTTCCGATGCAGAAACACGCCGCAGGCGCGGCGGGCGCACTTTGTAAGATGCCCGGCTACCATCCCGGAATGGGAACGGTCGTCTACTTTGCCTGCGAGGATTGCGCTGTCGAAGAAGCTCGTGTCCAGCGCGCCGGCGGTCACGTCATAAGGCCCAAGATGTCGATCGGGCAATACGGCGCCATCTCACTCGTCGTCGACACCGAAGGCAACATGATCGGCCTGCACTCGATGAAGTGAGCGTCTATGCCAACGTCCGCGTGCTTTCGAGCAATGCGGATACGACTGCCGATGCCGCCGTCGAGAGCTGCTGGTCCCGACGCATGATCACCCCAACGGGTTTGCGCACGATCGGTCGATACAAGCGCAGACACCGTACCCCAAGCGCACGCATCTGTGGCTCGCACAGTGCCGGCACCGCGCTCACGCCGAGACCCGAGGCGACCAGCTTTCCCACTGTCGTGAGCTGATGACACTCGAGCGCGACACGCAATGTCAGCCCATTCTCCTCCAGCGCGCGCCGTAGCAGCTGCCGCACCGTGGACGGGTCCTGGAGCGCAATGAAGTCATGAGCAAGGAGATTCGACCACGTGATCGCCTTGGCACGCGTCAGCACGGAAGTCGGCGGCACGATCGCGATGAAGCGGTCGACGAACAGCGGCTGGAAAGCAAGCTCCTCCGAATCGGGCTCGAACGAGAAGCCGAGCTCCACTCGGCCGGCGCTCACCATCTCGAGCACCGCTTCGTGAATGACATCGTGGACGGCGATCTGCACGCCAGGATGACGGCCCCGAAAATCCTTCAAGATGCGCGGCAGCACATTGGCGGCAAAGGACGGCATGGCAGCGATGGACACGTGACCGCGCTGGAGCGTGAAGCGCTGGCGACATTGCTCGCGGACGTTCTCCCAATCAGCCAGCAACTGCAGCGCCTTCGGTAACAGCTCGGCACCTTCCGGCGTGAGCCGCACCTGCCGCGTCGTACGCGAGAAGAGCCGGCCGCCGAGTTCCTCTTCCAACGTGCGTATGGCAAGGCTCAAAGCCGGCTGCGACAAATGCAGTCGTTCACAGGCGCGCGCGAAGCTCAGCGTCTGCGCCACCGCCACGAAGGCTTGCAGCTGCCTCGGAGTCATAAATTGGTTTTCTAAATGAATTCCCAGAAAAATCAAAATTAACAATACAAATATGCTGGGCCAAGCTTTGTGCGGACTTGCAGCAAGAGACTGTTCGCATGGCTGGATTTGATAAACGCGTTAACAGCCTGGAAGAGGCCCTGCAGGGTCTCACAGACAACATGACCATCATCGTTGGAGGGTTCGGACTTTGCGGCATCCCGGAGAACCTCATCGCTCAGATCGCTCGCATGGGCGTCAAGGGGCTCACCGTCGTCTCCAACAATTGCGGCGTCGATGACTTCGGCCTCGGCCTTCTGCTGCACAAACGGCAAATCAAGAAGATGATCGCTTCCTACGTCGGCGAGAATGCCACGTTCGAGCGGCAGCTTCTCTCCGGTGAGCTCGAGGTGGAGCTCGTCCCGCAGGGCACTCTGGCGGAACGCATTCGCGCGGGCGGCGCGGGCATCCCTGCGTTCTACACGGCGACCGGTTACGGAACACCGGTTGCAGAAGGCAAGGAAGTCCGCGCCTTCTGTGGCCGTAACTACATTCTCGAACGAGCCATCACCGGCGATTTCGCGCTCATCAAGGGCTGGAAAGCGGACTGGTACGGCAACATCGTCTATCGCTACACCGCCAGGAACTTCAATCCTGCCGTTGCGACGGCAGGGCGTATCACAGTCGCCGAAGTCGAGGAGATCGTAGAGCCAGGCCAATTGGATCCGAACGAAATCCACACACCCGGCATCTACGTCGATCGGCTCATCCAAGGCACATTCGAGAAGCGGATTGAACGACGCACCACGCGACCCAGCTGAGACGAACCATGGCACTGACACGCGAGCAAATGGCACAGCGTGCCGCACGCGAGCTGCGCGACGGCGATTACGTCAATCTCGGCATCGGCATTCCAACGCTGGTGGCCAACTATGTGCCGCCCGGCATCGACGTCATGTTTCATTCGGAGAACGGATTGATCGGCGTCGGACCGTTCCCAACAGAGGACGAGATCGATGCCGACTTGATCAATGCCGGGAAGCAAACGATCACGGCGCGAGTCGGGGCAGCCGTGTTCTCGTCCGAGGAGTCCTTCGCGATGATTCGCGGCGGTCACATCGACCTGACGATCCTCGGCGCGTTCGAGGTGGACATCGAAGGCAATCTCGCCTCCTGGATGATCCCTGGCAAGATGGTGAAGGGTATGGGCGGCGCAATGGATCTGGCAGCGGGCGCCACCAACATTCTCGTCGTCATGACACATGCAATCGATGGCAAGTCGAAGTTGCTCAATCGTTGCACGCTGCCCTTGACCGGTCGCGGCTGTGTCCGACGCGTGCTCACCGATCTCGCCTACCTCGACATCGCCGACGGCGCGTTCATCCTGCGTGAGCGAGCGCCGGGCGTCAGCATCGAAGAGATCAAGAGCAAGACCGAGGGCCGTCTGATCATTCCGGACTCGGTGCCCGAGATGCAGTTGTGAGTTACAGGATGGGAACATCAAAGATGCACGACGTCGTCATTGTCGCAGCCACTCGCACCGCCATCGGCGCGTTCAATGGGGCTCTCGCGGACGTGCCCGCGGTCGACCTCGGTGCGACAGTGCTGCGCGCTCTGCTGGAAAAAACAGGAATCGCGGCAGAGACGGTCGATGAGGTCGTCATGGGTCAGGTGTTGACTGCTGGCGCTGGACAGAATCCTGCCCGGCAAGCTGCCATCAAGGCCGGACTGCCGGTGACCGTGCCAGCGATGACGGTCAACAAGGTGTGTGGCTCTGGGCTGGCTGCCGTCCGCCTCGCCGCGCAATCGATCCGACTCGGCGAAGCGCAGATCGCGATCGCCGGCGGAATGGAAAGCATGAGCCAAGCCCCGCACATCGTGACCGGCATGCGAGGGGGCGTGCGCATGGGGCATCAAACCATGCTCGACTCCATGATCGCCGATGGACTTTGGGACGCGTTTAACGATTGTCACATGGGCGTGACGGCGGAGAATCTCGCCAAACGTCACAACATCTCGCGCGAGCAGCAGGATCAATACGCACTCCTCTCGCAACGACGCGCAGCGCAAGCGATTGAGCAGGGCCACTTCGCTTCGCAGATCACGCCCGTGATAGTGAAGAGGAAAAAGGAAAGCGTCACGTTCGATCGCGACGAGCAACCGCGGCCGGACAGCACCATGGAAGCGCTTGCCAAGCTACGACCCGTCTTCGACCCCAACGGCACCGTGACGGCCGGTAACGCCTCCACCCTCAATGACGGCGCCGCCGCCGTGATGTTGATGAGCGCGCAGCGCGCCGCAGAGCTCGGCGTGTCAGTCATGGCGCGCATTGCTGGCTATGCGAGCGCGGGCGTCGATCCAGCATACATGGGGGAAGGCCCCGTGCCTGCAACACGGCGCTGCTTGGAAAAGCTTGGCTGGGATCTGGGCTCGGTGGACCTGATTGAGGCGAACGAGGCGTTCGCCGCGCAATCACTGACGGTGGTCAAGGAACTCGGGCTCGACGTCTCGAAAGTGAACGTGAACGGTGGCGCGATTGCGCTAGGCCATCCGATCGGTGCGTCCGGCTGCCGGATTCTCGTGACGCTTCTCTATGAGATGGAGCGTCGTGACGTTCGCCGCGGGCTCGCCACGCTTTGCATCGGCGGCGGCCAAGGTATTGCGCTCGCTGTCGAACGGTGACGTGCGCTTCGCACAGCGGCACAGTCACCGTCCGCCTACAGCCTATTTAAACGTCGGCATCGTGAACTCCGCCTCGCCGCCTGCGCTCTCCGGCCAACGTTGGGTCACACTCTTCAGGCGCGTGTAGAAGCGGACACCTTCCAGTCCGTAGATGTGGTGATCGCCGAACAGCGAGCTGCGCCAGCCACCGAAGCTGTAGTAGGCCGCCGGCACGGGCAGTGGCACATTGATGCCCACCATGCCGACCTCGATCTGTGAGGCGAACGCGCGCGCGACTCGGCCGCTGTTCGTGAAGACTGCGGTGCCGTTTGCATACGGATGCGCATTGATGAGCCGCACCGCTTCGCTCAAGCTCTGCACACGAACGACACACAGCACAGGACCGAAGATCTCTTCTCGGTAGATGCGCATGTGCGGCTGCACGGCATCGAACAAGGTCCCTCCCAGGTAGAACCCCCCTTCACCGCCCGGCACTTGGATCGTTCTGCCATCGACGATCAGCCGTGCTCCCTCCTCTACGCCTGTAGCGATGTACTCCTTCACGCGCTGCAGATGCTCGTCGCTCACGAGCGGTCCCATCTCCGTGCGTTCGTCGTCCGGTGGACCCACACGCAACGCCTTCACTGCGGGCGACAAGCGCTCGATCAACGCTTCCGCAACTGCATCGCCGACAGCGACCACGACCGAGATCGCCATGCAGCGCTCGCCGGAGGAACCGAACGCAGCACCGAGCAATGCCGACACCGCCTGATCCAGATCGGCATCGGGCATGATGACCGCGTGATTCTTGGCTCCCCCGAGTGCCTGCACGCGCTTACCGTGCTTCGTCCCTTCCAGATACACGTAGCGCGCAACCGGTGTCGAGCCGACGAAACTGATGGCCGCTATCTGCGGATGCTCCAGTAGTGCATCGACCGCCTCCTTGCCACCATGAACGACGTTGAACGCGCCGTCCGGCACGCCGGCCTCCTTCAGCAATTGCGCCAACCGCAGCGAGACTGATGGATCTTTCTCCGAGGGCTTCAACACGAACGTGTTGCCGCATGCAAGCGCGAGCGGAAACATCCACATCGGCACCATCGCGGGGAAGTTGAACGGCGTGATGCCAGCAACGACGCCCAGCGGCTGACGAAGGCTGAACGCATCGAGCCCACCGCCAACATTCTCGCTGTATTCGCCTTTGAGCAGATGGGGAATACCGCAGGCAAACTCGACCACCTCCAGCCCGCGCACGATCTCCCCGCGCGCATCGCTGATCGTCTTGCCATGCTCGGCTGCAATCAACTTTGCAAGCTCATCCATCTCGCGCTCGACCAGCTCTCGAAATCGGAACAGCACGCGCGCGCGACGCACAGGCGCCATCGTCACCCATTGCGCACAGGCGGCGTGGGCGCTTCGCACCGCTGCATCCACTTCGCTGCGAGAAGCAAGCGGCACGCTTGCGGTCACAGTTCCTCGCGCCGGATTGAAGACGTGGCTGCTGCGCCCGGAACGCCCTGCCACAGGGTGCCCGTCGATCCAATGATGTAAGACCTTCACTCTCGCCCCTTCCGACGCTTTTGCCTAATCAACAATGACGATGGTCGCTAGCACGCGTCCGCAGCCGACTTCTCGAGCCACGACGCTGCCTGCAGCTCCAGGATACACGATCAAGCGTGCGCGACCCGCCCCGATGAGACGTGCGGAGTTTTCGGCGCCTGCCGGAGACGCTTGACAAGGTTGTCGCGTCGGGATGCAGGACCGTGCGTCCGATCGGATCGCCCTTCCTGCACCGCCACCGAGGACGGACAAATGTCCGACTGAGGCGCATCGCGCCGGCGCGATCTCTCCTAGCCAGATTGAGGTAACTACGATATCTTCTTGATCTATATCGAACATAACTCTACAGCTCGACAGGGGGGATACATGAACAAGCGTTCCGTGAGCCGCATCTTGGCTGGCCTCTGCGGCGCACCGACGACATTGGCTTGACTCGAACGTCGCCGCTTCTCGTTGTCCTCCCAACGAGCCCTGCCCAGCTCAGGCAGAAGCAAGCCCTGAAAGGACGCGCGGAGAGTCGCCGCTATGGCACAAGCCGAAGGCGCCGCCAAGATAGACATAGTCACTGCGATCGCGGATGACGGCTGGCCCCGTGCGCCGTACGCCTGGTACGTCCTGTTCCTGCTGATCTTGGTCTACGCAGTAGCCACGCTGGATCGCGTTGTCATCGGGCTTCTCGTCGACGCGATGAAACGCGATCTTGGTTTGAGCGACACCAGCATCTCCTTGCTCATCGGCTTGGCGTTCTCGCTCTTCTACACCATCGCCAGCCTGCCGGTCGGCATCCTGATCGATCGTTACCGGCGTGTGCCCATTCTCACTGCGAGCCTCGTGCTGTTCAGCGTGGCGACGGCGCCTTCGGTGTCGCGTCAAGCTTCGCTGCGTTGTTCATCGCGCGCATGTTCATCGGGGCCGGCGAAGCCGCGGTGACACCCACGATGTCGTCTCTCATCGCGGACTATTTCCGTCCCGAGCTACGCGCCAAGGCTTACAGCTTCTACATGTTGGGTGGGTCGATCGGCACGAGCCTTGCGTATCTGGTCGGCGCCTCGACGCTCTATCTTTCGACCTGGCTGCAGGCGCACGCTGGCCTGCTGGGGAGCTTTCGAGACTGGCAACTCGTGTTCATCTTCTCCGGCCTCGCCGGTCTGATTCTCGCACTGCTCTTCGGGCTGACAGTTCGCGAGCCGGTTCGGCGCGAGACGGCACCTTCGACCTCGGGCGCGCCCCGCCTCGGGCAGATCCTTCGGGACCTGAGCGCGAATCTTTTCGAGAAGAAGCTGGCCTATCTTGCCATCATCGGCGGCGCCGTGATGAACGTCTTTCTGATCGCCGCCCAGCTCAGCTGGTACCCGACACTGTTCGTCAGGGTGTTCGGCCTGCAACCTGCGGAAGTGGGCGGACTGCTGGCCGTCGTCGGCGTGCCCTCGGGAATCGTCAGCGCGCTGGCCAGCGGCTTCATCATGGCGTGGCTCGTCAAGCGCGGGCGTTTGGATGCGCCGCTGATCATGATGCTGGTCCAAGCGATCATTTGGGGAACACTCGGCGTTGCCAAGAGCTTGGCACCGAGCGTCACTACCTCAGTTGCATTGCATCTCATCACCTCGCTCAGCGCCAACTTCGGCTTGCCCGCTGCGTTCTTCGGGTTGACGCAGATCACCCACAACCGCCTGCGCGGTCAGATGACTGCGCTCTACACAATCATCTACGGCTTGATCTCGATCACACTGGGGCCGTTAGCAGTCGGCTTGTTGTCGGACTACGTATTCACTTCGCCCACGGGTGTTGCTTACTCGCTCGCCTCGGTCTTCGCGATTGGCTCGCTCACCGGAATCAGCCTCCTCCTGATCGGATGGAAGGACTTCGTCGCCGCATCCATTCGCGTCAAAGGCCATACGGCCGCAGCGGAGGGACAGTAGACGATTGGGAGACGGGCGAGCGCGTGAGACGAGCGTGGGTCTTCCGACATTTGCTCGACGCGTCGAGTGAGGACCAAACATCATGAGCCTTTCGTTCGCGAGATTGACGATCTTCTGCAAGAACGCAGAACGTTCCTTGGCGTTCTATCGAGATCTGCTTGGTCTGGTCGTCGTCGAAGACAAGGTGATCGAAGGGGCAGCTGCCGGTGCGCTGCTGCAGCTGCCTCCGTGTCGGATACGAATCATCTTCCTGGCGTCATCGCCGGATTTACCCATCATTGTAGGGCTGTTCGAGATCGATGGGCCGCAGCTGCAAGCGATGCAGCCTCCGATCGGACAACCTGCCACAGGTCAGACCTCGCTGGTGCTCGAGACCGATGAGTTCGATCGACTGGCAGAGCGATTGAAAGCGGCCAATGTACGTTTCTTCACCCCGCCGCATCGTTACATCAAGTCCACTCCCACTGCACGGTCGCCAGCAGGGACGTACTGCCAGATGATCGTCTATGACCCCGACGATGTGCTCGTGGGAATTGGACAGATTCTGCCGCTCGAGTGATTTGATTGCGGACAGTCATACGCGGTCACGCGCAGCGCCATGCACTCCCAAAAAGCCGACTGCTACCAAGAGATGACGGTTACGTGCTGGAGCCACCGATGCTAGAGAGGGTTCTCTGGGTTATCCATATCGCCACGTTGGGCTACTGGTTCGGTGCGGAGCTGGTCATCAACGCGACATCCAGGTATGTCTGCTACAGCGACGCCATGCCGATGCGCGAGCGCACGCGATTGCTACAGCACGTGCTCGACGTCGATCAGCACGTGCGCTATGCGCTGGTCATCCAGTTCGGCCTTGGCTTCGCGTTGGGGGCGCTGTTCGGCTATCTGCCCGGTGGCAGCAAGACCGCGATCGGCTTCGGCGTGTTCGCTGTACTGTGGCTGATCTACGTCGAAGTCGTGCACCGTCTGCGGCAGCGACCGATCGGGAAGAAGCTCGCCGCGTTCGATCGCGGCTCGCGCTACGTGTTGCTGATTTGCCTATTGACGGTTGCGGTGGGGCTCATTGGACGAGAATGGGATCTGCCACTATGGATCCGGTGGAAGCTGGCGTTGTTTGCCGGCGTGATGGCGTGCGGCGTCGCCATTAGGCTGTCCGTGCTCGCACGATTCCGGGTTTGGGCCATCATGGAGCGTGACGGGCCGGCTGACGAGCACAATGCCATCGTGAAACAAACCTACATCGTCTCAACTGCGATCCTCGTGCTGCTATGGCTGCTGATCTTTACGATGGTCGGGCTCAGCATCTACAAGCCGCTGTGAAGACCTGTCTGGATGCTGTCGGCTGGCCAGGTTGCGTAGCTGCCATTGAGCAGGACCCGCAGAAAAAAGAAAAGCGCTTGCGGACGAGATGCCGCGAAGCGCGGCGGTAATCGACCTCGAGATCGGCGCCAGATAAGAAAAAGGCCGGCCAGATCGCTCTGGCCGGCCTCGCTTCTTACTCGCTTCTTAGAAGCTGTAGCCGATGCGGATGTTCACCATGCGGGGATCACCCGGGTAGGCCGTCACCGCCGGCGACGTCGCGTTGGACAGCAACATTGCAGAACGATAGTACATCTTGTCTGCCAAGTTGCGGCCTTCCAATGCCACGTTCCAGCGATCGTCCGGGCTTGTCCAGCGGATGAAGCCCTGCCAGAGGCCGACCGGACGCGACTGAGCGAGCTCCGTCTGGTTGGACACGTTGTTGTAGTAGAAGCTCGTGTACTGCCAGTCGCCACCGATGGTCACCTCGCCCGGGATATCCCAGACAGGCGTCCAGGTGAAACCGATCGTCATCTGCTCCGGAATGACACCCTTGATCTTGTTCTTGCTGCAGTCGACCCAGGTGCCCGTAGCATCCGCACAGGTATACGGACCGGTGTACTTGCCCTGCAGGAACGACAGCGCACCGTAGAGCTCGAAGTTGTCGGTCACGCGCCAAGTCGGCTCGATCTCGACACCCTCGATGCGGGCGCTCGTGGCGTTCTTGACCGTCGTCACGGCCGTGCCCGGGATGAAGGCCGGCAACTGTAGACCTTCGTAGTCCGCGCGGAACAGCGCGATGTTCACGCGGGCGCGGCGGTCCGCAGTGGTCAGCTTGATACCCGCCTCGTAGCTCTCGACGGTTTCAGGCTCGAACACCTCTGGCCCGAAGCGCTCATTGGTGACCGGGTTGACGTTCGGCGTGATGTTGTTGAAGCCACCGGACTTGAAGCCCTCGGTGTACGTTGCGTAGACCATGGTGTCCGGCGCAACGTGCCAGTTGAAGCCGACCTTCGGCGTCACGTCGTCAAAGGTCTTTTTCGCCGACTGCCAGACGTTGTAGATCGTCGGATAGATCTGGCGCAGCTCAGCCTTTTCCTCGGTCCAGCGGATACCGCCGATCAGGTTGAAGCCGGGGAAGATCTCGGCATTGAGCTCTGCGAACACAGCATATGCCTCTGTGTCGCGGCGCAGGTCGTGCGGCGTGCTGTAGACGTAGCCCGGCGGCACGTCGAGGAAGCCGCGGTGCATTTCGCCGCGCTCCTTGAAGTAGTACAGACCGGCGACACCCGAGAAGATGCCGGCACTGATCTCCAGCGTGAACTCCTGGCTGAAGCTATCGTCGTCGGCGGTGTAGTCGCCGCCCAGGCCGCCTCCCGTTGCTAGCTGGGCGAACTCGGCCGCCTGCTTGATCTCGAGAGAGCGCCAACCGCTGATCGACGAGAACGACAAGGCATCGTTGATCTCGTAGCGAATCGTCGCGACGGCACCGAGCGAGTCAAGATCGCTGACCTGCGGACCGTCGAGCTCCGTCGTGTACAGGCTGCGATCCGGCCGTGCATTCGGGTTGTTCACGTTAGGATACGTCGACAACGGCACGCCGATACCGGAGTCGCCACGGTCTTGTGCGTAATCGACCGACAGGATGATGTCGAGACGATCCGTGGGCGCGTAGTACAGCTTCGTGCGAGCCGCGAGCGTATCGACTTCGCCGAGCTTCTCGCCGGTCTTGGTGGAGGTAATGAAGCCGTCGCGCTCGCGCTTCACGAAGCTGGCAGACCAAGCCAACTTATCGGTCACGATCGGCACGCTCACGAAGCCGCGCGCCGAGAACAAGTTGTGAGTGCCGTAAGCGATGTCGCCGGCCGCCTCTGCGGCGTGCAGGTCCGGGTTGCGCGTCACCAGCTTGATGGCACCGCCCGAGGTGTTACGGCCGTAGAGAGTGCCTTGCGGACCGCGCAGCACCTCGACACGCTCGATATCGAAGAAGTCGAAGAATGCACCGTTCAAGCGCGGCTGGTACACATCGTCGACGTACACGCCGACGGCCGGGTCATACAGAATGCCGCTGTTCTCCTGTCCAGCGCCGCGCAGCACGATGCGGGCCGAGTTGGAAGTGCTCGCTGCGGGCTCGACGAGCAAACCCGGCACGAGGGCACCGACCTCCTTGACGGACACAACCTGACGCTCTTCGAGGAGCCGGGTGTCCATCGCCGTCACCGCGATCGGCGTCTCTTGGACGGTCGATCTGGTGCGCTGGGCCGTCACCTCGATTTCCATGAGCTCGCCCGAATACCCGCGATCCGGCTCTGCCGTCGATTCGGTCTGGGCGTAGCCCACGCCTGATGCAAGCAGCGCGGCACCCAGCACACTACCGAGCGCCATCGTACGCCGCTGATGACCAACACGCATAAGTTTCTCCCCTGTTACGTGAAGCGTATTGAACCTGTCCTACCCGCTTAGCTCGCCAAGCGGGCAAACAGCTCTCCGTTGGTTGGGATTGTAGCCAAACTAGTTGACTTAGATAGCGAGGTCTACTTAGATAGAACGTACCTTCAGAGTGGCTGGGCTGTCAACCCAACGCAACGCAGTTTCGCGGAATGATGCATACGTTGCTACGCAGTGACGCCGCGCGCCGCTCAAAAGCATCAAGCACTGACGCGCAGACTGCCCGACGATATCGCTATCACTGACCCAGCAAGTAGGTAAAAGCAGTACGTGTTCGCTTCGTCTAAGTAGCAGCGCCGGGCCGACGAGCCTACGGAGTCGAACACAAACCGACAATCCCTGCCAACGATTCGACATGGAATCGTTCCATCACCAATAGTAAAGAGGAGAGAGCATGCGACCGTGGTCGAACATCATCAGCGACGAGGAACAGCGCCGCTACCGTGCGGCCGGTTTCGGTCGTCCCTCCGGGCTCGGTAAGAAACCCGCCCTGCTGATCATCGACGTGCAATACCGAACGGTCGGCACCGAGCCGAAACCTTTCTGGGAAGCGATCAAGGAGTTTCCGACGAGCTGCGGCGAAGCTGCCTGGAAGGCGGTGCGCAACATTCAGCCGTTGCTGGAAGAGTTCCGCACCCGCGGTTGGCCTGTGCTCTATCCGCACGTTGCGCGCAAGCAGGCTTATGACGGCGGCCGACTCGCGGAGAAAGTTCCCGCGATCATGACGATCCCCGACCACGGCTACGACTTCGTGCGCGAGATCGCCCCGCGCGAAGGCGACATCCTCATCCCCAAGAAACACCCGAGCGCGTTCTTCGGCACGGCCCTCGTGAGCCATTTGATTGATCTTGGCGTCGACACGGTCGTCGCCACGGGCTGCACGACCAGCGGTTGCGTACGCGGCACGGTCGTCGATGCGTTCTCGTACAACTTCCGCGTCGCCGTCCCTGAAGACTGCGTCTACGATCGCAGCGAGATTTCGCACGCCGTCAACTTGTTCGATATGTCGGAAAAGTACGCGGACGTCATGCCGGTCGCCGACCTGATCAACAAGCTGCGAGAAATCTAAAGACCACGCCATGCGACGCGCTCCCGCGAGCGCGTCGCTCCGTTCTCCTCATCCCCACAGTCGACGACCAGCTCCCGACCTAGACATCTGCAGGTCTTCCCTAGTTAGCTAACTAAGTGATAAAAGTACCGCATCGGCACCGCGGCGATCTCGCAAACGGCTGATACCGAGCTCTCCATCGCTGCCGAGGTTTCGGCGGTCCTTCAAAGCATCAAGCAAAGAGGTAACGCAGTAATGGTCGTGAGCCGCAAAAAGCTCTTATTGACCGCCGTGGCCTGTCTCATCATGGCGCCGCTACCCATCATCACGGGAATGGATGAGAGCTCGCCTGCGGGCTTGGCATCGCCGCTCGCCGCAATACCGCTCAGCGCTTGGATCGGACTTGTGACGATGCTCGTGCTCATCGTCGTGTCCTGGCTCAGCATCGAGCACGACAACGGGGAGTCCGGCGAATGACTGCCATCGTATGTTTTATTGCACTCGTGATCGCAACGTTGGCGATCACAGGCTGGGCGGCACGTCGTTCGCAAGGACGCTCAGGTGTGTACGCTGCCGATAGCGCGCTCGGCCCCGGCCAGAACGGTTTTGCGATTGCGGGCGACTTCCTGTCGGCTTCAACCTTTCTCGGCACGACGGCGCTGTTCTTCACAGCAGGCGCCGACATGATCCTGTATCTCGCGCCGTTTCTCTTCGGTCTGTGCCTGATGCTGATCTGGATCGTGGGACCGCTGCGTCGCATGGGGCGCTTCACGCTCGGCGATGTGCTCGCCTATCGCCTGCCATCGCGTGGTCTGCGTATCTACATCGGGCTGAGCACGATCACGATTTCAATCGCGTACCTCATCGCACAGCTCGTCGGCGCAGGCATGCTGATCGCGATCCTGTTCGGCCTCACTTTCGAATGGGCGGTCGTGATCGTCGGTGTCTTGATGACGATCTACGTCGCGTTCGGCGGAATGCTCGCCGCCTCGTGGGTACAGATCATCAAGGCAGGCCTGCTCATCTCGACGGTGCTCATCATCTGCGTCCTCGCGCTCGTGGACGCCGGCGGGCTGAGCGAGCTCTACGCACGTGCCGCGAATACTTTCCCCGAGGGAACCAAGCTGTTCCAGTTCGGCGGCTCGGGCATGAGCATGTTCTCGACGATTTCGCTCGTCATCGGTGTCGCGGCAGGCACGATGGGACTGCCGCACATCTTGATCCGAGCATTCACGGTCAAAGACGCGCTCGCCGCACAACGTTCCATCGCAGTTGGCGCAACACTCATCGCCATCGTCAATGGGTTCCTGTTCGCCATCGTGGCGCCGGCGACGGTTGCGTACGTCATGGGCGATCCGGCCTACCAGACCGAGACTGGCGCCATTCGTGGCGGCACCAACATGGTGGTCGTGCATCTAGCCACTGCTCTCGGTGGTGAGGTGCTGCTGGGCATCGTGGCAGCGGTGACGTTCGCCACGATCCTGGCCGTGGTCGCAGGGCTCACGATCGCTGTCGCCTCGGCTTCAGCACATGATCTGTACGCGTCGTTGCAGAAGGGACACATCGATGAGCGCAAGGAGCTGCGCGTGTTTCGGTTCGCAACGGTGGCAAGCTCGGCGCTCGCCGTGATCCTCGCCATCATCTTCAAGGAGCAGAACATTGCAGTGCTGATCGCGATGGCGCTGGGCATCGCGGCAAGCGCGAACTTCCCGGTGCTCCTTCTGGCCATCTACTGGCGTGGGCTCACGGCCCGCGGCGCTCTCATCGGCGGCACGGTCGGCTTGCTGTCCGCGATCACGTTGATCGTGCTGGGGCCCGAGGTGTGGGTGCGTGTTCTCGGCAACGAGCAGGCGATCTCACCGCTCGAGTATCCGGCGTTGGTGGCTGCACCGCTCGCATTCATCACCGCGTGGATCGTTTCGGTCCTCGACTCGAACAAGCAGAGCGTGCAGGTACAGACCGCGTAGGCTGGAGACTGGAGCAAGACTCGCCGCGCGCGCTGTGCGCGGTGCTCCTCTTTGATCCTCCCCCGCTTCGCGGGGAGGAAGCAAGCATATACACCGGCTGGAACAACGCTCGAGCGCAGCGTGCTTTCCAGCCAGTGCCCCGCGCCCAGAGCCCAGAGCCCGGCGCCCCTACTACACTACTCCCACCGCCAGCGGCCGCGGGTGCGCAGGTATTCATCCAGGCCGGCAGACTTCAGGAGTCGTTCGGAGGCTGCACGCGCACGCGCGACGACGGCTGCGCGATCGAGCCGTGCGTGCTGTCCGTTCTCGATCACCAGCTCGCCTCCGACATAGACATCCTGAATCGCGCACGGATCGGGTGAATAGACGAGGTTCGAGATCAATGTCTGCGAAGGCGTGAGCGCAACGCGCTCGGTGTCGATCACGATCAAGTCGGCGAGCTTGCCAGGCTCGAGTGACCCGATCCGATCCTCCATGTGCAAGGCAGCCGCGCCGCCGCGCGTCATGAGCTCGAGCGCCAGCTCCGCGGAACCGAAGTTGGCATTCTCGAGCTTCTGCTTCTGGAAGAGCATCGCCATCTTCATCGTCTCCCAGACGTTTTGTCCGTTGTTGGTCGATGCTCCATCGACACCCAGCCCGACTCGTACGCCCGCCGTAAGAAGCTCCGGCAACCGCGCGATGCCCGAGGCGTAGTACGCGTTCGAGACCGGATTGTGTGAGACACCGGTACCCCGTGCTGCAAGCAGCTGGATCTCTTCGTCGTCGAGCCAGATCGCGTGCGCAAGCAACGTCTTCGGCCCGAGCACGCCCAGCCGCTCGAGCTCTGTGATGCTGCCGTGGCCGAAGCGGCGGCGGCTTTCGTCGCGCTCGCTCTGGGAGCTCGCGGCATGCATCGAGAACAGGCTATCGGCCTCGCGCGACACTGCATGCATCGCTTGAATCATCTCGGGCGTGCAGCGCAGCACGCCGAGCGCCTCGGGAATCACCGAGATGCGCTCCGAGTTGAATCGCTTGCGCAGCCGACGCACCTCATCGGCCGCGAACTGCGGCGTATCGCGGTAGCCCTCCGGGATGAATTGCGCCGGGTTGGAGTCGTCGGCGCTGTCCATCGCCATGCGTGCGACGACGGCACGAATGCCGGAGCGCTCGATCGCCGTCAGCACGCCGTCGAGGCGATCGGGATGCCGGCTACCGATCTCGCCGACGGCTGTGGTCGTCACGCCGTTGCCCAGCAGCTCCAGCAGTGACACCTCCGATCCGATCTCAGAGCTGCGCGCATCGAAGGCGTCCAGCACCGGCCACATTCCTTTCGCGAACCAGACTTCCAGCGGCATCTCGTCGTAGACACCGCGCGTGATGCCGCTTGCAAGGTGCGTGTGGCAGTTCACGAGGCCAGGCATGATCAGCCGACCACTGAGCCGGCGCCGCTTCACGCCTCGCGGCACCTCCCCCAGCTCCCGCATCGGTCCCACGCGATGGACACGATCGCCGCGAATCCACACGTATCCGGAGTGAAATGCGCGGCGCTGCTCGTCCATCGTCAACACGATCGCATCCGTCAGCAACAGCTCGTTGCGCGCTTCCTCGGCCGTCAGATCGAGCGGTGCTGCTGCGATCACCGCAGCGCCCGCAATGAATGTACGACGATCGATCATCTTTTTGGTTCTCAGAGGTTTGGATACGAAAGCGGTGCGCTGCTGAGCGCTCGTGAGCGCGTACCATCGAATATCTTTTCGTCGAATGCGATCCGCTCGGCGCGCGATCAGCCTTCGTACTCGACGAGCTCGTACGTGCCCGATCCGGTCTTGTTCTTCAGGTAACCCGATACCGCACCACGCACGAACACATAGTCGGGATGCGTCGCCCAGAACTCGTAGGTCGTCTTTGTTCCGTCGGGCCTCGGCGACAACAAGAGTCGATAGTGATGCGTATCGAAGGTCCCCGCCGGCACCGTGATGCGTTCACGGCCGACATACTCGATCGCTCGTCGTCCATTGGGAGAAAGCAGCGGACCGCTCGCACCGTCGAGCAAGGGCGAGGATGTCATTCCCCCTTCCCAATACTGCACGCGCTCACTCTTCGAATGGTCGAATTGCGCCGCCAACAAGGCATCGGTCGACAATGGGTGCGTGACGAGGGTCGGCACGGGTCGGTCGAGCTTGATCACTTGACGCAAACGCCCAACCTCCACGTTGTAGACATCGCATTCGGCCTCGGTATCGCTGAATCGCATCATGCCTGAGCCGAGAAACTTGCCGCGCACATGGAGACGCACGAAGCAGTCGATCGGCGCGAAGCTCGATGTCATCGTCTGCACCACGTCGCGCTCGACCTCACCATCGTCGATCTCGCAATAGGCTCGCAGCGTGATCTGACCGTCGCGCCGCCAGGTGACGGAGAACCACTCCCGACCGCGCTCGGTGCCGTCATCGTTGATGTACAGGATCTTGCCGTGCGTATTGCGGAGCGTCGGAGGGCGCGCACCGCCGCGAGCTGTGGGCTTACGCTTTGCGTCTGCTGCCGACACGCGTAGCGGCGCTCCAACGGTGAGCGCTGCGGCGCCAGTGGCAGCCAATACGGTACGACGGCTGATGAGTGAGTCAGTCATTTTTCAACTCCCGTAGCAACTCGATATGAAGCGCCTGCCGCTGCGCGCGACACAGACTCGCCAGGCTTGCATCGACAACATCGATCATTGGATTACAGACCGCAGCGCGTGAGCTCCACGCCCGGCGTGTGGTTCGCGCACGCGTTGACTGGAAGCCAAGAACCAGTGAATGTCGCGATACGTAGCAAGCAGGACGTAAGTGACGCACGGTGCGCCTTCTTACCGGGACCGTCGTTTGCAGCCCAAAGGAAACGCCCGCTGAACGGCGGATAGCGGACCGCGATTTGTGTGCGGCTCGAGCGCCACCACCCGCGCTGCCCGACGCTCGAAGCCAGCCATTGCCACGCTAACAGAACAACCCCCTGCGCGATCGGATCGGCCCGGACCGACAGATTCTCGGCACCGGCTCGTTGATTCTCGGCGCTACCCCGTTCAATAAGTCAGCGAAGTTATAAGATTCGCGACGGGCTGTTAATTGTCAAGCAAGGATCATGGTGGGTTCTGCAGGCCACCTCGTGATTCACACAGAGGCGCCCGGCTCGTAGGCCTGCTACGAGGTTCGCTGATCTATCTATTCACTTGCCGGCGACTTCTTTCAACACGGCCACGAATCTCGCTGCGACGGCACTATTGTGCCCGCGCACCTTCAGCAGGCCGAGCTCAACGCTGCCAGCAGGCCCTTTCAATGCGCGATACTTCACGCCGGGGCGCTTGAGGTCCTGTACCGAGGATGGCACCAGTGCGACCCCCATGCCGCTTGCGACGAGCCCCACGACTGTTTGCATCTGTCGGGCCTGCTGCGTCACCTTGGGCACGAAGCCATTGGCGCGACACAAGCTGATGATCTGATCGTAGAGTCCCGGTGCAATGTCGCGCGGCGGGATGATGAAGTGCTCGTTGGCGAACGTCTTGAGACGCACGGGCCCGGAGCTCGGCCCGAGCCGATGACCCACCGGGACGGCGAGGACCAGGCTCTCGCGACTGACACTCTCGAAGCTCAAGTCTGCTTCGTTGACCGGCCCCAACCCGATACCGAGATCGAGCCGTCCGGCGCGCAGCTCGCGGATCTGCGCATCCGTCGTCAGCTCGTGGAGCTGCACATCGACCTGGGGGAAACGCTCGCGAAATCGTTTGATGGTCGGCGGCAGAATGCCGTACCCGGCGATCGACACGAAGCCGACCGAGAGCGTGCCGATCTCACCCTTTCCAGCTTGCTGGGTCTTGATCTTCGCCTCCTCCAAGCGTCGCAGCAGCACCAGCGCTTCTTCGTACAGCACCTCCCCCGCCGGAGTCAGACTGACACCTCGATGGGTGCGCTCGAGCAGCTGCACGCCGAGCTCCTCTTCGAGCATCTTGATATGCACCGACAGGGGCGGCTGTGAGATGTGCAGCCGCGCGGCGGCCCGGGAGAAGCTCCTCTCCTCGGCGACTGCTCGGAAGTAGCGAAGCTGCCTCAGATCCACTATACGTTTTCCCTATAGCCGGCTTTTGAATTCGATATTTCTCAGTATAGAAGCATGGACGCACAATTCCCGCTGGCCCGGTGCGCGCGACCGGCTGCACAAGGGCAGATTTCCGCGCGCAATCACGCAATAATGTTCCTTTTGAGATCATCCACGTAGTCACCTCGGGACCGATCCATGCACCCTCTTCGCTCTCGTATCAGCACCTCCGGCCGCAACATGGCCGGCGCCCGGGCCTTGTGGCGCGCCACGGGCATGAAGGACGGCGACTTCGGCAAGCCCATCATCGCCGTCGCGAATTCCTTCACGCAGTTCGTGCCTGGGCACGTGCACCTGAAAGATCTGGGACAGCTCGTGATCGAGGAGATCGAGCGTGCGGGCGGCGTCGGCAAGGAATTCAACACGATCGCCGTTGACGACGGCATCGCCATGGGACACGACGGCATGCTCTACAGCCTGCCGTCGCGCGAGCTGATTGCCGACAGCGTCGAGTTCATGTGTAACGCGCACATGGCCGATGCGCTGGTATGCATCTCGAACTGCGACAAGATTACACCCGGCATGCTCATGGCCGCGCTGCGCCTGAACATTCCCACCGTGTTCGTTTCAGGCGGCCCGATGGAAGCCGGCAAGACGAGGCTCGCAGACAAGGCCATCAAGCTGGATCTGATCGACGCGATGGTGGCCGCCGCGGACAAGAACGTCACCGACGCAGATGTGCAGCAGATCGAGCGCTCCGCGTGCCCGACGTGCGGCTCGTGTGCCGGCATGTTCACCGCAAATTCCATGAACTGCTTGACGGAAGCGCTCGGGCTATCGCTGCCCGGCAACGGCTCCTTGCTCGCGACTCACGCCGACCGCGAGCGTCTGTTCCGGCAGGCTGGGCAGCTCATCGTGCAGCTCGCCAAGCGTTACTACGAAGGCGGCGATGCGCGCGTGCTGCCGCGATCGATCGCGAGCAAAGCCGCATTCGAGAATGCCATGACGCTCGACATCGCCATGGGCGGCTCCACGAACACCGTGCTGCACTTGCTGGCAGCCGCCCAGGAAGGCGAGGTCGATTTCACGATGCGCGACGTGGACCGGCTGTCGCGACGCGTGCCGACGCTGTGCAAAGTGGCACCATCGAGCCACTATCACATGGAGGACGTGCATCGCGCCGGCGGCGTGATGGCCATTCTCGGCGAGCTGGAGCGCGCTCAGCTCATCGACACGAGCGTGCCGACGATTCACAGCGAGACCTTGGCAGAGGCCATCGAGCGCTGGGACGTGCGACGCACGAATGATCCGGCGGTGAAGGAGTTTTATCGCGCCGGCCCGGCAGGGATACCGACACAAAAGGCTTTCTCGCAGGACTGCCGTTACCCGGACCTCGATCTCGATCGCGCCAACGGCTGCATTCGCGAAGTGTCTTCCGCGTACAGCCAGGATGGCGGGCTAGCAGTGCTCTACGGCAACATCGCAGAGCGCGGCTGTATCGTGAAGACGGCCGGCGTGCATGAGAAGCTGCTCACCTTCCGCGGTCCTGCCATCGTGTTCGAGAGCCAGGAAGCGGCAGTCGAAGGCATTCTCGGCGGCGCCGTGAAGCCGGGGGACGTGGTGATCGTGCGCTACGAGGGTCCCCGCGGCGGGCCGGGCATGCAAGAGATGCTGTATCCGACCAGCTATCTCAAGTCGCGCGGTCTCGCGACGAGCTGTGCGCTCGTCACCGATGGGCGATTCTCGGGCGGTAGCTCGGGCTTGTCGATCGGACACGTCTCGCCCGAAGCGGCAGAAGGCGGCGCCATCGGGCTCGTCCAGCCAGGCGATATCATCGAGATCGACATTCCCAATCGACGCATTCATCTCGCGGTTGACGACGCAGAGCTCGCACGCCGCCGCGCAGCACAGGACGCAAAAGGCTGGAAGCCCGCCATGCCGCGCGCACGCAAAGTCAGCGCCGCGCTCAAGGCATACGCCGCGCTGACGACGAGCGCCGACCGCGGCGCCGTGCGAAACAAGGAGCTCCTTGGTGATTGAGTGAGATCATGGCCCGCTCAAACGCCGCGCCACTTTTTCACTCACATTTCTAATAAGAAGGCGCCGACAACGGCGCCTTCTTCATTGTTCGACCAAAACGTTTACAACTACACTGGGGCCGTATTCCATCCCCTGCGCCTACGCCTGCGCCGCAGATCTGGACTCCGGGCAGGCATCGATCAACTACACTTTATTCGGCAAGGATGACACGGAAGTCGACGTTGTGGATTCCGGGCAGGCATCGATCAACTACACTGGCTCTGCTGGCTTATGCGAATAGGGTTGTATCGTGCCTGCGATTCCCAGATCATCTCGAACTCGTCGAGATA
>ERZ777003.473-NODE-473-length-77939-cov-13.255637_pt1 | contig 77939 bp, 69 predicted proteins | sample MGYA00374956_ERZ777003 | MGnify/ENA primary metagenome ERZ777003 (study PRJEB29302, sample SAMN06268252) | bioreactor metagenome | isolation source: Joint BioEnergy Institute, California, USA | place: USA:Joint BioEnergy Institute, California, USA | collected...
GCGCGTTGCTTGACATATGAGCGCTGAGGGCTATAGTGGCGCGTATTCATTCAAGCCAATGTGTCCCCCTCTCGGCAGCAGGTCGCTGTTGGGCGCCGGCTGCGTTGGCGAGAAGGGGGATTTGGCATGTCTCGCCAGTCTGGAATTCGCGCGCTCGCCGTCATTGCGCTCCTGGCGGGCGCCGTCGCGGCCTTGACGTTGGCTCGGCCGGGCGCCGCTAATCCGAACGATGATAGGCCGGGGCAGGGCTTCGTCGGCGCCTGGCGCCTCTCGACGGAGACGCCCTTTGGCGCTTCCCAAAGCCTCATTACCTTGACCGCGGACGGGACGGTCCAGTTCTCCGACCGGCCGGTCTTTCCGGGAGACGCTGGGTTCCCGGTCACGTTCTTCAGCGCGGGTCACGGCTCCTGGGAACAGACGGGGGACGACACCGCCGCGGCAACCTGGGTCTTTTTCATGACCGACGGGGAGGGCAACTTCCTGGGAGTCGTGACCGATAGCGCGGAGATGATTCTCGAAGCCGACGGAGCGTCATGGAGCGGGCCGTTCTCCTCGTCGACGGCCGATCCCGCCGGCAACCTCCTGTTCGTGGGAGGCGGGACTGTGCGAGCCTCGCGCATCGCGGTGGAACCCCTAGCGACGCCGATGACAGGCACGCCGACCGCCTAGCGACGCGCGGGCGTAAAGCAGACATTCGACTGTCAGACCCTTCGCTCAGTCAACCCACAGGAGGATAGAGATGGATTCGGCCCGACGAGCGGCGTTCCTGACCGGCGTGCTCTTCATCATCACCTTCGTGACCTCGATCCCGGCGTTGCTGCTCTTCGATCCTGTGATCAACGATGCCGACTATGTCATCGGCGCGGGCGACGACAACCGTATCTTTCTCGGCGCGTTCTTGGAGATCGTCCTGATCGTCGCCAATATCGGGACGGCGCTTGTGCCGTTCGCCATCCTCCGGCGATGGAACGAACGGCTCGCGCTGAGCTACGTCGCGGCGCGCATCATGGAGTGCGTCTTCATCGCCGTCGGCGTCCTCGCGGTGTTGTCGGTCGTCACGCTGCGGCAGAGCTATGAGGGAACCGGCGGGAATTCGGCGGCTCTGCTCACTACGGCGCGATCGCTCGTCGCTGTCAAGGACTGGACGTTCCTGCTGGGACCGGGCTTTGTGGTCGGGATCGGGAATGGGCTGATCCTCGGCTACCTGATGTACCGGTCGGGGCTTATGCCGCGCCAATTGGCGCTCTTTGGAATCGTTGGCGGGCCGCTGGTCTGCGTGGCGGGCATCTTGGTGCTGTTCGATGTCTTCGAGCTTGGCGGGGCGGGGCAGTTCATACTGACGGTGCCGGAGATCATCTGGGAGCTCTCGATCGGGCTGTGGCTGACGTTCAAGGGGTTCAGGTCCTCCCCCGTTGTCGCATCCTACAACCAGCAGCTCGCGGCCGAGGCTGTCTAGCGCGCGGAGCTACGCTCGCCGGGATGGGTTACGTTGGCGCCAGTGCGCCTGCAAGGGGCGATAATCAAGGAGGATGATTCCCTCTTCCTGGACCGTCTCGTGGGCCTCGTCGGAGGTCAGGAACTCGAGATCCGCCGCGCGCTTCGCCCACCAGGGATCGATGGCCCGCGCCTCGGGAGTGGGCAGGGCGGGGTGGACGGCCCATTCGCTCAACCCGGGCGGCAGCTCGCGCAGGATCCGGATGAAGTGAGCCGTCTTGCCAGCGGTGGGCAGGCGGGTGCTGTCCACCACCTCGTGATCGACCGTGGGCAAGCCCTGTCGCATCAGGTGTTCGCCGCGAGCCGGGTCGAAGACGCGCAGCGCCAGACCATATTCCCGCGCCAGGCTCACAGTCAGGTCGAAGATGTCGGATCGGCCGCCGTCGCGAAGGCAGTGCCAATCGAGGTGGGTCGGTTGCAAGCCGGCGGCGAGGACGGATTCGATCTGGGCGCGGATCTCAAGCGTGACTTCGTCCAGCACGAAGTGGGTTAGGAAGGGCTGGCCGGGATCGTTGCGGTGAAAGTAGCCGGAGTCGTCGAGCAGGGATGGCACGCGGTCGCGGGGCGAGAGTGGTCCCCAGCGGTAGTCGGTGAACTCGGACACGACCGTAAGGTGCACGCCGAAGGAGATCTCCGGGTGTTCCTTCAGGAGCCTTAGGGCGTGACGCGCCCACGGGCAGGGCATCATCACGGTCGTGGACCGCGCTATACCCTCCGTAGTCGCGCGGAAGGTTCCCGCCGTGACCGCGTGATAGGCACCGAAATCGTCGGCGTTGATGATGAGCAAGCGGGCGTCCGGAGAGAACCCGAGCAGCTCGTTGGCACTCGGTGTCGGCATGCGTCGCTCCTGGCTGAGGCTTGCGGCCGGGCTCGATCGTCAGTGCCGGGGAGCGTGGGTGTCAAGAGAGATATTGGCCACCGGGCGGCGAAGGGACTCTTGGAGAGGGGACGATGGGCAAAGAAAAAGTCCCGACGAACCTCAGCGCCGACCCACCTGACCCGTCTCACCCAATCCGGCACGTCGCCCCGCAACGCGCGCCGGCTTAGGTGCGACACCTCGACCGCTCCGACCTCGCGCGACGCCCCGCAGCACCGCTCGAGCGATTGGTCTCGGTAGTCCGTGGCCCGGAGCTCTTGGCCCCTCGGGACTGTACGTCCACTCTATACGTACATTGCCTCCTTGTCAAGGGGTGACGCGTGGGAATTTTCGGCGAGTCCGATTCTAGCCCTCTTGGAGCGGTTTGGGAAGTATCCGTGGACCGCGCTGCCAGGGTCTCAGACGAATGGCTCCCCGGCTCGAAAATCGGATTCGAAGACGGAGATGAGGCGGCCGACGTTGACCGGGTCCGTCAGGATGATGCCGAGCTCGCGGTTGAGGTCGAGAGAGGTCGCGGTGAAATTCTGCGAACCGACGAAGGCTTTTTCGCCATCGACGATGATGAGCTTCGCGTGGATGTACAAGCCGGGAACGGTGCGGACCTCGACGCCGTCATCCATCAGGCCGAAGAGGATCTCCCGATCGTTTTCGTCGTCATCGGGCGGCAGGATAATCCGCACGTCAACGCCGCGATCCTCGGCCGCGGAGAGCAACGAAACGATGCGGGAGTCCCGGACGACCTCGGCGTAAATGTCCAGTGACTCCGTGGCAGAGGCGAGGAGCGCTTCGATCTCCTCTCGGCTGCTGCCCGGGCTGACGACGAGCGGGCCATCTGGTGGGTCCTCGGCTCGGTTCCAGTCTGCGTCGAAGATCGCCAGCGCCTGCTTGACTTCCTCTTCCCTGGTCGTGATGGCGGCGAATTCCCGGTTGCGTGTGAAAGAGGACCGGGTCAGATTGAGGTTCATGATGATCGCGACGCGCTCATCAATGATGAATGTCTTGATGTGGGTGAAGCGGTAGCGCGGATCTGACCAGCGGACGGCAATGCCAGCGCGCTCCAGCTCAGCGTAGATCTCGGGTTGATTGCCTGGCCCGCCAAACGGCGCATCCTCGAGGAGGACGCGGACATCCACGCCGCGGTTGTGCGCCTGCTTCAGCGCGTCGATGATCTCACGGTCGCTCAGGAGATAGACGGCAAGCCGGATCGAGCTGGTGGCGGCGTTCAGCTCGTCGAGAATCGGCTCGCGGCCGTCGTCCGGCTCGACGAAGACGCCAACAGTGCCCGAGCCGGGCGAGGCTGGCGGCAGAGTCTGATCCGAGGTCTCTCGGAACTCCTCGACCGCGTAGATGATGAGGAGGACGACGAAGAGCAGCAGGGCGCCGCGCAGGGTGAGCGGTCGCGCCGAGCGGCGGGTGCGCCGTGATGTGGTTCGGCGGCGGGCTGCCATGCTGTGCCTCGGTCAGAAAGAGTGATGCCGGCGCGGGCCGTGTGCCCGGCGCCGGCGTCACATCTCGGAGAGAGCGTCAGGCGGCCTTGGTCGCCGCGACGAGTTCGGTCAGCTTTTCCCGCGCGTCGCCGAAGAGCATGACGGTCTTCGGATCGTGGAAGAGTTCGTTCTCGATGCCGGCGAAGCCGGAGCGCATGCTGCGCTTGAGAACGATGATGTTCTTCGCTTGGTCGACGTTCAGGATCGGCATACCGTAGATTGGGCTGCTCGGATCGTTGCGCGCGGCCGGGTTGACGACGTCGTTCGCGCCGACGACGAGCGCCACGTCAGTATTGACGAAGTCGTCGTTGATGCGATCCATCTCGTAGAGGTCCTCGTAGGGAACGTTCGCCTCGGCGAGCAGAACGTTCATGTGGCCGGGCATCCGGCCGGCGACCGGGTGGATCGCGTACCGGACGTCGACGCCACGCTCCTTGAGGACATCAGCCAACTCTCGCACCGCATGCTGCGCCTGCGCGACCGCGAGGCCGTAGCCAGGAACGATCACGACGCGCTGCGCGTAGGCGAGGGTGACGGCCGCGTCGTCGACGGTCGTCTCGCGGATCGGCTTCGCCTCGCCCGTGGCCCCGGCTCCGGCCGCCGCGGGCGCCGCGCCAAAGGCACCGAACAAGACGTTGGTGACCGAGCGGTTCATCGCGCGGGCCATCAGTAGCGTCAGGAACGAGCCGGACGCGCCGACGAGGGCGCCGGCGATCACCAGGGCCTGGTTCGAAAGGACCAAACCGGTGAGCGCGGCGGCGAGACCGGTGAGGGAGTTCAGGATGGCGATGACGACGGGCATGTCAGCGCCGCCGATCGGCAAGACGACCAGCGCGCCTAACGCGAGCGCCGCGGCGAACAAGATCCACAATGCGATCCGCGCGCTCGTGCCCTCTTGCAGCGCGACGACGACAACGCCGAGGGCGATGATGCCGATGAACAGGATCGCGTTGTAGAGCTTCTGATTCGGGAAGGTGATGGGGCGACCGGAGATCCGCTCTTCCAACTTGAGGAAGGCGATGATCGAGCCGGTGAACGAGATCGAGCCGATCATCGTGCCGAGCGCGATCGAGGCGATCTCGCCACGCCCGATGCCGACCTTATGCATGAACTCGCCGACGGAGACGAGCGCTGCCGTGGCGCCGCCCATGCCGTTGAAGGCGGCCACCATCTGCGGCATCGCGGTCATCTGCACGCGCCGGGCCGCGACAGTGGAAAGCGCGCCGCCGATGACGATGCCGATGATGATCAGCAGGAGATTCGTCAAGCTGTACTCAGAGACGACACGCCCGGCCTCCTCCTTAGTCACCTCGAGCTCGCGGCTGATGAAGGTCGCGACGATGGCGACCGTCATGCCGAGCGCGGCGAGCTGATTGCCGCGCCGAGCGCGCGCCGGTACGGAGAGGAATTTCAGACCGAAGATGAAGAGGATGGCCGCAGCAAGATAACTCAGGTCAACGATAGCATCGCGCCAGTTTTCGATCATTGCTTCTGACCCGCTCCCGCCGCCGGCCGGCGCGCCCGGAACATCTCGAGCATCCGGTCCGTCACGACAAACCCACCGAAGACGTTGGCCGCGCCAAGAATGACGGCCAAGAACCCGATGACCCGCAGCCACCAGGCATCGGCCTGGCCCAGGATGATCATGGCGCCGAGCAGGACGATGCCGTGGATCGCATTAGTGCCGGACATGAGCGGTGTGTGGAGCGTCGAGGGCACCCGCCCGATGAGCTCCACGCCAAGAAAGATGGCGAGGAGGAAGACGTATATGCCCATCAAGACGTCTTGATCCATTCAGCCTTTCCTTTCCACGCGGCGCTGCCTAGCCACTCAGGCTCACACTGGCGCCAGCCTTCGGTCGGCGGCGCATTCCGTCCGACGTCACGCTTGGTGCACGCTCGTTACGATCCGGCGGTCGCTGCCGGAGCCGGTGTTGGGTTGAGTCGCTGCTGCGTGCCCTGATGCAGGACCTGCCCGTCTCGCGTGATGATCGTGTTGGCGATGATATCGTCGTCCATATTGATCGTGAAGGCGCCAGACTTGTCGATCAACAGGCCGAGCAGGTTCTGAAGGTTCCGCGCGTACATCTGGCTAGCGTGGACCGGCAGCATGCTCGGCAGGTTGAGCAGGCCGATGATCGTCACGCCATTGCGCTCGACGATCTGGCCAGGAACGGTCAGTTCGCAGTTGCCGCCCGTCTCCGCCGCGAGATCGACGATGACCGAACCGGGCGCCATTCGCTCGACCGTCGAAGCCGGGATTAAGCGAGGAGCGGGGCGCCCCGGCACAGCCGCGGTCGTGATGACGACGTCGCTCTTGGCGGCGCGCTCGGCGAGGCCGGCTTGCTGCTTGCGCAGGATGTCCTCGGTTGCCTCGCGCGCGTAGCCGCCCTGGCCGGAGAGGTCCACACCGATGTCGATCTCGATGAACTTGCCGCCGAGGCTTTCGACTTGCTCTTTGACGACGGCGCGCGCGTCATACGCCTCGACGACGGCGCCGAGCCGCCGCGCGGTACCGATCGCCATCAAGCCGGCGACGCCCGCGCCGATGACGAGCACGCGAGCGGGTGGGATGCTGCCCGCGGCGGTCGTCAGGAGTGGGAAGAACTTGGGAAGGTGGCTGGCTGCCAGCAGGACCGCCTTGTAGCCGGCGACCGTCGCCATGGACGAGAGGGCGTCCATGTACTGCGCCCGCGTCGTGCGGGGGATGGCGTCCATGCTGAAGGCGGTGATGCGCTGCTGAACCAGTTGCCGGACGAGATCGAGGTTCACCATCGGCTGGAGGAAGGCGATCAGCGTCGTCCCCGGCCGCATCTGGCTGACCTCTTCAGGCGTTGGCTTCTGGACCTTGAGGACGATGTCCGCTTGCTGGTAGAGGCTCGCGGCATCGCGGACGATCGTCGCGCCCGCCTGGGTGTAGGCCTCGTCGGAGATGAACGCTCCGGCTCCCGCGCCTGATTCGACGAGGACGGTGAGACCCATGCCCGTGAATCGCTTGACGACGTCCGGGACGAGTGCCACGCGCCGCTCGTTCTCCGCCGTCTCCTTCGGCACCGCCAATGTCGGCCGGCTCGTCGCCGAATTGGTCTGTTCCATGCTGCTCGCCGCGCCTCCCTTGCTGTGAACACCACGCCGTCAAGTGACCGATTTCGCCGACTTTGAGGGTGGATGCGCGCGCTCGACAGGTTTGCGCGCAGAGGCTCCACGCGTCTCTGCGCCTGACTTGGCCGAACGCAGGCGCAGCCTCATGTCGGCCGCCCGGCAGTTTGTGAATTTTACAACGAATGCAGATTGCGCGACAGCGAACCTTTTTGCGTCCGCGCCTTCGGTCGTGCTCGTAGTCGCCGGGATGCGGCTAGCGGTGTCAATGCGTGACCGTCGGCCGGGAAGCACGCGGGAGTCCGACGCCTGAATACAGAAAAGGGGATTCTGGTGTATACTTTACAGCGAGCGGCCGCACTCGGCCGCTTTCATTGTGCCGATGATTTTCATGCCAGGCGACGACGCGTGAAGCGTGTCCACGCGGGAGTCTCGATAGATGACAGTTGGTGTGTTGGATCGAGCGACGGCGGAAACCGCGTCGCGAGTGGCGGAGGAGGTCGCGCGGCGACGCACCTTCGCGATCATCTCGCACCCGGACGCTGGTAAGACGACGCTGACGGAGAAGATGCTGCTCTATGGCGGCGCGGTCACCCTCGCTGGCTCGGTGACGGCGCGCAAGGCGCAGCGCAAGACGACCTCGGACTGGATGGCGCTCGAGCGGGAGCGCGGCATCTCCGTGTCCTCGACGGTCTTGACGTTTCCGTATCGGGGATGCCAACTCAATCTCCTCGATACGCCGGGTCACGAGGACTTCTCCGAGGACACGTTCCGCACGCTGACCGCGGTGGACAGCGCCGTCATGGTGCTCGACGCGGCGCGCGGCATCGAGCCGCAGACGCGCAAGCTCTTCGCCGTCTGCCGGCGGCAGCGCACGCCGATCTTCACGTTCATCAACAAGCTCGATCGTCCCGCGCGGCACCCGTTCGAGCTACTCGATGAGATCGAGCAAGTGCTCGGCCTCAAGACGTGCCCGATCAACTGGCCGATCGGCGATGGCGTTGATTTCCGCGGTCTCTACGACCTGCGCGGCCGGGCGGTGCATCTCTTCGAGCGGACGGAGCACGGCGCGAAGATGGCGCCGGTCGTCGTGGTCCAGCTCGACGATCCGGCTCTTGATGATCTGGTTGGAGCAACCGCGGCCGAGCGGCTGCGCGAGGAGATCGCGCTGATCGAGGCGATGGCGACGCCGTTCGATCTCGATGCGGTGCTTGCCGGCGATCTGACGCCGGTGGCGTTCGGCAGCGCGCTGACGAACTTCGGCGTCCAGCTCTTCCTCGATGCCTTCGTCGAGTACGCGCCGTCGCCGCGGCCGCGCCGGACGTCGCTCAGCGAGCTTCAGCCGGATGACGAGCGCTTCAGCGGCTTCGTCTTCAAGATCCAGGCGAACATGGATCCCCGGCACCGCGACCGCGTCGCGTTCCTGCGCATCTGCTCTGGCGTCTTCCGGCGCGATATGGAAGCGTGGCATCCGCGCCTGCGCCGCAAGGTGCGTTTGGCGCCGCCGCTCCGGCTCTTCGGGCAGGAGCGGGAGGTGATCGCGGAGGCCTACGCGGGCGATGTCGTCGGGTTGATCAATCCGGGTCTCTTCGCGATCGGCGATACGGTCAGCGAGGGGGACATGGGGGTGTTCGATCCGTTGCCGCGATTCCAGCCGGAGCATTTCGCGGCGATTCACGCCACGCAGACCGACCGCTACAAGCAGTTCCTAAAGGGGCTCACGCAGATCGAGGAAGAGGGCGGTATTCAGCTCTTCTATCCCGTCGATAGCGGGCGGCGAGAGCCGGTGCTGGCGGCGGTCGGCACGCTCCAGTTCGATGTCGTGCGGTTCCGGCTCGAGTCCGAATACGGCGTCCAGACGCGCCTGGAGCCACTCAGCTACAGCGCGGTCCGCTGGGTGACGGGCGAGCCGGCGGCGATCGCGCAGGCCGCCAACGGCCGGGGCAGGATGCGGGCGGAAGACCGCGATGGCCGCCCGGTCATCCTCTTCACGACCGAGTGGGACCTGCGCTACGCGATGGAGAACTCGCCGGGCGTGACCTTCGCGGAGGTCGCCGCCGGCTGATCGCCGCCCGGCCGGCTCACTCTTGCGGCGGTCCGGCGATGCCGACCGCGAGCCGATCGGGATCGAGGTGGGCAGCCGCCGCGGCCTGAACTTCCTCCCGCGTTAGTCCCTCGATGATGGCCGGATAGCGCTCCAGGTAATCGGCGCCCAAGCGGAAGTACTCGATGTGCAAGAGCGTGCTCGCCATCCCGCTGTTCGTCTCGAGGGCGATCGGGAGAGAGCCGGTCAGGTAGCTCTTGCCGTCCGCGAGCTCTTCCGCCGTCACGCCTTCCTCCCGGAGCCGGCCGATCTCCTCGATGATGCTGTTGAGCGCGCGTTCCGCGTTGGCGGGATCGACGCCAGCCCGCGCGACCCAGACGCTGCCGGCGCGGTCGGGATCGATCGCGCTGAAGGCGTAATAGGCGAGTCCTTGCTGGTCGCGGACGTTCGCGCCAAGCCGCCCCATCAGGCCGAGCCGGCCAAGGATGAGATTCGCCATCTCCAGCGCGTAGTACTGAGGATGGCCGCGCTCGATGGTCACAGTGCCGATCGCCAGGTCCGTTTGGCTCTTGGCAGGAATCGCTGCCGTCGAGCGGAGCACGCCTGACGGCGCGGTCGGTGGCGCGGGCGGATCGGCGGGCGCCGCCGGCGTGGACCAGTCGCCGAATCGCGCGGCGACCAGCTCGGCGGCGGCTTCGGCGCTCTCCAGGCCGCCGACGATCGCGACAGTCGAGACACGCGGACCGTAATGGTCGCGGTGGAACGCGATGAGGTCGTTCCGGCCGATCGCGGTGAGCGAGGCTTCGTCGCCGATCACGCGGTGCCGATATGGGTGCCCTTCGGGATAGAGCAGCTCGCGCAGCAGGCGGTCGGCGACGGCGCGCGTGTCGTTGTCCTGCTCGCGGACGGCGGTGATGAACTCGGATCGGACCTTCTCTATCTCCTCCGCCGGGAAGGTCGGCTCGCGCAGCACCTCCGCCAGCAGATCGAGCAGCGTCGGCAGGTCCTCGCGGAGGCAGCGGATCGCAACGTCGGTCCAGTTTCGGCTGGCGTCGATGGAGAATGTCGCGCCGAGCCTGTCCGTCTCCTCATTGAACTGATCGAAGGTGTGACGGGCGGTGCCGCGCGGCAGCACGCGCGCGGTGAACGCGGCCAGGCCGGGCTGATTCCCCGGATCGCGCGTGGCGCCACACTCGATGCGCCAGCGGAGCGAGACCGCTTCATCGTCCCGGTGGGCCTGAGCGAGGACGACGAGTCCGTTGGGAAGCTCGGTCCGCGTGAAGGCGCCCTGTGGAGAGACGAAGCTCTTCCCCGCTTGCGGCCCGGTCAGTCCCCAGAAGCGGGGCACGGCTGCCTGCATCTCGTCCTCTTCTTCATCCATTGCCGCGCCGGAGCCCGATCCCTCCGGGAGAACCCAACCGACTGTGCGATTGGTCGGGATGAGATAGGTGGCGGCGACGCGGCGCACATCCTCGGGCGTGACGCGCTCGATCTCCTCCGGCAAGGTCAGCGCACGCTGGTAGGAATCGACGATCTCCATCTGACCGAGCCAGAAGGCCTGGTTCGTGACGCCCTCGGCGGAGTAGATGTACTGCGCCTTCACCTGCTTGATGGCGCGCGCGAACTCTTCGTCGTTGACCGGCTCGCTTGCCAGGCGGGCTAACTCCTCGTCCACCACGTTCTCGATGCGCTCGGGCTCGATGCCGGGTAGGGCCGTGACCGAGATTTGCAGGAGGAACGGGTCGACGAAGAACTCGAATTCCGAGCGAGCCGAGCGGGCGAGACCGGCGGCCACAAGCGCGCGGTAGAGGCGCGAGGAGCGTCCCATCGCGCCGCCGCTGGCCAGCCCCATCCCCTTCCCGCCACTGAGGATCGCGTCGGCGATGAGGAGCGGGACGGTGTCCGGGTGCTTGGCGGCGGGTGTGTGGAACGCCATCCGGAGGTAGGCCGTCGGCGCCGGGCGGCGCAGCGTGACGCGACGCTCGCCGAGCTGCGGGGGCTCGACGGCGCGGACCGGTGGCAGACCCGGACCTGGCTCAATCGAGCCGAACGCGCGCTCGATGCGCTTCAGGAGGTCGGCCGGGTCGAAGTCGCCGGCGGCGGTGATGACCGCGTTATTCGGGCAGTACGCCCGCCGGTAGTGCTCGTAGAGGTCGTCCCGGCTGATCGAGCGCAGGTCGGATTCGTAGCCGATGACCGGATGCGCGTACGGGTGCGCCTGGAACGCGGCGCCAACGACCTCTTCGTAGAGCAGATATGTGGGCTGATTCTCCGCGCCCTGCCGCTCGGAGAGGATGACCGTCCGCTCTGACTCGGTCTCTTCTGGATCGAAGAGGGAGTTCGTCATCCGGTCGGACTCGATACGGAGCGAGAGATCGAGGCGGTCGGCGGGGAGCGTCTCGAAGTAGGCGGTCCAGTCGTTGGAAGTAAGAGCGTTCAGCACGCCGCCGTTCTTCGAAACCTCCCGGAAGATCGCGCCTTTGGCGAGGCTCGGCGTTCCCTTGAACTGCATGTGCTCGACCCAGTGGGAGACGCCGGTCAGCCCTGGCACCTCGTTGCGGCTGCCGACCCGATACCAGACCCAGAAGGAGGCGATGGGGGCGTCGTGAGATGGCTGAAGGAGCACCTTCAGTCCGTTCGACAACGTCTCTTCGATGATCCGCTCAGTCACGCCTCGAATCATCCTTTCCGTCTCGCGCCCGATCGTTCGCGCCGGCTAGCGTACGTGATCGGGCAGGGAACTGCCATGGGAAAGCGACAGTGGCCGTGGCCGCGAGTTGTCAGCCCGAGACGAGCCGGTCGAGCGCTTCCCGCTCCGCGGCTTCGAGCCGGGCAGCGGCCTCCGCCAAGCGCGCTGCCGTCTCCTCCCGCCAGCGGATATCGGCCGCGAGCCGGTCGCGCTCTCCTGCCAGCCAGTCGCGGGTGCTGGCGGGGGACGGTGCGCCGGTCGCGCCACGACGCTCGATGAAGCGGCGGGGGGCGAGGTAGCGGCTGATTGCCTCGAACTCGACCTTGAGCTCGCGGCCGAGCACGACGAGCGCCGCCGCGTCGATGATCTCCGGCGTGATCGCGCTGACCTCGACCCCCTGGTCCATGATCCGCGTGATCGTCAGCGCGGCAATCGAGCGGGCAGCGCCGGGATCGAGCTGCTCTTCGATCATCAGGAAATCGGCGAGGTCGCTGCTGGTCGTGTGAGCGCGGCCGGCACGGTTGGCGAGGGACGCGCGGTTGATCTCCATGCCGCTGCCGAGCAGCTCATCGAGCTCGCGGATGAAGCCGCTCGCGTCTTCGAGCACGGCACTCGTCTCGTCCGCGAGCACGTCGGTCCAGCCGGCAGTCGGGCCGTAGCCGACGGCGGCGGCCGTCGCGCGGAGGGTGGCGACTCGCTGCTCGACTCGCCGTCCCCGCGCCAGGAGCGCTTGCAGGCCCGCCGGTGCCCGCAGCTGGGGGAGATCCGGGCTGGTGACGGTCCAGCGCTCGGCCAGGCGGAGCGTGCTCGGCTCGCTCCGCAGCCACTGCAGCAGATCGTCGACGAATCGGCAGGAGGCGGCGACCGCGTGCGCGGCAGCCTCGGCGCTGGCGCTGAGGTAATCGGTCGCGGCGACAGCGTCGAAGGTGTTCGGCACCGGGCCGGCGAAGCCGAGGAGCTCCGCCACCTGCTCGCGGTCGATCGTCATGCCGGTGGAGGCGAGCGCGCCGGCGCCGAGCGGCGATTGGTCAACGTCGGCGAAGGTGGCGCGGAGGCGCGCGGCGGCGCGGGCGAGAGGGGCAATGAGGCCGCCGAGATAGTGGCCCAGCGTCGTCGGCTGGGCGGCCTGCCCACCGGCGAACGCGGGCATCAGCGTCACGACGTGGGCTTCGGCAAGGGCAATGGTCGTCTCGCGCAGCCGGTCGAGGTCGGTCATCACGCCGAGCAGGCGGTCGCGCAGGTCGAGGCGGAGAACCGTGGCGATGGTGTCGGCGATGCCTCGTCCGACGCGGGCGGTCCCGGCGACGCCGGCGGGCGTGAGCGCATCGAGCCGGTCATCGAACGCGGCGGCCAGCTCGGCGAGGGAGCCGTCGGGAGGGGTGCCGCCACGCACGCCATCGAGCGCCGCGAAGAGTGTCGCTTGCGTGCGCTCGTCAATGAGCCCCACTTCTTGCAGCATGACGAGGTGGGCAGCGACGACGCGCGTCAGGTGCTGCCACGCGCGCTGGCGCAGCCCTGTTTCAGAGCGATCGGTCGTCACACTCTCAACTCCCGAAGCAGACATGAGGTCCAGCGGGTGGCCACATGGACCGGGATCGGCCTGTCAGCCCGGCGCGATCTGGCGTGGGGCGACTCCGATGGGCGTCGAAATGACGCGCGAGTCAGGCGCGGCGAGGCGCCGGGACGTGTCAACTGCTAACCCGGTAGTTCGGCGCCTCGCGGGTAATGATGACGTCGTGCGGGTGGCTCTCTCGCAGGCCGGCCGCGGTGATCCGCACGAACTGCGCGTCTCGCTTCAGCGTCGCGATGTCCGGTGCGCCGACGTACCCCATTGCCGAGCGGAGTCCGCCGACGAGCTGGTAGATCAGGTTCGAGAGCGGACCCTTGTAGGCGACGCGTCCCTCGATCCCCTCGGGGACGAGCTTCTGGATGTTGCCGACGCCTTCCTGGAAGTAGCGGTCCTTCGAGTACGACCGGGCCTTCATTGCGCCGATCGAGCCCATGCCGCGGTATTCCTTGAACCGCTCCCCTTGATAGAGGACGACTTCGCCCGGGCTCTCGTCCACGCCGGCCAGCAGGCTGCCGAGCATGACCGCGTCCGCGCCAGCGGCGATCGCCTTGGCGATGTCGCCGGAGTATTGAATGCCGCCGTCGCCGATGACTGGAATGCCGTGCCGGCTGGCGGCCTTCGCGCACTCGTAGATCGCGGTGATCTGCGGGACGCCGGTCCCCGCGACGACGCGTGTCGTGCAGATCGAGCCGGGGCCGACGCCGACCTTGACAGCATCCGCGCCAGCGTCGATCAGCGCCTCGGCCGCCTCGCCGGTCGCGATGTTCCCGGCCATGACGGGCACATTCAGTCGCCGTTTGATCGCGCGCACCATGTCAATGACGGCCTGCGAGTGGCCGTGGGCGGTGTCGACCACCAGTAGGTCAACGCCTTCCTCGACCAGCGCGGTCGCGCGCTCCAACGCATCCGCGCCGACGCCGACAGCCGCCGCTACGCGCAACCGTCCCTGCGCGTCCTTCGTCGCGTGCGGGTATTGGATCTTCTTCTGGATGTCCTTGACGGTAATCAGGCCTTTGAGATAGCCGTGCTCGTCCACGACGGGCAGCTTCTCGACCCGGTGCCGGTGCAAGATGGCTTGGGCTTCGTCGAGGGTCGTGCCGACCGGCGCCGTGACCAGGTTCTCCTTGGTCATCACGTTGGCGATCGGCTGCTCGGTGTCGTCAATGAAGCGGAGATCGCGGTTGGTCAGGATGCCGACGAGCTTGCCGCCGTTCTCCGTGATCGGCACGCCGGAGATGTGGTAGCGCTCCATGACCGCCAGGGCGTCGCGAATGGGCGCGTCCGGCGGCAGGGTGACCGGCTCAACGATCATCCCTGACTCCGAGCGCTTGACCTTGTCCACTTCGTCAACCTGCTCTTGGATCGAGAGGTTCCGGTGGATGACGCCAAGCCCACCCTCGCGGGCGAGCGCGATCGCCATGCGCGCCTCGGTCACGGTGTCCATCGCGGCCGATAGGATGGGAATGTTGAGGGTGATATCGGCGGCGATGCGGGTGCGCGTGCTGACCTCTGTGGGGAGAACGCTCGAGGCGGCCGGCACGAGGAGCACGTCATCGAAAGTCAGACCGAGGCCGAGAAACTTGTCGGGTCGCATCGCGCCATCGAGCTCGGCCTTCGGCTGAAGGGCGGGAGCCTCGAGCCCGTCGGTTACGCCGTTGGCGGCGAGTTGGTCCAACTGCTTATCCGTCGTACTCATCAACAGCACCTCCCGGCGGTGGCCGGAGCGTGAAATCCACGGCATCGGGCGGGCGGCAGGATTACCCGGCCGCCGCTGGCTCAACGATCTGGGGCGTCCCGAGCCGCAGGCGCGCGATCAGCTCTTCGGCGACGCCGCGGTATGCCTGAGCGCCCCGCGATCCGGCGTCGTACTCAGCAATGGCTTGGCCGTAGCTCGGCGCCTCGGCCAAGCGGATCGAACGGGGAATGATGGTCCGGAAGATCCGGTGCGGGAAATAGCGGCGCACCTCCTCGACGACATGGGCCGAGAGGCGCGTCCGGGCGTCGTACATCGTCATCAGCACGCCGATGACATCGAGTGGCGGATTGAGCTGCCGCTTGACGAGGTCGATCGTGTTGATGAGCTGGCCGAGCCCTTCGAGCGCGAGATATTCGCACTGGATGGGGACGATGACATAGCGCGCCGCTGTCAGGGCGTTGACTGTCAGCAGCCCCAAGGAGGGCGGGCAATCAATGACGACGAGGTCGTAGCGCCCGTTCGCCTCTTGCAGCGCCGTGGCCAGGCGTCGCTCTCGCTCCGGCAAATCCACGAGCTCGACTTCCGCGCCGGCCAGGATTGGAGTCGAGGGCAGGAGATCGAGATTCGGCCGGACGTTTGGCAAGACTGCCTGCGCGAGCGGCGCTTCTCCAATCAGTACGTCGTAGACGGTCCGCGCCAGCGCGCGCTTGTCCACGCCGAGCGAGGACGTGGCGTTCGCTTGCGGATCGATATCGACCAGCAGCACCCGGTAGCCATGGCGCGCGAGGAGCACCGCGAGATTGATCGCGGTCGTCGTTTTCCCGACGCCGCCCTTCTGATTCGCGAGAGCGATCGTCGTTACGCCGGCCGTGGGTGCTTGTGGGGTTGGAGTCAAGGAGGCGCTCGCCGCTCGTCGTACCCGGACGCTCTCGGCGCCGGATCACCTTCCGCCATCCTACCGAACCGGAGGGTATTGCGCCCCGGTTGACGCGTTATCCTAGCATGGCCCGGGTGTCCGAACAAGCGAGCGAGCGAGGCTGAATTGCCTCGCCCGCTCCATATCTTGCGCTAGCGCCCTGAGCTCTACGCTAGTTCTTGACGGTGCCGGTTACGGCTTGCTCGCCGGATCGAGCGGATCCGTGCCTCCAAAGATCTCGTCCTTGTCCGACACCCCGTCGCCGTCGGTGTCGGGGTTGAGCGGGCTGGTGCCGTAATTCGTCTCGTTGTGATCGGAGATCCCGTCGCCGTCGGTGTCAGGATTCGTCGGGTCCGTGCCGTGCTGCATGACCTCGTTGTAATCCGGGAGCATATCGCCGTCGGTGTCCATGCTGGTCGGGCTCGAGCCGTACACATTGACCTCGTCACCGTCCGAAAGCCCGTCCATGTCCGTATCGGTGCTCAGGGGATCCGAGCCGTACTGCACTTCCTGGCCGTCCAGGAGGCCGTCGCCGTCGGTATCGGGATTGAGGGGATTCGTCCCCATGACGGTCTCGTCGTGGTCGTTGAGACCGTCGCCGTCGGTATCGGGATTCGTTGGATCCGTACCGTGCTGCGTCACTTCGTTGTAATCCGGGAGGCCGTCTCCGTCGGTATCCATGCTGGTCGGGCTCGAGCCGTACATCAGGACCTCATCGCCGTCCGAAAGCCCATCGCCGTCGGTATCGGAATTCATCGGATCGGACCCGTGAGCGGCCTCCTGGCTGTCCGACAGACCGTCATTGTCGCTGTCAATCTCGGGTGTTGCCGGCATGGTGGGCGAGCTGCCGCCCGAAGATGACGAGCCCGAGCCGCCGCCCGTGCTTTGACCGCTGTCCTCGATCTCCTCGCTCAGGACGGCCGCGAGGAACGCGCCGCGCTGCTCCGCGCCGGCCCGGATTTCAAACGAGCCGGAGAAGGTGGCCGCCGCGTCCGACGCCAGTACCGTCGCGTTCCCGTCCTCATCACGCACCAGCAGCGGACCTTCAGTGACGACGACGAGGATCGGCGCATCGCTGGCTTCCAGACGGGCCGACTCGCCCTGGTCAAGCTCGTCGCGCACGAGGTCGAGATCGCGAATGCCGGAAATCTCGATCGGATCGCTCTCGAAGATCACGTCCTCCGCGTCACCGGCGGCGCTCGTCAGGCTCAGCTCGTAGACGACCGCCGGCTCATCGCCCAATGCCTGTTCCTCGTACGTCACGCCGTCCAGCAGCGCGGTGGCCTCTCCCTCCGCCAGACGAGTGGCGCGACCGGTGGCCTCCTCGGTCACCAGCAGCATTCCCTCGTCGCCGACGAGGAAGCCGTAGCCCTCGTACGCGACCGTGCGCGAATTCTGGATTTCCGAGGTGGTCACGCGCCAGACACGCTCGGCGTCGTCGAGCCGGACGACTGCCTGAGCCACGACCTGCGCGTCGCCTTGAGCGGGTGAGTTGCTTGCCTGAAGCAGCTGCGCCATCGTATCGACGGCGGGAACGATTGCCAGCGCACCGGCCATCGCGAGGGCGGTCAGGCCCCGCCGCCAGCGCCGGGCCGGCCGCGGCATCGCGGCAGTCCCCATCTCGTTTCTAACTCCTCTCCGAACCATCGTCAGATACTCCTTCTTACGCATTCGTTCGTCGCTGGCGAATCCCATCTCGTTCGCACTGCCATCTTCGGTGCTAGGACTCGCCATGCCATCCGTGATTTCACTGAGTTCTCGGTTGGAGCCGTCGCCGTGATGCTACGTGATCGAATGGAGGCTGTGTCGGCGGTCGGGTCGGGTTTGGAGTGAGCGGCGCGATGGGCTACGCCGCCTCGATGACGACGCTGGTCGGAAGGCCGATGTACGCACCGTACGCCTCGGCCGCGGCGTGCAGCCCAGCCTGGAGCGTGTCGTCGGCGGGGATGAGGAGGTTGGCGGTGATTTTCGCGCCGCGCTTGGCGACGGCCGATCTCCAGGTGCCGATGACGAGGCCGTCGCGGGCGATCGGATGCGGTTTGAAGAGGAGCTCGTTGGGCGGGAGGGCGGTGATGACAGCGGGATCAACGGAGGGAGCATGGTCGCGGTAGGCGACCACGTGCTCGTCGAAGTTCGGCAGGAGATGCACCAATGGCTGCGCTGCCTGCTCGGTCGTGGTTGAGGGATCGAACCAGTAGCGTTGATCGCCGAACTGCTCGCTTGCCAGGCGGCCGCCGTTCAACTCGATCCCACGACGCGCGTCGGAGACGGTCAGGCCGGACCACCAGGCAAAATCGTGTGGGGTGGCGGGACCGTGGCTCGCGTAGTAGCGGCGGGTGAGCTCGGCCAGCGCCTCGTCGCGGCCCAGCACCGGGGCGGGCGGCACGCGCTCCTCGACGAGGACGTAGGTGTGCTGCTTGCCGCGCCGGGGGCCGCTGCAGATCAACGCTTCGAGCTCGAAATACATCGTGATGTGGACGAGGCGCCGCTTCGTTAGCTCGAGGCCGTCCGCTTGCAGCGCCGCTTCGAGCTCGTCGCGCGTCAGGGCGTTGCCTCCCTGGAGCACCCGCTCCAGCGTGCGCCGGCAGCGCAGGAGGACGTCATCATCGAGCTCGAGCTCGCGATAGGGACCGCGATTCGCGATGTGGACGCGCGGTGCGGTAAGGGCGAGCAGCCAGCGGAGATCGGCTGGGAGAACGAAGTGCCAAGTGGGACGCATCACGTGCGTGCGGATGATGGCGCCCTCATCGAAGAGGCGGTCAATCGCCTCGTTCGTCGCGCCGGTCGTCCGTAGGGCCAGCGCCCACTTGGCGGCGTTGTAATCCTGGGATTGGACCGCGCCGAGCCAGCCGACCACCTCAGCGGGGCTCGGCAGGGCGGGGCCGTGGAGTCGTTGATGGCGCAGGCGCCGCTGCGCGAGCTCCCGGTGAGCAGTCATTTCATCTGACCTGCTTGAGGGGCATTACTCGTGCACCCAGACCATGGTGCCGAGTGGAGCCCAGCCGTAGAGGAAGCGAGCCATGTTCAACGGCAGATTGATGCAGCCGTGGCTCATGGGCGTGCCGAAATTGTTGTGCCAGTAAGCGCCATGGAGCGCCTCGGCATCGGCATTGATGTACATCACGTCCGGCACGTCCTCGACGATGTAGCGCTCGCCGCCTGTCGCCTCGGTGCCGACCGCGATCACCTCGCCGTTCGGCCCGGTCGTCCCCTGCATGTCGGTGACCGGCACCTTATACCGGACGTGGAAGACGCCGAGCTCGGTCGTGTTCGGCGCGATCCCGGTGCTGACCAGCGTCTGGGTGATCAGCGTGTCCCCTTGATAGGCGTAGAGCATCTGCTGCGAGACATTGACCTCGATCCACTTCCGCCCTGGGGCGTAGGGATCGCCGATGGGGTTCGGGTTGTCCATCGTCCAAAAGAGGAGCTCGTCGTAGGTGGGCAGGCCGGTGCGCGCGACTGGCTCGGTGTCGATGCCGAGCTCATCGGCCATTTCCCGTGCGAGCGGCGCCAGGCGAACTGAGCCGTCGCTCAGGCGCATCAGCATGCCGCCTTCGAAATACTGGACGACCACGCCGCGCTCCGCGACCGGCTGGCTGAGGGGATTGCCCAGGTAGGCGTATCCCTCGTGGCTGGCGTACCAATCGTAGAAGGGACCGCGAATGGTGTGGCCGGTCTCGGCGACGTAGATGCCGCCCTCTGCCTCGGCGCGGGCCGCCGCCTGGCTATCCGGCGGAATCCAGCTCCACTGGGCGTACCGCCGGTCTCCGCCACCGCCGCCCCGGCGGCCGTCCGGCCGCATGTCGTCCAGCCGGCTCTTCATCGCGGGCCAGCCGATCGGCATCAGCTTGATCGAGGGGAGATCGGTCCAAACGAGCTCTGGATAGAACTGGAAGACGCCGTTCTCGAACGCCTGGCTGTAGCGCCCATCCTCGGACGCGAACGGTTCCGAGATCGGGTAGCCATAGACCGAGGCGGCGCCGTTGGCGCGCCAGTAGTCGAGCATATAGCCGCGGATGGAATGCTTCGTCTCCGGGACGTAGACGGCCAATTCGGATTGGCCGAGGTCGCCGGGAAGCTCGACGTTGGCGAACGCTTCGAGATCGAACGTGACCGGCTTCAGCGGTGTTCGGGCCGCTGCTGCCGCCGGCGTCGGAAGGCCGGTCGCCGTCACGAACAGCCCGAGTGCGAGACCGATTGCTATGAGCGAGCGCGTTGCAACCGCGACGCCGCGATGCCGGCGCCCCTCACCGAACATGCTCTCCCTCCGCACCAAACCTTCTCTCACCTCAACCCGGAGGTAGCGTATCACGCGTGCCTACTTCTGCCTATTATTACGATCTGGAGCCTCTTCTGTTGGAAACGAGCGAGGTTATCTAGCTGACCCAGCCGCGACCTTGCGGCGAACCGCGTTGATCTCCGCTCGCAGTCGCTCGGCAGCCGCGCGCGCGGCAGTGGCGAAGTCGGCGCGCTCCCCACCGGCGTAGATGATGCCGCGCGAGGAGTTGACCAGCAGCCCCGCGCCGCGCGGATCGAGACCGGCGGTCACGGCGGCCTCGACGTCGCCCCCTTGCGCCCCGACGCCGGGCAGGAGGATGAGCCGGTCTGGGTGCGCCGCGCGGATGAGGGCGAGCTGATCCGGCGTGGTCGCGCCGACGACGAGTCCGACGGTAGCCGGGTACTGTTCAGCCCAGCGCTTGGCGCGCTCCGCGATGGCGAGATAGAGCGGGTGCGAGCCGCCGTCATCGGCGAGGGGACGATCCTGCAGATCACCAGCGCCCGGATTCGACGTCCGCGCCAGGATGATGACGGCGCGGCCGGGATACCGGAGGAGCGGGGCCAGCCCTTCTTCTCCCATATAAGGATTGGCGGTGACGGCGTCGAAGCCCCAGGAGTCGAAGAAGCCGCGCGCGTAGGCCGCGGTCGTGTTGCCGGTGTCGCCGATCTTGCAGTCGAGGATCACGGGGATGTGGGGTGGGATCAGGCGGCGCGTCTCGACCAGGGCTTCCAGCCCGGCCAAGCCGTGGGCGACGTAGAAAGCGAAGTTCGGCTTGTAGGCGCAGACGAGATCGGCCGTCGCCTCGATGATCGCGGCATTGAACCGGACGATCGCCTCCCGAGGATCATCGAGCGCGCGCAACGCGGCGGGGAAGCGCGAGAGCTCCGGATCGAGACCGACGCAGACGAGACTATCGTTGCGGTGAACCGCGCTGGCGAGTCGCTCGGCGAATGGCGCGGGTTCGGAAGGGGGCCGGTCGCTCATCGGTCGGTTCATCCTCCTGGCGCCGATCGGCGTTTACGCTCTCAGACAGCTTGCCCCGGGGTACGGAGGCTTGGCCAAGGTAACGGGCGGCGACCGTCTGGTCAACTTCGGCAGGTGTGGGATGAGTGGAGCGGCATGTTGTCGCGCGCGACAATCTTGCTGGTTTGCCGGTATGGCACGGCAGTTATGCCCGTCCCCGGAGACCTCGTGCCGAAACGGGTGATTAGTAAGCGAATATCAATGGCGAGAAGGCGCTGTCGAGCGTCGGCATCGTGACTCAAGTTGGACATATAGTCCACCAAATCAGGCAAGATCCGTGCTACACTCACGCTGGTTACCCCACGGCCCGGCCGGCATCGGTTGCCTGCTGGGCTGACTGGCGGGGGAAGGCTCATTACAAATGGCTCCCGCCAAGCAGCCCGCACGTTCAGGCCGATCGCTCGGGTCGGGGGTGCGTCCCCTGCGCGCTCCCCGCCTGTGCTGAATTCGGTTCTGACGGTTAGCGTTCCAGTCGATCCCGGGCAGTGGGTGGCCCTTGCGGCCACGGAGGGGTTGGATGCGAGAGCGGTTACGTGTCGCCAGCATTGGTTAGACAGCGGCTCGGCCGATGCCGGACGATGCGTACCGCGATGAAGCCGCTTGGGCGCGGTCCCACGCGCGTTGCTGAGTGGCAAAGTGGGGATTGAAGCGAACGTGACGAAATTCCTCGCCTGGTTCGGCATCCGTAGCCGACAGGAAGGGAACGCCGACATCGTGATCCAGATCGCGCGCGAGGTCGTGGAGCGGCGCCGGTCGGTTCAAGGCGCGCTCAACGAGGTGCGGCACCCGGCAGTCCTCGATGCGCTGGCGGACGAGGACTTCGCGATTCTGGATGAGGCGATCGCGGAGAGCGCCGCCGAGTACCGCGAGTACGCCATCGTGCTCGCTCGGCTGACCCACGCCGCGGCTCGCGCGAAGGGATTCGACCGACAGATCGTCGACGCGGCGCTGCGGCTCGACGCGCTCCTGCCACGCGACGATCCGAGCCGCGAGCGGGACCAGCTTCTGCGCGACGCCTACGTGATCGCACAGCGCGCCGGCTACGTGCGCGGCGGCCGCCTGACGCTGGCGCGGCTCGGCCAGCGAGCGGTCGAGGCGGATGACTTCGAGCGCGCCCGCACCATCTTGCAGCAGCAGCTCGACATCGCCGATGAGAGCACCGACTCGATCGCCGAGGTGGACTCCGCGATCACCCTCGGGGACATCCTGCGCCGCGAGGGCGATCTTGCCGGCGCGCAGGCGCTGTATCGTCGCGCGGCGCGGTCCGGCGCCCGTTTGGACCATTACCGCGGCGTCGCCGAGGCGCTGATTCGCCAAATCGAACTCCTCGATGATGACACGAGCCTGGAGACGATCGCGGCGCTCCAGCGGCAGGCACTGGATGCGGCCGAGCACACGGACGACCTTGGGTTGCAGTGCCGGATCGTCCTCGCGCTGGCCGAGACGCTGGCGCGCGCCGGGCGGATCGAGGAGGTCGTGGCGCAGCTCGAGACGGGCGTCGAGATCGCTCGGCAGATCGGTGATCTCTCCGTTGAGAGTCGGTGCCTGAACGCGCTGGTCGAGGCGGAGCGCAGGCTCGGCAATCTCGAAGGCGTCGCCACTTACCAGGACGAGCTGATGCACCTGGAGGAGCGGCTCGGCAACCGGCCAGCGGCGGCGAAGTGGGCGTACCGGCTCGGCACGACCTATCTCGATCTGAACCGTCCGAACCGCGCGGCGGAAGCCTTTGCCCGCGCGCACCAGATCGCGAGCGCGATCCACGACGCGACGCTCGAGCAGCGCGCGCTCGGCGGGCTTGGGCTGGCCTACTCCGCCATGCGGCGGCCGTCTGACGCACTCGAGGCGCTGATGCAGGCGCTGGATCTGGCGCGAGTGACGAACGATTTCGCGCACCAGGCGCAGTGGCTCGCCTCGATCGGGCAGGCGCTCTGGCAGTTCAACATGGTGGACGACGCCATCCGGGCGATCAATGAAGGTCTGGGCATCGCCCGCCGGATTGATGACGTGGCGCTGCAGGCGGCGCTGCTGGCGCTGCTCGGTCAGGTCCACGCCGGCTTGGGGCAGATCCCGCGTGCCCGCGAGTACTACCATCGGGCGCTCGACCTCAATCGCCGGCTCGGTCAGACGCAGGAACAGATCCATCTCCTGTCGGCGCTCGCGGGCTTGGCGGTCGAGACGCACCAGTTCGGGCACGCGACGGCGCTGTACGAGCAGGCGCTGCAGATCGCGCTTGGCTCCGGGGACCGCCCGACGGCGATCCGGCTCTACGGGCGGCTTGGGCGGATCGCTCAGCAGCAGCGCGATGACTACACCGCGCTGGAGCATTACCGGCACGCGCTTGACCTGGCGGAGACGCTCGATCAGCCGAAGCTGCTGGGCAACGCGCTGTTGCACTTGGCAACGGCGCAGCACGCGGTCGGTGATCCCGGCGCGATAAGCACGTATCGCCGAGCGCTGACGATTGCCCAGGAGCTTGGCGATATCCGGCGCGAGTCGCTGATTCGGCTCAATCTTGGATTGCTGTTGAGCACGAACGGGCACCGCAACGAGGGCCTGGACCACCTGTACTACGCCTCGGAGCTGGCGGAGCAGCTTGGCGACGAGGGCGCCGACCTGATGGAGCGCATCGAGGAGGCGATCGTTCGGGCTGGTGGGACGGCCGCCGAGCGGAGCCGCTGGTACGAGGACGAACCGGAGCCTCATGCCGTCGCACGCGACGACGAACGCTATGGGGACGACGAAGTCTTCTCCGAATTGACCCTGCCGCCGCAGTAGTCTCACCTTCGACACGCTTGCTGCCGGGCCGCGGACGACAACACGGATCCGCGGCTCTCTCCAAATTCGCGGCAAAATCGTCTAGACGTACGTACGGTCGGCTGCTATACTCGGCCCACGGCAGCAACGTCCCGCGTTTCGTCTCACGTTCGGTATGAGCGGTCAGTGGGCGGCCCATCCCAGGCATGGATTGGGAAGGGGCGTGATGGGGTTGGCTTGCCCAAATCCGCCAACGCAGAGGCGTGTGACAGCAATGATTACCCCGAGCGAACTCCGACCTTCCCCACGCAATCCTCGTTCGTCCCCACGACGTGAAGGCGCGCCCCCTTCCCTGCTCCTCGAGATGCGCAGCCGGCGTGGCTGGACGTTGTTGGCGGCTGCCGAGCCGGTCGATCCGTCCGGCCGGGCGGAACGGGTAGCGGCTGGCGCTCTCGCCGCGTTTCGCCACGGCTTCACCACGTCGGACCGCCGCGAGCTTTCGGCGGCGATGATGGAGGCGTATGCCGCGGCCGATCACTACGTCCGCGAGGCGAATCACTGGCGTGAGCGAGGCGACCGCCGGCCAGTCCGAATCGGGATTGCCTCGGTCGTCGTCGCGGGCGATGACCTCCTCGTCGCGCTTGCGCCTCCCGGTCAGATCCTGATCGCTCAGGAGCGCCGTCTGTGCGCCTATCCGTCGTTGCGCACCTGGGATCCGCGCTACGACCTCGACGATGCGGCGCTGCCGGGCGAACCCCTCGGCGGGCCGGTTCCGGTCAAGCCGTTCCTGGCGACCGGCGAAGCCGCGCGGGATGACGTCATCGTCGTCGGTCCGAGCCCGCTCGGGAGGGCTTTGGCGGCGCCCGTCGCGGTCCAGATGAAGGAGGCACGTGCCGCGACGCTCGCCGAGCGCATCCAGCTCTTACTCGCCGCGAGCGGATACGAAGGGGTCGAAGTGCTCACGCACACAATCGAGCCGGTCGTGCCGGAGGCGGCGGTGGCCGAGCGCGAAGTCGCGCCCGTCGGGCCGGTGGCGCGTCCGGTTCCGGTGGAAGAGCCACGCCCGAGCTTGGTCGATCGCCTGTATGGCGGCTTGGCCGATGCGGTCGCGGCCTTCACGGCGCCACCGTTGCGGCCGGCAATGCCGGGTGGATCGGCGCCGTATCGGGGAGGCGGGCGGTCCGCACCGCGCTCTGGCCTTGTCTTGCGTCCCGCGCGCATCTGACCGGATCAGGGGGCTGCCGATCGCGGCCGGTCGCGAAGTGGCCGCGTCGGGTCTTGCTCCAGTGCTCGCATCTGGAAACAAAACGTGGGGAAATCAGAACGGCAGTGGGCAATCACCCACTGCCGTTCCACAGCCGTGCCGGGACGTTCCCGACTTGCCCGAGTGCTTACTTGTTCGCGTAGTAGTCCCGGTTCTTCTGGATGAACGAGACCCACTGCTCGGGGACATCGTCCTCGAAGAAGATCGCCTCGACCGGGCAGACCTCTGCGCAAACGCCGCAGTCAATGCACTCATCGGGATTGATGAAGTACTGGTCCGCGTCGTCGTCCGAGTGGATGCAGTCCACCGGGCACACCTCGACGCAGGAGGCATCCTTCGTCCCAATGCACGGCTGAGTGATGACGTAGGCCATCGCTCACGTCCTCCGGCCCGTTGGAGGGCCCAAGATTATGAAGATGTGCGCGCTGGGCCCGCTCGATCGCTCGGCGCTCGTCGGTGACGAACTCGCGGGCATAGGCAGTATACCAGCTACGTTTCTTTTCCCACGTGCGGCGACGGATACAAGTCCACGCATCCGCGCTTTGGTCACTTTGCCTGATTGGCGCGTACGGGCGCGTGCTACTATGCGGCGCCGGTGACAATAATGGGGGAGCAAGGGGCCGATTCGATGTTGACGCTGGTCTGCGAGCGGTGCAGTGGTGAGGTAGCCGCGACGGCCGATGTTTGGCGGTGTCCTCAATGCGAGGGGCCGCTCGCTTGGCGCGGACCGGACCGGCTGACTCGCGCCGAGGTCGTGGCTGAGCGCCCGTCGCTTTGGCGCTATGCCGCCGTGCTGCCGGTGAAGCCGTCGAGTGCCGTCTCGCTCGGCGAAGGGATCACGCCGCTGATCGAGTCCACGCTTGACGGCCTGACGGTCCGTTACAAGCTCGACTTTCTCCTGCCGAGCGGCTCCTTCAAGGACCGGGGCGCGGCCGTGCTGATTTCTTACCTGCGCGAGCAGGGGATCCAGCGTGCGATCGAGGATTCCTCGGGCAATGCCGCCGCGGCCATCGCCGCGTATGCGGCGCGCGCGGGCATTGCCTGCACCGTCTACGCGCCGGCCTCTGCCTCGGCCGGGAAGCTCGTCCAGGCAACGGCCTACGGCGCTCGCGTCGTCCGCGTAGAAGGTTCCCGCGACGCCGTTGCGCGGGCGGCGATCGAGGCCTCGGCGGCCGATCCGAGCGCGACCTACGCGAGCCACAACTGGCACCCGTTCTTCATCGAGGGCGTCAAGACTTGGGCACTGGAGGTCTGGGAGCAGCTTGGCCACCGCGCGCCGGACGCCGTCGTCGTCCCGGCAGGCAGCGGGAGCATGCTGCTCGGCGCTGCGCTCGCGTTCCGGCAGCTTCAGGCGGGTGGCGAGATCACGCGCCTGCCGCGCCTTTTCGCCGCCCAGCCGGCGAATTGCGCTCCGCTGGATGCCGCTTCCCGCGCCGGGTTGGAAGACGTGCCGGCGGTCTCCGCGCAACCGACGATCGCGGAGGGGACGGCGATAGCCCGTCCGGTCCGTGGTCGGGAGGCGCTGGCGGCGCTCCGCGTGAGCGGCGGGCGGCCGGTCGCGGTCACGGAGGCGGAGATCGTTGATGCGTTCCGTGGGCTGGCGAAGCAGGGGATCTACATCGAGCCTACATCGGCGGTCGCCGTCGCTGGAGCGCGGCGGTTGATCGCCAGCGGCGCGATCGGGCCGGACGAGGAAATCGTCGTTCTCCTGAGCGGGTCGGGACTCAAGGCAACCGAGACGGTGGGCCGGCTGCTGGCCGACTCCGCCTAGCCAGCACCGAAGCGAGCGCGATGGCCGCGGGAGTGTCGTTGCGAGCGCTCATCCCGCGCGGCCGGAACTGCCTGGCGGCGAGACGGCCTCGGCGTTATTGGAGCCCGAGCGAGCGCCAGATATGCGGCATCTCACCGACCGGGATCTCGATCAGCGCTGGCTCGCCAGCGGCCAGCGCCTCGCGAAGCTGGACGCGCAGATCGTCCGGCGTTTCCGCCCGCCGGCCGGCGATCCCGAAGGCCCGCGCGAGGGCGAGGAAGTCGGGATTGACGAGATCGGAAGCGATGGTCCGGCCGCCGAACTCGACGCGCTGGATGCGGCGGACGTTGCCGTAGGCGTTGTCGTTGAAGATGAGCGCGACGACACCGATCTCGTGCTGAACAGCAGTCGCGATCTCGTTGAGCGTGAAGCCGAAGCCACCATCGCCGTTGATCGAGACGACGGGCAGGTCCGGCCTGCCGACTTTGGCGCCCATCGCCAGCGTGAACCCGAAGCCGAGTGTCCCCTGATAGCCGGGCGTGAGATACGTGTTCGGCAGGTAGGTCGGATAACCGAGGTTGCACCAATAGCCGACCTGCGTCATCTCTCCGACGACGATGCCATCGTCCGGCAGCTCCGCTCGGATCGCAAGCGCGAATCCCGCCTGCGGCTGGATCGAGCGCACCCGCTCCTCGACCGCCCGCTTGAGCGCGGTCAATTCGGCCTCGCGTGACGGTCGCGCGCGGTTGTGGCGCTCGACTCGCTCGGCCAGCGCGGCCAGTCCGGCCTTCGCGTCGGCCTCGATGCCGACCGAGACGGGTTGGTTCCGGCCGATCTCCTCCGGGTCGATGTCGAGTTGGATCAGCCTCTGACCGGGAGTGACCTGCCGGGGCTCGTTGCTAACGCCGACGAAGCGCGTGCCGACCGCCAGGATGACGTCGGCTTTCGGCCGGAGCTCGCGATCGGTGACCGGCCCGTGCGCCAGGTAATGCCGGTCAGAGATCGCCCCCTTGCCGTTGTTGGAGATGATCACCGGCGCCTGGAGCAGCTCGGCGAGTCGCAGCAGCTCTTCGGACGCGCCGGAGCGGAGAATGCCGCCGCCGGCGTAGATCAGCGGCTCCCGCGCCGCGCCGAGCAGCTTCGCGGCCTGCTCGATCAGATCCGGGTCGCCGGCAGGTCGCTCGCGCGGACCGGCTGGTGGCGGCAGGGTGATCTCCGCCGTGGCGTAGAGGGTATCGGGCGGGACCTCGACCTCGACCGGCCGGGGCCGTCCGCTGCGTAGCTGGCGGAACGCTTCCCGCATCGTTCCGGGAATCTCCTCCACTCGCGTCGCGCGAGCGGCGTGCTTGGTCACCGCGCGCGCCACGGCGAGCTGGTCAGAGATCTCGTGGAGGAGACCGCGCCCGGTGCCGATCAGATCGGAGCGGATCTGCCCGGTCAGGCAGAGAACGGGCGAGTTGCAGGCGTAGGCCGTGGCCAGGGCGGCGGAGGCGTTCAGGAGACCGGGGCCGGGAACGACGAGGCAGATGCCCTCTTTGCCGGTGACGCGGGCGTAGCCGTCGGCCATGTAGGCGGCCGCTTGCTCGTGCCGCGTTTGCAGGACGCGGATCGTGTCTCGCTCGTCGTAGAGGGCGTCAAAGATGGGATCGAGTTGCACGCCAGGCAGGCCGAAGATTGTCTGGACGCCCTCTTGCTTCAGCATCGCGACGACAGCCTGGCCGCCCGTCATCGGCCGCGCGGCAGCGGTTGCCTCCTGGGTCGCTTGCGTTCGGGCTGTCACTTGTCCCACGACCGGCTCCCCTTCCCCGTGCTTCGCGCCTCCCCAATCCGCCGCGGGAGGACTGCTCCAATCTCCTGGGGGGCAATTGTACGCGAGCCCTCCTGCTGGTCTGGCCGGTTGGCCGACCTGCCAGGGGCGCCGTCTCGAATGCTAGACTGCGCGTGCAGCGCCTCGCGGCGTGACCCCGCCTTCTGACGGGGGCAGATTCGATGACCCACCGAGCACCCTTCGTTGATCGTCTCGCCTACGCGCTTGCGACTCGCCGAACGTTCCTTTCCCGCCATCTTCCCGGCGCCGCGCTGGCCCTCGGCGCCTGGCAGACGCCTGCCGCGCGAGAGCCGGTAGAGGCCCGGGCTCTCTGGGTCAACCGGTTCGAATACTCATCGCGGGAAGATATTCAGCGGATCATTCGCCGCGCGGCCGAGACGAACTTCAACATCGTCTATTTCCAAGTCCGCGGCGCGGCCGATGCGCTCTATCGCTCGGAGCTGGAGCCGTGCGCGGTCGGGCTTTGCGGGCGGTTGGGCGGGGAGCCGCCATACGACCCGCTCGAGGTTGCGGTGGAGGAGGGGGAGCGTCACGGGATCGAGATCCATGCCTGGCTCAACGCGCTCTCTGGATGGAGCTCCGGGAGTGAGGAGAGCTGCGAGCGACTCACCCAGCCAGAGGGGGAACTGCCGCGTCACCTGTTGTTGGAGCATCCCGAGTGGGCGATGGTTGACGAGGATGGCAATGCGATGACCTGCCCGAACCAGGTGGAGTACGTCTATCTCTCTCCGGCCTACAGGGGCGTGCGCAAAGCGCTGGCCGACGTCGCGCGCGATGTCGTCAGCCGCTACCCGGTGCGGGGCGTGCATCTCGACCGGATCCGGTATCCCGGGCGGGAATACTCGTACGATGCCGAGAGTCTGCGGAGGTTCGGGCGCGATCCGAAGGAGGACCCGGAAGCCTGGGACAGGTTCCGCCGTTCCCTAGTCAACGCGACGGTCCGAGAGACCTACGAGGCGATGACCAGCGTCGATCCGACGTTGTCACTGTCGGCCTCGGTCTGGCCGATATACCGCGATCGCTGGAAATGGAACGCCTCGCAAGGGTATAGCTGGTATTACCAGGACCCGCGGGCCTGGGCGAAGGGCGGCTACCTGGACGTTGCGGTGCCGATGACGTATGACCCGATCACGAGACGCCGCTGCGAGCGAGCCGATTGGGCCTGCTTGGCGGAGGAGCATCTGATCGCTTACCGCGAGCGGACCGATCGCCACGTCTATCTCGGCGTCAACGCGCGCAACGGCGGGGAGGAGATCGTTCGGCAGATCGAGCTTGGGCGCGAGCTGGGAGCGATCGGCTTTGCGGTCTACTCGTTCAGCCAAATAGATAACCGCGACCTTTGGTCTGTGCTTGCGCGCGGGCCATTCCGTGAGCCGGCCACGGTGCCCCCGCAGCCCTGGAAGACGCCCAAGCCGGCGATTGGCGATGGCACGGGCGGCCCGATCGGTGGCGAGTAAGAAGCGAGAAGGAGCATGGCACGAGATCTTCGAGAGCGGTTGATTGCGTTGGGTTCGGCGGCATTGGGGCGCGGCGAGGGGCCGTCCGTGTCGCCGCCGCGCACCGGTATGGAGCCAGCCGATCGGCAACAGCTCTACGCGGTAATTGGGTTTTCGGTGCTGGTTGTGGTCTTGGGAGCGATTACGTTCTTCCTGACGACGTAATTCGTGGGCGCCAGCGCGGCGCCGTCAGTCTTCCTTCGCGCGACTATCCCCTTTGATGGTGACGATCGGGCGCAGCGTGTGCACGATGTCGACCAGGTCGCGCTGGCGATCCAGTACGACGGTGACGTCTTTGTAGACCTGCGGCGCCTCGTCGAGGAAGCCGCGAGAGGCCTTCGTATAGGTTCCGGCCAGGGCCCTGCGTAGCGCCTCCTCATCGAGAGAGCGCATCGCTTGCCGGCGTCCCATCTTGCGGCCGGCGCCGTGCGAGCACGACTGGAAGCTCTCCGGATTGCCACGGCCACGCACGATGTAGCTCGGCGAGCCCATGCTGCCGGGGATGATGCCGATTTCTCCTTCGCGCGCGGACGTCGCGCCTTTCCGGTGGACGACGAGCTTCTGGCCGTCGTGCTCCTCGATCCGCGCGAAGTTGTGGTGGATGTTGATGAAGGCGTTGCGGCCGCCAACCTCGGCGGGATCGATGTCCATCGCCTTCAGCATCGCCTCCAGCATGCGGTAGCGGCTCTCCAGCGCGAACTGAGTCGCCCACTCCATGTCATGCAGGTAGTCCTGGGCAATCGGGTCATCGAGCGGCAGCGCCCATAGCTCCGGTGGCACCTCGAGCCCGCGCTTGCGCGAGATGTCCTTGGCAAGCTGGGTGTAGTGCTCCGCGATCCGGAGGCCAGTGTGCCGGCTTCCGGAGTGCACCATCAGCCAGACCTGCCCGCTCTCGTCGACCTGCGCCTCCATGAAGTGGTTGCCGCCGCCGAGCGTGCCGAGCTGCACCGCGGCCTTCTCGCGCATGAGCTTCTGCAGCGGCCGCGCGCGTAGCTCCGTCTCAAGCCCTTCCCACTTCTGCGGTTTGGAGTGGGAAGCGAACCCGGTCGGCACCGCCCGCTCAACGGCGCTCACCCACTTCTGCCAGAACTTGGCGTCCATCCGCTTCGGGTCATACCGTCGTCCAGTCGGAACGGCGCACATCCCGCAGGCGATGTCGACGCCGACAGCGGTAGGGAGAACCGCGTTGACCGTCGGCAGCACGCAGCCAATCGTCACGCCGAAGCCGACGTGGCAATCGGGCATGACGGCGACGTGGCCCCCGACGTCCGGGTGGCGGGCGGCGTTCTTCAATTGCTGCAGCGCATCCGATTCAATCTCTTCGACAGGCAACCACAGCTTGATGGGAACTCGCAGTCCTGGCTCTTCGATGACCGTCTTCATCGTTCAACCTACTCACTCGCCTTAGATCTGCTCAACTCACCTTAGGTCGGTAGATCCCTACGCGAAAAGATGACCAGTCCGACGGCCGCGCCGACCAGTCCCACGGCCGCGAGTACCGCCGCGTTGCGCGGGTCGACCTCGCCGCGTGCGAGCGCGGCCGGTGGGTCATAGTAGGTGAAGATGCTGAACGGCTCGAGCGGCCTGAGGGCCGACCACAGTGCTGCAAAATAGTCTATTACGTACGAGACGACGAGGATCGCGATAGCCCAGCCGACGGCTTGCCCCATGCGATCGGCCGCGGCCGCGCCGCCAAGCGCGATCCCGCCGATGGCCCAGGCGAGGAGCGCGGCCATGATGCCCATCGGCACGAAATGACGGTAGTCGACCGAGCCAGCGGGATCGGCGATCGCGACGCCGGCGATCATTCCGAGCGGGCCAACGATCGCGATGCCGATGACGACCGCGGCGAGGCCGCCGACGCGCGCGAGATACAGGCGTGGCCGCGAGATGGGCCGGGCGAGCGCGAGCTGGATTGAGCCGCGCTCCATCTCTCCGGCGAGGCTGCGGCAGGCGAACCAGACCATCGTGGCCGCGGCCAGGAGATGGTAGATCGGGTGGGTGAACCCGAGCGCCAGGTACCCGGCGAGGCCAGCGGCTTGGAGAAAGTCGGGCGTGACGTTCATGAGCGAGTAGAACGCCGGCGGCACCAAACGGACGATCGCGTCCATCCGGTCCAGGTTGCCGAACGAGGCGATAGCGACCGGTTGGATGAGCTCGAAGACGGCGATGCCGACCAGCAGCGACAGCAGACCGGTCCGCGCTCGGCGAAGGAGCCAGAGCCAGGCCTCGATGGTCTGCGTCATCGCTCGGTCCCCCGCCGGCTGCCCGGGGCCAGATGGCTCGGCGGCTCGCCGCCTTGGCCGGCGCCGTTCGTTGCGCTTGCCAGTCCGGCTGGCGTGAGGGGCATGGTCGGAGTGATGCCCCCGTCGGGACCGTTGCGCGATGGGAGGTCGTGCGCGTAGAAGCCGAGGAAGATGTCGTCGAGGTCGGGCGGCCTGAGAATCAACTCCTCGACCGGGTGCGCGGCCAGAAATTGGAGCAGGGGGTTGACGTCCCGCTCGACGACCAGCGTGAGATGGGTCCCCTCATGCGCGGTGACGCGCACGCCAGGCACGCGGTCGATCCCTTCCGGAACACGGTCGCGGAAGACCACCTCCGCCCGCCGCCGGTGCAGTCGCTGGAGCTCCTCGACCGTTGCCTCGACGACGAGGCGGCCATCTCGGACCACGGCGACCAACTCGCACGTGCGCTCGACCTCGTCCAAGTTGTGAGATGACATAAAGATCGTCCGCCCGCGCTGGCGCAGGGTGGTGATGATCTCCTCGAATGCATGCTGGACGAGCGGGTCGAGCGATTCGGTCGGCTCGTCGAGGATCAGGAGGGATGGGTCGTGTTGGAGCGCGGCGACGAGGGCGAGTTTCTGGCGCATGCCGCGCGAATATGAGCCGAGCCGCCGCTTGAGGGTCTCGTCGCTGAGATCCAGCGCGTCGAGCAGCCAGCGCCGCAGGACCGGCTCTCGGCCGGTGAGGCGGGCGGCGAACTCGAGCTGCGCCTCCCCGCTCATCTCCGGGTAGAGCGAGTCCGCTGGCACTAAGTAGCCGACGTCGCGGCGGGCGGCGACGCCATCGCGCCAGGTGTCATGCCCGAAGATGAACGCGGCGCCAGCCGTTGGCCGGATGAATCCCATCAGCAGGCGGATCGTCGTCGTCTTGCCGGCGCCGTTCGGCCCTAGGAATCCGTACGTCGTGCCGCGCGGAACGGTAAGGTTGACATGATCGAGAGCCGTGAACCGTCCGTAGCGCTTGGTGAGGTTCGCCGTGCGAATGACCGCGTCATCTTCCATGACCTGGAGCGTAGCACCGGCTCAGGTCGCGCCGCTACCGCATCGGGACCAAGGTAGGGGACGAGAGTGGTTGCTTGTCACCAGGAATGACCTCTCGGGCATTCGTGCCTCGGTCTCGCGAAAGCGCCAAGCCGACGCTCGATGAGCGGTGTCGCTGGCTAACCGGGGGACTGCCGGTACGGCCAGCCACGCCGGCGATAGGCTTCCTCCAGGAGCGCTCGGAGATCGTCATCCGAGAGGAGAAGCGTCTCGTAGCCGGTGTCGGCTCCCGGCCGGCCCTGCACCGCCAGGCCGCCCTCGATCTCCCAGATCCGGATGTCCCGCCAGCCGCGCTCGTCTATCAACGCTCCCACGGCGCGTAGCAAGTCCTGATAATCCGTCTGAGACAGTCCAGCAAAGAGGTTCACCGCAACTTCCCGCTCCGCAACGTCGCGAGCTCGGCGTCGGTCACCATCCGGGTCACCAATCGCCAGCCGCCAGCGGGCGCCGGCAGCAGCGCGGTCACGAGCGTTCCGTTCGGCATTGCGAGGACGAGCGGATCGCGGGGTGGACCGGGCCACCGATCGAGCAAGAGCCCGACCTCCATGAGGCGCGCTGCCCAGAACCCTCCTCCGTTCGGAGGCTGCAGAGTGGCCAATGATAACTGGAGATCGAGCGGCGTCCAGCCAGTGTAACGGCGGCCCTCGTGCCAGGCGAGGGCGCTCACCCGCGCCTCACTGCTCGTGACAGAGACGGCGACGTTTTGGATCGCTGGCGCCATGACGTCGAGCGCCGCGCCAATATTGCGCAGATGCCGCGTCCAGCCGGTGAGATCCCGCGCCGGGGTGGAGCGGCGAAACGGAAGCCAGCGCACCGGTCACGGCTCCTCGTGACATCGCTGCCAGGTCGCGCGGCCCGACTCATCCATTGATCGTGTATGTGAGGAGATACCCACGATGGGAAGGCAGCGTTGCCTTCGCTGACTTGCCACGCCCGCGCGCCCCAGCGCGGCGTTGACCGCGAATGTCATTGCTCCCCTCGCCAAGCCCACCGCACCGTCGGCAATGGGCTCTGCAGCAATGCCAAAGCCTGCTATCCTGCCTGCGTGTTGCGAGTAAAGTAGCCGTTCGGTCGCCCAAATTGCATCGCAAGTGCCAGTTGATGGAATGATAGGCCGTTCGTGCTGGATGAGTCGAGAAGGAGCCGGGCGACTGGAGACCGGTTCAGTGACCGGCGCTACGCGAAGCGACAGCCGCGAGAGAGACAGCAGCGGTGCGAAGTGAACGAGACAAGTGGCGAGTGCCCGAGGAAGATCCGGCGGGACGGCCGCCGCAGCCGTCGCCGAAGCTCGAACGTCTGAGGGTAGGCGGTCAGCGAGATGCCGCGGATGAGGCTGAGGACGCGCAAGAGCCGGGCCGACCTCCGCTGATCTATTGCGGCCAATGCGGCGCGCTGAATCCGGCGACGAACCACTATTGCGCGGCGTGCGGCGCGACGCTGGTCGATGCGTTCCACGCAAGCGAGGGATTGCGCGTCTACGAGCGCCCGGATCCGGCTTCCCGCATCATTGAGATCGTCCCCGCTGGCTCCGAGCTGGAGGTCATCGAGGATCCGGATGCGCCGCTCGACTTCGTTCGGGTCAAGCTGGCGACCGGCAGGCTCGGCTATATCCGGCTCCAGGACGTGGAGGCGCTGGCGGATGCGGCGGAGGCGAGCGAGCGTCCACTGAACGCGCCGGATGTCAACACCCGAGCGATCGGCTGCGTTTCCTCGACGGCGGCGCTGGCCGCGCTCGGTCTCCTGATCGTCGTGGCGACGCTCTCGTTCTACCTGATGAACCGGGAGGATGTCGCCGACACCGGATTTCTCGCCGCGATTACCTGCCTGGTGACCTTTCCGCTGCTGCTCCTGACGGTAGGGCTGTACATCGCGGCACGGAGCCGTGAAGAGCGGCTGGCGGCAGAGGCAGCCGAAGCAGCCGAGGGGGCCGAGAAGCAGACGTCACGATCATCGTGACGCCTGCCTTGATCTCCGCGGGTTCCCTGCTGGGGAACGGTCGGCGGGAACCTACCAGCCAGCGAGCAGGCCTCGCATCCAGTCCTCGTTGCCGATCGTCGTCGTTTGCCCGTGGCCGGGATAGACGACGACATCCGGCGGAAGCTTGGCTAGCCGGGCGATGCTCCGCTGCATGGCGGCGGGTTCGGCGCCGGGGATGTCGATTCGGCCGTGTCCGTTCGGGAAGAGGACGTCCCCACCGAAGAACAGCCGATCGGCCTCCGAGTACAGCGCGATGTGCGATGGCTCGTGCCCAGGCAGGTGCATGACCAGGAAGCGGTGCTGACCGAGCTGGACCTCGTCTCCTTCATTCAGTAGCTGATCGGCGGTTGTGGGGCGGATAGTGAACGGGAGCTCGAGCCCCAGCGAATCCGGCTTGGCCAGGCGCTCGACCGCGAGCGGATGCGCGGCGAGCGGCGCCCCGGACCGCTCCTTCAGGAGCGCGGCATCGCTGATGTGATCCCAATGTGGATGCGTAATGACGATCAGCGAGATGCGCAGCCCGGCAGTCTCCACCGCGCGCAAGATGCGATCGGTGACGTCCATCGGCGCGTCAATGACGATCGCCTCTTTGGTCGTGTCATCGTGGATCAGGTAGGCGTTCGTCTCGAGCGGTCCGCCGACGAAGGACTCGATGGTGATGCTCATCCAGGAATTCTCCCAGCGACTATCGCGCGTCGGCGCTGGCTAGCTCGGCCTCTGCTTCCATCACCTGCTCTCCTGGCGACTCCGGTTGCTGCGGCGCGGCCGGCCGAGGCGCTGCTGGATCCATGCCCGGAGCCCAGACTTCCGCTCCGTCGGGTAAGGGAACGGTGGCAACGCCCAACCGGGCCAGCAGGTCGCGACACCAGCTCGCTCGCCATGGCCGGGGATCGACCGGCTGCTTCGGCGCGTGGGAGTCGGAGCCGCAGGAGATCAGGAGTCCGCGCTCCTCGGCCAGCCGCCGGTAGAGCGCCGTCTGCTCATCGGTGTACGACCGGTAGTGAGCCTCGAGGCCGTCAATCGGAATCTCCGCCAGCATCTTGTCCAGGTCCGCCTCGGTCATGATGCCGACTGAGTCGCTGCGGCCAGGGTGGGCGACGATGCAGACGCCGCCCGCCTCGTGCGCGGCGCTGACGACGCGCTCTAGCGGTAGATCCGCGGTGAACGTCCCGCCGAGCGACACCACAAGCTCCGCCGCTTCCTTGAGATTCGGCACGTGCCCCTCTTTGATCGCCGCCGACAGGACGTGAAACGGCCAGAGCGGGCGACCGGCGTTCACCTCTTGAAGCGAGGGCAGGGGCCGGCCGGACGCCTCGATGCGCTTCCAGGCGTCAACCGCTGCTGTCTGCAGCGCCGCATCGATCTCGGCGAGGGCGGCGCGGAAAGGCGCGGCCGCGAGGTCCGTCCGGTCTGGCCGGATGCCGTAAACGAGCAGATGCCACTGGCGGCCAGCCCAGCGGGTGGTCACCTCGACGCCAGGGATGACGCGAATGCCGCGCTCCGCGCCAAGGCGCATCGCCTCCAAGACCGAGCGCTGCGTATCGTGATCGCAGACGGCGGCCACGCGGAACCCGCGCTCGCCAAGGTGCTCGATGAGGCTGGCGGGCGTCCAGAAGCCGTCGCTCGCGGTAGTGTGCAAGTGCAGATCGACCGGGTCAGCCGGGTCCAGCGTGATCGGGGTGGACTCCAACTCCGGCGTGGACTGCATCGTTTCCACGATCGTATGGACCTCCTCGTGATGTCTGGCCAACGCCATTCGGCGCGGCACAATGCCAGTCTACTCCGGAGCGCGGGGCGCGTGAGCGTTGTTTACGGGTGCCGCCGGGTTGTCAGGGGAGCGACTTCGCCGGCGGTCGCCCTGTGCGTGCACGCAGCGAGCTTGCCAACGGAGAGGTCACGGGCGTGTCGAGGCGGTCGCGCGTGCAGACGATGAACAGCGCCTCAGCGGCCGTGATCCAAGCCGCGACGACCATTCCGTAGAACAGCAGCGCCACGTAAGTGTCGAACGTGAAGAGCACGATCAGGAACAAGTAGCCCAGGACCGCCATCGCGCGACCGGAGGGCAGATGCAAGTCGGCGAGGCGGCGAAACCGCACGCCGATCGCGATGATCGTGATGATCGCGACAGCGGCCAGCGGCACCAGAATGCGATGGTGATCGCGCAGGACGTCCGGTCGCAGGAGGTAGAGCCAACCAAGCGCGGAGCCGTTGACTGCCGCGTCGGCGACCGCGTCGATCCGGCTGCCGAATGTCGATGCCTGTCCGGCGCGACGAGCAATCTGGCCGTCGAGGATATCGGTCAGGCCGCTGATCACGAGGCCGATCCCGACGGCGCGCGCTTCGCCGGCGGCGGCGATGATCCACAGCGCTGGAACCAACAGCAAACGCGAGAGGCTCAGCAGATTCGGCAGCGAGATCGGCATCCTCCCTATCCTATTCCGCATCGGTTGCGCATCGTAAAGAGGCCGAGATTGTCCCCAGCGGCGCGCCGCGGTGGGATCACCGGCCGTGGACCGCGAGAGATCGTAGCACAGCATAGACGCTCGCCCGTTCCGATCTGTGAGATGGTGATGGTATTGTCACGGTTCTGGGCGGTCGTTGGCTTGCCGCGAGCGCAAGTGGCGTGTCACCATCCCTGTATGCGCGGAAGTCGGAACGACGGAGGATGCCGACAATGAGTGCAGTCTCGGGACGGGATCAGCTTGCGTCCCTGTTCAAGGCGTATGACATTCGAGGCGTCGTGCCCGATGAGCTGACACCGGACATCGCCTACCGCATCGGTCGCGCCGTCGTTGCCTACCTCGGCGCGGATGAGGTCGCGGTGGGGCGGGACATGCGGGTTTCCGGTCCCTCGCTCACCGGCGCGCTGATCGATGGTCTCCGCGACCAGGGCGCCGATGTGGCCGATCTGGGGCTCATCTCGACCGACGCGCTGTACTTCGCCGTCGGGAAGTTCGGCTATCCGGCCGGCGTGATGGTTACCGCGTCCCATAACCCGCCGCAATACAACGGCTTCAAGATCTGCCGGGAGGAGGCGCGTGCCCTTTCGCTGGAAGACGGGATCGGCCAAATCCGCGATCTGGTGCTCTCCGGCTCGTATCCGCCGCCGCTGAATGGCCGTCGCGGCTCGGTCACGCGGCGCGACATCCTCGATGCCTACGCGGATCATGTCCTCTCGCTGATCGATATCAGCAAGGTGCGGCCGCTGAAGATCGCGATCGATGCCGGTAATGGGATGGCCGGTAAGCTCATCCCGCCGGTCTTCGCTCGGCTCCCGGTCGAAGTCGTCCCGCTCTACTTCGAGCTGGACGGCACGTTCCCGAACCACATGGCGGACCCGAGCAAGCCGGAGAACGTCGTTGACCTGCAGCGGGCGGTCCGCGAGCACGGGTGCGATCTCGGCGCGGCGTTCGATGGCGACGCCGATCGCATGTTCCTGATCGATGAGCGGGGCGAGCGCGTCGGCGGCGACATGGTGACGGCGATGGTGGCGATCGCGATGCTCAAGCGCTATCCCGGCGCGGCGATCTGCTACAACCTGATCTGCTCGCGGTCCGTGCCGGAGATCATCGAGCGCCACGGCGGCCGCCCGATCCGGACGCCGGTCGGGCACTCACTGATCAAGAAGATCATGCGCGAGGAAGACGCGGTCTTCGGCGGCGAGCACTCCGGGCATTTCTATTTCCGCGACAACTGGTACGCGGACTCCGGGCTGATCGCCCTGCTGACGGTGCTGGAGCTAGTCTCGGAGGCGGGCAAGCCACTCTCGGAGGTGCTGGCGCCGATTGACACGCGCGTCCGCTCGGGCGAGATCAACCTGCGAGTCGCGGACAAGGCGGCGGCGATGGACCGGGTCGAGGCGACCTACCGGTCGCGGGGAGCGGACATTGACCGGCTCGACGGCGTGACGGTTTCCTTCCCGGACTGGTGGTTCAATGTCCGGCCGTCGAACACCGAGCCACTGCTGCGGGTGAACATCGAGACAGACACGCCGGAGCAGCTGGAGCAGGCGAAGGCGGAGGTGCTGTCCCTGATTGAGCCCGATTCGCGCTCCTGAGGCAACGAGTGGCGAGTCGCGCCGTTCCTCTCCAGCCCGAGGATGCCTGGTCCGATCTGGTCCCCGGCGCCCAGCTGACGATCGTCAAGTTGATGCCGGAAGGCCAGGAGGCCGCGCGGTATCCGGGCGAGGTCATCGAGGCCGGCGCGGCCGCCCCCTGGATCGCCGTCCGCGCGATCTGGACCTTCCGCGAGTACAACCTCGACGGTCTCCGGTTCTGCAAGGGGGATACGCTGCACGAGTTCTTCTCCCCCGAGCACCCATTCAACGTCTTCTCTGTCTACGCGCCGGACGGCACGCTTCGCGGCTGGTATGCCAACGTGACCTACCCGGCGCGGCTCGATCCGACCACGGCGCCGCCGACTCTCTACTGGCACGACCTCTACATTGATGTCGTCGCGCTGCCGGACGGCTCGGTCGCGGTCCGCGATGAGGATGAGCTGGAGGATGCCCGGCTCGCGGAGCGCGATCCCGACGTCTATCGCATGATTACTGGTGCCCGCGATGAATTGCTCCGCCTCGTCGCGGCGCGCGCTGTCCCGTTCCACGAGCGGTAACGGGCCGCCGAACGGGGCGAGGAATGCGGGAGGCTCCGGGCATGGAGGAGAAAACCGTCACGCTGCGCGTGCCCGGCATGTATTGCCCCAAGTGTGAGGAGCGGGTTGCCATGGCGCTCGCCTGGCTGCCGGGCGTGACGCTCGTTCGCGCCGATCACGTCGCCGGAGAGGTAGAGCTTCGGCTCGATGACGACGGCGCGTCGCTCGAAGAGGCGCGCCGGCGGATCGAAGGGATCGGGTACGCGGTCGAGCCCGACGAGTCGGCCGAGTGACGCGAGCCGGTGATGGGATGGCGGGCCGATCGAACCTCGTCAGGTCCGCGGCTCAGGCCCGTTTCAAGGCGCCGCGCCGCTGGCCAGCGCGGCTCGAATTTTCGCCGCGCCGAGGCTGATCCGGGATTTCACCGTGCCCAGTGGTTCCCCAAGCGCTGTGGCGATACGCTGGTGTGACCAGCCGCCGAGATAGGCCAGCTCGACCGCTTGCCGCTGCGTGGCGGGCAGCCGATCCATCGCCGCCAGGGCGATCTCGCACTGAATGCGCGAAACGGCGATGCACTCGATGTCCTGCCGGGCGTCGATGGCGAGGTCTGACTGTGCTGTTCGGTCGAGCGCGACCGCGTGCAGGCGGGATTGCCGGCGCAGCTGATCGAGCGCCAAGTTGCGGGCAATGCGGTAGAGCCAGGCGGGGAAGGCGCCGCGCTCGGCGCGGTAGGAGCGTGCCTGGAGCCAGAAGCGCAGGAAGGTCTCCTGGCGCAGGTCCTCGGCAGCGCTGGCATCGTGGAGGAGGCTGAGCCCGATGGCGAAGACGGTCTGCGCGTGGCGGTCGTAGAGCATGCCGAAGGCGGCGGGATCGCCGGCGGCGACGCGCGCGACCAGCTCGTGCTCGGGTATAGCCTCATCACGAGTGAAGCAAAGAGACGTGGAGGTCGCCGGTTTGGTCCGCGGAATGGGAGCGGTCTCTGGTGATTGGGTGAGCCGGGCTGAGGACATCGCGGTCATCGGTTGCCTCCCTTCGCGTTGGATCGAGCCACGGCTTTGGGCGCAGGGTACGTCTCGCGCTCCAAATTGTCAATATAGTTTTTGACATTATTGACATACTCGCCGCCGACCGGTATGATGCGCGGCAGTGAACGGAGGCATCCATGGGAGTAACTCGGTGGGACGAGCGGTTTCGGGCGAGCACGCGCGGCCGAGTGGTGGCGTTGCTGCGCCGCGGCCGACGCACCGTTGACGATCTCGCCAGCGCCCTCGGCCTGACCGATAACGCGGTGCGGGCGCATCTGGCCGCGCTCGAACGGGACGGTTTGGTGCGCCAGGCGGGCACGCTGCCGACCGGCGGCAAGCCGGCGTACGCCTATGCCCTGACGCCGGATGCCGAGCGCCTTTTCCCAAAGGCCTACGGTCCGATCCTCCGCCAGCTCTTGGACGTCTTGGCCGAGCGTCTCCCACCCGCGGAGCTCGAGGCCACGCTGCGCGAGGTTGGGCAGCGCGTCGCGGCGGCGCAGCCTGTGGCCGGCGATCAGCGGCAGCGCATCGAGCAGGCGGTCGCGCTCCTCGGGGAGCTAGGCGGGCTGGCCGAAGTGGAGGAAAGCGAAGAGGTCATCGTCATCCAGGGATACGACTGCCCGCTGGCCGTCGCGGTGCCGGGGCATCCGGAGGTCTGCTGCCTCGCCCAGGCGTTGCTGGAGGCCATGGTTGGCGCCCCGGTCGTTGAGCAATGCGAGCGGAGCGATCCGCCGCGCTGCCGGTTCGTGATCTCGTCGGGAGAGACGCGCGTTGTCTCAGCCGATGGGCCACGGTAAGCACTGGAGGCAACGACGATGGAGAGCCGGGCCAAGATTCTCGGTCATCCGATTCACCAAATGCTCATTCCGTTTCCGCTTGGGCTCCTCGGCGCCGCTGTCATCTTCGATCTGATCGATCTCTTCGGCGGGAGCGACGGCTTCGGCCGCGCCGCCGATCACATGATCCCCGCCGGGATCGTGACTGGACTCGTCGCGGCCGTCTTCGGTGCGATCGACTGGCTGGCGATCCCGAGCGGGACGCGCGCCAAGCGAGTAGGGCTGGCGCACGGTCTCGGCAACGTTGGCGTCGTCGCCTGCTTTGCCGTGGCGTGGCTGCTGCGCCGCGACACTCCGGCCGATCCGGGGAGCGCATCCCTCATCCTCCAGGTAGTCGCGCTCGTCGGCGCGCTCATCACCGGCTGGCTCGGCGGCGAGCTGGTTGATCGGCTCGGCGTCGGCGTCGATCCGGACGCGCATCTTGATGCCCCGAGTTCCTTGCTCGGGAAGCCCGCGCGCAGCGAGCGCTAGGCGTCGCGTCGAGGCCGCGGACTCCCGGCGGCCGGCATGGCGAATGAGATGCGAGGCCGATGATGGCGGAGGATGCGCGGCGAGATGAGCGATACCCGGACATCGGCGACTACGCGCTGATCGGCAATTGCCGCAGCGCCGCGCTCATCGCCAAGGACGGCTCGCTCGACTGGCTCTGCTGGCCACGGTTCGATTCGCCGTCCATTTTCGCCGCCCTGCTCGATACGGATTGCGGCGGCCGGTTTCGCGTCGGACCGGCCGGGCCGTACCGCGCTGTGCGTCGCTATCTTCCTGACACGAACATCCTCGAGACGACCTTCACCTGTCCCAGCGGGATCATCGTGCTGCGTGACCTGATGCCGGTGGCATCGGAGACGGAGCAGCGCGCATCGCTCTTGCCGGAGCACGAGATCCTGCGCGAAGTCGAAGGGCGTGCCGGCGAGGTTGAGATCGAGGTCGTCTATGAGCCACGGCCTGACTACGGACGAGAGACGCCGCGCCTCGTCGACCGCGGTCCGCTTGGGATTGTGTGTTCCGCGGGGCGCGGATCGCTGCTGCTACGGAGCGAGCTCCCGCTTCACCTCACCCCGGATCGCGCGGGCGCTCGCGGTGTCGCCCGCGTCCGCGCTGGCGAGCGTCACTACTTATCGCTCAGCTACAGCATCGAGGGACCGGCGGTGTTGCCTAACCTCGGTCCGCTGGCCGCGGGGAGGGTGGCTCAAACGGCGCGATGGTGGCGGGAGTGGGCGGAGCGGTGCGCGTACGAGGGGCCGTACCGCGCGGCTGTCGTGCGGAGCGCCCTCGCCCTCAAGCTGATGACCTACGCACCGTCCGGAGCGGTCATTGCCGCGCCCACCACCTCGCTCCCGGAGGCGATCGGTGGCGCTCGCAATTGGGACTACCGGTACTGCTGGCTGCGAGACGCATCACTCACCGTCCGCGCTCTCTTCGCCCTGGGCTACGGGGAAGAGGCGACAGCATTTCTGGCCTGGATGCTTCACGCGACACGGCTGACGCGGCCCGAGCTGCAGGTGGTCTACGACGTGTTCGGCGAAGCGCGGCTCCCGGAGCGAGAGCTGTCGCACCTGAATGGTTACGCGGAATCGCGACCGGTCCGAATCGGCAACGGCGCCAGCGCGCAGCTCCAGCTCGATGTCTACGGCGACGTCGCGGACGCCGCGCTTCGGTTTGCCGTGCGGGGCGGCCATTTCGATCGCGATTCGGTGCGATTCCTTGCCGGGCTCGGGCAGACGGTCTGCCGGCGCTGGCGCGAGCCGGACGAGGGGATCTGGGAAGTGCGGGCTGGCCGGAGCCATCACACTCAGTCCAAGGCACTCTGCTGGGTTGCGCTCGATCGCCTGATCCGGCTGCATGACGAGCACGGACTGGACATCGAGGTTGACCGCTTCCGCGAGGAGCGAGATGCGATCCGGACAGCAATCGAGGAGCGGGGCTTCAACGAACGGCTGGGGAGCTATACGCGCGTCTTCGATGGAGCCGATGTCGATGCGAGCCTCCTACTCCTGCCGCTCTATGGGTACGTGACTGCGACGCACCCGCGGATGCAAGCGACCAGCCGTCGCATCCTGGAGACGCTCGCCCAGGGACCGCTCGTCCATCGCTACGCGCGGAGCACCGCGGACGGGTTGGCGCCTGGCGAAGGCGCGTTCGGCATTTGCAGCTTCTGGGCGGTCGAGTGCCGGGCCCGGGCTGGCGATCTTGCCGGGGCGACGGTGGCCTTCGAGCAACTACTGGGCTATGCGAACGATGTTGGTCTCTTCGCGGAAGAAATCGATCCGAAGACCGGCGCCGCGCTCGGCAACTTTCCCCAGGCGTTCACGCACATTGGGCTCATCAACGCGGCGCTGACGCTCGCGGAGTGCCAGCAGCAGGTGACGCCTGCCGATCGGCGGCTGCCGGTAGGCTCGCGATGAATTGGGGCGGCGTCATCCTCTGGGGATTCGTCGGCACCGTCGTCCTGACGACGCTCATGTCCGGGAGTCAGGCTCTGGGGCTGACGCGGATGAACCTGCCCTACATGCTCGGCACGATGCTGACGCCAAATCGGGACCGCGCCAAGCTGGTCGGGTTCGGCCTGCACCTAATCAATGGCTGGCTGTTCGCGATCGTCTACGCGGCCGCGTTCGACAGCTGGGGACGCGCGACGTGGTGGCTTGGCGCCGGGATCGGTCTGGTCCATGCCCTCTTCGTGCTGGCCGCGGCGACGCCGGTGCTGCCGGGGATGCACCCGCGGATGGCGAGCGAGCAGCATGGACCGACGCCGACCCGCGAGCTCGAGCCACCTGGATTCCTCGCGCTCAACTATGGCCGGCGGACGCCTGTCTCGGTTCTCGTCGCGCACCTGGCATACGGCGCGATCCTTGGCGCGTTCTACAACCTTGCCTGAGGGACGGCGCAAAGCCAGGTGGCTCGGCTACTTGAGCCGGCCATAGCGGCGCATCACCTCCTGGAGCCGGTCGAGCGGGATGGCATAAGAAGTCCGGCCCTCGATGCCGACCATCGTCGTCGCCATGCAGAGCGCGTTGACGATCGCCTCCTGCGTCGCTTCGATCACCGCGTCGAAGAGGCCGTTGATCGCGCTGTTCGGGACCATCCGCGTCGGGATCGGCGAAACGCGGTCCTCGGGATCGACCAAGCCGAGATTGCCGGTGGAAAAGCACAGGAAGAGGTCGCCGCTGCCGTTGTCGCCGTTGCCGCCGACGCGCGCGAGCCCGACCGTCGCTCGCTGAGCGAGTCGCTTGCATTGGTGGGGGAGGAGCGGCGCATCGGTGGCGACGATGATGATGATCGAACCGTCTACGCGTGGCCGCGGCCAGGGAGTCGGCACCTCGTCCGGGCCGATCTCTTCTCCGACCGGCACGCTATCAATGGTCAGCAGATGACGGCGGCCGTAGTTCGCTTGCACCAGCACGCCGACCGTCCAGCCTCCCCGATCCGGCGGCAGGACGCGGGAGGAGGTGCCGATGCCGCCTTTGAATTCGTGGCAATTCATCCCCGTGCCGCCGCCGACGCAGCCCTCGGCGACCGGGCCGCTGGCCGCGGAGTCGAGCGCCTGGAAGACGTGCTCCGGCCGGACATGGAAGCCGTTGATGTCGTTCAGCCAGCCGTCGTAGGTCTCGGCGACGACCGGCAAGCTCCAGGCCGGCTCGAACGGTGACGGCATCTGCCGCACCTGATACTCCACCAGCGCGTCGCGCACCACGCCGACGCTGTGGGTGTTGGTAATGGCGATGGGCGAGGTCAAGAAGCCGGATTCCTCGATCCAGGCGATGCCGGTCATCTCCCCATTGCCGTTGAACTGGTGATACCCGGCGAAGACCGGCTCGCTCGCGATCCTCTCGTGCGGGATGATCACCGTTACGCCGGTGCGAACCGGACCCTGCCCGACGACGAGCGGCCCATCACCAGAGATCAGCGTCGTATGGCCGACGCGGACGCCCGGCACGTCGGTGATCGCGTTCCATCGGCCGGGTTCCAAACGGCCGATTCGGATGCCGAGATCGCGCGCTCGCCGGCGCTCTTCTGAAGTCATCGTTTCCTCCCAGTTAGCGGTCGTTCGTTGCGTTGTGTCGCCAGCCGCCGAGGCGTGCCTCCCAGACGGCGGCGCGCTGGCGCATCGCCTGGAGTCGTCCCGCCATGGCCCAGCGCGATACCTGGGCCTCCCCGGTGGTAGCAGCACCGCGTTGGAGCGAGAGCGCGGTCAGCGCCGCGACGATCGCGTCTCGCTCGTCCGGGGTGGGCTCGGGCGTGATGGAGAGTCTGAAGCGTGCCGGCGGATTCTCCGGGTCGGTCGCGGGTGCGTGCGTCATAGTGGGATGTTGCCGTGCTTGCGAGCGGGAGTCGTCACGCGCTTGGAGCGGGCGAGGGCCAAGGCGCGGATCAGCCAGCGGCGTGTCTTGCGCGGCTCGATCACGTCATCCACGTAGCCGCGCGAGGCCGCCTGGTAGGGGCTGGCGAAGAGTAGCTCGTACTCGTTGATCAGCTCTTGCCGTCGCGCGGCCGGGTTGGGCGCCTCGGCCAGCTCACGCCGGAAGAGGAGGTTCACCGCCGCTTCCGGCCCCATCACCGCGATCTCCGCCGTCGGCCAGGCCACCGCGAAGTCGGCGCCGATATGCCGTGAGTTCATGACGACATACGCGCCGCCGTACGCCTTGCGGGTGATCACCGTCACGCGCGGGACAGTCGCTTCCGCGAAAGCGTAGAGGAGCTTCGAGCCGTGACGAATGATGCCGCGATATTCCTGCTCGGTGCCGGGTAGGAAACCGGGAACATCCTCGAAGACGACGAGGGGGATGTTGAAAGCGTCGCAGAAGCGGACGAAGCGCGCTGCCTTGACGCTGGCGTCAATATCGAGCGTGCCGGCGAGGACGCTCGGCTGGTTCGCCACCACCCCGACGCTGTAGCCATCGAGCCGGCCGAAGCCGCAGATGATGTTGCGCGCGTGGGCCGCCTGGACCTCGAAGAAATCGCCGTCATCGAGCACGGCAGCCAGGACGTCGTGCATGTCATACGGCTTGGTGGGCGATTCTGGGACGATCGTGTCCAGCTCGGGGACCTCGCGGTTCGGGTCGTCGGTCGGGGGAAAGCGCGGCGGGTCGTCGAGGTTGTTCGACGGGATGAAGGAGAGGAGCGTCCGCAGCTGGAGATTCAGCTCATCCTCATCGGCCGCCGCGAAGTGGGCGACGCCGCTGACGCGGTTGTGCGTATCGGCGCCGCCGAGCTGCTCGTGGGTGACCTCCTCGCCCGTGACCGTCTTGATCACGTCCGGCCCGGTGATGAACATCTGGCTCGTGCCCTCGACCATGAAGATGAAGTCGGTCATGGCCGGGGAATAGACCGCGCCGCCCGCGCACGGACCGGCGATGATCGAGATTTGCGGGATGACGCCAGAAGCACGGACGTTGCGGTAGAAGACCTCGCCGTAGCCCGCCAGGCCCTCGACGCCTTCCTGGATCCGCGCGCCGGCCGAGTCGTTGATGCCGATGATCGGGACGCCGTAGCGCTCGGCGAGATCCATCAGCTTGACCATCTTCTCGGCGAACGCCTCACCGAGCGAGCCGCCAAACACGGTGAAGTCTTGGGAAAAGATCGCGACGCGCCGCCCATCAATCGTGCCGAACCCGGTGACGACGCCGTCTCCGTACGGGCGGCTGCGTTCCATGCCGAACTGCCTGGCCCGGTGCTGGACGAACGGGTCGAGCTCATCGAATGAGTCAGGATCGAGCAGCGCGAGGATGCGCTCGCGGGCGCCACGCTTGCCCCGCGCGCGCTGCTTTGCCGCGGCCGCTTCGTGCTGCGCCGCGATCTCCGCTTTCCGCTCGGCCAGCCGCTCGGCCTTGGTGAGCGCCCGGGCTTCAGCTTTCTCCGGTGCCGTCGCCATCCCTCCACTCCGGCTATCCTCTCGTCCCGGCCGGGATTGTAGTACGGTAGGCCGAGAGCGGCTCGGAGAAGCACCGTGCCTCGTGGGGAGATGCAATGCGGATCGTGCGGGCTCACCGGTGGGACGTCAGTGTCCGGGAGGCGAGCGCCATCCAGCGCGAACTGCGGGAGCAGATCTCGCTCGTTGATGCGATCTCCCCGAGCGAGGTACGGCTGGTCGGCGGCGTTGATACCGGCTACGTGAAGCGCGACGACGGCATGACCGGGTACGCCGCTGTCGTCGTCTTCACCTATCCCGATCTCCAGCATCGCGAGACGGTCATCGGCGAGCGGCGGGTGGAGTTCCCGTATGTTCCCGGGTATCTGACGTTCCGCGAGGGGCCGTCGGTGCTGGCCGCGTTAGACAAGCTGACCACCGATCCCGACGTGCTGCTCGTTGATGGGCACGGCTATGCCCACCCGCGCCGGCTCGGGATCGCTACTCATCTCGGCGTCGTGCTCGACCGGCCGACGATCGGCTGCGCCAAGTCAATTCTTGTCGGAAAGTACGACGAGCCGCCGGACGAGTTCGGCGCGCACACGCCGGTGATTCACCAGGGTGAGGTGGTTGGGGCAGCCGTGCGGACGCGCCCCGCCCATTCGCCGCTCTTCGTCTCGCCTGGACACAAGATCAGCGTCGAGACGGCGGTCGAGATCGCGCTCGCCTGCTGCCGGGACGGCGGTTACCTGCCGGTCCCTACCCAAGCCGCGCACAACGCGGTCGCGGAGCACACTCGGCCGCTCCGGAAGCGACGGTAAGCTCCTCCCGCCGCCCGGTCCTGCTTGCGGATTGCCACGAAGTTGCGACATTCGCGGCGGGCGCGCTGCGTCCCCGACGCGCAACGGGTCATAGGATCGCCCCAGGTGATCGGGGCGCCGGATGATGCGCGGCCGCGAGACGACCGGGACGGCGCTTCAGAGAAAGGAGCGCCTCATGGCTCGCTGGCAATCCCTGCTGACTGGAGTCATCGCCGTCCTGCTCCTACTCCCCGGCTTCGCTACGACGGCACAGGACGGGCCCGCAACGGACTTCTCCGCCATAGATCGTTACATCGAAGAGCAAATAGACGGCTCGCGTATCCCCGGCGTGGCCTTAGCAATCGTCGAGGGAGACACCGTCGTCCATGCGCGCGGATTCGGGCGCGCCGGCGACGATCGTGATGTCACGCCGCAAACACCCTTCCCCGTCGGATCGCTCATCAAGTCGTTCACCGCGTTGGCCGCGATGCAGCTGGTCGAGGATGGTCGGCTTGACCTGGACGCTCCCGTGCAGCGGTATCTGCCGTGGTTCCAGGTTGCCGACGAGGATGCGTCGGCGCGGATCACCGTGCGGCACCTCGTCAATCAGACGAGTGGCTTGTCGCGGGAAACGGGGATCAAGCCGCTCTACCAGGGCGGCGAGCCGACGCTCGAGGATCTCGTGCGCGACCTTCGGAAGGAAAAGCTGAACCGTCCGGTCGGCGAGTCCTACGAATACTCCAACGCGAACTTCATGACGCTGGCGCTGATCGTCCAAACGGTGTCGGGGGAGCCGTTCGATCGCTACCTGGAGCAGCACATTCTGGCCCCGCTCGGGATGCGGCAAAGTTCCGCATCCGCCGAGGGAGCCGAGCTGGAGCGGACAAGTGTTTACCGGTACTGGTTCGGCCAACCGGTCGCGGTGCGCGACGCGTACCGGCCGAGCGAGTTTCAGGGCGAGTATCTGATCGCCTCCGCCGATGACATGGCGCGCTACCTGGCGATGTACCTCGGTCAGGGAAGCGTAGAAGGGGCGACCATCCTCTCGCCCGCCGGGATCGAGCAGATGCTCGCGCCGGCGACCAACGAAACGACGCGCCAACTGCTCAGCACCGAGTTCACGTTCCGCTACGGTATGGGCTGGTTCGTCGGGCCGTTCGGCGCGGCGCAGGATGCGCGCTGGCACTTGGGAGAGTTGCCGTACTTCAACGCCTGGATGGTGCTGCTCCCGGAGCGAAATCTCGGTGTCGTCGTCCTGATCAACGCAGGAAGCCAGCTCGAATTCTTCGAAGCGAACGAGGTGATGAGCCGCATCCCGCTCGGCGTGGTGAACATCCTCGAAGGCGCCGCGCCACACGAGGGCCGCGGCCTCACCAGCTTTTACGTCGCGTTTGACCTGATTGTGCTGGCGTTTGTGGCCGTCCAGCTCTTGGCGCTTCTCCGGCTCGTTCGCGGCCCGCTGACGCTCGCCCGCCCTGCTACCGCTGGCCAGACGCTATCGCTCCTCCGGCAGACGGCGCCGCTCGTCTGGGAAGTGGGGCTCGGTCTCCTGCTCCTGATCGGGTGGCCGGCAATCACCGGGATGGGATGGCGCGGTAGCTGGATGTCGTTCCCCGATTTGACGCTCGTCCTGCTGGTCGTGGCCGGTCTCTGGCTGGCGACGGCAATTGTGCGCGTGCTGCGCCTGAGCCAGGCGTTCCGTGAGCGACGAGCGCGCCAGCGGGCACTCGCGGGTCGTGCAGGGCAGCGCCCCGCCTGGGCGACGCGCGTCTAGCCGTGCTCTCGCTCCGCGTTTGGGTGATTTCAGGGGGAAAGAAAAAGCCCGGGCCCTTGGTAGAAGGGGCCCGGGCGAATGCTCATGAGTGTTACAGATTCGGCTTCGTCACAGCGCCCTCGTGGGCCTGGGAGACGAGCGTCGCGTACTTGGCGAGGACGCCGCTGGTGTAACGCGGGGCCGGCGGCGTCCACTCGGCGAGCCGGCGAGCGATCTCCTCGTCGCTCAGCTCGACGTCCAGCCGCCGATTCTCGATGTCAAGGACGATCATGTCGCCCTCGCGCAGCGCCGCGATCGGGCCGCCGACGTACGCCTCCGGCGAGACATGTCCGGCCATCAGCCCCTTGGTCGCGCCGCTGAAGCGACCGTCGGTGACGAGCGCCACCGAGCCACCGAGGCCTTGGCCGATAAGCGCGGCCGTGATGGCCAGCATCTCCTGCATGCCGGGGCCGCCCTTCGGGCCCTCGTAGCGAATCACGACGACGTCGCCGTCCTTGATCTGCGTGTTGTAGACGGCCTGCAGCGCGTCGTGCTCCGAGTCGAAGACGCGGGCCGGGCCGCGGTGATAGAGCCGCTCGTAGCCAAAGATCTTGATGACGGCGCCCTCCGGCGCGATGTTGCCCTTCAGGATGACGAGCCCGCCGCTGTCCTTGTGCGGCTTGTCGATCGTCGCGACGACATCCTGGCCGGGCGTCTCGACCGCTTGCGCCGACTCCTCCGCGAAGGTCCGCCCGCTGGCGGTCAGTAGGTCGCCGCGCAGGTAGCCGCCTTCGATCAGGCGCTTGGCGATCAGCGGCGTGCCGCCGGCCTTGTCGAGATCGGCGGCGGCGTACTTCCCTCCCGGCATCAGGTCGCAGATCAGCGGCGTGCGGCGCGAGATGCGATCGAAGTCGTCAATCGTCAGCGGAACGCCAACCTCGCGCGCCAGCGCCAGCAGGTGGAGCACAGCGTTCGTCGAGCCACCGCTCGCGGCAACGCCGGCGATCGCGTTCTCGAACGCTTCGCGGGTCAGGATGTCGCGCGGCTTGATGCCCTTACGCAGCAGCTCCATGATCAGCTGGCCCGCGCGCCGGCCGATCTCCATCTTGCGCGGGTTGACGACATCGCCGCGCGTCCCGATGCCCTGCTCGGCTTGCTCGAAGGAGACGGCCGGCGGCGAGGCGGTGCCGAGCGGCGAAAGCCCGAGGAACTCCATCGCCATCGCCATCGTGTTGGCGGTGTATTGGCCGCCACAGGCGCCGTGGGTCGGGCAGGCGTGATCCTCGATCAGCTTCAACTCTTCCTCGGTGATCTTCCCGGCCTTGAACGCGCCGATCGCCTCGTAGACGGAGCGGACGGTCGCCTCCTTGCCGTTGACCTCACCGGGGAGAATCGTGCCGCCGTAAATCAGGAATCCGGGGATGTTGAGGCGGGCGAGCGCCAGCGAGAGGCCAGGCAGCGTCTTGTCGCAGGCGCCAAGACCGATCATCGCGTCGAACATGTGGCCGCGGCCAACCAGCTCGATCGAGTCCGCGATGATCTCGCGGGAGATCAGGGAGGTCTTCATCCCCTCGGTGCCCATTGTCACGCCGTCGGAGATCGCGACGGTGTTGACCTCCATCGGCGTGCCACCGGCCGCGCGGACGCCCTCCTTGACGGCGTGGGCGAGCGTGCGCAGGCCGTAGTTGCACGGCATCGTCTCGATCCAGGTGTTGGCAATCAGGACCATCGGCTTGCGGAGATCTTCGTCCGTCAGGCCGATCCCCTTGAGCATGGCGCGAGCGCCGGCGCGCTCGACGCCGTCCAGGATGTTGCGGCTCATATGCCGCAGATCGGCGCCTTCTCCGTGTCCGTTCTTGCCGTTCGCGCTGCTCATCGAGATCCTCTCTGTCGTCAACGTTGCCGGGCAAAGCACCGTCACGCATCCCGGCTCGGATTCCCCAACTGTATAACGGGAGTTTCGCACAGATGAAAAAAGTCGTCAGCAGATGCATCGCGGCTGACGTTTGTCACCGGTTGGGAAGTGGTGCCGCGCTGGGCGGAGCATCGGCCGTCGAGAGCCATCGAAGAGACCAATTGGTACCGACCGGCCATGCAGGAAGAATCCAGAATTGCTAAGGTATTTGGGTGGCGTTATCCGTAATATCTGCCGTGCCGGCGAAGGATATGAACGGTGATTGAGCCGGCGTCCGACGAAGCGACTTTCGAGCACGAAATCCATCAGCGGCTACTCGAGGGGGATCCGTTAGCCGCCTCCGATCTTTGCGTGCATTTCCTCGGCCGCTTGGTGAGGCAGCTCCAGCGCAATAATCCGGAGACTGATCCCGATCTCGTCAACGACGCGGTAACGGAAGCGCTCCTCAACTACGCTCGGCGACCGCAGCAATACGATCCGGCGAAGCGATCGCTCTCTGGCTATCTCTTCATGTCCGCGCAGGGCGACCTCCGAAACCTTCTGGAAAAGCATCGAAGGACGAGTCAGCATATTCCATTTGACGAACATGTCGAAAATTCGACGCCGGCGCGGAATAGCTTGGCAGAGCACGGCGATCTCGCCGATGTGGTCGCGGGGAAGGAGTCTGAGCGGTCGCTCCGTGAGCGCCTGTTAGCCATGGCCCAGGATGAAGAGGAGCGGATCGTGCTCGAGCTGATGATGGATGGGGTGCGGGAAACGGATGTGTACATCCAGGCGCTCGGCAGGCAGGGCCAGCCAGAAGTGCTGCGTAAGCGGCTCTACACGATAAAGGACCGGCTCACGAAACGCATACGGCGAGCGCGCGAGGGGTGCCATGGCTGACGAGACGCGCGGGCAGTCGTCCCCTGGCGAGACGTCGCCGGAGTTGCTGCGTTACGCGGCGCGACGGGCGGAAGAGCGGCCTGGATTCCTGGCCTGGGTCTTCGCGCGGTATCGCGAGGAAGAAGGGTTGGATGACGCGGGCTTGGCTCGCGTGCTGGACATGCCGATCGAGCAAATCAGCGCGATGGCTCTGTGCTTGCGTCCGCGAGCGGACCGCTTTGCAGAGGATGTCCGAGCGATCGCGGAGCGGTTTGGCGCGAATCCCGCTCGGCTCGCGACGTTGATTCGGCAGGTGGAAGCGACTCAGGCGCTCAGGGAGGCGGTTGAGGCGACCGGCTGGAGGCAGGTCGCGGCCGCCGCGCGCGACGCGGAAGAGCCTGCCGCCGACGAGGACGAGGAGCAATGAACGAGGCGTGGCTGGCAGACCTGGCCGAGCGCTTCTGGACCGCCGCGGGAGGTCCTCCGCGTCCGCCGCGCGACATCCAGGCGGCGGTCTCCTTGGTCCTGCCCGTCACCGTCGTGTTCCTGCCGATGCTCGGCTTGGAGCGGATCGAAGCTTGGCTGGAGCGCCGAAGCATCCCGTATCGCTTCGAGAGCGGCAACCGCCGGTTGCGCGGCTGCCTTGTCGCGAGTGGCGGTCACGGCATCATCTTCGTGGACGGCGCGGAGCCGGAGGATGAGCGCCGGTTCACCATCGCGCACGAGGTCGCGCACTTCCTCCTGGATTACCACGAGCCGCGCGAGCGCGCGCTGCGAGCGATTGGGCCGGGCGTCCTCGATGTGCTGGACGGCCGGCGTGAGCCGACGCCAGAGGAGCGGGTGCACTCCGCGCTGACCGGGTGTCCGCTCGGCGTGCACGCGCATCTGATGGAGCGCAGCGGCGATGCCGGCGCGCGGGCCGCCGCCGTGGAGTATCGCGCGGATCGCCTCGCTTGGGAGCTGCTGGCTCCCGCCTCGGAGCTGCGCCGGATTGACGACGCACGGTTGGAGGCCGTGCTCCGGGACCGCTATGGCCTGCCAAGAGGCGAGGCTGAGCGGTACGCGCGGGAGCTCAGCCGCTCCCGTCGTCCTCGCACCTACCTCGAGTGGCTAAGCGCGCCGTAACCCCGCACGCGAAAGGCTGACCCATGTCCGCATCCCCCGCGAACGACCCCGCACGTGAGCCGACCCCGCTCCGTCGCACGCGAAGCGAGCGAGCCGACGAGCACCTGCTTGCCGACGAGGCCTTCCAAAAGGCGTTCGGTGAGCCGCTGGCGCGGACGCTCGACTTGGAGACGTGGCTGCCGGGCGAGGACCTGGCGCGTCTCTACGATCGGCTCGAGTCGGAGGTGAAGAACGCGCTCGCGCATGAGGACAGCGTACTGGCGACCATCCGGCGCGATGTTCTGCCCATGATCAGACCTCGGCCTCATGTGCCGGTGGCGGGCGTCTTCCGCGTCTCGCCGGAGGATATCGCTCGCGCGCACAAGCTGGTGCTGTTCAATGGCGGCGTCGAGGCGGTTGACGGCACGTTTGCCGGTCATGACACACTGGCGGTCACGATCACCCAAGTCGGTGTTTGCCTCGTCAGCTATCGGGGTGACAGCGGCTCGTGGGTACACCGACTCTACCGGCGCGATCTGCGAACGGAATTCGCCGATCCGATCCGTGAGGCTCAGGAGTTGCTCGATCAACGCCAGCGGCGGGCGGGCGTCGATCAGCCGGAGCGGCGCAGCCAGCTCAGCGACTTGGCGCAGCGGGGCATCCTCGCCTACGCCGAGCGTGCGGCGATGCTGGAGCGGTCAGAGGCGCCGTGGCGGATGGGGCATGGCAACCCGGTCCCGGTGGAGCTGCTCTCCGGCTCCGGCTATATGGCGTTGCTCGATGCGGCGCTGCCGCTTCTGCGTCGCCTGATCGCGGAACACCGCAAATTCGTCTACGTGCCGAGCGCGCCGAAGGAAGGCGGCCTGCTCACGATCGGCCACGCTCTGCAGCCGCTCGAATACGCGGTCATCGACTCCGCCGCGCAGCGCCTGCGAGACATCGTTGACCGGTACCACTACGATCGCACCCACTTCTTGCGAGCGCGCGACTTCGTTGAGGAAATCGGCCCGCAGGTGCTGATCGGCGTCTACCGCATTTCGACGCTCGGCCCGCCGCGGCTCTTCTATGCCCACCGCGACCATGTCCACGAGGCGGCGCTGATCGCGATGGCCGATAGCGCGTTGCAGGAGCATCGCGCGTTCCCGACATTGATCGATCTCGCCGACACCGTCTGCCGCACGATCTTCGGGCCAGCGGATTTCCACGATTCGGTTCACCTGGCCTATCTCGATGCTGGCCACCCGTACAGCTACCTCGGCGAGCGGGAAACGCGGTCGCTTCGGTGAGTGACGCGAAGGGAGATGACGCATGACGAACGGCATCGGTGAACCCAAGCAGAATGGCGACATCGACCCGGAGACCATCCGCGAGTTCCCGGCCGAGGCGCTGGCGGCCCTGGAGGAGGACTCGATCCGCGTTGGCGGAAGCTGGGAGGAGCCGGAGGAGTACGCCGGATCGGTCGGGCGGACGATGTTCGACAGCCCGCGCAGCGAGGACGGCTCTGTAACCGTCCTGCTGCCGCGTGAGCACGTCCAGCGGCTGCCGTCGCAATCGCTCGTCCGAATTCAAAGCGTGCCAGACGGCCGCGAGTATCTCGGCGTCGTCGTCAGCGGCCCCTTCGCGGAACCGGATGGCATTCGCGCCGACGCGCCGCTCGTCGTGACGACGACGGTGCGGGGTGGGATTTTCATGCCGCGATATCACGGCCGGGTGCAAGTGCAGTTACTCGGTGAGCGGATTGATGGGGCGTTGAGCCCGCCGCGTTTCCGGCCGCTCCCGAACAGTCCCGTCTTCGTCCTCGACGAGGAGGAGACGGCGAAGGCGCTCGGCGTCGGCGGCGATGTGCGTCTCGGACTGGCGGTCGGGCACGACCGGCTGGTCGTCGGCATTCCCTCGGACAAGAAGAGCGTTTTGCCGCGTCACACCGGCATCATCGGCACCACCGGTGGTGGAAAGTCAACGACTGTCGCGGGGCTGATCGCGCAGGCGCAGCGGGCGGGCATCGCGACAGTCGTGCTCGATGTGGAGGGGGAGTACACCTACCTCAGCGAGCCGACCGACGACCCACAGATGCAGGTCTTGCTGCACGAGCGCGGCCTGGCTCGCCATGGTGTCTCCGACCTGACAATCCATCACCTGATCGGCCGGGAGTCGTCGAATCCGAGTCATCCCAATCGGCACGCGTTCGGACTCCGCTTCTGCCGGCTCTCACCGTACACCGTGGCGGAGATCCTCGATCTGACCGACGCCCAGCAGCAACGCTATTTCCTCGCTTATGACGTCGCGAAGACACTGCTGCGCAAGTTCCACATTTCAGAGGTGGACGACTTGCAGCTCGACGAGTTCGAGGAAGGCTTCCCGGGCATGACGCTCGGCCACCTGATTGACGTCGCGCGCGCGCTCGAGGCGAAGGCGAGCAAGGCGGATTCCTTCGTCATCTCCTCACGTGAATTTGCCCAGCGCGAGAGTGAGATCAATGCAGTGGTCGCCGGGGCCAAGCCGGATAGCCCCGTCAGTTGGCGGGCACTGCTCGGTAAGCTGGGCCGGCTGCAGCGGCTGCGGGTGTTTGACAATCCGCAAGCGCGGGCACTCGACTATGCCTCGCTGCTGGTGCCGGGGCAGGTGAGCATCATTGACCTCTCGGATACGGACTCGCCCGATCTCAACAACCTCGTCATCGCCGATATCCTGCGCGGCATCCAGCGGGCGCAAGAGGATGCCTACGCCGACGCGGAACGCAAGGGCGTGGCGCCGCCGCGAACCCTCGTCATTGTCGAGGAAGCGCACGAGTTCCTCTCCCGCGAGCGGATCGGCCGAATGCCGCACCTCTTCGCGCAGGTGACGCGGATCGCCAAGCGCGGCCGCAAGCGCTGGCTCGGACTCGTCTTCGTCACGCAGCTGCCGGGACATTTGCCCGCGGAGCTTTACGGTCTCATCAACAACTGGATCATCCACAAGATCAGCGACGCGAACGTCGTCTCGCTGCTGCGTCGATCGGTCGGCGGCATTGATGACGGCCTGTGGGACCGCCTGCCGAGCCTCGCGCCCGGTCAGGCGATCGTCTCCTTTGGCCACATGCAGCGGCCGGTGCTGACCTCGATCGATCCGACGCCAGCGAAGCTGCGCATGGTTGATTGAGGCGCGACCTCGGTTGAACGCCACCTGAGATAAGGCGCTCTCGCCTGAGCGCGCGTCGCACGCTGCCGAGCTCTCGCTGCGGATGTTTGCGACACGGCGTATGATGAGCATATCCGCTTGCGGCGAGTTCGGATACGTGACGTGCGTCAGGCCAGCTCGCGGTGAGCCGTCCGCTGGAGACGGCGAGCGTGGCGTGGCAGGGGAGGAGCGCATGCAGGGCGTCGGGTCTGGGTTGGAGGATCGAATCCGGGAGCTGGAGGTCGCGCCGGGGACCGTCGCGTGCGTCTGGCTGGGGCAGGCTGGCTACCTCTTGAAGTCGCCTGCCGGCGTCGTCGTGATGATGGATCCGTACCTCTCGGATTGGGCGGAGTACACGTGGGGTATGCGGCGAGTCGTGCCGCCAGCGATCGACCCGGCTCGGCTCGTGCCCGACCTGCTCCTCGTCTCCCATTGGCACGAAGACCATCTCGATGCGCCGACGGTCAAGCTCTGGGCGCGCGACGCACAGGGGATCATTGCTGGCCCGATCTCGGTCACTGTCCGCGCGCAAGCCTGGGGCTGGTCGGAGGAGCGAACGGCGCTCTTGAACCGGGGCATGAGCTACCAGCTGCGTGACGTCTCGGTCACTGCGACGTTTGCGCGGCACGACGAGGACACCGCGCTGACACCGGATGCGGTCGGGTTCCTGCTCGACATCGGCGGAGTGCGAATCTGGAACGTCGCGGACACCGAATATGACGCACGACTGCGCGCGATGTCGAATGAGCGGATCGACGTCGTCTTCGTCCCGATCAACGGTGTCGGCGGCAACATGAACGTCTACGAAGCGGCGCTCCTCATGTGGCACGTGCGGCCTCGGGTGGCGATTCCAATGCACTACGACATGTGGGCGCCGGAAGATTTCGGCCCGGGCGCCACGCTCGATCCCCGCGTCTTCGCGGAGTGGTGCGAGAAGCTAGACGCGGGCTGCAAGGTGCGAGAGCTGCAGGTTGGCGAGATCGTGACGTTGACGGCAGGCGGCGCGTGACCTCGCGCCGAGCCGGCGGCGCCAGCGAGAGGAGGTAACGAGCCATGAGCGCACCGGGACATGGCGCCGCGGAGGGGCGGCGGACCTGCGCCGTCATTCGCGCCGAGTCAACGTACGCGGGGAAACAAGGGTTCGACTACTTCCACGGAGTCTCCGCCGAAAGTGTCGGCAGCGTCGGCATCTGCATGCACCTGCTGACGATCCCGCCGGGTGGCCGGGCGAAGGCGCACCTGCACGAGAACCACGAAACGGCCATCTACGTCCTGAGCGGTCAGGCGACGATGTGGTACGGGGAGCAGCTGGAGCACGTGCTGCATTGCGGCGCGGGCGACATGGTCTATATCCCCGCCGGCATGCCGCATCTCCCGGCGAACCTCAGCGACACCGAGCCGTGCACCGCGGTCCTCGCCCGGACGGACCCCAACGAGCAGGAAAGCGTCGTGCTGCGGCCGGACTTGGAGGGGCGCGTCTCGTTCGGCGCAGAGAAATCGGTCGCAATGCGCTCGGAAAGTGATTGACACCTTCCCACGCGGTTGCTAGCATCTGGCCCCACTCAGAGGTCTGCTGAAGCAGCGGCGTACGCCTTGCTGAGAGGAGGATTGAACGTGTCTGAGTCGTTCTTGGGGACGCGTGTCTCTCGTCGCTCCATTGTCAAGGGGATGGGGGGCGTAGCGGCTGCTTCGGCGCTCGGCGCGCCGCTGGCGCTGCGCACGCGCGGGGCGGCCGCGCAGGACAAGGTCGAGCTCACGATCTGGGGGAATCACCCTGAGTGGAAGGACCCGATGGAGGAGATCCTGACGGCCTTCATGGAAGCGAATCCCGACATCTCGATCCAACTGACAGAGATTCCCGGCCCGGATTACAACGCCAAGCTGCAGACGGCGATCACCGGCGGTCAGCCGTCCGACATCCTCGGGGATCTCGAGGGCAACATCCTCGTCCGCGTCGCTGCCGGCGGCGAGCTGCCGTTCATTGACCTCACGGGCAAGGTGGACATCAGCGGCCTCACCGAGACCGCGCGGACCCAGGTCGAGGTTGATGGCAAGGTCTATGGCTGCCCGCTCGCGGCGTACACCGTCGGATTGGCGATCCAGAACCCGATCTTCGAGAAGCACGGCCTGACGCCGCCGTCGACGTGGGACGAGCTGCTGTCGGTCTGCCAGGCGCTCAAGGACGCTGGCGAGACGCCGATCGTGCTCGGCGCCAAGGACTGGGTGCACCCGTACTTCATGTACATCGGCCTCGCGTCCAGCGTGCTCGGCCCTGACGGGTTCGCCGCGCTGCGCCGTGGCGAGCGGCAGCTGACTGAGCCGGAGGTCGTCGCCGCCGCGCAGCTGCTCCTCGACCTGCAGCCCTACTACAACGCCGGGTTCGAGGCGACCGACTACGTCACCGCGAAGGCGATCTTCGCCAATGGCCGGGGCGCGATGATGGTCGCCGGCACCGCCGACTTCACCGGCTTCCGCCAGGTCAATCCGGAGGCGGATCTGAGCTTCATCGCTTGGCCGGGACCGGAGGCTGGCAAGTCCGCGACGACCACCGGCCTGGAGCTCCTCTACACGGTCAGCCGGTTCTCCTCGCCGGAGAAGCAGGAGGCGGCCACCAAGTTCGTCGCTTGGCTCGCGACGAAGGAGGCGCAGCAGCTCGTCTCCGACAAGATCGCGCTTCCGGTCCACAAGGAGGTCACGGAGTCGGACGATCCGATCCGCGCGCAGACCGTCGCCGCGTCCCAGGGTGGCGATGTCGCGGTCTGGTACGACCTGCCGGAGGTCAGCGACAGCGTTACCGCGGTTCAGAACAATCAGGGTGGTCTGTGGACCGGGCGGCTCACGGCGGAGCAGTTCGCGCAGGAGATGCAGGCGGCGGTCAAGCCAAACCCGGACGCCTAACGCCCGATGCCGGATCATCACCTATCGAATTTGGAGCAACCGGAGATGCGCAGCCCAGGAGGAAACAGCCCCTCCCGGGCTGCGCTACCGTTTACCCTGCCTGGGGATAGCGCCGGTCTCCACCAGCCGAAGCGCCGGTCGTGGGAGCGCAGACCGCATCTCTGGTTCATCCTCCCCGCCCTGGTCGCGTACGGCATCCTCTTTATCTATCCAACGATTCGCTCGTTCTATCTGAGTCTCTTCGATTGGACCGGCATCGGCCCGATCGGCAAGATGGTGTGGCTCGCCAACTTCAAGGAGCTGCTGCACGACGAGCGGTTCCGCAAGGCGGCCTGGAACTCCACCAAGCTCTTCGCCGTCATCTTCGTGCTCCAGAACACGGTCTCGCTCGGCCTCGCCATGATGCTCAACCGGCGCTCGCCGATGACCCACGTCTACAGGGCGATCATCTTCCTGCCGGTGGTGATGTCGGCGGTGGCGACCGGAATCATCTGGGTGCTGATGCTCGACCCGATCATCGGCATCGTCAATCCGGTGCTGCGCGACATCGGGCTCGGGAGCCTGCAGCAAGAGTGGCAGGCCGACCCGAAGTGGGCGATGAAGATGGTGTATCTCGTCCAGTTCTGGCAGTGGAACGGGATGGCCGTCGTGCTCTACCTGGCCGGTCTGCAGAACGTCCCGGAAGACTTGCGGCACGCCGCGCTGATTGACGGAGCGAAGCGCTGGCAGGTGTTCCGCGACGTGACGTTCCCGATGCTGGCGCCGGCGTTCACGATCGTGACCGCGCTGTCGTTCATCCTGATCTTCCGCGCGTTCGACCTGATCTATGTGCTTGGCGGCTCGACTGGCGCGCCGGACGGCGCGACGCTCGTCATCGGCGTGTTGATCTACGGCGAGGCGTTCGGCACGAGTAGCTTCAACGCGGCGACGAGGATGAGCTACGCGATGGCGGAAGGCGTGACGCTCTTCGTGTTCCTCGCGGGAATGTCCGGGCTCTTGATCCGGGTGCTGGGGCGGCGAGAGGAGGCGCTGCATTGAGCGCGAAGCATGGCCGACGGCTACTTGGGGGAATCGTCTGGCACGGCGTCATGCTCATTGTCTGCGCCTTCGTGCTGATCCCGATCGTGATGGTCGTACTCGGGTCGTTCAAGACGGTCGATCAGTTCTTCGACCGGCCATACGGCCTGCCCGAATCCTTCGATTTCTTCAACTACCGCAAGGCGTGGGACGAGGCCAACATTCAGTCGTCACTGCGGAACAGCGTCATCGCGACGGTCTGCGGCGTGTTCTTCAGCACGGTGTTCGCCTGCCTCGCATCCTACGGCCTCGCGCGATTCCGCTTCCGCGGCCGGCTCGGCCTTCGCCTGCTCTTTGTCGGCGGACTGGTCGTGCCGGTGCAGCTCATCATCCTCCCGATCTTCATCATGTTCCGCCAGATCGGCCTCCTGGGCAGCCTATGGTCGCTGATCGTCGTCTATTCCGTGTTCGGCATTCCTCTCGGCGTTCTGGTGCTGACCGGATTCTTCGGTGTCCTGCCGAAAGACTTGGAGGATGCCGCCCGGATCGACGGCGCGAGCCACCTAGAGGTCTTCTGGCGCATCATGCTGCCGCTGACCCGTCCCGCGCTGGCCGCCGTGGTGATTCTCAACGGCGTCTGGATGTGGAACGACTTCTTCCTCGGCTTCATCCTCATCAACGATCCCGACCAGATGACCCTGCCCGTCGGAATCATGGCGTTCCGTGGCACCTACTCGACCGAATGGGGGCTGATCTTCGCCAGCGTCACGATCTCCGTCCTGCCGGTCGTCGGCGCCTACCTGCTGCTCTCACGCCAATTCATCGCCGGCCTCACGGCGGGTAGTGTGAAAGGATAGGTGTCAGGGGTCAGGGGTTGGGGATATTCCCGGTTCATAGGCCTCGGGAAGAAGTCTTTCCTTCCCTGACCCCCGACCCCCAACCCCTAACCCCTGGAGGAAGCTATGAAGATTCGCGATGTCGAGACGATCGTTGTCTTTGGCGGGTTTCGCAACTGGGTCTTCGTCCGGGTTCATACGGACGAAGGGATCATCGGCACCGGCGAGGCGACCCTCGAAGGGAAAGCCGAGATAATGGTCGCCGCGGTCAACGAGCTCAAGCGATACCTGATTGGGAAGGATCCGCTCCGGATCGAGCACCACTGGCAGGCGATGTACCGGCACGCGTTCTGGCGAGGCGGGCCGGTGCTCAACTCGGCGATCTCCGGCGTCGAACAAGCGTTGTGGGACATCTTCGGCAAGTCGGTGGGATTGCCGGTCTACCAGCTCTTGGGCGGGGCGTGCCGGGACCGGATTCGCGTCTATGCCAACGGTCCGCGGGGTGAGACGCCGGAAGAGATCGCCGAGAGCGCGCTGCGGCTCGTCGAACAGGGCTACACCGCGATGAAGCTCGCGCCGTTCGGGCCAACCAAGCCGGTTGACGGACCGGCCGCGGTGCGGCGGGCGGTCAAGATCATGGAGGCGGTGCGGCTCGCGGTTGGGCCGGATATTGATCTCGCCGTGGATGCCCACGGCCGGCTCAGCCCCGCGATGGCTATCGTAATGGGGCAGGCGATCAAGGAATTCGGCATCCTCTTCTACGAGGAGCCGTGCCTGCCGGAGAACCCGGCGACGATGGAGACGGTCGCGCGCGAGTGCGGGATTCCAGTGGCGACCGGCGAGCGGCTCTTCACGAAGTGGGGCTTCCGCGAGGTTCTGGAACGGCAGGCGGCGGCGCTGCTCCAGCCGGACCTCGCCCACTGCGGCGGAATCCTCGAGGGGAAGAAGATCGCGGCGATGGCCGAGGTCTCCTATGTCGGCGTCGCGCCACACAATCCGCTGAGCCCGGTGAACACGAAGGCCTCGCTCCACCTCGATGCCGCCATCCCGAACTTCGTCATCCAAGAGTGGGTCGCCGACGACCCGCCCTGGCGGGACGAGCTGCTCATCAATCCGGTTCGGATCAAGGACGGCTACGCGGAGCTGCCGAACGAGCCGGGGCTCGGCACCGATCTCAACCTCGAGGTTTGTGCCGCGCATCCTTACCAGCCGGTCGACGTGCCGACCCTCTGGCACGAGGACGGCTCGGTTGCAGACTGGTAAGCGGAGCAAATAGCGCGTTCGGCTTCACTGTTCGCCGCCGTGGCGCCGCAGGGATGCCTCACTCCCGTGGCGCCACGCCGGGCCGAACGCGCGAGTGGTCGAGCTCGATCCCCCACCCGGGCCGCTCTGGCGGGCGGACGGTGCCGTTCTCCGGAAGCGGGTCGCCGCGCAAGAGATCACCGAAGAGCGGGGCAAGGTCCATCCCGTCGGGGCTCAACGCCAAGACTTCCTGGAACGGGGCGTTGGTGAATGCCATCACGAAATGGGAGCTGAAGACGCCGCTCCCGTGGGGAACGACAGGAATGTCGTAGGCAGCGGCCATCGCGGCGATCTTTCGCGCTTCGGTGATGCCGCCGACCCAATTGAGATCCGGCTGAAGAATATCCACGCAGCGGCGGCTGATGAGCTCGCGGAAGCCATAGCGCGTGTACTCGTGCTCGCCGGTCGTGAACAGCTGCCACGGGCACGCCGCCTTGATCCTGGCGTGACCGTCGTAGTCGTCGGGCGGCAGTGGCTCCTCGATCCAGCGAACGCGGTACGGGCGCAGCGCCTCGGCGAGGGCGATCGTGTATGGCACATCGAGCGCCATGTAGCAATCGAGCATGATGTCGAAATCAGGGCCGACTTCTTCCCTCGCCTGCGCGACGAGCGCGACGTTCGCCTCGAGTCCCTTCTGGCCATCTGCTGGGCCGTAGGGCAGCGGCAGCTTCGCGCCGAAGAAGCCGAGTTCCTTGTAGCGCGCTGGCTTGGGGCCGGTCACGTAGCAGGGGATGACGTCCTTGGTCTCGCCGCCGAGTAGGCGATAGACCGGCTCGCCGCGCAGCTTTCCGCAGAGGTCCCAGAGCGCGAGGTCCACCGCGCTGATCGCGCGAATCGCGAGCCCCTTTCGTCCGTAGTAGAGCGTGCTGCGCCACATTTGGTCCCAAATCCGCTCGACATCACGCGGATCGGCGCCGAGAAGGAAGCGATTGAGGTGCTGCTCGACGATGAGGCAGGCGGGTTCGCCGCCTTGGCTAATCCCGATGCCGGTCTCGCCCGACCGTGTCTCGATCTGGACGATGAACGTGCCGAACGCTTCGATGCCCCAGCTGGTTCGCTTCGCCTTGTACTCGGGATAGAAGGACATCGGGTTCGCGACCAGCGAATCGACGATCCAGTGCCCTTCGGTGCGGATCGGATCGCCACCGCCCTCTCGCTGGCCGATGGGCAGATAGGTGCGGACATCCACGATCTCGTATCGCTTGTCCATGGTCATTGGCGTCCTCCCGCCACCGGGTTGCCGTGACGCGCCGATCCGGTGTGTCGATATCAACGTTGAGCCGCATTTCAAGCGCGAGCCCGCGCCGCGGTGTGTCCGGAGTGCGCGGCCGGTGGAGTGGATCGAGGTGATTCAGGCATGGCGTCCCGCTCCTCTTGCGTGACTGGGCGGTTGGTGCGATCTTGATCGCGGCTCACGGAGCGAAGTCTCCTGGTGCGACGCGCTTGTTCGCAACCATGAAAGCGTGTTCGCGGATTAGGCGGGCGTAGTGGTATCACCGCCCGGCGAGCCCGTCAATCGTGGAAGAATCTCTTGGTGACGGTCCGGGGCGTGGACGGCGCTCGGGGTGCTGCCAAGAGCTAGGGGGGAGCATCCCAGCGCGGTGAATTGCGCCAGGCGTGGAGAGAAGGGAGTCGAGGGGTGCGATTCGAAGGGAAGGCGGCGATCGTTACGGGAGCGGCGCGCGGGATCGGGCGGGCGATCGCCGAGCGGCTTGCGCGTGAGGGGGCGAACGTGATGATCGCTGACATCGATCAGCCGCGCGCTGAAGCCACGGCGGCGGAGATCGGTCCGGCGGCCATCGCTCAGCGGCTCGATGTCACCTCGCCGGAATCGTGGGACGCGGCGGTGGAGCGGGCGAAGGAAAGCTGGGGGAAGATCGACATCCTCGTCAATAACGCGGGGATCGCTGGTCGCTCGGCGCCGGCGTGGGAACTCTCGGTGGAAGAGTGGCAGCAGGTGATCGACATTGACCTCACCGGTGTCTTCCTTGGCTGCCGCGTTGTCGTGCCAGTGATGCTCGAGCGGGGCTATGGGCGGATCGTGAACATCGCCTCGATTGCCGGCAAGGAAGGTAACCCAAACGCGGTCCCGTACTCCGCGGCGAAGGCGGGGGTGATCGGTCTCACCAAGGCGCTGGCCAAGGAAGTGGCCACGAAGGGGATCATCATCAACGCGATCACCCCCGCGGTGATCGAGACGGAGATCCTGCAGCAGGTCAGCGAGGAGCACATCCGCTACATGACCAGCCGCATCCCGATGGGACGCGTCGGGCAACCGCATGAAGTGGCAGCGCTGGCCTGCTTCCTGTGCTCGGATGAGGTGACCTTCTCCACCGGCGCCGTCTTCGATCTCTCCGGCGGTCGGGCGACCTACTAACCCCAGAACCATCCCAAGTACGCGGCGGATGCCGCGAGACGAGAGAGGCTCGGTGCGTGAGACAGCGTCCGAGCCTCTCTGCTGGTATGCTTGCGAATAGATAACTAATGACTATGGATGTACCGAGGAGCGCGCCAGTGCGAGAGGATCGGCTACCTGGCGATGAGGGGCGTATGGCGAATCGGGATCAGCCCGTGCTGGAGGCGCGGGACATCGAGAAATGGTTTGGGCCAGTCCAGGCCCTGAAGCGGGTCAATATGAGTGTCTATCCCGCTGAGATCGTTGCCTTGATCGGCGACAACGGCGCGGGGAAATCGACGCTGATCAACGTCCTGACGGGTGTGCTCCAGCCCGACGGCGGTCAGATCTTCTTCCAGGGGCAGCCTGTTCATTTCACCACCCCGCACGATGCCCGGGCGATCGGGATCGAGACGGTATACCAGGACCTGGCGATCGCACCGCATCTAGACGCGGTGGCCAACATCTACCTCGGCCGGGAGTTGCTTCGGCCAGGACTGCTCGGCAAGCTCGGCTTCTTGGATCGGAAGCGGATGAAGGAAGAAACCGCCCAGCAGCTGTCCCGGCTGCGGGTGCGCATCCCCGATCCTGAGCGGCGTATGAGTACCCTCTCCGGCGGCCAGCGACAGGGCGTCGCGGTGGCGCGAGCGGTGATGTGGGCGAGCAAGGTTGTCATCATGGACGAGCCCACGGCAGCGCTCGGCGTGGCTCAGGCGGGAATGGTCCTGGACCTCATCCGCCAGGTGCGAGCACAAGGTATCCCGGTCGTCTTCATCAGCCACAACATGCCGCACGTTTTCGAGGTCGCCGATCGGATCGTCGTCTTACGGCTCGGGGAAGTCGTCGCCGAGCTCGATCCTCAGCGGGACTCAATTGACGACGCGGTGGCTCTGATGACGGGTTCGGCCAAGGCCGGCGCGGCGACGGAGGTAGCCTGAAATGGCGGATGCGCGAACGGCGTCAGCCCAGGCCGAGGGGCGCACGCGGCGAGAGCTGATGCGCCGCCTCAACTTTCAATCGGGCTGGGTCTTTCTCGTGCTGCTCCTCCTGATCGCCGTCTTCACCGTCAGAGAGGGCGGAAAATTCTTCGATCCGGTCAATTTCCGGAACATTGCCCTCGATGCTTCCCAGCTGACGCTGCTGGCGGTCGGAGCTACGTTCGTCATCATCACGGCGGGCATTGACCTGTCGGTGAGCTCCGTCCTCGTCTTCTCCGCGGTCGTCGGCGCGAAAGTCATGGTGCGACTCTCGGGGTCTCCCGAAGAGGTCCGCAACTATCAGTTCCCGAACCAGGACATCGGCATTCCGGTCGGTTTGGCGGTGGCCGTTCTCTGCGGGTTGGGCTGGGGACTGGTCAATGGCTTGATCATCACCAAGCTGCGCCTGCCGCCGTTCATTGTCACGCTCGGAACCCTCGGGATGGCGCTCGGCGCCGCCTCGATCATCTCCCGAGGCGCGAGCGTTCCGTACGTGCCGTATGACGTGCAAACGAAGATCGGCGCACGGCGAATCTTCGATTTTATGCCGGTGCTGGTCGTCGTCACCGCGGTCATCGTCGTGATCGCGATCATCGCGCTCCACTTCACGCGTTTCGGCCGATACACCTTTGCGATTGGCTCGAACGCGGCAGCCGCGCGGCGGGCCGGCATTGATGTCGATCGCCACTTGCTCAAGGTCTATGCCGTGAGCGGCCTGCTCGCGGGCATCGCGGGCGCGATGGATATCGCGCGGTTCGCGACCGCCTCGGTGTCCACTCACTCGACCGACAATCTCAACGCGATCTCGGCCGTCGTCATCGGCGGAACCAGCTTGTTCGGCGGAACCGGGACTGTCATCGGCTCCGTCATCGGCACCTTCATCCCGGCCGTGCTGCGGAACGGACTCGTCATCGGTGGAATCCAGCCGTTCTGGCAGCAGGTCGTGATCGGCGCGATTCTGATCGTCGCTGTCTACGTCGATCAGCGGCGCCGGGCTGCCGAGGAGCGCATGTAGCGCAACGGGAACGAATCCGCCGTTTCCGATTGCGCGCGGGTGCGCCGGTTGATATATATCGCGCTACGCGAATCAACCGGCTCCCGGGCTTTAGGGAAGCTGCGACGGGGCGCACGCCCGTGTGCGCCGCGAGTAGCTATAGGACAGGAGGATGGGCATGTTCCGCATCAGACTGACGCGACGCGGGCTGGTCAAGGCGGGTGCCGCAACTGCCGGCTTGGCGGCCTGTAACTGCATCGGCTCGGGACGTGTGTCCGCCCAGGACCAGCGTTGGTCGATCACCCTGATCCAGGGCGTCAAGGCAGACGAGTTCTACATCTCGATGGCGTGCGGAGCGCAGCGAGCCGCGGATGAGCTTGGCGTGGATCTCACGGTGCAGGCCCCGGACGCCTTCGATGCGACGCTCCAGACTCCGATCCTGAACGCTGTCGTCCAGGCGCGGCCAGATGCCATCCTGATCGCGCCGAACGACCGGGTAGCGATGATCGCCCCGATCCAGGACGCGATCAACGCTGGGATTGCCGTCTTCACGGTCGATACCAAAATCGAAGCTGACATCGCGCTCGCCAACATCGCCTCCGACAACATCGAGGGCGGCCGGATCGCGGCTCGGGCGCTCGCTGAGCTGATTGGTAACCAGGGCAAGGTCTACGTCCAGAACGTCAAGGCCGGCGTCTCGACGACCGATCAGCGCCAGCAGGGCTTCGAGGAGGAGATCCAGAACTATCCGGACATCGAGTACGTTGGGTTCGACTACAACAACGACGACCCGACGACGGCCGCGGCGCAGACCGCCGCCAAGCTTCAGCAGCACCCCGATCTCGCCGGCATCTTCGGAACGAACCTCTTCGGCGCGGAGGGCGCGGCGACGGCGGTGCGCGAGGCTGGCAAGCAAGGACAGGTCAAGATCGTCGGCTTCGACGCCGGGCCGAAGCAGGTTGCTGACCTCCGCAACGAGATCGTTGACGTCCTGATCGCTCAGCACCCGTACGACATTGGCTACACCGCGGTCCAGATGGCCGTCCAATACCTCGAGACGCAGCAACCGCCGTCCGAGAAGGTAGTCACTACCGGCTATTCGATCGTCACCCGCGACAACGTGGATGACCCCGAGATCCGGCGTTACCTCTACGTGGCCGACTGCAGCGAGATCCCGGAGGTCGAGGCGACCCCGGCCGCGAGCCCGGAGGCAACGCCGGCCTAAAAAGTCTCGTGTGTTCACGAGCAAATTGGAGGGGCGGTGGCAACATCGCCCCTCTCTATCTGTTAGGTACCTGTCCGGACGGGTGCTGCGAACGCGGCGCGGATTGGGTGACGCAACGGTTCTTCGTCGGCGGTACCGGAAGGCCCGATCGGCTCGGGACGATCAGGCCGGACTGAAACATTGCGACGCGGCGGCAATCACCGCATGCTTGTGTCCAATGATGACGAGGTGCGACGCGTCTCGCGTGGTCACGCTCCGTCGGCGGTTTCGTCTTGTCGCGCGAGGCGGTGGGGAGCGCTCTGGCCCCAAGTCACCGTGGCCGGAAATTCAAGTGGAGTACTGAAGCCCCGTGAGTAATACCGAGCCGATCGAGGCGACCGAGATAGATGAGGCGCGGATGCCGGTGCAGCGCTCGCCACAAGAGGGCTCGCCCGAGGATGATCGTGCCCCGAACTGCCCGCGCTGCCACAAGCGCTTAGTCATTCTCTCCACGCATTGGTGGCGAGCCCCGTCGGGCGCGTCGATCCGCCGGCAGTTCTGGGGATGCCCCCGTGGGCATTCTTCCGCCTACCGCATGAATGGCATCTTTGGTCCGATCGAGGTCTATCCCGATGCCGTGGAGTGACCGCCGCGAGCGATGCGCCTGCATCAGGACTGGCGCGGCGCTTTCGGGCGCGGCCGGACCAGCGCGCTTCGCCAGAGTCTCCGGCCGGGTAGCGCGTTGATGGATATGGCGATCACGCCGACCGCGAGCAAGAACCCAATCCCCGCGCCGGAGACCCCTGCCCAATCCGCCCACGCCGCGATGGCGTGTTGACCCTCCGCGGTGAGCCGCGAGACCCCGTTCACGGTCCAGACGCGGGAGAGGTCCCGCGCGTGAATCGTCGCATCGACCATCACCAGCAGCGAGAGTAGACCGATCGCCGCGCTGACGGCTCTGCGGCCCGGCCGCGCTCGGGCCAGCAGCGGGCGCTCAGGCTGACCTGAGTGGCCGGAGCTCATTTCACTCGTGCGGGGCATCATGTACTCGCTCCTGCTCCTGGTCCCGCGGGGGAGCGGTCGCTCGATCTCTGAGTGGCGCAGACGTACCGCTTCTCGTTCCATCCTCTCTCTAGTTAACTCCGTTAGGACCACTCTATCAGGTCCAGGCTGCATCGTCTCAGCCGGATCGGGACCGCGAGCGCCGAATCCGCGGCGTGCGCTAGGATGTGCGGTACGTTGCATTTGCTGGTGGAGTGCGGTGAAACGCCAAGGAGGGTGCATTCGTGCCGCTGTGCCTGTATCGGAGCGCCGATGGCGAGGAGCCACGGCTAGGGTATGTCGAAGGTGAGAACGTCATCGACGTGGGGGCCGCGGGCGGACCCGGCTCACTCGCCGAGGCGCTGCAAATGTCGCTGGCCGAGCTGCGAGACCGGATCGAGGCGGTCCGCCGTAGCGGGGCGACCGGTGTGCCGCTGTCGTCGGTGACGCTGGCCGCGCCGATTGACCAGCAGGAAATCTGGGCGGCGGGCGTCACGTACCTGCGGAGCCGCGACGCTCGCATGGAAGAGTCGCGCGAGAAGACCGTCTACGACCGCGTCTATGAGGCCGATCGGCCGGAGCTGTTCCTGAAGGCGACGCCGAATCGCGTGTCCGGGCCGGGCGAGCCGGTCGCCGTCCGCGGCGATTCGACCTGGGATGTCCCGGAGCCCGAGCTCGCGCTCGTCATCAACAGCAGCGGCGAGATCGTTGGCTACACCGTCGGCAACGACGTCTCCTCGCGCTCGATCGAAGGGGAGAACCCGCTCTATCTCCCGCAGGCGAAGGTCTACATGTGCGCCGCGGCGGTCGGGCCGGTCATCGCGCTGGTCTGGGAAGTCCCGGACGCGCGAAACCTGACGATCCGCCTGATCATCCGGCGCGGCGGCGAGGTTCAGTTCGAAGGCGAGACATCGACGGCGCAGATGCACCGGACGTTCGAGGATCTGGTCGGGTATCTGCGTCGGTACAACGAGTTCCCGGCCGGCGTCATTCTGATGACCGGCACTGGCATCGTCCCGCCGTCGGAGTTCACGCTTGAAGACGGTGACGAGGTCGAGATCATCATCGACGGCATCGGCTCCCTGCGGAACCCGGTGATCCGACTCTGATCGACAAACGAGCAGCGGCCCCGGACTGACCGAGGGCCGCTGCTGTCAGAGTGTCGTTGATTCGAGCGCGTACTAGCGAGTGCCGATCCGCGTGACCGAGAGCCAGTGCGGCCGCGGGCGATCGACCGTGCTGTTGTCGCCGTTCAGGTAGTTCGTGCCCTTGCGCGCCTCGTCGGGCGCCGGCTCCGTGGTCTCGCTGGCGGGCTCGGCGGCTTCCGACGCGGCGATCGCGGCGAGATCGACCGGGGCGCTCGCCGGCTCCTCCGGCTGAGCGGCGACCTCATCAGCCGCCGGCTCCTCGGAAGACGCCTCGGCGGTCACGGCGACCGGCGCCTCACCCGTCGTCTGCTCCGGCGTGGCCTCGCCAGCCTCGGCCGTCGCGGTCGCGCTGGCGACGAAGGAATCCGTGGCCCCAGCGATGACCGGGTTCTCGGCCTGAGCGGGCGCCGCCTCGGCCGCGCCCTTCTCCTCGTCATAGCTCTGGAGCGACTCGCCGAGCCGCGCGTTGAGGCGATCGAGATCGGCGATCAGGCTCTGGACGCTCTCCGAGAGGGCGCTGACTTGGCGCTGGCTGGCGGCGAGCTCCTCGCGCAGCTGGCCGAGAAGCTTCCGGCTCTGCTCGCGCTCGGCGGCGAGCTTGGCCTCCATCTCCGCGCGGACCTGCGCGACCTCGCGATCGGCGACTTCCGGCAGCGCCAGCGCGCGGCGAAGCAGCTCGGAGGAGCGCTGGAGGTGGTCCTGGACGAGCTTGTCGAACGACTCGTAGAACTCGACCCACTCCTGACCGTGCGTCAGGGCGATGAACTCTCTCGGCACGCCGCTGGTGCCGGCTCCACTCTGGGGTTCCTGGTGATCCATGCGTTCCTCCGTCCGCTTGCCCGGCCGGGCTCCCGGCACGACGATTCCCACCATGCTTGGGACGCCTGCCCTTTGGGGGCCGGGGCGATGACCGACGCCGCGCTACCGAGCGATCCGACACGCTCGGCCGAACATGCCAGCGGTTCCTCGGGTTCAGACTATGACCGAGCGCGCTGCCTGACCTTACCCTACTGGACCGAATGGGGCAAGGAAAGGCGTTCGAGTAGCCCGTAAGTCATATCAGGGGCGCCGCGTATCCGGAGGGGTGACGGGGCTGTCCGGGGCGTAGCGGAGGACGATTCGGTCGAGGGATTGCTCGACGAGCGCGAGGCGGCCGCCTGGCCAACCCTGCAGGTCGGCGGCGGTCAGCGGGCGGCGCGTCTCGACCTCGAGACGAAGCTCGCCAGCGGCGTATTCTCGAGCGGCCATCGCCGTGACCGGCTCGAGACTCCCGAGGAATTGCTGGAGCGTCAGCGCGACGGCGACGCTCGGCACGTTCTGGATCACCACCAGCTGAGAGTGGGCGGTCATGGGCGGCGGCGTTTGTGCCGCCGGTTGCGCCCGCTGCGCCGCGGGCTGCACGGTGGGTGGCGCGGGCTGAGCCGTGGGCTGAACCGTGGGTTGTGCCACGGGCTGCGCCGGGGGAGGTGTGGCCGGCGCGGGGACGTGACCGTTGGCGTCCAGCTGGAAAGCGAGCTCTTCCAGCTGTGTCTGAAGGAGCGCGGCGGTGGCGCTGGTGGCGCTGGCGCGCTGGCGCAAGACCGCGAGGTCGGCGCGGAACGTCTCCAGGAGGCGCTGGTGGGCCTCGCGGTCGGCGTTGATGAGCGCCTCGCACCGGGTGAGCGCGGCGGTGATCTCCTGATGCGTGCGGCGGCGAAGCTCGACCGAGCCGCGCAGGAGATCGGTGAGCTGGGCGATCATCGCCTCGAGCTGGCCATCGAGTCGCTCGTAGGCGGTGAGGCGTTCGCGGAGCCGGCCGAGCTCGGCCGCGAGCTGGCGACCGGGGTCGCTGGCCGCTTCGGGCTCACCCTCTGCCTCGGGATGGACGGACATGGTTGGTTGAGCGGTGCTCATCGGTTGATCCTCGATCGTCCGGAACGCCGGCGCGACGAGCGCGGGGCGACGATGGGCGCCGCCGCTATGGTACCGCGTGGCGGGCGGTTCCGAAAGCGGCGGCGCGGATCAGACGTGAGCGCCGAAGGATTCGACTAGGCGACGCCGCACCAGGCCATGGTGACGGCGGCGAAGAGCTTGGTCGCCTTGATGAGGTCGGCGACGGGGAGGAACTCGTTCGTGCCGTGAATGCCGTAGGTCGGGTCGCCGACGCCCCAGACGAGGCACGGCTGGCCGAGCGGGAACCAGAAGTTGGCGTCGCAGACGAAGGGCGAGATCGTCACCGGGGGCGTCTCGCCGGTGACCTGCTGCATCGTCTCGACGATGGTCACGACGCCAGGGTGGTCGTGCGGGAGGTTGACCGGCTCCTTGATCCAGGGCGCGGCGCTCTCGGAGTCGAGCGGCAGGTCGAGGACCGGCGGGTGCTCGCGGAGCCAATAGTCGCCCTGGGTGACGCGGTCGATGGTGGCGCGGACTTCGTCCATGACCTCCTGCCCGGTGAGGTCCGGGTTGAAGAGGAGTGAGCCGGTGGCCTCGGCCGAGTCTGGAACGGAGGTGAGGGAGGTGCCGGCCTGCATGGTGTTGATGTTGATGAACATGCCACCGGGCGGGACGTGAGGATTGGACCGCCAGAGGTTCCACTGCCGCTCCAGCTCGAGGATGGCCAGCTGGTACTTGAGCATCAGGTCAATGGCCGAGACGCCGGGGCGCTCCATCCCGTGCGGGAGGGGCTGGTTGACCAGGTGGCGATTGCAGATGTGGGTTGACTTCCCGAAGACGGTGAGTTTGAAGTAGATCTCGCCTTTGATGGTCGGGTAGACCGCGAAATTCGACGGCTCGGGGAAGATGGCGAAGTCGGTGCGGTGGCCGCGGTCGAGGACGGTATTGCAACCGATATCGCGGCGGCCAGCTTCCTCGCCGATGGATTGGACGAGCTTGAGGTCGCCTTGGAGGGAGATACCGGCGTCTTTGATGATGCGGGCGGCCATGACGTAGGCGGCGATGGCGCCCTTCATATCGGAGGCTCCGCGGCCCCAGAGCTTGCCGTCGCGGACTTCGCCGGAGAAGGGGCCGGCGCCTTCCCACTGCTCGGCTTGCTCCGGCGTGACGGGAACGACATCGGTGTGGGCGGACCAGGCAAGGGAGCGGCCGCCGCCTGCGCCGGGAAGGGTGGCGACGAGGTTCGGGCGGTTGGGGGCGAGCTCCCAGTAGTCGATGTCGAAGCCGCCGAAGGAGGCGATCTGGTCGCGGAGCCACTCCTGGGCGGGGCGCTCGGCGTCGGGGTTAGGTTCAAGGTCCGGGTTGATGGATGGTTGCTGAATGAGGTGGCTGGCGAAGGCGACGATTTCGTCCTGGCGCGCCTCGATCATGGCAAGGACGCGGTCCAAGGCGGTGCTGTCAGTCACGGTGCATCCTCCCGCGCTGGGCTGTGGCTTGAGAACCGGATGACCCGCCCGTGGCGGGCCAGCATTCTGATGGGCGGCAGTGTAGCAAATTCACGGCCCCCACCCCCGGCGGGAGTCAGGGGGCGGTAGGGACGCGCTTGCTCGCTCCCTTCCCTGGGAAGGGAGGCACCAGTGGCGTCTCGATTCGTGAGGTGTCAGCCATCCGTGGGCTGGCAAACCGATCGCGCATGGACGATTGGCTCTCATTCCCCCGGCCCCCTCTTCCTCTGGAGCCGGGCGGTGCCTCGCGCACGCTGCCGCCGGGAGCGTGAGGAGCCGGGACTTGGAATGCAGGCGGCCAGCGTGTCGGAGAAGTCCGGCGAGGGAACATCGGGGCGAATGCCGGGAGAGCGCGACGCGCTATGCACCCGTTCCCACCAGGGAATGCCGTGTGGAAGCGACAGCGAGGCCGGGGGCTTGCCAGCGCCGCCCCGCGTAAGTAAAGAGTTAGTTAGTTGGAAAGGAGTAGAGAGGTGCCACCCAATCTCCTCCGCCCGTCCTCCTCGCCCTCGCCACCTCCTGCGTCACGTTCGCCATCGCGGAATGGTGGCATGCGCGGCGAGCGCTTGGCTCAGTTTCGAAAGGGAAAAGGAGGCCGTATGAAGATTCGCAACGCTCGACGCAACCGCCTCGGCGCGCTCGCTCTGACGCTCGTCGCGGGCCTGGTCTTCGGCGCGGGCGCCGCCGGCACCGCGGCGCAGGACGCCGTCGACGATCAAGTGGTCGTGACGTTCGCGAAGCCACGCGTCGTCCCGGAACTCGCCGCCAGCTGGGTCGACACCTTCCAGGGGGCCTTTACTGAGGACGGCAGCTGCATCTACAGTGTCCGGTTCTCGCAACCGATCGACCAGGCGACGCCCCAGGTCGGCTGGCTTTCGAAGGCTGACTTGAAGACCTGCACGTTCGAGGTCACGAGCGGCATCCCCGCCTACGCCGTGTACCCGGCGGCCGATGGTGAGGAGAGCGACGAAACCAAGGCCGCGAGCCCCGACGTCGACTGCTCGGCCGTCCTGGCCGACGGGGATGACCACGCGCCTGCGGGGGTCTGCGATATCGAAGGGCGCGCGGCCGGCTGGGCCAAGCGGCTGTGGGCGTCGGCGGGCCCAGCGGGCGGGCTTCCTACTGTCTCGGATCGATACACGCACCTCAACAAGCAGGCGACCGTCTACTACGCCTGGGAGGACTACCTTGGCATCGACGTCAATCGCGTCCGGTCGCGGGTGAAGGACAACACCTCGGGTTCGACGATCCTGTCGGCGACTTGCGGGCACACCTGGTGGCGTTTGAGCGAGGACGGGTGGAACCGCGAGACGACCGGGTACTACGCGGGCTACGGCTGCGAGGCCACCTCAACGTACGCGGCGTCCTGGACCAACGGCCACTTCTACAACAGCATCTTCCCGGCGTGCACCTCGACCGCGCACACCTACTACGACCAGGTGGTCGCGGAGGTCACACCGTACGAATACCACTTCTGGGTCGGGAACATCTGGGCATCCGGCCCCAGCTGCATCAACCTGCTGCAGTGGTACTATGCCTGGTACCCGGGCGAGTACTGGTAGCGCGACGGTCCTGAATCAGCGGCGCACGGGGGCGCAGATCAGCCCCCGTGCGCGGGAGGCCAGACGATGCGGGCCCAAACGGTGATCCTCCTGCTTTTGGCGGCCGCGACGTGGGCGGGCATCAGCGCCCACGCCGGCGCGTCCGAACCGCCCCTCGGCATCGAACGGATCGCCACCTCGCCCCCGTTCCCGTGGACCGAATCGGACGCAGCCAGCCTGCGCCTCGAACGCGCCCACCTCCAGCCGGGCGCGATGATTGACATGCGGTTCCCCGGCCCCGTGCTGCTCTACGTCGAGAGGGGGGTGCTGACGCTCACGCTCAGCGACACCGCAGATGTTGCCGTCACCGGGTCCGACGGCGCGGCGATCGCGGGCGAGCCGTCGGTCGACGGCGTCGTGATGGACATCCCGGCCGGCGCCAGCATCTTCAGCGAATCCGGAGCCATCGGCAGGATCGACAACACGGGGACGGCCACGGCCGACCTCGAGGTGGTGTCCGTGGTGCTCGAGCGCGGCGGCGAGGCGACGTCGGAAGACGCGGAGGAGAGCGCCGCCGCGGCACCGCCCATGGGCAGCCCCATTGCCTCCCCGGCCGGCGCGCCCTAGGCTGGGATCGATGCGTCGTGGCGCTGGCGTTCGGCGCGCTCCTCGCGGCATCCCTCGCTTTGACGGTTCGCGGCTGGCGCGGGCGGGCCTGGCTTACGCTGGTGGGCGCTGCAGGATGCTCGGCGCTCTGCAGCCTCGCAGGGATTTGGACGCTGGGCGGGGCAGTCTTCCTGCTAACGTGCCTCCAACTCGGCCTGGCGATCGCGCTGCGAGCGCCGGGAGCGGCCGACCCGGGGCGCTGGCTCCTCGTCGGCTTCGCGACGTGGACCGTCGTGGTGCCGGTTCAGCTCCTCGGCGTGCGGTGGGTGCCGTGGATCGTCGCTTTCCCCGCCGTCGCCGTGGCCGGGGCGGTCGCGGCCGCAGTCCGACCGATGCTGGCCGCTCGGGGAGGTGGCGGGCACTAGTGCGCTTACCTGGTGCCTCATCGTACCTGACGGGCGAGCGCGGGGTGCGGGGGAACGCCAGGTGAGCGACCAGGTCGGGGCGCAGTTTCCTGCCCCGCGCGGTGGTCCGCCTTCGCAACCGACACCGTCGCGGTCTCGGTCGAACCCGTGCGGGTCGGCGCCGACCGCCGGGAATCGCCGCTAGAGGATGGCGCCGCAGGCGAGATCCGGGGCGGCGGGATGCAGACCGTCGGGTAGCTGGGGGCGCACGCCCCGCCGGGCGCGGTCATCGATATTTCGGTCGGCGTGGGCGTCTCCGGCGGCCACGGGGCGGGGACGGCCCGCACGTCCCGTGTTCCAGTTGGGCGATCATCGAGTGCCCCATCCCCACCCGCGCTGCGAGCGCCGCCTGGCTCAGCCCCGCCGCCAAGCGCTGGATCCGGAGCGCGTGGCCCAGGCTGGCCACGCCGCGCGGCGCTGGGCGGTGCAGCGTCGTCGCCACGCTATATTGGCCTTCTGAGTTCAACTCAAGGCTGTTGATAGGCGGAATCACCGGCGGGATCGTCATTTCCGCGTGTGTCTTTCCTTGAGAACGTGTGTTCAGGGATCGTAGGATGCCATTGGTTTGCCTGCGGAATCAACGTGCCCGCCGGGAGGAAACACGATGCTCTACGCGCATACACCGAATCAGGACGGGGAGTGGCACCTGCTGGACGACCATCTGCAACGGGTGGCTGAGCG
>ERZ777003.475-NODE-475-length-77656-cov-23.242458_pt1 | contig 77656 bp, 65 predicted proteins | sample MGYA00374956_ERZ777003 | MGnify/ENA primary metagenome ERZ777003 (study PRJEB29302, sample SAMN06268252) | bioreactor metagenome | isolation source: Joint BioEnergy Institute, California, USA | place: USA:Joint BioEnergy Institute, California, USA | collected...
GATCGCCCAGCACGTGGAGCGCTACATCCCCGAGCTGGCCTGAGCGGCCGCTAGCGCGCGAGCCCGGCGAGCGCCTCGGGAACCGGCGTCTCGCCGGCGAGCAGGTCGAACGTGACGCCGATCGTCGCGGGCTCGGCGAGGCAGGCGGCGATCACCGCGGCGACGTCGTCGCGGCTCACCTCGCCGCGCGGCAGCCGGTCGGCGACACGCACCCTGCGGGTGCCCGGCTCGTCGGTGAGCCGTCCCGGGCGCACGATCGTGTAGTCGAGGCCGCTCCCGCGCAGCTCGGCGTCGGCGCGCCCCTTGGCGCGCAGGTACACGTCGAAGACCTCGTCGCCGGGATGGTCCGGGTCGGCGGCCTGCGCGCTGATCATCACGTAGCGCCGCACGCCGGTCGCCTTGGCGGCGGCGATCATCCGCACCGCGCCGCCGTAGTCGACGGTCTCCTTGCGCGCCGCACCGCTGCCCGGCCCGGCGCCCGCGGCGAAGACGATCGCGTCCGCGCCGCGGACGGCCGCCTCGACCTCGTCGTCGCCGGCGCTCTCCAGGTCGCAGACGACCGGCTCGGCGCCCGTCGCGCGCACGTCGCCCGAGTGGTCGGGGTTGCGGATCAGCGAGCGCACCTCATGCCCCTCGCCGGCGAGCAGGCGCGCGAGGCGCATCGCGATCTTGCCGTGGCCTCCGGCGATGACTACGACCATCGCCAGCGAGTATGGCCGATGTCGGGCGCGCTACGCCCGGCCGGCCTCGAGCAGCCGCCGCAGGAACTTCTGCGTCTCGGGGCGCTCTGGCTCGCGCAGCATCCGCTCGGGCGGCCCCTCCTCGATGATCCGGCCCTCGTGGAGGAAGCAGACCCGGTCGGCGACCTCGCGGGCGAAGCCCATCTCGTGCGTGGCGAGGATCATCGTCACGCCCTCCTCCTTGAGGTCACGCACGGCCTGCAGCACCTCGCCGACGAGCTCGGGGTCGAGGGCGCTCGTCACCTCGTCGAGCAGCATCGCCCGCGGGCGCGTGGCGAACGCGCGCGCGATCGCGACGCGCTGCTGCTGGCCGCCGGAGAGGCGGTCGGGGTTGTCGCGCTCGCGCCCCTCCAGGCCGAAGCGGGCGAGCAGCTCGCGGGCCCGCGTCTCCGCCTCCGACCGCGGCATGCCGTGCCCCTGGACCAGGCCGAGCAGCACGTTGTCGAGCACGTTCAGGTGCGGGAAGAGGTTGTAGGCCTGGAAGACGAAGCCCAGGCGGCGGCGCACCGCGACCGTGTCCACCGACGGGTCGGTGATCACCTCGCCGTCGAGGAGGATGTCGCCGTCGTCGATGTCCTCGAGCAGGTCGATGCAGCGCAAGAGCGTCGACTTGCCCGACCCGGAGGCGCCGATCAGCGCGACCGCCTCGTGCTCGTGGACGACGAGGTCGATGCCGCGCAGGACCCCGAGCTCGCCGAAGGCCTTGGTGACGCCGCGGATCTCGACGACCGGCTTGCCCGGGCTCACGAGCGCGCCCTCCCGCGTTCCCAGCGGTCCAGCAGGCGCGCGCACGGGATCGTCACCAACAGGTACATGAGCGCGGCGCCGAGGAGCGGCGTGTAGTCGAAGAGCGTCGCGGTCTGGATCTGCGCCTCGCGGAAGGCGGTGCCGGTGACGCCGATCACCGCGAGCAGGGCGACGTCCTTCTGCAGCGCGATGAAGTCGTTGAGCAGGGGCGGGCCGACCCGGCGCACGGCCTGGGGGACGATCACGTGCCGCAGCGCCTGGGTCTCGGTGAGCCCGAGGGCGAGCGCCGCGTCGCGCTGGCCGCGGTGCACCGAGTTGAGGCCGGCGCGGTAGACCTCGGCAACGTAGGCGCCGTAGGAGAGCGCGAGGGCGATGCCGCCGAGCACGACGGGCTCGGTCGGCAGCCAGTCCAGCGGCCGCGAGCCGTCCTCGGCCTCGCCGAGCGCCAGCGCGGGCACGCCGAACCCGATCAGGTAGACGAGCAGGATCGTCGGGATGCCCCGGAAGAGGTCGGTGTAGATCGTCGCGAGGAGCTTGAGCGGGAAGAGCGCCGGCGCCCGCACCGTCCGCAGCAGCGCGACGACCAGCCCGATGACGAGGACCGCGACCTCGACGACCAAGAAGACCCGGATGTCGAGCCAGAACGACTTGGCGATGTCCGGGAAGGTCTCCTTGAAGACCTCGGCGTCGAAGAACGAGTCGCGGACGACGGGCCAGCCGGGGCTGGTGAAGACCAGCCAGGCGACGACGCCGAGGAAGACGACGGTCGAGGTCGCGGCGATCGCGCCGCCGCGCAGCGAGCGCGCGCGCCGGGCGGCGGCGCGTTCCGCGCGACGGTCGCGCGCCGCCCCCTCCAGGGGGGCGGCGTCAGCCACGGCCGCTGTGGCGCAGCGGCGCTACTCGAGCACCGGCGCGTTTGCCTTCTCGCTGATCCACTCGCGCTCGATCTCCGCGAGCTCACCGGACTCGCGCAGCTCGTCGATCGCCCACGACACGCACTCGGTCAGCGGCGAGTCCTTCTCGAGCAGAGCGCCCCACTCGTCGCCGCCGGGCGCCGAGAACTGGCCGACGATCGTGCCCTTGGGCACCTGGACCGCGGTCAGGTAGAAGGCGGTCGGCACGTCGACCACCACGGCGTCGACCTGCTCCTGCTTGAGGGCCGTGACCACGTCGTTGGACGTGTCGTAGACGGCCGGCTCCTGCGAGGGCTGGATGACCTCCTCGACGGCGTCGAGGCTGGTCGTGCCGATCTGGACGCCGAACTTGACGTCCTTGAGGTCGGCGAGCGACGTCACGTTCGCGACGTCGGAGCCCTTGAGCGCCACGACCGCCTGGTTGGCGACGTAGTAGGGCGAGGAGAAGTCGACCTGCTGCGCGCGCTTCGGCGTGATCGAGATCTGGTTCACGTCGAAGTCGAAGTCCTTGGGGCCGGGGGCGAAGGACGCGTTGAACGGCACGACCGTCCACTCGACGTCCTCGCGCTCGAAGCCGAGCTTCTCGGCGATCGCGTAGGCGACGGCGCTCTCGAAGCCCCGGCCGTTGGCCGGGTCGTCGTCGATGAAGTACGGCGGGTAGGCCGGGCTGTCCGTGGCGACGGTCAGCTTGCCTTCCTTGAACGTCTCGAGGTTCTCGGCCGTGCACTCCTCGGAGCCCTCGGCGGCGGCCGTCGTCGCCTCCTCGGCGCCGCTCGACGCCTCGTCGTCATCGTCGCCGCAGGCCACGGCGAACGCGGCGAGCGCCAGGACCAGTGCGAGCACGGACAGCAGTCGGATTGAAGACACGGCGAGTTCCCCTCTTTGGTCGATGCTGAAAGGCCCGTTGATGCTAGCTGCCGGATGGTGTTTCCCGCTCGCGATCGGGCTTTTCCTCGTCGTTTCGGAACCAGCCGAGCCTGAGCTTGGAGGCGTCCGGGACCACCTCCGTCCCGGCCTTGCGGTCGTGGAGCGCGCGGCGGTCGTCGCGCAAGAGGACCCCGATGAAGCCGAGGCCCAGGGGCAGCAGCGAGAGCAGGATCCACCACAGCCGCCGCAGGCCGCGGCGGAAGGGCAGGGCGCGCTCCCCGCCGCCCGGGTCGAGGCGGATGGCGAGCAGGCGCATCCCGGGCGTCTGCCCGGCGAGCGTCCAGAAGAACAGGGCGTAGAGCGCGCTCGCGAGCGCCCAGCCCGCCAGCCCGAGGGCGAGCCCGGGCGTGACCAGGTCCGCGAGCCTGGGCGAGAGCGCCTCGGCTGCGGAGTGGGCGAGCCCGGCGAGGCCCCAGAAGGCGAGGTTGAGGATCGCCAGGTCGATCGCGAAGGCGAGGCCGCGGGTGAAGATCCCGGCGTGGTCGGTGGGCTCGGCGCGCTGCGGGCGGCGCAGGATGAGGCGCGCGACGCGCTCGAGCGCGTTGTCGAAGTGGCCAGCCACGCGCCGCACCTGGCGGCCGAGGTCGTCGACCAGGCCGATGCCCTGGGCGGCAACGGCCTGGCGCACCTCGGGCGCGTCGGCGATCCGCTCGATCAGCTTCTGCGTCTCGTCGCTTTGGAGGACGTGGTCCCAGACGCGGTCGACGAGCTTGCTGTCGAGAGCCTCGATGATCGCCCGCTCCACGGCCGGGCTCGCGAGCACGCGCCGCACGGTCTCTTCGAGCGCGGGGCCCTCGGCGACGCGCACGACGGCGCGTTCCACGGCCTCGCTCTCGAGCGCGCGGACGATCGCCTCCTCGACGGCGCGCTCGACCACGTCGTCCACGCCCGTTACGCGCGCGACGGCCTCCGCGCCGCGCGCGCCGCCGCCCAGGACGCGGGCGGCCAGCGAAGGCCGGCGTGCGGGCGGGCTCGGTTGAGGCCCCTCGGCCATCCGCGGCGAATGTACCCGATCGCCGGTCGGGGCCCCGGTGGCTATTCAGCCCGCGACCTTGGCCGCCTCGCGCGCGGCGAGCTGGCCGCAGGCGGCCTCGATGTCGCGGCCGCGGGTGAGCCGCACGGTCGCGCGCAGCCCGGCGCGCTCGAGCGCGCCGCGGAAGGCGGCGATCGCCTCGCGGGAGGAGCCCTCAAAGCGGCCCGTCGGGTTGTACGGGATCAGGTTCACCTTGTAGACCCGCGGGTCGAGGATCCTGGCGAGCTCGCGGGCGTGCTCGGGACGGTCGTTGACGCCGCCCAGCATCACGTACTCGATGAAGACCATGCGCCGGCGCTTCGCGTAGTAGCGCTCGCAGGCGGCCAGCACCTCGCCGAGCGGGTAGCGGTCGTTGACCGGCATCAGCTCCGAGCGCAGCTCGTCGTTGGGCGCGTGCAGCGACAGGGCCAGGCGGATGGGTTTGTCGGTCTCGGTGAGCCGCTCGATGCCGGGGATCCAGCCGACCGTGGAGATCGCCGTGCGGCGGTGGGTGATGCCGATGTCGGGGAAGCGCTCGACGGCGGCCAGCACCGCGTCGAGGTTCATCATCGGCTCGCCCATGCCCATGAACACGCAGTGGTCGATGGGCTCGATGCGGCGGAAGTGCAGGGCCTGGTCGAGGATCTCGGCGGCGGTGAGGTTGCGGCCGAACTTCATCTGGCCGGTCGCGCAGAACGTGCACGTGAGCGGGCAGCCGGACTGCGAGGAGACGCAGATCGAGCGGCGCCCGTCGCGGTAGCGCATCAGCACGGCCTCGATCGGGCGGCCGTCGTGCGTGCGGAAGAGCGCCTTCACCGTGCCGTCGCTCGCGGTCGCTTCGTGCAGCAGCTCGAGAGTGGAGTAGGGGACCTCCTCGGCGAGCTGCTCGCGCAGCCGCGCCGGGATGTTCGTCATCTCGTCGTAGCCGCGGGCGCCGCGGGCCGCCCACTCCCACACCTGCTTGGCGCGGTAGGCCGGCTCGCCGCGCTCGCCGAGCTTGGCCTCGAGCAGCGCCAGATCCATCGAGCCGAGTGTAGGCGGCACCCCGAAACCGCACCCAACCCCGAGTGAGGCGGATTTATTCGGCTATGTCGAACAAATCCGCCTCACTCGGGCCGGCGGGGCGGCTGTGGGGCCTCAGCGCGAGATCAGGCGCAGGAGCAGCAGCAGGATGATCGAGCCGCCGATCGCGGTCAGCCAGGTCCCGAGGTCGAAGAACTCCTCGATCTCGCCGTCGCCGATGCCCAGCTGGGTGGCGAGCCAGCCGCCGACGAGCGCCCCGAGGACGCCGACCGCGGTCGTGCCGATGCACCCGCCGGGCTCGGTGCGCCCCGGGATCAGCGCGCGGGCGATCGTGCCCGCGAACAGCCCGAGCAGGATCCAGCTCACGACGCCCATCGCGGGCTAGGCCTCCAGGTCGAAGAACGTGCCCTTGGGGCCGAGGTTCGCGATCTCGGTTCCGCCGATGCGCGAGCGCTGGCCCCAGCTGTCGTGGATGTGGCCGCAGACGGCGAGCCGCGGCCTGCGCTCGGCGATGGCGGTGGCGATCGCCTCGCTGCCGAGGCTCTGCCCCGCGGCCACGTCGCAGTGGCCCTTGGGCGGGGAGTGCAGGACGAGCACGGCGCCCTCGGGGCACTTGGCGAGCTCCGCGGTGGCGGCGTCCTCGTCGAGGTCGAAGCTCCAGTCCCACGGCGTGACCGGGATGCCGCCCCCGAGCCCGAAGAACTCGACGCCGTCGATCGCGGTCGCCTCGCCGTGCAGCACGGTCGCCGCCGGCCAGTCCGCGCAGGCGGCGCGCAGGGCGTCGGCGGTCTCGTTGTTGCCGGGCACGAGCACGGTCGGCGTCTCGATCGCCGCGAGCGCCCGGATCGTCTCCTCCAGGCCGCGGTGCTGCGAGGCGAAGTCGCCCGCGCCCACCACCACGTCGGCCTCGGCCGATGCCTCCACGAGCCGCGCGGCCGTCTCCAGATCCCTGTGCAGATCGCTGAAGGCGAGGATGCGCACGCGCTGATCCTAGGCAACCCGGCGACGGCTGGGCGGCTCCTTTCAGACGCGAAGTTCGTTTGCGATGTTCGTTACTTGGGGAATAGGGGGCCGAGGAGAGAAGCGTGGCGCCCAGACATCGCTCAACGGGGTCGTACCTGGCCGCCACGGTCGTCGCGGCCCTGGCCCTTGCCTCCTGCGGGGGGTCTGGGGATGACGCCTCCGGCAGGGGCGTGACCCTCAACTGGTTCGTCGGCACCCAGCCCGGCGGCACGATCCAGGAGGTCGCCAAGCGCTGCACCGAGCAGTCGAACGGCGAGTACACGATCAACGTCGAGCTCTTGCCCACCGACGCGAGCCAGCAGCGCGAGCAGCTCGTCCGCCGGCTCGGCGCCGAGGACTCGAACGTCGACCTGATCGGCATGGACGTGATCTGGACGGCCGAGTTCGCGAACGCGGGCTGGCTGCGCGAGTTCACCGGCGAGGACGCCGAGCGCGTCACGAAGGACGTCTTCGACAGCGTCATCGAGTCGGCCTCGTTCGAGGGCAAGCTCTACGGCGCCCCGTTCAACACGAACACGCAGCTGCTCTGGTACCGCACCGACCAGGTCGACGAGCCGCCGGAGACCTGGGCCGAGATGATCGACGAGGCCGAGCGCATCGGCGGGTTCATCCAGGTGCAGGCCAACCGCTACGAGGGCTTCACGGTCTGGGTGAACGCGATGATCGAGTCGGCCGGGACCCAGATCCTCTCGGGCCCCGAGGAGGTCGACCTCGAGGAGGGCTCGACCACCGAGGCGCTCGCGATGATCGGGCGGTTGGCGAACTCGCCCGCGGCCCCGCGCGACATCAGCACCTCCAACGAGGACACCGCGCGCCTCGGCTTCGAGGCCGGTGACTCCCCCTTCATGCTCAACTACACGTTCGCCTACGCGAGCGCCCAGGCGAACGCCCCCGAAGTCGCCAAGAACATGGGCGCCGCCGTTTTCCCGTCGGTGGTGAAGGGCGAGCCCGGGCGCCCGCCGCTCGGCGGGTTCAACATCGGCGTGAGCTCGTTCTCCGAGCATCCCGACGAGGCGTTCGACGCGGCCGCGTGCATCTCGAGCCCCGAGAGCCAGCTGATCGCAACCAAGCTCGACGGGCTGCCGCCCTCCAACGAGACGCTCTACCGCGACCCGGTGGTGCGCAAGGCGTTCCCGGGCTTCGCGAAGGACGTCGCCGACTCGGTCCGCGCCGCCGCCCCGCGGCCGACCACCCCCGCCTACACCGACCTCTCGCTCGCGATCCAGCGCTCGCTGCACCCGCCGGACAGCATCAACCCGGACGATCCCAAGCCTGCCTACGACAAGCTCTATGAGGCCGTCTCGGACGCCGTGAAGCGGGAGGGGCTGCTCTGATGGAGGCCTCGGGCGCTCGCATGCGGCTGGGCCGCAACAGGGCGCCGGTGAGCGAGCGCACGCGCTCGGAGCGCCGCCTCGGCTGGCTGCTCTGCGCGCCCGCGGTGATCGCGATGCTGCTCGTCACCGCGTATCCGATCGGGTACGCGGTCGTGCTCTCGCTGCAGGACGTGGACCTGCGCTTCCCCGAGGAGGGCGGGTTCGTCGGCCTCGACAACTACGTCGCGGTCCTGACCTCTGAGCTGTGGTGGACGGACCTGCTCAACACCGTCTTCATCATGGTCGTGACCGTCGCGATCGAGCTCGTGCTCGGCATGCTGATCGCGCTCGTCATGTACCGGGCGATCTTCGGGCGCGGCCTGGTGCGCACGGTCGTGCTGATCCCCTACGGGATCGTCACCGTCGTCGCCGCGTTCGCGTGGTTCTACGCGTTCAACCCCGACACGGGGTTCGTCAACAACCTCCCGCTGATCGGCGACGAAACCTCGTGGTTCGGCGAGCGCTTCAGCGCGTTCGCGGTGATCATCCTGGCCGAGGTCTGGAAGACGACGCCGTTCATGGCGCTGCTTCTGCTGGCGGGCCTCACGACGATCGACAGCGGCCTCTATGAGGCGGCGCGCGTGGACGGCGCGAACGCCTGGCAGCGCTTCTGGAAGATCACGCTGCCCCTGATGAAGCCGGCGATCCTCGTCGCGCTGCTCTTCCGCACCCTCGACGCCTTCCGCGTCTTCGACACGATCTTCATCATGACCCGGGGCGCGCAGGACACCGAGTCGGTGTCCATCCTCGGCTTCAGCCAGCTGATCTCGCGGCTCAACCTCGGTCTCGGCTCGGCCGTCTCGGTCCTGATCTTCCTCTGCGTGCTCCTGATCGCGTTCGTGTTCGTGCGCTGGTTCGGCGTGCGGATGGCCGAAGGGAGGCCGGGCGCCTGATGGAACGCGGGACCCGCGAGTACGCGCTCTGGTCGATCGGGATCGTCCTGATCGTCTTCGTGGCGCTGCTGCCGGTGGTCTGGATCGTCTCGCTGTCGCTCAAGGAGCCGTCGACGATCACGACCGGGCCCGGGATCTCGGTGTGGGACGCGTTCTTCCCGAAGGAGATCACCTTCGACAACTACAAGAGCCTGTTCGAGGGCGGGATCGACGACAGCCCGTTCATCAAGCCGCTCATCAACTCGGTCCTGATCGCGCTGATCACGACGCTGATCTCGATCGTGCTGGCGTCGTTCGCCGCGTACGCGATCGCCCGCCTCAACTTCCCGGGGAAGTCGGCGATTCTCGCGGGCGCGCTCGCGATCGCGATGTTCCCGCCGATCTCGACCGTCGGCCCGCTCTTCGACATGTGGCGGACCCTCGGCCTCTACGACACCTACCCGGGGCTGATCATCCCGTACCTGACGTTCTCGCTGCCGCTCGCGATCTACACGCTCGTCGCGTTCTTCCGCGAGATCCCGTGGGATCTGGAGCAGGCCGCGCAGGTCGACGGGGCGACGCCGTTCCAGGCCTTCCGCAAGGTGATCGTGCCGCTCGCCGCGCCGGGCGTCTTCACCGCGGCGATCCTCGTCTTCATCTTCTGCTGGAACGACTTTCTGTTCGCGATCTCGCTCACGTCGTCGGACGCGTCGCGCACGGTGCCCGCCGCGCTCGCGTTCTTCACGGGCGAGTCGCAGTTCACCCAGCCGGTCGGCAGCATCGCCGCGGCCGCGGTGATCGTGACGATCCCGATCATCGTCTTCGTCCTGATCTTCCAGCGCCGGATCGTCGCTGGCCTGACTGCGGGCGCCGTGAAGGGATAAGAGAGGAGTCGAGATGGCCCAGATCACGCTCGAAGGCGTCACCAAGCGGTTCCCCGACGGCTACGAGGCCGTCAAGGACATGAACCTCGAGATCAAGGACGGGGAGTTCATGATCCTCGTCGGCCCCTCGGGGTGCGGGAAGTCGACGGCGCTGCGGATGATCGCCGGGCTCGAGGACATCTCCTCCGGCGAGCTGCGGATCGGCGACCGGGTCGTGAACGGGCTCGCGCCGAAGGAGCGCGACATCGCGATGGTCTTCCAGAACTACGCGCTCTACCCGCACATGACGGTGCGCGAGAACATGGCGTTCCCGCTGCGCCTCGCGGGCGTGCCGAACGACGAGATCCAGCGCAAGGTGGAGGAGGCCGCGCGCATCCTCGACCTCGAGCAGCACCTCGACCGCAAGCCGGCGAACCTCTCGGGCGGCCAGCGCCAGCGCGTCGCGATGGGGCGCGCGATCGTGCGCGACCCCGCCGCGTTTTTGATGGACGAGCCGCTCTCGAACCTCGACGCCAAGCTGCGCGTCCAGATGCGCACCGAGGTCGCCCGGCTGCAGTCGGATCTGGGCACGACCACCGTGTACGTGACCCACGACCAGACCGAGGCGATGACGCTCGGCGACCGCGTGGCGGTGATGCGCGCGGGCGTGCTGCAGCAGGTGGGCAGCCCGGCCGAGCTCTACGACGACCCGGTCAACCTGTTCGTCGCCGGGTTCATCGGCTCGCCCGCGATGAACTTCATGGTCGGCCGCATCGAGGGCGACGTGGTGAAGCTCCCGATCGGCGACGTGCCGCTCGCGCCCGAGCTGCGCCAGCGCCTGAGCGGCGACGTCGCGGGCAAGTCGGTCGTCGTCGGCATCCGGCCGGAGAGCTTCGAGGACGCGGCGCTCACCGGCGAGGCGCGCGACCGCGGCTACGTCTTCCGGGCCAAGATCGACCTCGTCGAGTCGATGGGCTCCGAGAAGTACGCCTACTTCACGGCGAAGGGCGAGAGCGTCCAGTCGAGCGAGCTGCAGGAGCTCGCGCGCGACTCGGGCGCCGACGAGATCCCGACCTCGGGCGAGGGCCAGGTCGTCGCCCGCCTCGACGCGGCGAGCCGGATCACCCGCGGCGACGAGGCCGAGCTCTGGGTCGACCCGACGAAGCTCCACTTCTTCGACCCGGAGTCGGGCAAGAGCCTCACGCACCGGGGCAGCGGCAGCTAGCCGCCCAGCGAGCCCCCGGCGCCGCGCCGACCCCAGCGCCCGCGCCAACCCGAGTGAGGCGGATTTGTTCGCCTATGCGGCACATATCCGCCTCAGATCCCGAGGTGAGGCGGATATGTGCGGCTATGTCGAACTCATCCGCCTCACTCGTGCCGGGCGGCGCCACACGTAGCCGCGCAGGCGGCCCGTCGCCGCCGCGAGGCCCGACGGCGGCTCGCCGCCGGTCGCAAGCCAGGAGCCCGCGATGATCAAAAGCAGGCCCGCGACCGCGCCCACGCCGGGGCGCTCGCCGAGCACCGCGACCCCGAGGGCGACGGCCACGACCGGGGCGACGTAGGTGATCACCGCGGCCTTCCCGGCGCCGACCTCGAGCACGAGGTGGCCGAAGATGACGAACGCGGTCGCCGTGCAGAAAACGCCGAGCACGACGAGCGCGCTGACCGCCTCGACCGTGAGCGCGCCTGCCTCGGGCGGGGCCACGAGCGCCGCCGGGGTGAGCGCCAGGGCCGCGACCGCCAGGCTGCCCGCCATCAGCGCGCGCGGGTCGAGGTCGCCGAGGTGGTTGCGCATGATCATCGGGCCGGCCGCGTAGCCGACGGCGGCGACGAGGATCGCCGCCGTGCCGAGGAGCTCGTGGGCGTCGCCCGCGACGTCGATCCCCACGAGCGCGACGACGCCCGCGAAGCCGACCAGGAGGCCGACGAGCCGCCCGCCGTCCACGCGCTCCGAGTGGTCGAAGCGCAGCGCGAGCACGGCGATGATCAGCGGCACCGCGGCGATCAGGATCGCGGCGAGCGATGAGGAGATCCACTGCTCGCCGGCTGCGATCAGCGGGAACGGGACGACGATCTCCACGAGCGCGTAGGTCGAGATCCAGGGCCAGCGGCCGCGCAGGCTCGGCAGCAGGCCCGCCCGCCAGGTGAGCACGCCGAGCAGGATCGCGGCGAGCGCGACCCGGACCCAGGCGAGGAAAGCCGGGGGCACGCCGTCGTCCACCGCGACCTTGATGAACAGGTACGGCACCCCCCAGAGCACCGAGACGGCTCCGAATGCGAACCATGCCCTGGCGCTCATCAAGCCAAGGATGGCAGGCGCACCCGGGCGCCCCGAGCCGCGCTCAGCGCTTCGTGCCGCGCCGCAGCACGTGGACGAGCGTGTCCTCGTCGCGCGGCGGGGGCTTGCGCAGCTCCTCGCGCAGGCGCTCGATCACCGACTCGTCCCAGCGGTGGGTGCGCAGCAGGAAGTAGCGCAGCGCGCTGATCCGCATGTAGGCCTCCGCGTCGGTGAAGCCGCTGACCAGGTCGGACTCGCGCAGCGCCTGGACGACGGGCTCGAAGTCGTTCCGGAACCACTCCAGGGCGACCTGTTCGCGGGTCATGAACTCGCCGCGCGCCTGCATCGCCCGGAAGCCCCAGGCCTCGACGGCCTCGGCCAGGTTGGCCCACCAGGTCTTGCGGGTGAGCCGGATGCGCGGGCGCAGCTCGGGAGGCAGCGGGACGCGCTCGAAGAAGAGGCGCTCGTGGCTCTTCGTCGCGAGGTCGCGCAAGCGCACGTCGCGCTCGGCGCCGACCGTGGTGATGATCTCCGTGACGTAGGCGTCGATCAGCTCGCGGCCCAGGTGCCGCGCGACGGAGACGCGATGGTGGCCGTCACGCACGAAGTGCATGTCGCCGATCCGGTAGACGTCGATCGGGGGCATCGACTCCCCCCGGCGCATCGCCTGCGCGATGCGCTCCCACCGGCGCCGCACGCGCCGGGAGATCGGGCGGAAGCTGCGGTCGAACTCGCGCGTGCGGTCCACCGTGCCGACGATCGAGTCGAGCGCGATCGTCTGCAGCCCCAGGTTGCGCTCGCCCCGGTTGCCGAGCGCCTCGACGACCTCGTCGAAGGGCAGGATCACGTTGACGTCCTCCGGCTGGCGGCGCAGGCGGCCGCTCAGGCGGGACAGGACGGCTCGCCGACGTGCGCGGGTGAAGTCCGTCTGCGCGTCCTGGGTCGGAAAGCCGGTGTCCATGTATCCCACTAGAACTACCCCGATGGGAACCACCTCAGTCGGACCGGGGGCCAAGGTCGTGTGCCTGGGCGAGGCGCTCGTCGACCTCGTCTGCGAGGAGCCCGTCGCCGGCCTCGGGGAGGCGAGCGCGTTCGTGCCCCGCGTCGGCGGCTCGCTCGTGAACATCGCGGTGTGCGCGGCGCGCTTCGGCGCCCGCGTCGAGATGCTCGGCGGCGCCGGCGACGACGAGTGGGGGCGCTGGCTGCGCGACCGGGTCCGCGGCGAGGGCGTGGGCACGGAGCGCTTCGTGCTCGTGCCGGGCGGGGGCACCTCGCACGCGTTCGTCGCGGTGAGCGACCACGGCGAGCCCGCCTTCGCCTTCTACGGCGACCCCAAGCGGCCCGCCGCCTACGCGGACGCCGACATCGAGCCCGCGCTCGCCGGGCCGCCCGGGGTGCTCGTGGTCGGCAGCGACACCCTGATCGGCGAGCGCGAGCGCGAGGTCACCCTGGGGGCGGCCGACCTGGCCCGCGAGCGGGGCTGGGAGGTGGTCTGCGACCCGAACCTGCGCCCGAACCGCTGGGCCTCCGAGGAGGAGATGCTCGCCACCGTCCGCGAACTCGTCGCGCGCGCGACCCTCGTCAAGTGCAACCACACGGAGGCGATGCCGCTCGCCGGTCGCGAGGGGGAGCGTGAGGCGGCGCTCGGCCTGCTCGAGCTCGGCCCGCGGGCGGCCGCGGTCACCCTCGGCGCGCGCGGCGCGCTGTTTGCGGGCGACGGCTCGCTCACCGAGGTCCCGCCGACGCCGGTGGACCACGTGGTCGACGCGACCGGCGCGGGCGACTGCGTCGCGGGCGTGATCGCCGCCGCGCTCGCGGCGGGCTGTCCGCGCGAGCGGCTCGCGCCCGCGCTGGAGGTGGCGATGGAGGCCGCTGCGGGCGTCGTGCGCACTTGGGGCGCGACCGAGGGCCTGCCGCCCGCCGAGCGCGCCCGCGCGCGTCTCGCCGAGGCTCTGGGCGGCTAGGGACCGGAGCCCGCGAGCGCGCCAGGGATCGACTCGCCCCGCGCGATCCGCGCCCGCTCGGTGCGTGCGACGAGCTCGAAGCTGCCGGCGTTGGGGCCGCGGAGGATCCGGCCGGGCGTGAGCGGGCGGCTCGCGCGGTGGACGGCGACCGCGGCCCGGAACGCGGCCTTGCGCGCCGGGGTCCACGCCAGCCAGTACAGCTCGCGCACGCGCGGCGGCAGCGAGCCGCGCATGATCACGTTGTGCACGCGCATGGCGGGCCAGCGCGAGGGCGGGACCGGGATCTCGAACATCACCGCCCGGCCGACGTAGCGCGCCTCCTCGGTGAGGTGCGCCTGGGGGCTTTCGACCTTGGCGTCGAAGTAGCTCCGGAACTCGGCCCAGCTCGCGGGCGCGACCTCACGCGGCATCCCGAACAGCTCGCCGAAGCGCACGTAGTCGCGCCAGAACGCATCGCGCTCGGCCTCGGCCGGCTCGCGCACGAGCAGCTCGTAGAAGTACATCGCCGAGTCGGCGCTCACCGCGACCGTCCAGAGCATGAGCTCGGGGTCGAAGGCCGAGTAGGGGGTCCCCGCCGGGAACGGGCCCGCGTCCTCGGCCAGGCGCCCGCGCACGCGCTCGTGCATGCGGTGGACCGCCGCCAGCACGCGGTCGGCCTCCGCGCGCGAGCCGAAGAAGATCGTCTCGAACATCTTCGCCGTCGCGGCGAGCCGCTGGAACGGGCGGTCCGTGTAGCGGCTGGCGCGGATCGTGCCGACGAAGTTGCGTGGGTCGATGGCGCCGATCGCGAGCGCGCGCTGCCCGTAGAGCAGGCCGACCGCGCGCTCTGCGTGCACGCGGCGCAGCATCGAGTCCGGCGCGAAGTACCCGTCGTGGCCGCTCATCCCTAGCTCCCAGGCCGTGTTCTACCCGAACCCCCGGCCAATTCGACCACCGATGGCGTGGCCGGATCGACGGGCGCCGGGCAGACATGTCACGAAAGGCGCACGCCGCGCCGCGCCACGGGCCCGAGGCCGAAGCCGCGCGCGACGCCGTACGTGCGTCTTTCGTCACACGTCTGGCGGGCGGGCGGCGATCCGGTCCCCCTATCGGGGGCCAAATTGGCCGGGGGGGCGTTAGCCGATTGTTAAGAGAGTGACCGCAATCACACACAATTGCTCTTGGGGCTGTCACCCTCAGCGGCGTTCGAAGGAAGGGCATGGCCCCGGCACGCGCCGACGCGGCGCGCAGCCGGACCGGCACGCCGGGGCCCAGCACTGAAGCGGCGCGTCAAGCCGCACACGAAGCGCCACGCGCCGCACACCACACGGAGGTAAACCACTTTGCATCGTCATCTGCGACTGTTCGCGGCCGCCTGCGCTGCCTGCGCCGGCCTCGGGGCCACCGCGCACGCGGCGGAGACCACGACCGGGAGCGCCAGCGAGGCCGCGGCCCTGCGCCTGATCGAGCACCCCGAGCGGACATTCCAGCGCTCGCTCGAGCTCGGCGCCCTGCAGGTCCGCTACGCCACGCTGCTCGACCGCGCCGAGAAGCACGACGCAAAGCCCCGCAAGCACGTGCTCAAGCAGCGGGTCGCGACCCCGGCCGAGCTGCGCCGCGGCATCGAGCAGCTGCGCGAGCGCATCGCCAAGGCCCGTCGCGCGGAGCGGCGCGAGGCGCGCCTCGAGGCCGGCGGCGCGGCGGCCGCGGCCGGGAGCGACGTCCCCGCCCAGGTGGCGACGAACGGCACGCTCGAGGCGATCGCGGCCTGCGAGTCGGGCGGCAACCCGAGCGCGGTCAACCCCGCGGGCTACTACGGCAAGTACCAGTTCGACATGGGCACCTGGCAGTCGGTCGGCGGCACCGGCAACCCCGCCCAGGCCTCCGAGGCCGAGCAGGACTACCGCGCCCAGCTCCTCTACGAGCGCGCCGGCGCGAGCCCCTGGCCCGTCTGCGGGCGCTGACCCGCGCCCGCTAAAGCGGCCGGCTCGGTGATGCCGATGAACAGGGCATGAGCGTCGCCGAGCTAGCCGCGCGGCAGGGGCTGCACGACACCCGCGCTGTCCTGTACCGCTGGAACCGCGACCCGTCCGCGGTCCTGCGGTCCTGGCTGCTCGGCGCGCTGGCGTTCGCGGCGGGCCTGCTCACGGCGGTCCTCGTCGTCGCCTCGCTTGTGACCGCCGACCTGACCCCGGCGTTCATCCCGGGGATCTCGTTCCCGGCCGGCCTCGACGACTACCTCGAGGTCCTCGGCCGCAACGGCCTCGTCCTCGCCCTGCACGGGTTCGCGTGCGTCGCCGGCTTCATGGCGGGCAGCTCGCTGCCCGCCCAGGCCGAGCAGCTCACCGGCTGGAACCGCTGGATCCACGAGCGCGCCCGCCCGGTGGCGTTCGCCTGGGTCGCCGGCGTGACCGCCTTCTCGCTGGTCACGCAGGCCTACGTCCTGGGCTCGACCGGGGCCCAGCTCGCCGCCCAGTTCGGGATCTCGCCGGCGCTGCTCATGCTCACCGTGGCGCCGCACGCCGTGCTCGAGCTGACCGCGGTGTTCCTGCCGCTCGCCGCGTGGACGATCGCCTCGCGGCGCTCCGACTGGCACGAGCTGCTCGCCGCCACGGCCGCCACGGTCGCGCTCGCGATCCCGATGCTGCTCGTCGCGGCCTCGTGGGAGACGTGGGCGTGGCCCCGGCTTCTCGAGCTCGCCTCGCCGCACCTGGGCGGCTGAGCGGCTCGCCGACGCCGAGCGTCACGCCGGGATGCCAGACTGCCCGGCGATGGAGGGCAGCGACCAGCAGAAGGGGCCGGGGGAGCGCGGCCGCAAGCCGGCGGACGCCATCGCCGCCGCCAACGTGCGCGCGCCCACCCGCGGCAACCGGCGGCTCGAGGCGTTCCTCGCCGCCGTGAACGCGGACCACGAGGTGCGCGCGTGGTGGCACATGGCGCAGGTCAACTCCGAGCGGCTCGGCATGTCCGACCACTCGTGGGTGCACGTGCAGATCGTGCTGAACATCGCGCTGCGCCTGCTGCGCCTGCTCACCAAGGCGGGCGTGGAGCCCGCGATGGTGACCGACCACGCCATGCGCGAGCGCGACGCCGAGGTCGTGGTCGCCGCGGGCGCGCTCTTTCACGACGTCGGCATGTCGATCCACCGCGCCGACCACGAGGCCTACAGCCTGTTCCTCGCCGAGCGCAAGCTGCGCGAGCTGCTCGCCGACGTCTACCCGGACGCCGAGCGCGCCGTCGTGATCGCCGAGGCGCTGCACGCGATCATCGGCCACCGGCGCCGCGGCGAGCCCTACACCGTCGAGGCGGGCGTCGTGCGCGTGGCCGACGCCCTCGACATGGCCGAGGGCCGCTCGCGGATCCCGGTCGAGGCGGGCCAGGTGGGCATCCACTCGATCTCGGCGGCCGCGATCGACGGCGTCAGGATCTCCGCGGGCAAGGACCGTGCCGTGCGCATCGAGATCCAGATGAACAACTCCGCGGGCGTCTTCCAGGTGGACGACCTGCTCGCCACCAAGCTCCGCGGCACGCCGCTGGCCGATCACGTCGAGGTGATCGCCACCGTGCCGAGCGAGTCCGAGAAGCGCCTGCTGACCGAGTTCCGGATCGGTACGTAGGGGGCGCCGGCATGGGCAAGGTGAGCTACGAGCGCCGCGGCTCCGCGGCCGTGCTCACCATCACCCGGCCCGAGCGGCGCAACGCGGTCGACGCCGAGACGGCCCGCGCGCTGCGCGCGGGCTACGAGCGCTTCGAGGCCGACGACGAGGCGCGCGTCCTCGTGCTCACGGGCGAGGGGCGGGAGGCGTTCTGCGCGGGGGCGGACCTGAAGGCGCTCGCCGAGCTCGCGTCGGAGGGGATCGACGCCGCGGGGCTCGACCGGTGGCTTGAGGAGTTCCGCGAAGGGCCGCTGGGGTTCACCCGGCTCACCCCGAGCAAGCCGGCGATCGCCGCGATCTCGGGCTGGTGCCTGGCGGGCGGCCTGGAGCTCGCGCTGTGGTGCGACCTGCGGATCGCGACCGAGGGCGCGAGGCTCGGCTTCACCGAGCGGCGCTTCGGCGTGCCGCTGATCGACGGCGGCACGCAGCGGCTGCCCCGGATCGTCGGCATGGGCCGCGCGCTCGAGATGATCCTCACCGGCCGCATCGTCGAGGCGCGCGAGGCGCTCGCCTGGGGCCTGGTCAACGAGGTCGTCGCCGAGGGGCGGCACCTCGAGCGCGCGCTCGAGATCGCCGAGGGGCTCGCGCGCTTCCCGCAGACCACGATGCTCTCGGACCGGCGCGCGGCGCTCGAGGGCGCGGGGCTGCCGCTGGAAGAGGGGCTCGCGCTCGAGGCGCGGCTCGGGCGCGAGGCGCTTCAGGAGGCGATCCGCGGCGCGCAGCGCTTTGCCGCCGGCGAGGGCCGCGGCGGCGAGGGGGCGGGCGTCTAGCCCGCCGGCGCGGCGCGCTGCCCTACGGCTGGCGCAGGCGCTCGATCTCCTCGCGCACGCGCTCCTTGCGGTTCGCCATCCGCTCCTGGATCGCGGACGCGACGATCACGAAGATCGCGAAGAACGCCATCACGCCGAACGAGAAGAACGTGATCGTCTTGTCGTCGACGCGGCCGAGCAGGCCCTCGCCGTCGGCCGCGAAGGCCGCGGGCGCGAAGGCGAACAGCGCGATCAGGGCCGCGCTCGCGAGGACTGCCAAACGGAACGTGCGCTTCATCGGCGTGAACTCTAGCTGGCGCGCGAAAGCAGCGCACCGGCCCCGCGCCCTCCGGCGGCGACTACCATCGTCCGCCCGTGGACTGGCTGGAAGCGCTCCTGCTCGGCGTGGTCCAGGGACTCACCGAGTTCCTGCCGATCTCGTCATCCGGGCACCTCACCCTCGTTCCCTGGCTGCAGGACTACACGTTCCTGCGCGAGAACCCCGACTTCCACGCCATCTTCGACGTCGCCCTGCACTTCGGCACGCTGATCGGCGTCGTCATCTACTTCCGCAACGAGCTGCTTGCGATGGTCCGCGGCTTCTTCCGCAGCGTCGCCGCGCGGGCGATCACGGACACCGACTCGCGCCTCGCCTGGGTGATCATCGTCGGCACGATCCCCGCGGTGCTCGTCGGCGGGCTCGGCGAGGACTGGATCGACGACAACCTGGGCGAGCCGTGGATGATCGCGGTCCAGCTCATCGCCTTCGGCCTGCTGCTCGCCTGGGCCGACCGCCTCCCGCAGCGGCGCGAGGTCGACGAGGTGAACGTGAAGCACGGGCTCTTCATCGGGGCGGCCCAGGCGCTCGCGCTCGCGCCGGGCACCTCGCGCTCGGGGGTGACGATCACCGCCGGCCGCTTCCTCGGCCTCACGCGCGACGCGGCCGCGCGCGTCTCCTTCCTCCTGCTCGTCCCCGCGACCGCGGGCGCCGTGGTCGTGAAGGGCTACGACGCCCTCACCCAAGAACTGCCCGACGGCGTCCTCGTCCCGATGATCGTGGGCATCCTCGCCTCGGCGATCTCGGGCTACCTCGCGATCGCGGGGCTCCTGCGCTTCGTGCGAACCCGCAGCTACGACATCTTCGTCGTCTACCGGGTGCTGATCGGGATCGGGATCCTGGTCCTGATCGCGACGGGCGCGCGCGCGGCGACGTTCTGAGGCCCTGAGGGCCCGCGCCCACCGCCCGCGCCGGACGTTCAGCCCTGGTGTGCGAAAAACGACGACCAGGGCTGAACGTGTGCCCGGGTCGCCCGGACGTTCAGCCCTCGTAGTCGAAATTCGACGACCAGGGCTGAACGGCGATTGTGAAAAGGCTGTGAACGACCGGCCCGCCGGCCCGTCCGTGGCCCTAGGCTTCGTGGTGACGTGACTTGCGATCATCGAGACGTCGCCGCCAGGGGGTGCGATCGGTGGTGAACGCCGCCCCGGGCCGCGTCGCGATCCTCGACGACGACAGCGGCTTCGTCCGGGTCCTCGCCAAGCGCCTCGAGGCGGCGGGCTGGGAGTATCGCGTGCTCTCGGGCAGCGTCCCGGTGGACGAGCTCGTCGCGATGAAGCTGAACGCGCTCGTCGTCGACCTCGCCGTGCTCGGGCCCTTCGGCTGGGACTTCTTGGAGCGGGTCTGCGGCATGCTGCCCGACCTCGGCGTGGTCGTCTGCGCGCGCGAGTCCACCGTCGCGCAGCGCGTGCGCGGCCTGCGCCTGGGCGCGGACGACTGGGTCAGCAAGCCCGCGCACCCGGAGGAGGTCCTGGCGCGCGTCGAGGCCGTCACGCGCCGCCGGCGCCCGCGGGTCGCCCCGGAGGCTGGGCCGCTCGTCGCCGGCGAGGTGGAGATCCGCTCCGACCAGTTCCAGGCGTTCGTCGGCGGCCGCAGCGTCGGCCTCACGCGGCGCGAGTTCGAGCTGCTGCACACGCTCGCCGAGGCGGGCGGCCGGGTGCTCGAGCGCGAGGACATCTACCGGCGGGTCTGGGGGTACGCGATGGTGCACGGCGACCGCTCGGTCGACGTCTTCGTCCGCAAGGTGCGCACGAAGCTCAAGAAGCACTCGCCCGGGTGGTCCTACATCCACACGCACTTCGGCGTCGGCTATCGCTTCGAGGCCGTCCCCGACGACCCGGGGGCCGCGCAGGGGGCGCCCGCCGGGGAGGACCGGGCCTCCGCCGCGACGCCCGCGTCCGCACAGCGCGTCTAGCGCCCCGTTCACAGGGTTTTCACAGCCCGGCCACGGGCCGGTAACAGGCGCGCGCCGATTCGCTGCGAGCCTCGGCGGCGATGAATGACAGGCACACAGTGAGAAGGAAGGGCTGGCTGCTTGCGGCCGGCAGCAGCGTCGTGCTGGCGCTCGGCATCGCGGCGTGCGGAAACGACGCGAGCGACGCTGGCAGCGCCGCGGACGGGGGCTCGGACGAGGTCGCCCTCTCCGGCGAGATTGCCGGCGCGGGCGCGAGCTCGCAGGAGGCCGCGAAGGAGGCCTGGATCGCGGGCTTCCAGGAGCTGCACCCCGACGTGACCGTCTCGTACGACCCCGTCGGCTCGGGTGGCGGTCGCGAGCAGTTCATTGCGGGCGCCACCCAGTTCGGCGGCACCGACGCCGCGCTCGAGGGCCAGGAGCTGCGCGACGCCAAGGAGCGTTGCGCCCCCGGCGAGCTGATCCAGATCCCCGTCTACATCTCGCCGATCGCGGTCGTCTACAACCTCCCCGACGTCGAGCGGCTTCAGCTCTCGCCCGCGACCCTCGCGCGGATCTTCAACCAAGAGATCACGAACTGGAACGACCCCGCGATCGCGAAGGACAACCCGGGCGTCGAGCTCCCCGACCTGAGCATCACGCCGGTGAACCGCTCCGACGAGTCGGGCACGACGGAGAACTTCACCGACTACCTGGCGAAGGCCGCGCCGGACGTCTGGACGCACGAGGTCGACGGCAACTGGCCGGTGCCCGGCGGTGAGGCGGCGCAGGGAACCTCGGGCGTGATTGAGGCGGTCGCGGCCGGCGAGGGCACGATCGGCTACGCCGACGCGAGCCAGGCCGGCGACCTCGGCGTCGCCCTGGTCAAGGTCGGCGACGAGTACGTCGGCCCGACCCCGGAGGCCGCGGCGGCGATCCTCGACAACTCCGAGGAGGTCGCCCCGGACGCCTCGATCTTCGCCTACGAGCTCGACCGCGAGACCGAGGCGCAGGGCACCTATCCGATCGTCCTCGTCTCGTACGAGATCGCCTGCACCGCGTACGACGATGAGGCCCAGGCCGACATCGTGCGCGAGTTCCTGCGCTACGTGATCAGCCCGGAGGGCCAGGAGGCGGCGGCGCAGAACGCCGGGTCGGCGCCGATCTCGCAGGCGCTGCGCAGGCAGATCGAGCCGGTGGTCGATGCGATCGGGGCGGGGTGACCGGTCCCCGGTCCCCGGTCCCCACCCACCAGGAAATGGCCACGTCGCTGTCAGCTGAAGCGACCCGCGCGCTCGGTGGCGCATCGCGCCCCGGGCGCGCGGGCGATGCGATCTTCCGGCGTCTCGCCACGACCGCCGCGCTCGCCGTCCTCGGCGTCCTCGCCGGCGTCGCCGTGTTCCTCGCGGTCGAGGCCCTGCCCGCTGTCACCGCGGACTCGGCCCGGCTGCCCGAGGGCAAGGGGCTCGTGGAGTACATCGGACCGCTCGCCTTCGGCACGGCGCTGGCGGCGCTGATCGCGGTCGTCGTCGCCGTGCCGCTCGCGGTCGCGGTCGCGCTGTTCATCAGCCACATCGCGCCGCGCCGGCTCGCGCTCGCCCTCGGCTACGTCGTCGACCTGCTCGCGGCGATCCCGAGCATCGTCTACGGGCTGTGGGGGATCTTCGTGCTGGGGCCGGCATCGGTCGGCGCGAGCCGGTGGCTGGCCGACAACCTCGGCTTCATCCCGTTCTTCGAGGGTCCGGCGTCCGCCACGGGCCGCACGATGCTCGTCGCGGGCCTCGTGCTGGCCGTGATGATTCTGCCGATCGTCTCGGCGGTCGCCCGCGAGGTATTCGCGCAGACCCCGCGCCGGCTGCAGGAGGGCGCGCTCGCCCTGGGCGCGACCCGCTGGGAGATGATCAGGATGGTCGTCCTGCCGTTCGGCCGCTCGGCCGTGATCAGCGGCGCGATGCTCGGCCTCGGCCGCGCGCTCGGCGAGACGATGGCGGTCACGATCATCCTCTCGGTCTCGGGTGTGATCACGCTGAACCTGATCAGCTCGTCGAATCCCTCGACGATCGCGGCGAACATCGCGCTCGACTTCCCCGAGTCCTCGGGTCTTGCGATCAACGCGCTGATCGCCTCGGGCCTCGTGCTGTTCGCGATCACGCTCGCCGTCAACGTCGCGGCGCGCGCGGTGATCGCGCGGCGCGCGAGCGGGGAGGGCGCGGGTTGAGCGCCCGCCCGCTCCAGCTCACCGCGGCGGCGGGCGACCTGCGGTGGCGCCGGGCCAAGGACCGCGCCGCGACGCTTGCGATCGCGGCGGCGTTCGCGCTCGCGATCGCGCCGCTCGCCTCGCTGCTCTACGAGGTCGTCTCGCGAGGCCTGGCGCGCTTCGACCTCGCCTTCCTCACCGAGACCGCGCGCGGCGTGGTCGGCGAGGGGGGCGGCGCGGCGCACGCGATCGTGGGCACGCTCGTGATCACGGGCGTCGCCACCGTGATCTCGGTGCCGATCGGGATCCTCGCCGCGATCTACCTGACCGAGTACGGGCAGGGGCGCCTGCGGCGGGCGCTCACGTTCTTCGTCGACGTGATGACCGGCATCCCCTCGATCGTCGCCGGCCTGTTCGCGTTCGCCGCCTTCGCCCTGGTCTTCGGGCCCGGGATCAGGCTCGGCGTGATGGGCTCGGTCGCGCTGTCGGTGCTGATGATCCCGGTCGTCGTCCGCGCGGCGGAGGAGGTCCTCAAGGTCGTCCCCCACAGCCTCCGCGAGGCGTCGTACGCGCTCGGCACTCCCAAGTGGCGGACGATCACGAAGGTCGTGCTGCCCACCGCGCTCGCGGGCCTGGTCACCGGCGTGATGCTCGCGGTCGCGCGGGTCATCGGCGAGACGGCGCCCCTGCTCGTCACGACGGGCGTGACCGACTCGATGAACGCCAATCCGTTCGACGGGCGGATGCAGAGCCTCGCCGTCTACGCATTCAACGAGTACAGGAACCCAGGGGTGATGAAGGAGGCGGCTTTCGACCGCGCCTGGGCCGCGGCACTGGCCCTCTTGCTGGTCGTGATGCTGCTCAGCCTCATCGCCCGAGTCATCTACCGGCGCCATGACACAGGGACCCGGTAGGGCAGGAAAGGAGCCAGGGATGCCCAAGATCCAGATCGAGGAGAGCGTCCGCAGCGAGCCCCCGCTCACCCGGCCGGCGGACCCGGCAGCGCAGGCCGCCGAGCCTTCCGCGCCCGCGGCGCCGGCCGACGAGCTCGAGCGCCCGGCGAAGACGGTCACCGCTCGCAACGTGAGCCTCTTCTACGGCGACTTCCAGGCCGTGGCGGACGTGACCATGACGATCGAGTCGAACAAGGTCACGGCCCTGATCGGCGCCTCGGGCTGCGGCAAGACCACGTTCCTGCGGTCGCTCAACCGCATGCACGAGCTCACGCCGGGCGCGCGCGTCGAGGGCGAGATCGCCATCGACGGGCAGGACATCTACGCGCCCGAGGTCGACCCCGTCCAGGTCCGGCGCGTCGTCGGCATGGTCTTCCAGGCACCGAACCCGTTCCCGACGATGTCGATCTACGAGAACGTCGCGGCGGGGCTCACCCTGAACGCGCGCCGCATGCGGAAGGCCGACAAGGACGAGGTGGTCGAGCGCTCCCTGCGCGGCGCGCACCTCTGGGACGAGGTGAAGGACCGGCTCGACAAGCCGGCGTCGGGGCTCTCGGGCGGCCAGCAGCAGCGGCTCTGCATCGCGCGCGCGATCGCCGTCGAGCCCGAGATCCTGCTCATGGACGAGCCCTGTTCCGCGCTGGACCCGGTCGCGACGCTCGCGATCGAGGACCTGATCCGGGAGCTCAAGCGGCGCTACACGATCGTGATCGTCACGCACAACATGCAGCAGGCAGCGCGGGCCAGCGACGTGACCGCGTTCTTCAACGTCGGGGCGGCCGGCGAGCCGGGGCGCCTGGTCGAGGTCGGCCCGACGGAGAGGATCTTCACGAGCCCCTCCGAGCAGGCGACCGAGGACTACGTGAGCGGAAGGTTCGGCTGAGATGGGCGAGCCCACCCGCGCCGAGTACCACGCCGAGCTGCGCGCGATCGAGGAGCGCGCGCTCGAGGGCCTCGACCTCGCGGTGCACGCCATCGACCGTGCCCTCGAGGCCGTTCGCAGCCAGGACGCGGGGCTCGCCCGGGAGGTGGTCGAGGGCGACGACGAGCTGGACGCCCGCTACCTCGAGGCGCACGAGCGCCTGCTCACCCTGATCGCCCGCGAGGCGCCCGTGGCCGGGGACCTGCGCCTGATCTCGGCCCTGCTCCACGTCATCAAGTCGATGGAGCGGATGGGCGACCAGTGCGTGAACGTCGCGAAGATGATCCCGATCGCAGGCAGCGAGCCGCCGGCGGACGAGCGCCTGCTCCAGAACGTGGGCGCGATGGGCCTACAGGTGCGCTCCCAAATGGACCAGGCGAAGCGGGCGTTCGCCGGGCGCGACCTCGACCTCGCGCGGGACCTGGTGCGGCAGGACGACATCGTCGACGCGCTCAACCGCGAGTGCTTCCGCATCGCGATCGAGATCGGCGACGAGCCCGACCGCCGCGAGTGGGCGACGGCGATGATCCTCGTCGCCCGGGCGTTGGAGCGGATCGGCGACAACGCCGTCGACGTCGGCGAGCAGGCCGCCTACGTCGTCACCGGGCAGTTCCGGGAGTTCGACGACGCCTCGCACCCGGGCGCACCGGGCGCCGCGGGCTGAGCCGCGGACGGGCCGCGAGCGCGCCTGGGAGGATGGTCCCATGCGGTGCGCGGCGATCGACATCGGCTCGAACACGACGCGGCTCTTGGTCGCCGAGGTGCAGGGGGGCGAGCTGCGCAAGCTGGTCGAGGAGCGCGCCTACACGCGCATCCGCGCCGACGCGGGCCCAGGCGGGCCGATCTCCGGCGCGAAGGTCGCCGAGGTCGCGGGCGTGGTCGCGGGCCAGCTTCGCCGGGCGCGCGAGGCGGGCGCCGAGCGCGTGCGGGTCGTCGCCACGGCGGCGATCCGCGACGCCGCCAATCGCGACCGCGTCGTGGCCGAGCTGGCGCGCGCGACGGGAGCCGAGGTCGAGGTCCTGAGCGGAGAGGAGGAGGGCCGCCTCGCGTTCCTCGGGGCGACGAGGTCGCTCGGCGCCCCGCCTGAGGGCCTGATCGCCGTCGTCGACGTCGGCGGCGGCTCCTCCGAGGTCGTGCTGGGCACGGTCGCGGAGGGCGTGCGCGAGGTGCGCTCCTTCCAGGTGGGCTCCGGGGCGCTCGCCGAGGAGCTCTTCCGCGGCGATCCCCCGACCACAGCCGAGGTGCGCGCCGTGCGGGAGCGCATCGACCGGGCCTTCGCGGGGGTCGAGCTCGCGCGGCCCGACCGGGCCGTCGCGGTCGGCGGCAGCGCCACCTCGTTGGCGAGGGTGGTCGGGCCGGTGCTGGAGCCGGAGGGCCTCGAGCGCGCTGCCCGTGTGCTGGTGAGCGACGCCTCCGAGGCCGTGGCCCGGCGCCTCGGGCTCGACTCGCGCCGGGCGCGCGTCCTGCCCGCCGGCGTGCTCGTGCTCGCGAAGCTCGCCGAGGTGCTGCGCGCGCCGCTTGAGGTCGGTAGGGGAGGCCTGCGCGAGGGCGTCGTCCTGGAGCTGGCCGAGAGCTCGTCGTGAGGCCGCCGTGGTAGCGTCGATGGGGGCCGGCGGGATGGATTCGACGCTTCGCAGATGGGGATGTGCCGCGCTCGCGGCGGCCAGCGCTGCGCTTGGGCTCGCGGCGAGCGCCGCGGCGGGCGTCCCCGAGCCGGTGGCCGGATCGTCGGGGCTCGGCGACCCGATCCTGCCGCGCTCCGGGAACGGCGGCTATGACGTCGAGCGCTACGACATCGCCCTGCGCTACCGCCGCGACGGGACGATCAGCGCGCGGGCGAGGATCCTGGCGCGGGTCGACACCGACGGGTCCCCCGTCCCGGGCCCGGCGCTCCGCCGGTTCAACCTCGACTTCCGCGGGCCGCGGATCACCGCGGTGCGCGTCGACGGCGAGCGCGCGCAGCGCCGCCGCCAGGACCAGGAGCTCGTGATCACCCCGGCCGACCCCATCCCCGACGGGGCGGAGTTCCGCGTGGCGGTGCGCTACCGCGGCAAGCCGCGGGCGTTGCGCGGTCCCGACGGCGCGCTCGAGGGCTGGATCCGCACGGCCGACGGCGCCGTGGCGCTCGGCGAGCCGCGCGGGACACCGACGTGGGCCCCCGTCAACGACCACCCGAGTGACCCGGCGGAGTGGCGCATCCGGCTGACCACGCCGCGCGGCCTGCTCGGGATCTCGAACGGCCGGCTCGTGGAGCGGACGCGCGGCGCGCGCACGGTGACGACCCGCTGGCGCGAGACGCACATGGCCCCGCACGTCGCGCTGGTCGCGATCGGGCGCTACCGCGTCGACCGCCGGGGCGGCTACGTGGCGGTCGCCGACCGCACGGTGAAGCGCTCCGCCCTGCGCACGCTCCGCAAGCGGACCAAGCGCGCGATCGCCTCCCTCGCCGACGTCGCCGGCCCATACCCGGCCGACGGCGAGGGCGGGGTGATCGACCCGGCCCCGGTCGGGTACGCGCTCGAGACCCAGTCGCGCCCCTACTACCCGAGCGTGCCCTCGCGGCATCTCGTCGTCCACGAGGTCGCGCACCAGTGGTTCGGCAACTCCGTGCTGCCCGCGACGTGGCGGGAGATCTGGCTCAACGAGGGGTTCGCGACCTACATGGAGTGGCTCGACGACGAGCGCCGCGGCATCCAGACGGCCGCGCAGCGGTTCGACGCCGAGTACTCGCGCCACGGCCCGGCGGCGCCGTTCTGGGCGCTGCCGCCGGCGGAGCCCGAGGATCCAGGCGAGATGTTCGCCGAGCCGGTCTACGTGCGGGGCGCGATGGCCCTGCACGCGCTGCGCACGGCGATCGGCGACGCCGCGTTCGAGGAGCTGCTTGAGCGCTGGGCGAGCGAGTTCCGTGGCCTTCCGGCGACGACCGAGGACCTCCGCGCGCTCGCCGAGGAGGTCTCCGGCGAGGACCTCGAGGCGCTGTTCGACGCCTGGCTGCATCAGCCGTCGAAGCCGCCTTCGCCCCTGAGCGCGGCCCGCGTCCGGCAAGCGCGCGTGCGCGGCCCTGGGGCGGGGCCGGGCGCCCGCCCGCGCAGCGCTACCCTCGGCCGGTGAGCGGAGCATCCCAGTCGCAGCGCCATGGAGCGGGCTGAGGCAGAACGCGCCGAGGAGCGGGAGGGCGCCGCGGCACCCGACCTGGAGGACCCGTCCCTCTACTTCAACCGCGAGCTCTCCTGGCTCGACTTCAACGAGCGCGTCCTGCAGCTCGCCGAGGACGAGTCGGTGCCCCTGCTCGAGCGCGTCAAGTTCTGCGCGATCTGGGAGTCGAACCTGGACGAGTTCTTCATGGTCCGGGTCGCGAACCTCGAGGAGCTGATCGACGCCGGCCGCGACGCGCGCGGGGCGGACGGGATGAGCCCCACAGAGCAGGCTGCCCGGATCCACGAGCGCGTCGAGGCGCAGCGCGCGCGGGTCGCTGCGTGCGCCGCCGAGCTGCGCGAGCGGCTCGCCGAGCACGGCATCCGCATCCTGGACGTCGAGGGCGCGACGCCGGAGGAGCGGCGCGAGCTCGACCGCATCTTCGAGCGGCAGGTGTTCCCGGTGCTCACCCCGCTCGTGATCGGGCTCGGGCGCTCCTTCCCATACATCTCCAACCTGTCGCTGAGCCTCGTCGTGCGGCTGCGCGACCCCGAGCAGGGCACCGAGGTCCTGGCCCGCGTGAAGGTCCCCAAGGAGCTGCTCGGCAGGTTCCTGCGGCTCGGCGGGGAGGGCACGACGCTGGTCCGGCTCGAGGACCTGATCGCCGCCAACCTCGAGGCGCTCTTCCCGGGGATGGAGGTCTTGAGCCACTCCTTCTTCCGGGTCACGCGCGACACCGACTATGACGTCTCCGACGAGTCGGACGACCTGCTCGAGGCAGTCCAGGAGGAGCTTCGGCGGCGCCGCTTCGGCGAGGTCGTGCGCCTCGAGGTCGAGCGCGGGATGGAGCCGCGGCTGCGCGAGCAGCTCGTGCTCGCGATGCGGCTCGAGGACCGCGAGGCGTACGAGATCGACGGCTGGCTGGACCTCTCCGACCTGTGGGACATCGTCAATTTGCCCGGGTTCCCGGAGCTGCGCGACCCGCCCCACACGCCGGTCACCCAGCCGCGCCTGCTGGGCGACAACGGCGGCGAGGCGGACCTGTTCGCGGCGATCCGCGAGGGCGACGTGCTGGTGCACCACCCCTACGACTCGTTCGCGACCTCCGTGGAGCGCTTCGTGGCCCAGGCGGTCGACGACCCGAACGTGCTCGCGATCAAGCAGACCGTGTACCGCACGAGCGCCGACTCGCCGCTCGTGCCGGCGCTGATCACGGCGTCGGAGCGCGGCAAGCAGGCCGTCTGCCTGGTCGAGCTCAAGGCGCGCTTCGACGAGCAGGCGAACATCCGCTGGGCGAAGAAGCTCGAGGAGGCGGGCGTCCACGTCGTCTACGGGATCCCTTCGCTCAAGACGCACGTGAAGTGCGTGCTGGTCGTGCGCCGCGAGGGCGACGGCGTGCGCCACTACGCGCACATCGGCACCGGCAACTACAACCCGAAGACCGCGCGCACCTACTCGGACCTCGGGCTGTTCACCTGCGACCCGGAGCTTGGCGCCGACCTCGCCCAGATGTTCAACTACCTCACCGGGTACGCGCGCCCGCGCGCCTACCGCAAGGCGCTGGTCGCCCCGCACAACCTGAGCGAGGCGATCCTCGCGGAGATCGAGGAGACGATCGCGGCGCACTCGCCGGAGCGCCCGGCGCGCATCCGGATGAAGATGAACGCGCTGCTCGACGCGCGGTCCATCCGGGCGCTCTACCGCGCTTCGCAGGCCGGCGTGCGGGTGGAGCTCAACGTGCGCGGGATCTGCGCGCTGCGCCCGGGCGTCCCCGGCGTGTCGGAGAACATCCGCGTCGTCTCGATCGTCGGGCGCTTCCTCGAGCACTCGCGGATCCTCAGCTTCGAGCGGCCCGGCGAGGAGCCGCGGATCTACATCGGCTCCGCCGACCTCATGCCGCGCAACCTCTACAACCGCGTCGAGCTCGTGGTGCCGGTCGAGGACCCGCGGATCCGGGCCGAGCTGACGGACGTGCTCGACCGCTGCCTCGCGGACAACACGAACGCCTGGGAGCTGCGCGAGGACGGGACCTGGGAGCGCCTGCGCCCCGACGGCGAGCCGCGCTCGGTCCACCGCGAGCTGATCGAGCGGCACGCGCAGCGCGCGGCCGAGGCGGGCTGATGCCCTCCGTTCGCCGCAGCCGCCGGACGTTTGAGTTCGCAACACTTTGGAGGCCGTGATCCACGATTCGCTGGGGTGGTGGCTCGCCGAGGCGGGCCCAGTCGAGCCTTACGCGCCGCTCACGGAGGAGCGGGCGGCGGACGTCGTCGTGGTCGGCGGCGGGTACACGGGCATGTGGACGGCCTGGCTCGTGCGCGAGCTCGAGCCCGAGGCGCGCGTGGTCCTCGTGGAGTCGGGGATCTGCGGCGAGGGCCCGAGCGGGCGCAACGGCGGCTTCGTCAACTCGATGTGGTTCAGCCTGCCCTCGATGCGGCCGCGCTTCGGCGAGGTCGGGGCGCTGGGCGTGGCGCGCGCGGCGCAGCAGGCGGTGGACGAGATCGGCGCCTGGTGCGAGCAGCAGGGCGTCGACGCCTGGTACCGGCGCGGGGGCTACCTCCAGGTCTCAACGACGCCGGCGCACGACGGCGTGTGGGAGCAGACGGTGCGCGCCTGCGAGCAGCTCGGGGAGCCCGACGCCGTGCGCGTGCTCTCCCCCGAGGAGGTCCAGGAGCGGTGCGCCTCGCCGATCTTCCGCGGCGGCGCCTTCTTCCCGGGCTCGGCGACGGTGAACCCGGCGCGGCTCTCGCGCGGTCTGCGCGCGAAGCTGGTCGAGGCCGGCGTCGAGGTGTACGAGCGCTCACGGGCGGTCTCGGTGCGGGCCGAGCCGGGGGGCGTCGTGGTGCGTACCGAGGGCGGCGGGGTCGTGCGCGCCGGGCACGGCGTGCTGACCGCGGGCGGCGCGCTCGCCCGCCTGAAGCCGCTGCGCTACCGGATGACGCTCACCTCCAGCCACATGGTGATCACCGAGCCCGTCCCGGACGTGCTCGAGGAGCTCGGCTGGACGGGCGGGGAGTGCATCACCGACGGGCGCCACATGGTCAACTACCTGCGCACCACGCCCGACGGGCGGATCGCCTTCGGCTGGGGCGGCGGCCGGGTGGTCTACGGCGCGAACCTGCGCGGGCGCGCCGAGGTCGACCCCTACATCACGCGCCAGGTGATCGAGCACCTGCACCGCTTCTTCCCGCAGCTGCGCGGCCGGCGCATCGAGCACGCCTGGGGCGGGCCGATCGACGTCTCGCCGAGCCACACGCCGGTCGTCGGCACGCTCGACGGCCGCGTGCACTACGGCTTCGGCTTCACCGGGAACGGCGTCGGGCCCTCGCGCATGGTGGCCCGCGCGCTCGCCGGCCTCGCCCTCGACCGCCGCGACGAGCACACGCGGCTCGCGATCGTCGAACAGCGCCCGATCCGGGTGCCGCCCGAGCCCTTCCGCTACATCGGCGGCACGATCGTCCGCCAGGCGCTCGTCCGCCGCGAGGAGGCCGAGGAGCAGAACCGCGAGCCCGACCCCGTCACGCGCTTCATCGCCTCGATCCCCGACCGCATCGGCATCCAGATCGGGCGCTGAGCCTGCCGGGCCGCGCCCGCCTCACCGCAGTGAGGCGGATTCGTTCGCCCCTGCCGCACATATCCGCCTCAGCCCCGCACGTGAGGCGGATTCGTTCGGCTATGTCGAACAAATCCGCCTCGCTCGGGCGTTGGGGCGGGCCGGGAGGGAATCGCCGTGCCTCCGGCGAACCGGCAGGCATGCGACGCGTGAACCTCAACCGGCTTGAGTTCGAGTACGAAAGCGACAGCCCCGCCGGCTTTCGCAGGGGCAGGGCGCGGCTCGGGCCCGAGCTCGGCGCCGAGATCACGGGCGCGAGCGTGTACGAGCTGCCGCCGGGCGAGGCCCTCTGCCCCTACCACTACGAGTGGGGCGAGGAGGAATGGCTGCTCGTGCTCTCCGGGACGCCCACCCTGCGCGACCCCGACGGCGAGCGCGCCCTCGAGCCCATGGACCTGGTCTTTCTGCCGCGTGGTCCGCAGGGCGCCCACCGGGTGCAGAACGACGGCGACGAGGTCGCCCGCGTCCTCATGTTCTCGAACGTGAGCTGGCCGAACGCGGTGGTCTATCCCGACAGCGACAAGCTGCGGATCTGGGCGGCCGAGGACAGCCCCGACAACCTCATCTTCCGCCGCGAGGGCGCCGTCGGGTACTTCGACCGCGAGGCCTGATCCGCAGGAAAAGCGCTCGCGCGCGCCGTCCGCGCATGGCAACATGGGCGCGTGGACTTCGTCGTCCGGCGCGGCACCACCCAGGACATCGATCGCCTGGCTCCGCTCTGGGAGGCCCTGCGTGCGCACCACGCGACCCTCCCGGCGATGCCGCCCAAGCGTGCGCCGCACCGGTCCTGGGAGTACCGCCGCGGCCAGTACCGCACGTGGCTCGAGGAGGGACGCGGCACCCTGCTCATCGCCGAGCGCGGCGACGAGGCGATCGGCTACGCGATGCTCACCACGGGGCCGGGCGCGGCGACGTGGGACATGGGCGAGACGATCGTCGAGGTCGAGACGCTGTCGGTGCTCGCCGCCGAGCGCGGGCAGGGCGTGGGCACGGCGCTGCTCGAGGCGGCCGAGGAGTTCGCCCGCGAGGTCGGCGCCCGGACGCTCGCCGTCGGGGTCGCTCACACGAACTCCGACGCGATCCGCTTCTACGAGCGCCACGGCTACCGGCCCTTCTACGTGACGCTCCTGCGCACGGGCGTCGACGAGGGCTAGGGCCGCCGGGCCCGCCCCGTTCCCGCTTACCCTGGGTATGTGGCACGGCGGACGATCGCGCACGTCGACATGGACGCGTTCTACGTGTCGGTCGAGCTGCTGCGCCACCCCGAGCTCGTCGGCAAGCCGGTGATCGTGTCGGGAACCGGCCCGCGCGCCGTGGTCACGACCGCCTCGTACGAGGCGCGCAAGTACGGCGTGGGCTCGGCGATGCCCGCCTCGCGCGCGCGGCGGCTGTGCCCGGACGCGGTCTGGCTGCCGCCGGACTTCGCCTACTACCGGGAGGTCTCGCGCAAGGTGATGGCGCTGATGCGCGAGCTGGGCGTGCCGATCGAGCCCGTCTCGTTGGACGAGGCCTACCTGGACCTGAGCTCGGTGCCCGACCCCGTCGCCCGGATGAGCGACCTCGTCCGCCGCATCCGCGAGGAGCTCCGCCTCGACGCCTCTGTCGGGATCGGGCCCAACAAGCTGGTCGCCAAGGTCGCGTCCGACGCCGAGAAGCCGCGCGGGTTCGTCGTGCTCACCCGCGAGCAGGCGGTCGAGCGCTTCAAGGACGCGCCCGTGCGCCTGATCCCGGGCATCGGCCCCAAGACCGCGGCGAAGCTGAACGGCTACGGGGTGAAGACGCTGGGCCAGCTCCAGCGCTGCACCGTGGAGGGCCTGATCGAGCGCTTCGGCGAGACCCACGGCCGGATGCTCCACGAGCGCGCGCACTTCCGCGACGACTCGCCGGTGACGCCCCACCGCGAGGCGAAGTCCCGCTCGGTGGAGACGACCTTCGACACCGACATCGCCGACCGCGGGCGCATGGAGGAGGTGCTCGCAAGGCAGGCGGAGCGGCTGAGCGGGGAGCTGCGCAAGCGCGACCTCGCCGGGCGCACGATCGGGATCAAGGTGCGCCACGACGACTTCACGACGTACACGCGGGTGCGCAGCATCGGCGAGCGCACCAACGACCCGGAGGTGATCGCGGCGGTCGCGCGCCAGCTCCTGCGCGAGAACCCGCCCAAGCGGCCGGTGCGGCTGCTCGGCGTGCGCGTCGCGGGCTTCGCCGAGCGGGGGGCCGCGGAGGAGCCCGCGACCCCGACGCTGCTGGAGTCCGGCTAGCCCGCGCTCACCAGCGCGAGGTGACGACCTTCTTGCGCGTGTAGAACTCGACGGCGTCGTTGCCGTTGGCGTGCAGGTCGCCGTCGATCGAGTCCTTCCAGCCCGAGAACGGGAACCACGCGACCGGCGCGGCGACGCCGACGTTCACGCCGATCATCCCCGCCTCGACGCCGAAGCGGTAGCGCCGCGCGGCCTCTCCCGAGGTGGTGAAGATCGAGCCGGCGTTGCCGTAGCGCGAGCCGTTCACGAACTCCAGCGCCTCGTCCAGGTCGCTCACGCGCACCACCGCGAGCAGCGGCCCGAAGAGCTCCTCGCGCGCGACCTCCGACTCGCGGTCGGAGACCTCGACGATCGTCGGGCCGAGCAGCGTGCCGGCCTCGTTGGCCGTCGAGCGGCCGTCGAGCACGAGCTCGGCGGTGCCGTCGGCGAGCGCGCGCTCGAGCGCCCCCGTGACGCGGTCGCGCGCCTCGGGCCCGACCAGCGGGCAGACCTCGACGCCCTCCTTGTCGCCGGCGCCCGCCTCGAGCTCGGCGGCGGCGTCGCGGATCGCGGCGAGCACCTCGTCCTGGCGCTCGCGGTCGCCGACGAGGACGACCACCGAGCCGGCGAGGCAGCGCTGGCCCGCGGCGCCGAACGACGAGCTCATGATCGCCGGGACCGTCACGTCGAGGTCGGCGTCCGGCATCACGACGAGCGAGTTCTTGGCCCCGCCGAGCGCCTGGCAGCGCTTGCCGTTCGCGGCGGAGCGCTCAGCGACGTACCGCGCGGTCGAGGCCTGGCCCACGAACGAGACCGCCTCGATCCCGGGGTGGTCGAGGATGCCGTTGACCGCGTCGTGCGCGCCGTGGACGAGGTTGCAGACGCCCGCGGGGATCGCGTCGATCCCGTCGATGAGCTCGAAGATCAGCTCCGCCGGCCGCGGGTCGCGCTCCGACGGCTTGAGGATGAACGTGTTCCCGCACGCGATCGCGAACGGCAGGAACCACAGCGGGATCATCGCGGGGAAGTTGAACGGGGTGATCGCCGCGACGACGCCCACCGGCTGGCGCACCAGCTCGACGTCCACGCCGTTGGCGACGCCCTCGAGGTTCTCGCCCTTGAGCAGGTGCGGGATCGCCGTGGCGGCCTCGGTCGACTCGATGCCGCGCAGCACCTCGCCCCGCGCGTCGGCGAGCGTCTTGCCCATGTCCTCGGTGACCAGGCGGGCGATCTCCTCCTGGCGCTCCCAGAGCGCCTCGCGCAGCGCCATGACCGCGCGGGCGCGCTTCTGCGGCGGCGTGGCGCGCCACGCCGGGAAAGCCTCCTGGGCCGCGCGCACGGCGGCGTCCACGTGGGCGGCGCTGCTCAGCGGCACCTGGGCGGCGACCTCCCCGGTGGCGGGGTTGATGTCGTCGAGCAGCTCGACGCCGTCTACGTCGACCCACTCACCCCCGACGTAGTTGCGGAGGACGCGGGCACCGCCCCCCTGAGACTGGCGACTGGCGACTGGCGACTCGGCCACGGGCTTCATGCTCCACCTCCGTCACGCGGCTGCTGCGCCGCGGCGTTGTATTGCGAGTACGGGTACCACCACTCCTTGGGCGCAATCTCCGTCTCGACGTGTACGTGCTTGGTCTCCTGGAAAGCCTCGAGTCCCTCGCGCCCCAGCTCGCGGCCGAGGCCGGACTGCTTGAACCCGCCGAAGGGCCCCGCGTCGTTGTCGGTCAGCGGGTCGTTGAACCAGACGGTGCCGGCGCGCAGCTCGCGCATGCAGCGCAGCATCGTGGCTAGGTCGCGCGTGTAGACGTTCGCGCCGAGCCCGTAGGGGGTCGAGTTGGCGAGGGCGATCGCCTCATCGAGCGTGCGCACGGGCCGCAGGGGCGCGACGGGGCCGAAGGTCTCCTCGCGCCAGACTGCCGTCTTGTCGGGGGCGCCGACCACCACGGCGGGCGCCAGGAAGTGGCCGCGTTCCTGGCCCGCGCGGTCGCCGCCGACCAGCACCTCGCCCCCGGCGTCGACCGCTTCGGCGAGCTGGCGCTCCACCTTGGCGCGCTGCGCGGCCGAGACCATCGGCCCGATGTCGGTCGAGGGGTCCATGGGGTCGCCGACGACGAGCCCGCGCGTGGTCTCGACGAAGGCGTTGAGGTAGTCGTCGTAGACGTCGCTCATCACGTAGAAGCGCTCGGCCGAGGTGCAGACCTGGCCGGCGTTCAGGAACGCGGCCCACACGCCGCCGCGCGCGGCGACGCTGAGCTCGCCGGCGACGTCGGAGCAGACGATGAACGCGTCCTTGCCGCCCATCTCCAGGTTCATGCGGGCCATGCGCGCCGTGCAGGCGGCCGCGACCTTCTTGCCGGTCTCCACCGAGCCGGTGAAGGCGACGGCGTCGATCCGCTCGTCGGCCGCGATCGCGGCGCCGACATCGCCGTCGCCCGCGACCAGGTTGACCACGCCGGGGGGCAGGTGGTCGAAGCAGGGCGCGAGGGCCAGCGTGGAGAGGGGCGTGAGCTCCGAGGGCTTGCAGACGGTCGTGTTGCCCGCGGCGAGCGCCGGCGCGAGCTTCCACGCCAAGAGCAGCAGCGGGTAGTTCCAGGGCACGATGCAGCCCACGACGCCCAGCGGGTCCTTCACGACCATCGCGAGCTGGGTGGACTCGATCGGCGGGATCACCCGGCCGGCGGAGTCGCGGCCGATCTCCGCGTAGTAGTCGAACGCGGCGGCGGTCCAGCCGACCTCGTCGGAGTTCTCGATCAGCGGCTTGCCGCCCTCGGCGGTCATCAGCCTGGCGAGCTCGTCGGTGCGCGCGCGGATGCGCGTCGCCACCTCGTGCAGCATCTCGGCGCGCTCGACGGCGGGCGTCGCCGCCCAGGAGGGCGCGGCCTCGCGCGCTGCCGCGATCGCCGCGTCGAGCTCCTGCGCGGAGGCGCTCCCCACGGTGGCGATCGCCTCCTCCGTGTAGGGGTTCTCGACATCGAGCGGTGCGCCCGTGCCGGCCACGAGCTCGCCCCCGATCAGCAAACGCGTCTCGTAGCTAGCCATTCCCAAGAAGCGATGCTACCTGTGGCCGCGATCGGCGCCAGTACAAGGAGTGCGCGGGGGATTGGCCGATTCGTCGAGTTCGGGCGCCCGGCCTGCCGCACGCGGGTTAGCCGTTTCGCCGTGACGGGTACGGGTTAGACGTGATCGGCGGTTTGCTGCGGCGCCTGCGCACCATGCGGGAGGCGAATTCTGATCCTGGGTATGCTCGCGTAGTGGCGATTCCGGGAGAGGTTCGAGTCTCGAGCCCGGTTGACGGCGTCGGCGTCGTCGCGTTGGTCGGCGAGCACGATCTCGGCACCGTCAATCAGGTTCGCGCCGCGCTTGAACGCGCCCAAAACGAGCAAGGGGCGGTCGTGGTTGACCTCTGCCAGGCCACGTTCATCGATTCCTCGATCCTCGGCGCGATTCTCGAGGGCCGCCGCCAGGCGACCGAGAAGCAGAAGGGTTACGGCGTTGCCTGCGACGGCTCCTCGGAGCCGGTCAATCGCGTGCTCGACGTGACCGGCCTGCGGCGCGAGCTGCCAGTGCACGAAAGCGTGGACGCGGCACTCGAAGCCATCCGTCAGAGGACGGGATCGGCGTGAGCGGTTCGGCGACCGAGCTACGGCTCGCGGTCGCCGCCCGAGCCGAGAACCTAGCCCTGGTTCGCCAGGCGCTCGCCGGCCTGGGGGATGCCACCGGGATGGACGAGGCGACGCTGTCCGACCTCAAGCAGATCGCCACCGAGGCGTGCATGAACTCGGTGGTTCACGCCTACCCCGACGACTCCGAGGGCAGGATCGAGGTCCGCGCGCGGGTCGCCGCGGGCGAGGTGACCCTCTCCGTGCGCGACTGGGGCGTCGGGTTCCGGCCGCGCCCCGCCGACGCGCGCGGCCAGTCGCTGCGCCTGGGCCTGCCGCTGATCGCGTCGCTCGCCGACCGCTTCGAGGTCTTCGCGCCGCTCGACGGCGGCACCGAGGTGCGCGTGCGCCTCGGCCTGCAGGGCGCCGCGGAGCCCGTGCAGCAGTCGTCGCCCGCGCCGCCGCGTGAGGCCGAGGTCGCGGTCACGGGCGATGCGGCCCGCCAGGTCATCGCGCGGGTCATGGCGATCGCCGCGACCCGCGTCGGGTTCTCGCTCGACCGCATGTCCGACGGCGTGCTGATCGGCGACGTGATCTCCTCGCACGACGCGGGCGACTTCGCAGACAAGCGCGTGGGCGTCGAGCTCGACGAGCCCGAGCCCGGCACGCTGTGGATGCGCGTCGGCCCGTTCGTGGACGGCGGCGCCCAGCGGCTCATGGAGCACATGGAGGTCCCCGGGATGGACTTCTCGCTCGCGAAGCTCGCCGACCGTGTCGCCGTCGAGACCGACAAGCAGGGCGACTTCGTCGTGATCGAGCTCTCCCGCGACCACCGCGCCGCGGGCGTCGCGGAGGACGGGGAGTAGGCGCGAGTTCGCGGTTGACGCTCGCGCGACCGCACGTTCAGCCCTGGTCGTCGTTTTTCGCATACGTGGGCTGAACGTCCCGGCCGGCGGGACGTTCAGCCGTAGTGTGCGTTTTTCGAACACCAGGGCTGAACGTGCGGTTTGGGGCCGCCCCTGCCCCCTGAACGGTGCGGGGGGTCAGCCGTCCTCGGCGCGGGGGACCTGGCGGCGCACCTGGTCGAGGGCGCGGCGCAAGAGGCGGGAGACGTGCATCTGGGAGATGCCGACGCGCTTGGCGATCTCCGACTGCGTCAGGTCCTCGACGAAGCGCAGGTGCAGGATCATCCGCTCGCGCTCGCTCAGCGAGGCGATCGTGCGTGAGATCGCCTCGCCGAACTCGACGGTCGAGTAGCCGGGGTCGATCTCGCCGATCGTGTCGCCGAGGCGCGCCCCCTCCTCGTCGTCGGCGCTCACGCTGGCCTCGAGCGAGTACGTGTGGCGGGCGCTCGCGGCCTCCATCGCCTCGAGCACCTCCTCGACCGAGAGCCCGACGCGCTCGGCGACCTGCGCGGCCGACGGCTGGTAGCCGAGCTCGGTGGGCAGCTCGTCGATCGCGCGCTCGATCAGCGCGATGCGCTCCTGCAGGCCGCGCGGCATGTGGACCTGGCGGCTGCGGTCGCGGAAGTGGCGCTTGAGCTCGCCGAGGATGGTGGGCGCCGCGTAGCTCGCGAAGCTGTGGCCGAGCGTGGGGTCGAAGCCGTCGATCGCCTTGACGAGGCCCAGGCTCGCCACCTGGTGGAGGTCCTCGGTCGGCTCGCTGCCACCCGCGTAGCGGTTGGCGAGGCTGCGAGCGAGCGGCATGAAGCGAGCGACGAGCTCCTCGCGCACCGCTGGGTCCCGCGTGCGGTGGTAGCGCCGGAGAAGCTCCTCCTCGTCAGCGAGCCGCTCGCTACGCCGAGGGGCGGAACCATCGACCATCACCCTCTGAGTATCACGACTTGGCCCCGCCGCGTTGTGTAGACGCGCCGGGCGGTGCGGATCAACCGCCGAGGACGCCAGGCGCCGGCGGCCCCGGGCGGGCCTCGAGCCGCGCGTCGACCTCCTCCTCGGGGAGGATCCACGCCATCTTCTCGGCGCGCCGCTGCTGCCAGACCGTGAACACCATGGCCGCGGCGGTGGCGATGAACAGCATCGTCGCGATCACGTAGACCTCGACGGGGATGCCGCGCTGCGCCGCGCCGTAGATCCAGAGCGGGAACGTGACCGTGTCGCCCGCGTTGAACTGCGAGATCACGAAGTCGTCGATCGAGAGGGCGAAGGAGAGCAGGGCGGCCCCGACGATGCCCGGCATGAGCAGCGGCAGGGTCACCAGCCTGAACGTCTCGAACGCGTTAGCCCCGAGGTCGCGCGCCGCCTCCTCCAGCCGGCGGTCGAAGCCGATCAGCCGCGAGCGCACGACGACCACCACGAAGCTGATCGAGAACATCACGTGGGCGATGAAGAGCGTCGTGAAGCCCAGCTTGATGCCGTAGATCAGGAACATCGAGAGCAGCGCTGCGCCGATCACGACCTCGGGCGTCGCCATCGGGATCACGATCAGGAAGTTCGCCGTCTTGCGCCCGAAGAACTCGTAGCGCACGAGCCCCATCGCAAGCAGCGTGCCGAGCAGCGTCGCCACGACCGTCGAGAGCGCCGCGAGCTGGAGGCTGGTGATGAACGCGTCGGTCAGGTCGGGGATACCGAAGGCGTTCTTCCAGTGGTCGAGCGTGAAGCCCTCCCACGTGTAGTTGAACTTCCCCGACGGGTCGTTGAACGAGAAGACCGCGATCAGAAACAGCGGCAGCAGCAGGTACAGGACCGCGATCACGCCGTAGATGACGATCGCGTTGCGGCGAAGCCACTTCCAGGCGCGGCCGATCATGCGCGCTGCTCCCCCTCGTCGCCCATGAGCGCCTCAGCGCCCGCGAAGCGGATGTACACCACGACGACAGCGAGGATCGCCGCCATCAGGATGAACGACAGCGCCGCCGCCGTCGGGTAGTCGAGCTCCATCAAGTACAGCGACTGGATGCGGTTCCCGATCATCGACTGGTTGATCGAGCCGAGGAAGAAGGCGTTGACGTAGTCGCCGGCGGCGGGGATGAAGGTGAGCAGCGTGCCCGCGACGACGCCCGGCATCGACAGGGGCAGGGTGACCTTCCAGAACGCCACCCGCGCCGACGCGTACAGGTCCTTCGCCGCCTCGATCAGGCGGACGTCGATGCGCTCCAGGCTGGAGTAGATGGGGAGCACCATGAAGGGCAGGAAGTTGTAGACGAGGCCCGCGATCACGGCGGTGGGCGTCGCCAGCAGGCGCCCCTCGTCGCCGAGCAGCCCGACCGCCTTCAGGACGTCCACGATCACGCTGTCGTCGCTCAGGATCGTCGTCCACGCGATCGTGCGGATCAGGTACGTCGTGAAGAACGGCGCCACCACCGCGAGCAGCAGGGCGTTCTTCCAGCGCCCGCCGCGGAACGCGATCGCGTAGGCGAGCGGGTAGGCGATCAGGAGCGCGATCACCGTCGCCACCCCCGCGTACACGAACGAGCGCACGAACTGCTCGTCGAAGCGGTCGAACGAGTCGGTGAAGTTCGCGAACTCCCAGGTGAACTCGAAGCCGGTGGCGAGCGTGCCCGACTCGAGCGCGAGCCGCCCCATGAAGTAGAGGGGGACGACGAAGAAGAGGATGAGCCAGACGAGGCCCGGCCCCATCAGGAAGTAGGGCACAAGACGGCGACGGACCGTGCTCACCGGCTCCCCTCCGTGCGGTCCGTCGCCGTCTTCATCCCTGCGTGCCTCCCTGAGTGCGCGTCGATCAGCCGCCGATCACGCGCCAGTGATCACGTCCTGCCAGGCCTGCTCGACCTTGCGCACGACCTCGGGGCCTCCCGGCGGCTCGTCCTGGGTCGAGCAGTTGGCGGTGTACTCCTCGGTCGGGAACACGAGCTCGCTCTTCGCGGCGTCCGAGCCCATGCGCTCGAGCACCTCCTTCGTGCCCTTGACCGGGGTGAAGTAGTAGTTGTAGTCCGCGATCTGGGCCTGGTTCTCCGGGTCGTAGACGTAGTTCATCCAGGCGTAGGCCGCGGTCGGGTTCGGCGCGCCCACCGGGATGACCATGTTGTCCGACCACAGCGTGCAGCCCTCGTCGGGCATCACGAACTGGATGTCCGGGTTGTCCGCCTGGAGCTGGACCGCGTCGCCGGACCAGCCGATCACCGCGACGGCGTCGCCGTTGGCCAGGTCACGGGTGTAGTCGTTGCCCGTGAACTTGCGGATCTGCCCGGACTCGGCCGCCTCGCGGATCTTCTCGATGGTGTTCATCCAGTCTTCCTCGGTGGCGTCCTCCGGGCGGACGCCGTCGGCCATCATCACGAGCGGCACGGTGTCGCGCATCTCGTTGAGCATCTCGACCCGGCCCTTGTACTTCGGGTCGAAGAGGTCGTTGATCGAGGTGACGTCGGGCGCCTTGGCCTTGTTGACGACGAGGCCCGTCATGCCGCTCTGCCACGGCAGCGAGAACTTGCGCTCCGGGTCGAACGCGGGGCTCGCAAGCTGCGGCACCAGGTTCGCCTTCGCCGGCGCGATCGCTTCCTCGTCGAAGTCCTGGAGGTAGCCCAGCTCGCGCATCCGGTTCGCCATCCAGTCGGTGACGATCATGATGTCGCGGCCGCCCGACTCACCCCGCTGGAGCTGCGGCTGGACCTTGGCGAGGAAGTCGTTGTTGTCGTTGACCTCCTCGACGTACTGCACCTTGATCCCGGTCTCCCGCTCGAACTCGGGGACGGTCTTGCGGTCGATGTAGAAGGGCCAGTTCGCGATCTTGACCGTCCCCGAGGGCTCGCCCTCGGCCTTGGCGACCGGGACCTCGCCTTCGTCCTTGCCTCCCTCGATTCCGCCTTCGCTGCCGCACGCGGCCACGACGAGCGCGGCGATCAGCATCGCCACGCCGAACAGCAGCTTCTTGAAGCCCTTCATGGGGCCCGCCTCTCTCTCGGTCACTGGGTGGTTGCCTCCTGGGCGATTTGAGTTTCGGGTTCGCGCTGGGCGGCGGCCGCGGGCGCGGTGCCGGACTCGCGCACGAGGTGGATGTGCTCGGGCGCCCAGCTCAGGCGCACGTCCGCGCCGCCGCCGGGCAGCCGGTTGCGCTCGCGCTCGTCGGAGTTCGGGACCAGCACCGTCATCGGCACGTCACCGGCCAGACGCACCACGATCTGCGTCGAGGTGCCGAGGTACACGGACGACTCGACCACGCCGTCGACCCGCGGCCAGCCGTCCGGCGGGGTCCCGTCGCGCGCGTCGATGCGCAGCTTCTCGGGCCGGACGACCGCGTGGCAGCGGTCGCCGGTCTGCAGGCCGTTGTTCTCGGCCTCGATCTCGATGCCCGCGTCGAGCCGCACCCGCGCGCGGGTGCCGTTCACGTGCTCGACGACCGCCGGCATCAGGTTGGAGACGCCGATGAACCCGGCCACGAACGTGGTCGCGGGCTTCTCGTACACGGCCACCGGGGCGTCGCACTGCTCGATGCGCCCCTCGTTCATGACCGCGATGCGGTCGGACATCGTGAGCGCCTCCTCCTGGTCGTGCGTCACGTAGATGAACGTGATGCCGACCTCGCGCTGGATGCGCTTGAGCTCGATCTGCAGGCCCTTGCGAAGCTTGAGGTCGAGGGCGCCGAGCGGCTCGTCCAAGAGCAGCACCTTGGGGAGGTTGACGAGCGCCCGCGCGAGCGCGACGCGCTGCTGCATGCCGCCCGAGAGCTGGGACGGCTTGCGGTTGATGTGCTGGGCGAGGCCGACGCGCTCCAGCTCCTCGCGGACGCGGCGGTCGATCTCGTCCTTGGGCACGCCCTTGCGCTTGAGCCCGAAGGCGACGTTCTCGCCGACGCTGAGGTGGGGGAAGAGCGCGTAGCTCTGGAAGACCGTATTGGTCGGGCGCTTGTGCGCGGGGAGGTCCTCGACGCTCTGCCCGTCGATGAAGATCTGCCCGGTGGTCGGCTCCTCGAAGCCGGCGATCATCCGCAGGGTCGTCGTCTTGCCGCAGCCCGAGGGGCCGAGCATCGTGAAGAACTCGCCCTGCGCGATGTCCAGGTCCATCTCCTGGACGGCGACGAAGTCGCCGAATGCCTTGCTCACCCCCCGCAGCGAGACGCTGGGTGTGCTGCCGGCGCCGTTCGCGGCCCTCGGATCAGCCGCCGTTCCGTCCAAACCGCCTCCTCCGTTCTCTCTTCTCCCGCTCGCCGGTGGGCCCGCTTGCTACGGCTCGTCTAGCGTTCGCGCGCCTCACTTTCCGCTCAGGCTAGGGGCAGGTCCACGTACACGCAAGGGGCGAAACTCCCAAAACGTCCAAACCAGCTTGTACAGAACGTATAAAGCGGCGCCGCGACGTTGAACCGTACATCGCTTGTATGCGATTTCGTCTCGGGCTACGGTTGTACGGAACGTCGGATTCCAACTCGACACGGAGGCGGAGTAAATGGCCACCAGCACTGCATCCACCGAAACGCGGAGCGCGCAGCTTCAGGAGCTCGCACGAAAGCACCTGTGGATGCACTTCACGCGCATGGGCGGGTACGACGACGAGCATCCCATCCCGATCATCGAGCGCGGCGAGGGGCCGTACGTCTGGGACGTCGAAGGCAACCGCTACCTGGATGGCCTCTCCGGGCTCTTCTGCTCGAACATCGGCCACGGGCGCACCGAGATCGGCGAGGCGATGGCCCGCCAGGTAGCCGAGCTCGACTTCACCACCAACTGGAGCTACGCGCACCCGCGCGCGATCGAGCTCGCGGCGCGGATCGCCGAGCTCGCGCCCGGTGACCTCAACCACGTCTTCTTCACCTCCGGCGGCAGCGAGGCGGTCGAGTCCGCGCTGAAGCTGGCCCGCCAGTACTTCCGCCTCCAGGGCAAGGGCCAGAAGCACAAGGTCATCGCCCGCGAGATCGCCTACCACGGCACCAGCATGGGCGCCCTCTCGGCCACCGGCCTCACGCCGCTGCGCGCGCCGTTCGAGCCGTTCGCGCCCGGCGGCTGCCACGTGCCGAACACGAACGAGTACCGCTGGCCGGAGGACCGCGACCCGCTCTGGGCCGCCGACAAGATCGCCGAGCGCATCGAGTTCGAGGGCCCGGAGACCGTCGCCGCGGTGATCCTCGAGCCGGTCCAGAACGCCGGCGGCTGCTTCACGCCGCAGGAGGGCTACTTCCAGCGCGTGCGGGAGATCTGCGACGAGTACGACGTGCTGCTGATCTCCGACGAGGTCATCTGCGCCTGGGGCCGCATCGGCTACTACTTCGGCTGCGAGCGGTATGGCTACCAGCCCGACCTGATCACGACGGCGAAGGGCATCACCTCGGCCTACGCGCCGATGGGCGCCCTGATCGCCTCGGACAAGGTCTTCGAGCCGTTCAGCGAGGGCACGAACTCGTTCGTCCACGGGTTCACGTTCGCGGGGCACCCGGTCGCCGCCGCGGCCGCGCTCGCCAACCTCGACATCTTCGAGCGCGAGGACATCTGCGGCCACGTGCGCGAGCGCGAGGCCGAGTTCCGGCAGATGCTCGAGGGGCTGCGCGACATCCCGATCGTGGGCGACGTCCGCGGCGCCGGGTTCTTCCACGCCATCGAGCTCGTCAAGGACCAGGAGACGAAGGAGACCTTCAACGACGAGGAGTCGGAGTGGCTCCTGCGCGGCTTCCTCTCCGGGGAGCTCTACCGCCGCGGCCTGATCTGCCGCGCGGACGACCGCGGCGACCCCGTCGTCCAGCTCTCGCCGCCCTTGATCTGCGACACCGAGCAGTTCGAGGAGATCGAGGGGGTCCTGCGGCCCGTTCTCGAGGAGGCCTGGCAGAAGGTGCAGGCGCGGGGCTGATCGCCCCGCGCTGGGTTCGGACCCGCCGGGGCGATGCTCACCGTCTCGTCGCTCGTATCCGACTGCGGCCTTGAGCTGGCCGCCGGCGCTGAGAACGGCGACCGTCGCCTCCGGTGGGTCCATTCCACCGAGCACCCCGACCCCACGCCCTGGCTGCTCGGTGGCGAGCTCGTCCTGACCACGGGGTACCGGCTGGAGACCGACGACGCCCTGCGGCGGTTCGTCGCGCTGCTGGACGAGGCCGGCGTCGCGGGCCTCGGCTTCGGCACGGGCTTCGACCACAAGCGGCTGCCGAAGGCGCTGCTCGAGGCGGCCCAAGAGCGGGCCATGCCGCTCTTCGAGGTCCCCTACGAGATGCCGTTCATCGCGATCACCGAGCGCGCGGCGCGGACCCTGGTCAACGAGCATTACGACCTGCTCGAGCGCAGCACGCAGGTGCACGAGCGGCTCGAGCGCCTCGTGATCGAGGACGCCGGCCTGCGCGGGATCACGACTTCCATCGCGGGCTCGATCGGCGGGGCGGCGATCGTCTTCGACGGCACGGGCGAGGAGGTCGCGCGGCACCCGCAGCGCGGCGTGGTCACGCCCGCCACGGCCAAGGCGCTCGGCGCCGAGCTCGCCGAGCGCAACGCTCAGGGGCGTCCCCCGGCGGCGTTCGAGCCGGACCAGTCGACGCTGCGCGACCGCGCGCTCGCGGTGCCGGTGCCCGGTCGCCGCGGCGCGCCCGCCGCGGGCTGGCTCGTGGTCGTGAGCGAGCGCTCGCCGCTCGGCGACTTCGAGCGCCTGATCGCGCGCCAGGCCTCGATCGTGGTCGGGCTCGAGCTCATGCGCGAGCGCGTCGTGCGGGAGACCGAGCGCCGCCTGGCCGGCGACCTGCTCGCCGACGCGCTGAGCGGGCGCTTCACCCCGCAGGAGCTCGGCGGGCGCCTGCGCCCCTTCGGGATCCACGAGGAGGGCGCCGTGCTGGTCTTCGAGCTCGAGGACCCGACGGGGGCGGAGCCCGTCCTCGAGGGCGCGCTCGACGAGCAGGGCGTGGCCGCGCTCGTCGCGACCACGGCTGCGGCCGGCAGCCCGCTTTTGTGCGCGATCGTGCCGGGCGACCGCGACCCGATCGAGATCGCGCGCCACGCCCGCAGCGCGCTGTTGCCCACGGCGCCCGAGGTGCGTGCCGCGGCCAGCCGGCCGGTCAGCGTGGGATCGCTGCGCCGCGGCTTCCACGAGGCGCGCTGCGCGCTCGAGGCCACGTCGTTCAACGAGAACGGCGACGCGCCGGACGTCGCCTCGCACCGCGACCTCGGCGCGTTCACGCTGCTGCTCGCCCTCCAGGACGACGAGGCCCTGCGGCTGTATGCGGACGGCCTGCTCGAGCCGATCGAGCGCGGCGAGGGCGAGTACGGGGGAGAGCTTCTGCGCTCGCTCGAGGCCTTCATCGAGAACAACGGCAACTGGGAGCGCGCGGCGCGGCAGCTGTACTGCCACCGGCACACGCTCCGGTACCGGATCCGCAAGATCGAGGAGCTCACCGGTCGCGACCTCGGGCGCGCCACGGATCGGATCGAGCTTTGGCTGGCACTTCAGGCGCGCGAACTCGTCAAGTGAGGCTCAGGGAGCGAGGTGACCGTTGAAAGTTGGAGTCCCTACCGAGATCAAGGCCGATGAGTACAGGGTCGCGCTGACCCCCGTCGGCGTCCGCGAGCTGGTCGAGCACGGCCACGAGGTGTACGTCCAGTCCGGCGCGGGCGAGGGCAGCGCGATCAGCGACGCCGACTACGAGGCGCAGGGGGCGCGCATAGTGCCCACCGCCGAGGACGTCTTCGGCGAGGCCGAGATGATCCTCAAGGTCAAGGAGCCGCAGATGCCGGAGGTCGCGATGCTGCGCCCCGAGCACGTGCTCTTCACCTACCTGCACCTGGCGCCCGCCCCCGAGCTCACGAGGGCGCTCTGCGAGAGTGGCGCGACCTGCATCGCGTACGAGACGGTCGAGGACCGCCACGGGCGGCTGCCGCTGCTCGCGCCGATGTCGGAGATCGCGGGCCGGATCGCCACCCAGGCGGGCGCGTTCATGCTGGAGAAGCCGCTCGGCGGCCGCGGCATCCTGCTCGGCGGGGTCCCCGGCGTCGCGCCGGCGAACGTGATGATCATCGGCGGCGGCGCCGTGGGCATGAACGCCGCCTTCATCGCGATCGGCATGGAGGCGGACGTCTTCGTCTACGACAAGAACATCGACCGCCTGCGCGAGCTGGACATCGCGTTCTCGGGCCGGGCCTCCACCATCTACAGCTCGACCCTGTCGATCGAGGAGCGGCTGCCGACCGTCGATCTGGTGATCGGCGCGGTGCTCGTACCCGGCGCGGCCGCGCCCAAGGTCATCACCCGCGAGCAGCTCAAGCTGCTCAAGCCGAGCGCGGTGCTCGTGGACGTCGCGATCGACCAGGGCGGCTGCTTCGAGACGTCGCGGCCGACGACGCACTCGGACCCGACCTACGAGGTCGACGGGATCATCCACTACTGCGTGACCAACATGCCGGGCGCGGTGCCGATCACCTCGACGTACGCGCTCACGAACGCGACCCTGCCGTACGCGCTGGCGCTCGCCGACCTCGGCGTCGCCGAGGCCGTGCGGCGCGACCCCGGGCTGCGGCCCGGCATCAACGTCGCGAGCGGCTCGGTCACGCACCCCGCCGTCGCGCGGGACACGGGCTTCGACTACGTGTCGCCCGAGGAGGCGCTCGGCTTCGAGAACCCGGCCGCGGCGGCCGACGGCAACGCTGCGGCCGCGCAGGCGGCCGCGGGCCAGGCCTGAGGGAGCCCACGCCCCATCCCGACCAAGACCAAAACCCCAAACACGAGGAGAGCGAACAAGATGACCACCACCGCCGGTCCAGTGACCAAGCTGCAGAACTTCATCAACGGCGAGTTCGTCGAACCCTCGAGCGGCGCGACCGAGGACGTCATCAACCCGGCGACGGGCGAGGTGATCGCGCAGGCGCCGCTCTCGACCGAGGAGGACGTAGACCGCGCGGTAGCCGCCGCGAAGAAGGCGTTCGAGACGTGGCAGAAGACGACGCCGCGCGAGCGCTCGGAGATGCTGCTGAAGCTCGCCGACGCGATCGAGGAGCACGGCGACGAGTTCGCCGACCTCGAGTCGGCCGACGCGGGCAAGCCGCGCCAGTCGTTCATCGAAGACGAGCTCGGGATGTGCGCCGACAACCTGCGCTTCTTCGCCGGCGCGGCGCGCAACCTCGAGGGCAAGGCCGCGGCCGAGTACGTCGAGAACCACACGTCGTACATCCGCCGCGAGCCGGTCGGCGTGTGCGCCCAGATCACGCCGTGGAACTACCCGCTCATGATGGCGATCTGGAAGATCGGCCCGGCGTTCGCGGCCGGCTGCACGACCGTGCTCAAGCCCGCCGAGAACACGCCGCTGTCGACCTTCAAGCTCGCCGAGATCGCGGCGGAGATCTTCCCGCCCGGCGTGTTCAACGTGATCGGCGGCCACGGCGACAAGGCCGGCGCGGCGCTCGTCCGCCACAAGGACATCGACTTCGTCTCGCTCACCGGCTCGCCGGAGACGGGCAAGTGGATCGCGCGCGAGGCGGCCGACACGCTCAAGCGCGTGCACCTCGAGCTCGGCGGCAAGGCGCCGGTGATCGTCTTCGACGACGTCGACCTCGACGAGACGCTTGAGTTCATCGCCGCGACGGCGCTCTTCAACGCCGGCCAGGACTGCACGGCGGCGTGCCGCATCCTCGCCTCGTCGAAGGTCTACGACGACGTGGTGTCGGGGCTGGCCGAGGAGGCCAAGAGCTACAGGATGGGCGACCTCAACGATCCCCAGACGAACCTCGGCCCGGTGATCTCCGAGCGCCAGCGCGAGCGGGTGGCCGGGTTCATCGAGCGCAAGCCCGACCACGCCGAGGTCGTCACCGGCGGCAAGGCGCCCGACCTGCCCGGGTTCTACTACGAGCCCACGGTGGTCGCCAACCTCGAGCAGAACGACGAGATGGTCCAGAACGAGATCTTCGGTCCGGTCATGACCGTCCAGCGCTTCGACGACGAGGAGAAGGCGATCGAGTGGGCGAACGGCACCCGCTACGGCCTGGCGGCCTCGGTGTGGACCCGCGACATCGGCCGCGCGCTGCGCGTCACCAACGCGCTGCGGTTCGGCGCCGTGTGGGTCAACAACCACATCACGATGGCCTCGGAGATGCCGCACGGCGGCTACAAGCAGTCCGGCTACGGCAAGGACATGTCGATGTACTCGGTCGAGGACTACACCGAGGTCAAGCACGTGATGATCAACATCGAGTAGGGCGCGCAGCGAAGCGTCGGACGCGGGGCCGCGGCGCCCCGTCGTCCCGAGGGGCCGGGCCACGCAGTCCGGCCCCTTTTTCGTGCGCGCGGCAGCCGGGCCCGGCGAATCGACACTCTGGCGGATGGCGGCCGTCGAAAATGGCCGCTTCGGTCATTGACGGCGTCCCGAGCGCAGTACATGTTCTCCGTTGCGCGCGCAAGGGTCTGCCCGGCGCGCGGCGGAAGGTTCACGCAGGAGGAGGGAATCCCCATGGCCGACACCCGAGGAATGGCAGGATCCGGCGATTGCCGACGAGGAAGAGGGGGAGGTCGGGCCGGACGGCATCCGGCGCCGTGACTTCCTCGACGGGGCGGCGATCAGCGCCGCCGGGCTCGCGATCGCGGCCACCTCGTCGGAGATAACCGGCGCCGAGGCGGCGCTCAGGGCGAAGGCGGGCAAGAAGAAGAAGCCGAAGGGCGTGCGCCCGCCGAAGCCGCTCCCCAAGAAGTACTACCCGCCCAAGTTCCAGAGCAAGCGGTCTGGCATCCCCGACAAGGTCGTCAAGCGCACGATGCGGATCGACGGGAGGCCGATCACGGACCCCGACGACATCCACTCGATCGAGGGCGGCCCCGGGATCAGGCGGCGCCCGCGGAGCGTCAAGAGCACGGGCGAGACCTTCGACTGCGTGATCGTGGGCGCGGGCGCCTCGGGCCTCGCCTCGGCGAAGTTCTACCTGGACCGCTTCGGCCCGCAGTCGCGCATCCTCGTGATCGACGCGCTGCCCGACTTCGGCGGTCACAGCAAGCGGAACGAGATCCACATCCCCGATGCCGTCGACGGCACGACGCGCGTGTTCCTGCGCAACGGCGGCACCGTGAACCTGGACTCGATCGGCACCTGGAACGAGGCGACCGGGAACCTCATGGACATCCCGGGCGAGTACGGGCAGCCGGCCCTGGACCTGCTCGAGTGGCTCGACGTCGACGTCGAGGACTCGAGCAAGTGGGGCAACGGCGGCGCCACCGGGGTCCCGGGCTCGTTCGGGCTGCGGCAGATGCTGCTCTTCCCCGCCGAGGACTGGGAGGGCACGGACTACTGCATCCCGGCGCGCAACCAGGGCGGCTTCAGCGAGCCGAACACCGAGGCCGGCTGGGCGGCGTTCCTGGCGCGCACCCCGTACTCGAACGCATCGCGCCAGTCGATCATCAACTGCCAGGTCAGAAACGAGGACTGGCTCGCGAACGGGCCCGCGGGCGTGAGCGACCCGAGCAACGTCGAGGCTCGCATCGACTACCTGACGCGGATCACCTACAAGCGCTACCTCACGCACCACGTGGGCGTGACCGAGGAGGCGTTCTACGGGGAGTACTGGCGCGGCAGCGGCGGCCTGCTCGGTACCGGCGGGCAGGCGGTGAGCGCGGCCGACTGCTGGATGCTCGGCCGCCCGGGCTTCCCGGCGGCGCTCAACCTGCCAGCGGACACCGAGGACCTCGTGTTCTCGGGGATCGGGCGCACGCCGCAGATGGACGCGAAGTCCTCGGCGAGCACGATCCCGACGCGGGCCTGGCCCGACGGGAACACGTCGCTGCTCCGCCTGCTGGTCTCCAGGCTGATCCCGCAGGCGTTCCCGGACGTCGACGGCGAGCGCCCGAACCAGCTCACGATCGTCAAGGCGAAGTGCGACTACTCGCAGCTCGACCGGCCCGGCCGCCGGGTGCGGATCCGGCTGAACAGCCACGTCTACCGGGTGGTGCCGGCGAACAAGCGGCGCGAGCACGCGATCGTCGAGTACCTGCAGCGCAACGGGCGGGCGCGCAAGGTCCAGGCCAAGCACGTGATCATGGCCTGCTGGAACCGCGTGACCGCGCACGTGGTCGAGGGCCTGCCGGAGGAGCAGCGCAAGAACCTCTGCTACGCCCGCAAGGTCCCGATCATCTACGGGCGGGCCGGCCTGCGGAACTGGAAGGCCTGGGCGGACGCGAAGATCTCGCGCGTCGACATCCGCGGCAAGACCCCGCTGTTCTCGAACGTGGTGCTCAACGCGGGCGGCGGCTTCGGGCCTCCCGGCGACCCGGTGTACGGGCCCCATCCCGCCGACGACCCGGAGCGCCCGGCGACGATCTCGTTCACCGCATACCCGAACGACCCGTACGCGTTCCCGCAGACCTACGCGTACGAGACGGGGCGGCGGATCCTGCTCGAGAAGTCCTTCAAGGACCTCGAGGACGAGGTGGTCAGCATCCTCGACCGCAGCCTCAACGCGCACGGGGGCGACTTCGACCCGCAGCGCGACGTGCACTCCTGGTACATCAACCGCTGGACCTACGGCTACGCCCACGAGCTGTCCGCGCTGTTCGATCCCTCGTTGCGCGGCCCATGGGAGGAGCAGCCCCACCGCAAGGGCTGCAAGCCGTTCCGCAACGTCGCGATCGGCAACGCCGACTCGCAGGCGATGGCCTACACCCACGCGGCGATCCAGGAGGGCTACCGCGCGGTCCAGGACCTGCCGCCCAGCTAGGCGGGGGGCTCGGGGGGCTCGAGCACCCAGGGCTCGCGCGGGAGGCGAGCCGGGTCGAACCGGGCGAGGAGCTCACGGGGGGAGGGCTCCTCGCCCGGTTCCGCGAGCCCCAGCGAACGCGCGAGCCAGGCCGTGACCTGGCGCGGCGACATCCCCAGCGCGGTCAGGTCGCGCAGCGTGACCGCGCCGTGGCGCTTGGCGAGCCGCTGGCCGTCGGGGCCGAGCACGAGCGGGACGTGCGCCCAGGACGGGCGCGGGTAGCCGAGCAGGTCGCAGAGCAGCGCCTGCCGCGGGGTCGAGGAGAGCAGGTCGTCGCCGCGCACGATCTCGCCGATGCCCTGCTCGGCGTCGTCGACGACGACCGCGAGGTTGTAGGCGAAGGCCCCGTCGCGGCGCACGAGGACGATGTCGTCGACTGCGCGGGTGACCTCGCCGTGGAGCCGGTCGACGGCGGTGACCACGGCGCCCTCGGCGCGCAGGCGCAGCGCGTGCGGCTCGCCGGCTGCCGTGCGCCTGCGCGCCTCGGCGGGCGCAAGGCGCGCGCACGTGCCCGGGTAGACGAGCTCCGCGTCCTCGCCGTGCTGGGCGGAGGCCGCTTCGCGGATCTCGCGCCGCGAGCAGAAGCACGGATAGACGAGCCCCTCGCGCTGGAGTCGCTCAAGCGCCTCGGCGTAGAGGCGCTTGCGCTCGGACTGGCGCACGGGCTCCCCGTCCCAGTCGAGCCCGATCGCGCGCAGGTCGTCGAGCTGCTCGGCCACGTAGCGCTCGCGCACGCGGCCCGAGTCAAGGTCCTCGATGCGCACGAGGAAGCGCGCGCCCTGCGAGCGCGCGAACAGCCAGGCAAGCAGCGCGGTGCGCAGGTTCCCGAGGTGGAGCTCGCCGGTGGGCGAGGGGGCGAAGCGGCCGTCGGCGTTCACAGCGCGCGGACGAGGGCGGTGACGGCGGCGCCGACGACGACGGCGCCGAGCAGGGCGGTGCGGCGCACGCAGAGCAGCGCGCCCGCGGCAGCCACGCCGGCGGCGCGGGCGTCGACCACGATCTCGCCGTCGGAGCTCGTGAACGTCTGCACGACGACGAGCCCGGCGAGCAGCGCGGGCGCCATCAGCGCGATCGTGCGCATGACGGGGCCGGGGAGCGGGCGGCCCCCGATCAGGACCGGTCCGGATGCCTTGATGGCCGCGGTGATCACGATCAGCGCGAGGATGGTGACCCAGGCGTCGCTCACGCGTCGCCTCCCTCGCCCGCCCCGGGATCCTGGCGGGCGCCCCACCGGGTGAGGCCGAGGAGGGCGGCCAGGCAGGCCGCGATGATCGGCACGCCGGGCGGCGCGACCGGCGTCAGGGCGAGGGCGATCGCCACCGCCCCGGCCACCGCCGCGAGCGCGACCGGCCCGCGCCGCACCTCTGTGGAGAGCAGCGCGAGGAAGAAGGCGGGGAAGGCGGCGTCGAGGCCGAGGGCGTCCGGGTCGCCGATCAGGTCGCCGGCGAACACACCCGCCGCCGTGCCCAGCACCCAGGCGACGTAGCTGGGCAGCGTGGCGGCCATCATGAACTTCGGGTCGAAGCGCCCGCCGCCGCGGTTGGCGAGCGCCCAGGCGGCGTCGATCATCGTCTGGCCGACGAGCGCCCGGCGCAGGGGGCTGCCCTCGAGCGAGGGGGCGAGCGCGATGCCCATCGGGCCGAAGCGGGCGTTCATCAGCGTGCCGGCGGCGATCGCGGCCCACGCGCCGCCGCCCGCCGCGAGCACCGCGAGCGCGGCGAACTGCGCCGAGCCCGCGAAGACGAGCGCGGACATCACGATCGGCGCGACCGTGCCCATCACCGGCCGGGCGAGGACGCCGAAGGAGACCGCGATCAGGAGCGTCGCGACGGCGATCGGGATGCCCGCCTCGAACCCGGTCCGCAGGGAGTCCTGGTCCGCCTGGTCGCGGGCGATGCGCATGACGAAGGAAGCTAGCCAAAGCGAAGGGCGCGCCCCTGCGGAGCGCGCCCTTCGCGAAACGCCTTGCCGTGTGGGCTCCGGCCTAGAACTTGCCCTTGTGCCGCGCGCTGCGGCGCGGGACGTTGGCGAAGCCCTTCTTGATGTTGGTGCTCCAGCCGGGGCCGGACTCACCGTCGTCGGGCTGCGAGGTGTCGAACCGCAGGCCCGCGATCACCACGAACGCGTGGTCGTTGTCCGCGTAGACGGTGATCCACTTGCCCTTGCCCTTCTTGCCCCACTTGCGGAAGCTGCCCGAGGGGAGGGGGCTGTCGAGCAGCTTCGCGCCGTGCGGGCCGAGCACGTAGCTGACCGCGCCGGAGCAGTCGTAGCCGCGGTCGTTCCAGCGGCCGTGCCCGCCGCCGTAGACGTAGGGCTTGTCGTCGATCTTGTTGGCGGCGCGGATCGCGCGCTTCACGCGCGCCGGCGCGTTCGCCGGGGGGATGGCCTTGCCGTTCTTCTTGAGCTTGGCCTTGTTGCCCGGGACGGTCTTGCCGCCGCCGTTGCCGCTGCCACCGTTCGCGCTGATTCCTCCGCTAGCCGCGATGGCGTTCCCGCCGCTCATCGCCATGACGGCCGCGCCGGTGATCAGGGCGAGCGCAAACGCTCTGCGCGGCCGCCTGCGGTTGCTTTCGGAAATCACTAACCAGTCTCCTCGTTGTTGCGCCTACGGGGTTAGCTGACGGGCTGGCGCGCAAAGGAGTCGCGCCCCCGCTTCCCGGCGAAGCGAGTTAGCCCCAAACGAGACGGTTCCCCCGTCCCCCGCCCTGCGCGGGGGTTCGGCTACCGGTTTTCAGGACGCGCAGAGGCTAGCGAATTGCTAAGGAGATTGCAAAGGAGTGCTCACAAATCCCCGAAAACGGCTTAACTATGCGACGCGCGGCCGGCGGGGTTCCGCTCCGCCCATTCGACGATCCGCTTCGAACCCGAGATCACGTCGCCGTCGTCGGTGACGAGCACGGGCACGGCGCGCTGGCCGGAGATCCGCTCGACCTCGCAGCGCCCGTCGGTCATCACGTGGAGGAACCGCGGGCCGACGCCGAGGCCGCGGACCTTGACGACCTCCGGATCGTGCCCGGCCTCGCGCAGCGCGTTGTAGGCGTTCGCGCAGGGGTGGCCGCCCGGCCTGGGCGTTTGCATGGTCGTCCAGCAGACGTAGAGCTTCATGCGGGCGAATCTACCCGCGGGGCGCCCCCGAGCTATCGCTTGTCGGTCTGGTTGGACGCGACCGCGTCGGCGACCCGCACGGCCCCGGCGACCCGCGCCAGGCGGCCGGCGAGCTCGGGCCAGCGGGCGGCGAAGCGGGCGGCGGCGCGCTGGCGCAGCGGCGCGACCGCGATCTCGGCGCGGTCGCGCTCGATCGCCGCGACCACCGCGTCGGCGACCTGCCCGGGCGTTCCGGTGCCGCCCAGCGCGGGCGCCTTCACGCCGGAGTCGGCGAACATGCCCGCGTCGCGGATCAGGCCCGGCAGGACGACGGACGCGCTGAGCGGCGTGTCGCGGAGGTCCTCGCGCAGGCCGAGCGCGAACCCGCGCAGCCCGAACTTCGTGCCCGAGTACAGCGCGGCGCGCGCGGTCGCGGCGATGCCGTTCAGCGACGAGACGTAGACGAAGTGCCCGCGCCCGCGCGCCCGCATGGGCTCGAGCAGCGCGTGGGTCATCAGGATCGGGGCCTCGAGGTTCACGCGCAGCGCCCGCTCGATGTGGATGCGGTCCATGTCCTCGATCCGGCCCGAGGCGGGCAGCCCGGCGTTGGCGACCAAGACGTCGATCTCGCCGGCCTCGGCGACCAGCCGCAGCGCGGCCTCGGGCTCGGCGAGGTCGCTCACGACCGCGCGATGGCCCTCGCCGGGCAGCTCGGCTGCGAGCTGCTCCAGCTCGGGGCCCTTGCGCGAGCTCAGCACGAGCCGGGCGCCGCGCTCGGCGAGGCCCGCGGCGATCGCGCGGCCCAGGCCTCCGGTGGCGCCCGTGAGCAGGACGGTGGCTCCAGCCAGCTTCATCGAGCGGCAACGTACCAGCGCGAGACCCGTCCCAACCGCACGTTCAGCCCTGGTCGTCGTTTTCCGAACACGTGGGCTGAACGTCCCGCGGGCCCGGCGCCACGTTCAGCCGTAGTCGTCGAATTTCGAATACCAGGGCTGAACGTTGTGGCTGCGGAGGCTCTTTTCCGCACTTCTATTGCGGTTAGCGGAATACTGGAGCTATGAGCAAAGACACCTTCGGCGCGCGCGCCACACTCGACGTCTCCGGTCGCCAGTACGAGATCTTCCGACTCGACGCGCTGCAGGAGCGCTTCGACGTCGCCCGGCTCCCGTACTCGCTCAAGGTCCTACTCGAGAACGCGCTGCGGCTCGAGGACGGTGAGTCGATCACGTCGGAGGACGTCGAGGCGATCGCCAGCTGGGACGCGAAGGCCGAGCCGTCGGTGGAGATCCCCTTCACGCCGGCCCGGGTGCTCATGCAGGACTTCACCGGCGTGCCCGCGATCGTCGACCTCGCCGCGATGCGCGACGCGATGGAGGAGCTCGGCGGCGACGCCTCGCGCATCAACCCGCTGGTCCCGGTCGACCTCGTCATCGACCACTCGGTCCAGGTCGACGCGTTCGGCAACCCCCGCGCCTTCGACATCAACGCCGACCGCGACTACGAGCGCAACCGCGAGCGCTACGCGTTCCTGCGCTGGGGTCAGCAGGCCTTCGACAACTTCCGCGTGGTGCCGCCGGCGACCGGCATCTGCCACCAGGTCAACCTCGAGTACCTCGGCCAGGTGGTCTTCCAGCGCGAGGTGGACGGCGTGCTGCAGGCCTACCCTGACACGCTCGTCGGCACGGACTCGCACACGACGATGATCAACGGCCTCGGCGTGCTCGGCTGGGGCGTGGGCGGCATCGAGGCGGAGGCCGCGATGCTCGGCCAGCCGATCTCGATGCTGCTGCCGCAGGTGATCGGCTTCAAGCTCTCCGGTGAGCTGCGCGAGGGCGCGACGGCGACCGACCTCGTCCTCAAGGTCACCGAGATGCTCCGCGAGCGCGGCGTCGTCGGCAAGTTCGTCGAGTTCTTCGGCCCCGGCCTGCACACGCTCGGGCTCGCCGACCGCGCCACGATCGGCAACATGTCGCCGGAGTTCGGCTCGACCTGCGCGATCTTCCCGATCGACGCCGAGACGCTCCGCTACCTCGAGTTCACCGGGCGGCCCACCGAGCTGATCGAGCTCGTCGACGCCTACGCGCGCGAGCAGGGGCTCTTCCACACCGAGGACTCCGAGGACCCGACCTTCTCCGACACGCTCGAGCTCGACCTCGGCGACGTCGAGCCCGCGATCGCCGGCCCGCGGCGCCCGCAGGACCGGATCGCGCTCTCCGACGCGCGCGCGGCGTTCCTGGAGTCGCTCGCCGAGTTCGACCCCGACGCGGCGGGCATGCTCGGCGAGGGGCCGGTCAACGGCTCCTACGACGAGACGGTGGCGGAGAGCTTCCCGGCCTCCGACCCGCCCGCCGAGGAGCACTCCGAGGCCGCCGACAAGCCGGAGCCCGCGGTGACCGGCACGGCCACGGCGGCGCGCAAGGCGAAGCCGGTGAAGGTCACGCTCGAGGACGGCACGGAGGTCGAGCTCGACCACGGCCGCATCGTGATCGCCGCGATCACGAGCTGCACGAACACCTCGAACCCGAGCGTGATGATCGGCGCCGGCCTGCTCGCCAAGAAGGCGGTCGAGCGCGGCCTGCGCTCGCAGCCGTGGGTGAAGACGTCGCTCGCGCCGGGCTCGACGGTCGTCACCGACTACCTCAAGCAGGCGGGGCTCGACAAGTACCTCGACGAGCTCGGCTTCAACCTCGTCGGCTACGGCTGCACGACGTGCATCGGCAACTCCGGGCCGCTGCCGGGCGAGATCTCGCAGGCGGTCAACGAGCACGACCTCGTCGTCTGCTCGGTGCTCTCGGGCAACCGCAACTTCGAGGGGCGGATCAATCCCGACGTGCGCAACAACTACCTGGCCTCGCCGCCGCTGTGCGTCGCGTACGCGCTGCTGGGCCGTATGGACGTGGACATCACGACCGAGCCCCTCGGCACCGACCCCGACGGCCGGCCGGTCTACCTCGGCGACATCTGGCCGTCGAACGAGGAGATCAAGCGCACGGTCGCCGACGCGGTCCGTGCCGACATGTTCAAGAAGAACTACGCGGACGTCTTCAGCGGCGACGAGCGCTGGCGCGAGCTCGAGACGCCCTCGGGCGACCGCTACTCCTGGCCCGAGTCGACCTACGTGCGGCGCCCGCCGTTCTTCGAGGGCATCCCGTCGGAGCCGCCGCCCGTCGAGCCCGTCGTCGGCGCGCGCGTGCTCGCCATGCTCGGCGACTCCGTGACCACCGACCACATCTCGCCGGCCGGCGCGATCAAGAAGGACTCGCCCGCCGGCCGCTGGCTGATCGAGCAGGGCGTCGAGGTCCGCGACTTCAACTCGTACGGGTCGCGCCGCGGCAACCACGAGGTGATGATGCGCGGCACGTTCGCGAACGTGCGCCTGCGCAACCGCCTGGTCGAGCGCGAGGGCGGCTACACGCGCCACTTCCCCGACGGCGAGGAGATGGCTATCTACGACGCCGCCATGAAGTACGCCGAGGAGGGCGTGCCGCTGGTCGTGCTCGGCGGCAAGGAGTACGGCTCCGGCTCGTCGCGCGACTGGGCGGCCAAGGGCACCCGGCTGCTCGGCGTGCGCGCCGTGATCGCCGAGAGCTTCGAGCGCATCCACCGCTCGAACCTGATCGGCATGGGCGTGCTGCCGCTGCAGTTCCCCGACGGTGAGTCGATCGACTCACTCGGCCTGACCGGCGAGGAGGTGTTCGACATCGAGGGCATCGAGGAGGCCCTGGAGAAGCCCACCTCCGAGCGCCGGACGGTCCGCGTGAAGGCGACGCGCGAGGGCGCCGACCCGGTCGAGTTCGACGCGACGGTGCGCCTCGACACGCCGAACGAGGTGAGCTACTACAAGCACGGCGGCATCCTGCACCGCGTGCTGAGGGAGCTGCGCTAGGCCAGCCGCCAGCCGCCAGCTGGCGGCTGCGGTCGCCGGTCGGGGCGGCACGAAACCGCCCGCCAACCCGAGTGAGGCGGATTTGTTCGATATAGCCGAACAAATCCGCCTCACTTGTAGTGGCGCGCGGTTTCGGGCCTGGGCGGACGCCCAGGCCTGGCTCTGCAGGCCCCGAAACACGGAAAGGGCGGGGCGGGGCCGTGGGAGGCAGGGGGTCCACACGGCCCGCGCCACCGCCTAGCGCGTCGGTAGCCAGGGAGGGATGCCGACGCGATCGTCCCCGGAGGCGGGACTGGCCGGGGACGAGCCTTGCAAGTCCCTTCTCTCTCGCTCCCTGCGCGGGTCGCGCTCATTCTTGCCCATGCGTGTCCGCCGTGTCAATAGCGGTTCCATCACCGTCGCCCGCAGCCTTCTCACCCCCGCTGAGCAGGGCTTTTGCCTAAGCCGGTTCGCCGTACTTGCGCTCGATCACCTCGATCGCGATCAGGCTCCCGACGGGCCCGACGGGCGTGAGCGTGGCCGCGAGCAGCGTGTAGGGCGCCTCGCGGCGCAGCACCGCAACCCAGATCAACAGCGCGAGCGCGATGAACCCGATCCCATGCGCCATGCCGGCGTAGAAGGTCTCGTGCTCCATCCCGGGCGCGAGCCAGACGACGAGCAGGATCCCGAACAGGACCAGCTCGATCCAGGACACGACCTTCACGACCCTGAAGAGCGGGCCGGGCTTGGGCCGGCGCAGAACGTCGCTCGGCCGCTCGGGCCGCGAGGGCGACGCCGATTGGGCGGGGCTCGTCATCACCGCAAACCTAGCCGCGCGCCCCCGCCCGCGCCGCGTGGCGCCGCCCCCGCGGCGGCCCCGGAAAGTGAAGCGCCCGCGTTGCGCGGGCGCCTCGGGAATCCCTTCGCCTTCCGCGGCTACGCCGACAGCGCGGTGAGCACGATCCGCTCCTGCTCGGAGCGGTGCGCCGCCGGGTAGCCCTCGCTCGGGCTCGCGCGCTGCGGGCGCCCGACGTAGCCGAAGCGGACGCCCTGGGGCACGAGCTCGGGCATACGCCGCGCCATCACGCTCCACGCGCCCATGTTCTTGGGCTCCTCCTGGACCCAGAGGATCTCCTTGAGGTTCGGGTAGCGCGCGATGAGCGTCTGGATCTGGTCGCGCGGCCACGGGTAGAGCAGCTCGACCCGGGCGATCGCGACCGAGCCGGCCTGCTCGCGGCGCTCGTGCGAGTCGAGGTCGTAGTAGATCTTCCCCGAGCACAGCACGAGCCGCGTGATCTCCTCCTCGCGGCCGGCGGCGCGCGGGTCCTCGATCACGAACCGGAACGTGCCGTTCGTGAGGTCGGAGAGCTTCGAGCTCGCGGCGGGCAGGCGCAGCAGGCCCTTCGGGGTGAAGATCACCAGCGGCCGCGGCTTCGCGATCCGGGCCTGGCGGCGCAGCAGGTGGAAGTACTGCGCGGCCGTCGTCGGGTTCGCGAGCCGCATGTTGCCCTCGGCGGCGAGCTGGATGAAGCGCTCGATGCGCGCGCTCGAGTGCTCGGGGCCCGAACCCTCGTAGCCGTGCGGCAGAAGCAGCGTGAGCCGCGTCGTCTGGCCCCACTTCGCCTCGCCGGCGGCGATGAAGCTGTCGATGATCACCTGCGCGCCGTTGGCGAAGTCGCCGAACTGCGCCTCCCAGAGCACGAGGCTCTCCGGCGAGGCCGCGGAGTACCCGTACTCGAAGCCGAGGCAGGCGTTCTCCGACAGCGGGCTGTTGTGGATCTCGAACGGGGCCAGCGCGCCGGGCAGGTTCTGGATCGGCGCGTACTTGAGCCCGGTCTTCTCGTCGTGGAGGACTAGGTGGCGGTTCGAGAACGTGCCGCGCTCGCTGTCCTGGCCGGTCAGGCGGATGTGCGTGCCCTCCGTGAGCAGCGACGCGAACGCGAGCGCCTCGGCGTGGCCCCACTCGATCGGGCCCTCTTCGAGCACGTCGCGGCGCCGCTCGAGCGGCTTGCGCAGCTTGCGGTGGATGGCGAAGCCGTCGGGCACCTGCAGGAGGTGCTCGTTGAGCTCGCGCAGCCGGCGCTCGGGCACGGCCGTCTCGACCTCGGGCGAGCGGGTCCGGTCGAGCTCGCCGGTGCCGATGTGGGTCGAGGTCGGGTCCTCGTACTCGCCCGACTCCATCTTCGCCCGCAGGTCCTTGTGGGCCCGCGAGAGCTCCTCGAGGCGCCGCTTCGCGTCGGCCTCGACGTCGTCGGGCGTGACGATGCCCTCCTTGACCAGCCGCTCGGCGTACAGCTCGGAGACCGGCGGGTGGCTCTTGATCTTCGCCGCCATCGTGGGCTGCGTGTAGGCGGGCTCGTCCGTCTCGTTGTGCCCGTAGCGGCGGTAGCCGATCACGTCGATCACCACGTCCCGGCCGAAGCGCTCGCGGTACGCCATCGCCAGCCGCACGGCCGCGATGCACGCCTCGGGATCGTCGGCGTTCACGTGGATCAGCGGGCAGTTGAAGCCCTTCGCCAGGTCGGCCGCGTACGGGGTCGAGCGGCCCTCGTGCGGGTCCGTCGTGAAGCCCACCTGGTTGTTGGTGATGATGTGGACGGTGCCGCCGGTCGAGTAGCCGTCGATCGACTGCAGGTTCAGCGTCTCGGCCACCACGCCCTGGCCCGGGAAGGCCGCGTCGCCGTGCAGAAGCAGCGGCAGGGCGGTCTTCGGGTCGTGGTGGAGCTTCGGCCCGGAGTGCTCGGTCTGCGAGGCGCGCGCGGCGCCGGTGACCACCGGGTCGACGTACTCGAGGTGCGACGGGTTCGGGTAGAGCCGGACCCGGATCTCGTCGCCGTTCTCGGTGGTGACCAGGTTCTCGGCGCCGTAGTGGTATTTGACGTCGCCGGTGCCCGAGTGCGGGATCGCGGCGATCGCCTTCACGCGGTGGATGTCCTTGGCGCCCTCGAACTCGGCCATGATCGACTGCGGCGAGCGGCCGAGGTTGTGCGCGAGGACGCTGAGGCGGCCGCGGTGGGCCATGCCGACCACGACCTCCTCCGCGCCGCCGGACGCGGCCAGGCGGACGATCTCGTCGATCATCGGGACCACGACGTCGAGGCCCTCGATCGAGAACATCTTCTGGCCGATGTACGTCTTCTGCAGGAAGCGCTCGAAGTGGAAGACCTCGGTCAGCCGCGAGAGCAGCCGGCGCTTCTCGTCGTCGGTCAGCGGCTTGCGGTGCCGGCCGGTCTCGATCATGTCGCGCAGCCAGACGCGCTGCTGGTGCGAGGAGAGGTGCTCGATCTGGTACGCGATCGTGCCGCAGTAGGCCTCGCGCATCCGCGGGAGCGCCTCGAGCAGCGTCTCGCCCTCGACGCCGATCCGCAGGATCGACGCCGGGATCCGCGACATGAGCTCGGGCGTCAGGTTCAGGTTCTCGGGCTCGAGCGCGGGATCGCCCTTCGGCTCGTCGGCGAGCGGGTTGACGTGCGCCGCCAGGTGCCCGTGGGTGCGGTACGCCTTGAGCAGCGAGGTCGCGGCCTGCACCGCCTGCAGGAGCTCGCGGTCGGGCTCGGTCTGGACGACCGCGCCGCTCGGCGCGTCGGCCGAGGTCGCGCCCGAGAGCGGCGGCGCCGATGCCGACGCGGGGTGCGCGTTCGTGACCGGGCGCTCGGAGACGCCCAGCGAGCGGGCCACCTCCTCGTAGAAGCCGTCCTCGCCCTGCAGGAGCTGGTCGACCCGCCGCAGGAACGAGCCCGACTCGGCGCCCTGGATGATCCGGTGGTCGTAGGTGGACGTCATCGTCGTCACCTTCGAGATGCCGAGCATCCGGATCTTCTCGGCCGGCGCGTGCGCCCACTCGGGCGGGTAGGCGATCGAGCCGACGGCGACGATCGTGCCCTGGCCCGAGAGCAGGCGCGGGACCGAGGCCACCGTGCCCAGGCCGCCGGGGTTGGTGAGCGTGATGTTCGTCCCCTGGAAGTCGTCGGCCGTGAGCTTGTTCTCGCGGGTCTTCGAGATCAGCTCCTCGTAGCGCGAGTGGAAGGCGGCGAAGTCCATCTGGTCCGCGCCCTTGATGCACGGCACGAGCAGGGAGCGCGAGCCGTCCTTGCGCTCGACGTCGACCGCGATGCCGAGGTTGACGCCCGCGCCCGTGGTGACGTGCGGCTTGCCGTCGATCTCGCTGTAGGTGCGGGTCATCACCGGCCACTCCTTGGCCGCCTTCACGATCGCCCACGCGATCAGGTGCGTGAACGAGACCTTGAGCCCGCGCTGCGCAAGCTCGCCGTTGAGCGCCTTGCGCTTGGCGTCGAGCGTGTCGACCGGCAGCGTGCGGAACGAGGTCGCGGTCGGCATCTGCCGGCTGTCGTTCATCGCCTGCGCGAGCATCGCCGCCGGGCCGCGCAGCGGCTTGGTCTCGCCGGCCGCGGCCGCCGGGGCGCCGCCGTTCGACTCGGCGGCGGCGAGCACGTCCGCCTTGACGACCTTGCCGCCCGGGCCGCTGCCCTTCACCGTGCCCAGGTCGACCCCGGCCGCCGCGGCGACGCGCCGGGCGATGGGGGAGGCGCGGTGCGCGTCGCCCGCGGTCGTGGTCGCGGCCGCGGGCTGCTGAGCGGCCTGCTCGGCCGGCGCCGTCGCCTGCGCCGCGGCCGCGGCCGCTGCGGGCGCCTCGCCGACGGCGAGCTCGGCGAGCGGCTGGCCGACGGCGACGACGTCGTCGGGCTGAACCAGAAGCTTCGTGATCGTCCCCGAGGCGGGAGCGGGAACCTCGGCGTCGATCTTGTCGGTCGAGACCTCGACCACGGTGTCGCCCTCGGCGACCACGTCGCCCTCGGCGACGTGCCACTCGAGGATCGTGCCCTCCGTGACCGACTCACCCATCTCGGGCATCGCGATCTCAATGGTCTCGCCGGGCTCGCCGGCGTCCGGGAGGGGGGTCGTGACCTCGCCGGGCTTCGCGGCCTCCGACGGGGCCGACTGGTCGCCGATGTCGGCGTCGCCCTCGCCGCCCGCCTCCACGAAGGCGGTGTCCTTGCTCTCCTCCGCGGCGGGCGCGGCGGGCGCGCCGTCGCCTGTCTCCGCGCCCTGTGGCGCGATGCGGGCGAGCGCCTGGCCCACCTTCACCGTGTCGTCAGGCTGGGCGAGGATCTCGGTGACGACGCCCGAGGCGGGAGCGGGAACCTCGGCGTCGATCTTGTCGGTCGAGACCTCGACGAGCGTGTCGCCCTCGTTGATCGCCTCCCCCTCGGCGACGTGCCATTCGAGGACCGTCCCCTCGGTGACGGATTCCCCCATCTGGGGCATTTGCACTTCGACAATGCCCTCGTCAGTCATCGGTCAGCACCCGCCAATCACAGCTATCGAGCTGAGTGTATGACTTGCATGGTTTGCGCGCTCCGCGCGTCACTTTCTCGCAGGCTCCTCTTCAGTTCAGGGCAGTTCACAGACCTCTCCGCGGACCAGCGGCGCCGTCCCGAACGGCCCCTACCCCAGGCGGGCTACGAGCCGGGCGGCGCTCGCCGGAGCGCCGGTTGCATCGATCCGCAGTAGCTCGCGCGCGGGCGCGGTATGCCCGCACCACGAGCACGTAATCGGCTGGGCGGCCCCAACGGCGGGGTGCGAAGGCAACGGCAGGTCGCACTCCGGGCACACGAGCGTGCCGCGCGCGATCACCTGGACACCGTCACGCAAGAGGCGATGCTCGAGATGGCTTTCGGCGCCGCCGAGGTGCCCTGACGAGACCCGGTCTGAGCCGGGGTCGCCTGGGTCCTGCGTGATGCGGAAAGACACTCGCGCGTTCCTTCGCTTCGCCCTATACAGGGAGTGTAGGGTCAGCGCACGCACCGGGTAAGGGAAAGCGGCTTCAGATCGAGGAGGAGAGGCGTTGAGCTACTTCGTGACCGGCGCTACCGGGTTCATCGGGCGCAACCTCGTCGAGCTGCTCCTGCGCCGCGAGGGCACGATCTACGTGCTCGTCCGCGAGGGCTCGCGCGGCCGGCTCGAGGAGCTCCTCAACCGCTGGGGCGCTGACCCCGACCGGGTCGTGCCCGTGATCGGCGACCTCTCGCAGCCCCGCCTGGGCGTGAGCGACGAGGACGTCGAGCGCCTGCGCGGCCAGGTCGACCACCTCTTCCACCTCGCCGCGATCTACGACGTGACCGCCGACGCAGAGACGCAGCGGGTCGCGAACGTCGAGGGCACCCGGCACATGGTCGAGCTCGCCGAGGCGGTCGAGGCCGGCTGCGTCCACATGGTCAGCTCGATCGCCGCCGCCGGGCTCTACGACGGGGTCTGGAGCGAGGACATGTTCGAGGAGGCCGAGGGCCTCGACACGAACCCCTACTTCCGCACGAAGCACGAGTCCGAGGGCGTCGTGCGCTACGAGTGCAAGCGGCCGTGGCGGGTCTACCGGCCGGGGATCGTCGTCGGCAACTCCGAGACCGGCGAGATGGACAAGGTCGACGGCCCCTACTACTTCTTCAAGCTGATCCGCCGGATCCGCAAAGCCGTGCCGCAGTGGGCGCCTATGCTGGGCGTGCAGGGGCGCGAGGTGAACATCGTGCCGGTCGACTTCGTGGTCCGCGCGATGGACCACATCGCGCACACCGAGGGCCTCGACGGGCAGACGTTCCACCTGACCGACCCGAGCCCGCACACGGCGGGCGAGGTCATCGACATCTTCGCCCGCGCCGCGCACGCTCCCGAGACCACGGTGAAGGTGCCGGCGGCGGCGACCGAGGCGCTCGAGCCCGCCATCCGCGCGCTGGTCAGCGGCGTGCCGCTGCTGCGCTTCGCCGCCGAGCGCGTGCTCGCCGACTTCGGGATTCCCCCGCAGGTCCTCGTCTACGTCAACTGGCCCACCCGGTTCGACTCACGCCGCACGCAGGCCGTGCTCGCCGGCACGGACATCTCGGTCCCGCCGCTCGAGGCGTACGCGGGCAAGCTCTGGGACTACTGGGAGCGCCACCTCGACCCCGACCTCTACCGCGACCGCACGCTCGTCGGGGCGGCGCGCGGGCGGCGCGGCGTGATCGGCGGGATCACCGAGATCATCGGCAACCAGATCCCGGACGAGGTCGTGCGCATGGCGCGCAAGATCCAGGGCTCGACCTCGCTCGAGCAGGCCGTGCGCGGGCGTGTCGTGATGGTCACCGGGGCCTCGTCGGGGATCGGCCGCTCGGCCGCGCTCAAGATCGCCGACGCGGGCGGGATCGTCCTGCTCGTGGCGCGCACGCCCGAGAAGCTCGAGGCCACCAAGGAGCAGATCGAGGCGGGCGGCGGCACCGCCTACATCCACCGGTGCGACCTCGCGGACATGGAGGACATCGACCGCATGGCGACCGAGGCGCTCGAGCAGCACGGCCACGTCGACGTGCTCATCAACAACGCGGGGCGCTCGATCCGCCGGTCGATCGCGCTCTCCTACGACCGCTTCCACGACTTCGAGCGCACCATGCAGCTCAACTACTTCGGGGCGGTGCGCCTGATCCTGAAGGTGCTGCCGGTGATGCGCGAGCGGCGCAGCGGGCACATCATCAACATCAGCTCGATCGGCGTGCAGACCAACACGCCGCGCTTCTCCGCCTACGTGGCCTCCAAAGCGGCGCTGGACGCGTTCTCCCGGTGCATCGCGTCGGAGATCTACGACGACAACGTGCACATCACGACGATCCACATGCCGCTCGTGCGCACGCCGATGATCGCGCCGACCAAGATGTACCGGCGCTTCCCGACGATCACGCCGGACGAGGCGGCGGACATGATCTGCGAGGCGATCATGTACAAGCCGAAGCGGATCGCGACCCCGCTCGGCAACCTCGGCCAGATCCTCTACGCGATCAACCCGCGCTCGGTCGACTACATCCTGAACAGCGCCTACCACCTGTTCCCCGACTCGGCGGCGGCGCGCGGCGAGCGCAAGGAGCAAGCCCAGGCCGACCAGGCCGCAGCCGACGAGGCGACGCGCCAGCAGCTCGCGTTCGCGTACCTGATGCGCGGGATTCACTGGTAGTCGCCAGCTGCCAGCTGCCAGCTGCCAGCTGCGTGGGCCGCGGCTGTGCGCAACCAGCAGGCGCGCGGCGCACGTGTCTTCAACCGGTGACGCTTGGGTCGCCGGACCGGCGACCGGCGACCGACTCACCAATACGCGGCCAGTTCACTTGACAAGCGCCGCCCCTACCGCAAGGATGCCGCGACTTTCAGTACTCGACCCACTGAGGGGGACGCACTCATGCATCGTTGGTTCCGCTGTGCGCTGCTGGCCTGCGTCGTGGCGGTCGCGGGCGCCGGCTCGGCGAGCGCTGCGACGATCAAGGTCACGACGAAGAAGGACGAGTTCGGCACGGGCCCGAAGAAGTGCTCGCTGCGCGAGGCGGTCCAGGCGGCGAACACCGACAAGAAGTTCGGCGGCTGCCCGCGGGGCAAGGGCCGGGACGTGATCGTGCTCGGCCGCGGCGTATATGAGCTCTCGATCCCGGGGACGGGCGAGGACGAGAACGCCGACGGCGACCTCGACTCGCGCGGCAACCTCACGATCCGTGGGAAGGGCCGCGCCAAGACGACGATCGACGGCAACGGCAACGTCCTGCAGGAGCGGATCCTCGAGCGCGTCGAGGGGAACCTCACGGTGGCGAAGCTGACGATGCGCAACGCCGATGCGTACACCAGCGAGTACTACGGCGCGGGCGTCGGTGCCGAGGAGTCGAGCGCCGAGGGCGGGACGCTCACCCTGCGGGGCGTCTCGATCGAGGACAACTACTCCTATTACAGCGGCGGCGGGATCGGCGTCCGCTACGGCAACCTGAAGGTCCTGAAGAGCCGCATCCTCGACAACGACGTCGACGACTACGGCGGCGGGATCTACTTCGACGCGGACGGCCGGCTGGAGATCCGCAACTCGGTGATCGCCGGGAACCGGGCCGACGATTACACGGGCGGGGTGTACACGGACGACGGCGTCGTCGTAATCGACCGGACCGTGGTTCGCGACAACGCCGCGTACAGCTACGGCGGCGGCATCCACCTCGACGCCCAGTCGGCGAAGATCACCCGCAGCACGATCTCGGGGAACTACTCCTATGGCGACGACGGGGGCGGCCTCTACGTCTACAGCGTCGATGAGCCCGCGATCGTCGAGAGCACGACGATCTCGAACAATCACGCCGGCGACGAGGGAGGCGGCGTGTACGTGTACTCGCCGGCCATCTTCCGCAACTCGACGATCTCCCGCAACTACGGCTACTCCTACGGCGGCGGGATCTACGCCTATGACGACGTGACCCTGCTCAACAGCACCGTCGCGCGCAACGGCGCGTACTACGGCGGCGGCGGGATCTACAACCACGGCTACGACGTCGAGTACCGCAACTCGATCGTCGCCCGCAACCACGTCAACGGCGACACCGGAGACTTCGAGGACTGCGGCGGCGCCAGCAACACGTCGCTCGGCCACAACCTGCTGGGCGACGGGACCTGCGCGAGCACGGGCAGCGACATCACCGGGGAGTCCGGCGCTCCCCTCGACCCTAAGCTCGGCGCCCTCGGCAACTACGGCGGCCCGACCGAGACCCTGCCGCTGCTCGCGGGCAGCCCGGCGATCGACAAGGGCCAGAACTGCCTGAAGAAGGACCAGCGCGGCCGCAAGCGCAAGGGGAAGTGCGATATCGGGGCGTTTGAGCGGTGAGCCGCCAGCTGCCAGCTGCCAGCTTCCAGACCTGAACCTGCAACGCCGGGGCACTTGCTGGTAGCTGGCTGCTGGTAGCTGGCAGCTATCCGACCCAACCTAGCCACCCCACCACAGGGGGCACTACGTGGTCGCTACGTAGTCCGGTCAGGGAGTCCGCCCCGAGATGGGGGTGAGATCGCGGGCGTAGCTTGGCTCCCATCATGGACTCGCTAGAGCTCGCGCGGTGGCAGTTCGCGATCACCACCGTCTTCCACTTCCTCTTCGTGCCGGTGACGATCGGCTTGTCCGCGTTCACCGCCTACTTCCAGACCCGCTGGCACCGCAGCGGTGACGAGAAGTGGCTGCGCGCCACGAAGTTCTGGGGCAAGCTGCTTCTCATCTCCTTCGCGCTCGGCGTCGTCACGGGCATCGTCCAGGAGTTCCAGTTCGGCATGAACTGGTCGAACTACTCGCGCTTCGTGGGCGACATCTTCGGCGCTCCTTTGGCGATGGAGGCGCTCGCCGCGTTCTTCGTCGAGTCGACCTTCCTCGGCCTGTGGATCTTCGGCTGGGGCCGGTTGCCGCGGAAGGTGCACCTGGCGACGATCTGGCTGGTCGCCGGCTCGACGGCGCTCTCGGCGTACTTCATCCTCGCCGCCAACTCCTGGATGCAGCACCCGGTCGGCTACGAGATCCAGGACGGCAAGGCGGTGCTGACCTCGATCTGGGCGGTGCTCACCAACAACACCGCGATCTACGCCTTCGTCCACACGATCCTGGGCGCGCTGATCACGGCGGCGACGCTGATCATCGCGGTCTCCGCCTACCACCTGCTGCGCCGCAACGAGACCGCGATCTTCCAGAGCTGCATGCGGACCGCGATCCCGGTCCTCGCCGTCGCCTCGCTCGCCACGGCGATCGTCGGCCACTTCAACGGCGTGCTCATGACCGACCAGCAGCCGATGAAGATGGCCGCGGCCGACGCCGTCTTCGAGACGAAGCGCAACGCGGGTCTCTCGCTGTTCGCCGTCGGCGACTTCGAGCAGAACCCCGAGGGCCTGAAGCGCAACATCGAGATCCCCGGCCTGCTCTCGTTCATCAGCGAGCTGGACTTCAACGCCGAGGTCAAGGGGATCAACGACCTCAACGAGGAGTACCGCGCGAAGTACGGGCCCGGTGAGTACGCGCCGATCGTCGCGGTCGCCTACTGGACCTGGCGGGCCATGATCGGCGCGGGCGTCGCGATGATCGCGATCGGCTTCTACGGCTGGTGGCTGCTGCGCCGGCGCAGGCTGGAGACGTCGCCGCGGTTCTTGAAGCTCGCGCTCTTCGTCCCGGCGCTGCCGGTCATCGCCAACACCGCCGGCTGGACCTTCACCGAGATGGGCCGCCAGCCCTGGGTCGTCTTCGGGATGCTGAAGACGAGCGACGCGGTCTCGCCCTCGGTCAGCACGGCCGAGGTGGCGATCACGCTGATCGGCTTCACGCTGCTCTACGGCGTGCTCGCTGTGATCGGCGGCCGGATCTTCCTGCAGAAGGCCCGCAAGGGCCCCGACCCAGAGGGTGAGAAGCCGTCCAAGCGGGACGAGCCGGACCTCGCCCTCGCCTACTAGGAGGTGGCGTGATGCCCGACGTGAGCTTCCTGCAAGGCCTCTGGTTCGTCCTGATCTGCGTCCTGTGGCTGGGCTACTTCGTCCTCGAGGGCTTCGACTTCGGGGTCGGGATGCTGCTGCGAGCCGCGGGGAAGACGGACGCCGAGCGCCGCGCCGTGATCCACTCGATCGGGCCGGTGTGGGACGGCAACGAGGTGTGGCTGCTCACCGCCGGCGGCGCCACCTTCGCGGCCTTCCCGGTCTGGTACGCGACGCTGTTCTCCGGCTTCTACCTCGCGCTGTTTCTGATCCTCGGCGCGCTGATCCTGCGCGGCGTCGCCTTCGAGTTCTGGGGCAAGCGGGACGACCCCGCCTGGCGCAGGCGCTGGGAGTGGGCCCTGATCGGCGGCAGCGCGGTGCCCGCCCTCTTGTGGGGCGTCGCCTGGGCGAACATCGTCGACGGCGTGCCGATCGGCCCCGACGGCGAGTACACCGGCACGCTGTTCGACCTGCTCGGCCCGTACGCGCTGCTCGGCGGCCTGGCGACGCTCGCGATCTTCCTCGCGCACGGCGCGCTCTTCCTCTCCCTGCGCACGAAGGGTGAGGTCGAGGCCCGGGCCCGGCGGCTCGCCGCGCGCTCCGCGCCCGTCGCGGCGGCGCTCGGCATCGCCTTCCTCGCGTGGACGATCGCAAACCAGGCCGACCGCGGGGGCGTCGAGGCCGTCTCGGCGGTGCTCGCCGCCGGCGCGGCGGCCGCTCTCGTCGCCGCCGCCCTGCTCGCCCGGGAGCGGGTGGGGAAGGCGTTCGCCGCGACGAGCGCGGGGATCGTCCTCCTCTTCGTGGCGCTGTTCGCCGACCTGTTCCCGGCGGCGATGGTCTCGAGCACGGACCCGGCGTTCAGCATCCCGCTGGCCGAGGCCTCCTCGGGCGACTACACGCTCACGGTGATGTCGATCGTCGCCCTGGTCCTGGTGCCGGTGGTGCTCGCCTACCAGGCGTGGACCTACTGGGTGTTCCGCGCCCGGGTCGGCGCCGAGGACTTCGGGGACGTGCGCACGCCCATCGACCTCCTCGAGCGCAAGTACGCCGAGCCGGCGCGCCGGGAGGAGGAGCGGACCAAGACGGGCAAGACGGGCAAGGCTGGCAAGGCGGAGCCCACCGGTGCGACGGGGTCGTGAGAGCACCGACCGTGACCGCGCGGGGGCCGCGCGCCGACGGCTGACGCGGTCGAGCCGCGCCGCCAAGCGGCACCTCGCGGTCACGGTCACGCTCGGCGCCGTCGAGCTGGGCCTGATCGTCGCGCAGGCGACGCTCCTCGCCCACGTCATCGCGGCCGCGTTCCTCGGCGGCAAGGGCCTGGGCGACCTGACCGGCGAGCTGCTCTGGCTCGCGGCGGTCGCGGTCGGGCGCGGCATCGTCGCCGCGGGCTTCGAGAGCGCCGGCCGCATCGGCGCCGCCCGGGTGATGAGCGAGCTCCGCCGGCAGCTCGTCCACCACCTGCTGTTCAAGCGCCCCGGGGCGCTCCAGGGCGAGCGCCGCGGCGAGCTGGCGGCGACCGCCGTGCAGGGGGTCGACGCGCTCGAGCCCTACTTCGCCAAGTACCTGCCGCAGGTGGCGCTCGCCGCCCTCGCGCCTCCGGTGATCCTGATCTGGACCCTGCCGCGCGACCTCGAGTCGGCGGCGATCCTCGCCGGGACCTTCCCGCTGATCCCGGTCTTCATGATCCTGATCGGCAAGCTCGCGGAGCGGCGGACGCGGGCGCGCTGGCGGGTGCTTTCCAAGCTCTCCGCCCACTTCCTCGACGTCGTCTCGGGGCTCGCGACGCTGCGCGCGCACGGCCGCGCGGAGGCCCAGGTCGAGACGATCGTGGGCGCGGGCGACCGCTACCGCCGCGAGACCATGCGGACGCTGCGCGTCGCCTTCCTCTCCGCGCTCGTGCTCGAGCTGCTCGCGATGATGGGCACGGCCCTGGTCGCGGCGACGATCGGCATCCAGCTCGCGCAGGGCAACCTCGGGCTCGAGGCGGGGCTCACCATCCTCCTGCTTGCGCCCGAGCTCTACATGCCGCTGCGCCAGGTCGGCGCCCAGTTCCACGCCTCGGCCGACGGTATGGCGGCGGCGGAGCGGATCTTCGAGGTGCTCGACCTCCCCGAGGCCGTGAAGGTGCCCAAGCGCCCGTGGCCGTGCCCGGACCCCGCGCTCGAGCGGATCATGGTGCGCGAGGTGAGCTTCTCCTATCCGGGGCGCGACCGGCCCGTCCTGCGGGACGCGAGCCTCGAGCTCGCGCCCGGCGAGACGGTCGCGCTCGTGGGCGGCTCCGGCAGCGGCAAGAGCACGCTCGCCGCGCTGCTCATGCGGTTCGCCGACCCCGACCGCGGCGGGATCCTCTGCGGCGGCGTCGACCTGCGCGAGGTCGATCCCCGCGAGTGGCGCCGGCGGATCGCCTGGGTGCCGCAGCGGCCGACGATCTTCACGGCGACCGTCGCGGATAACGTGCGCTTCGCCGACCCGGACGCGTCGGACGAGCAGGTCGCCTTCGCCCTGTGGGAGGCGAACGTCCTCGACGTCGTCGAGGCGCTGCCGCACGGGATGCACACCGTGATCGGCGAGGGCGGGCGCGGCCTGTCGGCGGGCCAGGCGCAGCGCATCGCGCTGGCGCGGGCGTTCCTCTCCGACGCGCCCCTCGTGATCCTCGACGAGCCGACCGCGCACCTCGACGCGGAGTCCGAGCGCGCTGTCTCCGCGGCGGTCGCCCGGCTGATCGAGTCGCGCACGGCCCTGCTCATCGTGCACCGGCCCGAGCTCGCGCGCCGCGCCGACCGGGTCGTCGAGCTGCGCGGCGGGCGGACGGTCGAGCGCGCCCAGCTCGTGGGGGCGGCGTGATGGCGGGCGACCGGCTGGGAGCGCTCCGGCGGGCCGCGCTCGCGACGCGCTCGCGCTGGCCCCGGCTCGCGCTCGGAGTGCTGCTCGGCGCGGGGGCGGTGATCGCCGCGGGCGCCCTGCTCGCGCTCTCCGGGTACCTGATCAGCCGCGCCGCGCAGCAGCCGCCCGTCCTGCTGCTCATGACGGCGATCGTGGGCGTGCGGTTCTTCGGCATCGCCCGGGCTCTGCTGCGCTACCTGGAGCGCCTGGTCTCGCACGACCTCGCGTTCCGCACCCTGACCGACCTGCGCGTCCGCTTCTTCCGCCGCCTTGTGCCGCTCGTCCCGGGCGGCCTGCCCGGCGCCAGGCGCGCCGACCTGCTCTCCCGCTTCGTCGCGGACGCGGACCGCATGCAGGACCTCTACCTGCGCGCCCTTCAGCCCCCGCTGATCGCGGCCGTGGCCGGTGCCGCGGCCCTCATCGCCGCCTGGATCATGCTGCCGCAGAGCACCCTCGTCGTGCTTGGGGTTCTGCTGTTGGCGGGGGTGGCGGCGCCGTTGCTGACCCGCGCGGTCGCGCGCCGCGCGGGTCGGCGACAGGCTTCTGCCCGCTCCGAGCTCGGGGCGGCGATCGTGGAGATCACGAGCGGCGCCCCGGAGATCGCGCTCGCCGGGCGCGAGGCCGACTGGGAGCGCCGCGCGACGGCCGCGGGCGAGCGGCTCAGCAGGGTCCTCACCCGCGACGCGCTCGCCAACGGGGTCGCCGCGGGGACCTCGGCGATGTTCGCCGCGCTCGCGGCCACCGCGACGGCCGCGGTGGCGATCCCGGCCGTCGCCTCCGGCGAGCTCGCGGGAGTCCTGCTCGCGGCCCTCGTGCTGCTCGCGTTCGCCTCGCTCGAGGCGGTCGCGCCCCTGAGCCCCGCGGCGGCGAGCCTCGACGCCGTCGCCGACGCGGCCGAGCGGCTCGAGGAGGTCACCGAGCGGCCGGCGCCGGTCCCCCAGGCGCGCCGTCCCCAGCCGCTGCCGCCCGCCGGCGCGCTCGAGCTGCACGGCGTGAGCTTCGCGTACGAGCCCGGCGCGCCTCCGGTGTTCGAGGGCGTCGACCTGCGCCTGGAGCAGGGCCGAGCGGTCGCCCTGGTCGGGCCGAGCGGCGTCGGCAAGACGACGCTCGCCGAGCTGCTCGTGCGCTTCCGCGACCCGACCGAGGGAGCGATCACGCTCGACGGCGTGGACCTGCGCGACCTCGACCCCGACGAGCTGCGGCGGGTGGTGCGGATCGCGCCACAGGACGCGTACCTGTTCGCCACTACGATCCGCGAGAACGTCGCGATCGCCCGGCCGGATGCGTCCAGGGAGGAGGTGGAGGCGGCGCTGCGCGGGGTCGGCCTCGGGCCCTGGCTGGAGTCGCTCCCCGACGGCATCGACACGGAGGTCGGGGAGCTGGGCGCCCAGGTCTCAGGCGGCCAGCGCCAGCGGATCGCGACCGCCCGCCTCCTGCTGGCCGACGCCCGCTTCCTCATCTTCGACGAGCCGACGACGCACCTCGACCCGGCAGGCGCCCAGGAGCTCCTCGACCGCCTCGCCGAGCTCGCCCACACCGAGAACCGCGGCGTGCTCGTGATCACGCACGAGCGCTCCCGGCTGGGCGCTTACGACCGGGTTCACCCGCTGCGCGGTGGTGGTGCGGCGCGTCTGGGATGAATTAGGTCGTCGGTCGCTGGTCATTCGGTCGCCGGTCGCCTGTTCCGTGACCCCCCGGCGCAGTTGGTCGTCGACACGCGGCTGGACCCGCCCAACTGGCGACTGGCAGCTGGCAGCTAATCCACCAACACCCCCGGGTTCATCACCCCGCCCGGATCGACCGCGCGCTTCGCGGCTGCGAGCGCCGCCGCGAAGGGGTCGGGGCGCTGGCGGTCGTACCAGGGGCGGTGGTCGCGCCCGACCGCGTGGTGGTGCGTGATCGTGCCCCCGGCGCCGATGATCGCCTCGCTGACCGCGGCCTTGACCGCGTCCCACTGCTCGACCTCCGAGCCGCGGCGGGCGGGGGCGAGCACGGTGAAGTAGGGCGCCGGGCCGTCGGGGTAGACGTGCGTGAAGCGGCAGGTGACCGTGGGGGACCCGGGGCCCGTCGCGGGCGTCCCGCTCGCCTCTGCGGCCGCGCGGCGCGCGGCGTCCGTGACCGTCGCGTGGAACTCCTCGAAGCGATCCCACGTGATCGCGGTCTCGAACGTCTCGGTGAGGATCCCGAGTTGGACGAGCGAGTCGCGCAGGTACGGGGCGGCGAGGAACGACTGCCGCCAGGCGCCGCTCGCGTCGCCGGAGTCCCCGCCGCTCGTGCGGATCTCGCCGGGTTGCCCGCCGTGCGCGCGCGCCACTTCGAGGGCGACGCGCAGCTTCCCGTCGACGGGGTGGTGCGCCGACTCGAAGCCCAGCATGAGCAGCGCGTGCTCGCCGGTGCCCGCGCCCGAGATCGCGGCCTCGCCGTGGTCGAGCAGGCGGCAGTTGGCCGGGTCGAGGCCCGACTGGGCGAGCTCGCGGACGGCCGCGGCCCCCTCGCGGAAGCCCGCGAACGCGACCGGGCAGGCGGCGCGGAAGCGCGGGCGCTCCAGCACTCGCACCCAGGCGCGGGTGATCACGCCGAGGATGCCCTCGGAGCCGAGCAGCAGGCGGTCGGGGCTGGGCCCCGCGCCTGAGCCGGGCAGGCGGCGGCTCTCCCAGGTGCCGCCGGGCGTGAGCGCACGAATCGACTCCACCATGTCGTCGATGTGCGTGAGCCGGGTCGCGAAGTGCCCGCCCGCGCGCGTCGCGATCCAGCCGCCGAGCGTCGAGAACTCGAACGACTGCGGGAAGCAGCGCAGCGTGTAGCCGCGCTCGCGGAGCTGGTCCTCGAGCCGCGGGCCCGTCGCCCCTGCCTCGATCAGCGCCGCCCGGGACGCCTCGTCGAGCTCGAGCACGCGGTCCAGTCCGCGCACGTCGAGCGTGACGACGCCTGGGTACTCGCGCGGCAGCCGCGGCTCCACGCCCCCGACGACCGAGGTGCCGCCGCCGAAGGGGATGACCGCGATGCCCCGCTCCGCGCACCAGGCGAGCACGCGCTCGGCGTCGGCCTCGGTGCGCGGCGTGGCGACCAGGTCGGGCGCGTACTCGATCTGGCCGCGCATCCCGCGGACGACGTCGCGGTAGGCCTTGCCGAGCGCTCGCGAGGCGCGCTCGTAGCGGTCGGCGGTGAGCACGCCGGCGAGGCTCGCCGGCGGCTCGATGCGGGGCGCGGGCAGCTCGATCGCCGCGAGCGGCGCCGGCGCCTCGACGGGCTGGGGCTCGATCCCGAGGCGCTCGCGCACCAGCGGCGCGAGCGCCTCGACGTCGGCGGGCTTGGGCGCCTGCGACTCACGCCCCCAGCCCCAGTGCTTCAGGCGATCGCCACGCGAGGCCATGGGCGGAGCGTAATCAGCAGCTACCAGCCACCAGCTACCAGTCGCCAGCCACCAGCTTCCAGCGCGAAGGCGCCAGCGTCGGCGCCCAACAGCTGGAAGCTGGAAACTGGCAGCTGGTGACTAGCGCTCGAACGCCCCGATGTCGCACTTGCCCTTGCGCTTGTGCCCGCGCTGGTCGCGCTTCGGGCAGCCCTTGCCCTTGTCGATCGCGGGCGAGCCGCGGAGCAGCGCGTGGGTGGGGGTGGGGCCGCCGTTGTTGCCGAGGGCCTCCACGAGGGGGTTCGCCGGCTCCGAGTACGTGCCGCTGGCGATGTCGCCCGGTCCCGACGCGTCACAGGTGTCGTCGCCGAAGAAGTTGTGACCGAGGGAGGATCCGGGCGAGCCGGAGTAGCAGTCCTGGGTCTGGACTGCGTAGAGCTCGCGGTTGCGGGCGATGATCGAGTTCTTGTAGGTCACGGGATCGTCTTCGTAGATCCCGGCGCCGACGTACGCGCGGTTGTACACGATGGTCGAGCTGCGGATGTCGACCGGCCCATCGGCGTAGATCCCCCCGCCGTACCCGGAGTCGTTGCTCGCGTGGTTGCGGGAGACCGTCGAGTTGATCAGCTTGAGCGACCCGGCCTGGGCGTAGATCCCGCCTCCGTAGTAGGAGGAGACGTTGCCCGCGATGGTGGAGTCGCGCAGGGTGACGTCCGTGTCGTAGGTGTAGATGCCGCCGCCGTAGCCGCTGCTGTACGCGCCGGACGTGTTGCCCACGACGGTGAGCTTGGAGAGCGCGGCCCCCTCGTCGGAGTCGAGGTAGAGGCCGCCGCCGTAGTCGTAGTCGGTGACGTTCCCGAGCAGTCGCGTGCGGGCGATCACCGTTTTGCCTACGGCGCCGTTGACGCCGATCCCGCCGCCGTAGGCGTAATCAGCGCTGTTGTCCTTGAACAGCGAGTTGCGGATCTTCACGTTCTTGGCGCCGTCGGAGTAGAACCCGCCGCCGTAGTAGGCCGAGTCGTTCTCGATGAACTTCGAGCGCTCGATCGTGACGTTGCTCGAGAGGTTGTAGTGGTACACGGCCCCGGCGAGGTAGTCCGCGGCGTTGTGCACGAAGCGCATCCGGACGAGGGTCAGCGCGCCGGGGCTGACATGGTCGATCGCACCCCCGTACTCGTTGTCGTCGTCGAAGCCGTTGCGGATCGTCATCCCGGCGAACCGCGCCCGGCCGGTGATGACGTGGAAGACGCTCTCCTTGATCCGCTCGCCGTTGCCGTCGATCACCGTGCGCTTTTCGCCCTTGCCGGCGATGGCCACCGGGCCGTTGATGTCGAGGTCGCCGCTCGCGTTGTCGTCATCCGAGCCGGTGCGGGTCAGGCGGTAGACGCCCCGCTTGAGCACGATCCGGTCGGCGCCCTTGCCCTTCGCGCAGCCGCCGAACCGGGCGTTCGTGTTCGCGGCCTGGATCGCCTCGCGCAGCGAGCACTTCTTGGGCTGCGACCCGAACTGGTCTTTCGTGGTCGTGACCTTGATGGTCGCGGCGGAGGCGGTGGTTGCGCCCGCGAGCGCGAGGACGCACGCGGCAAGCA
>ERZ777003.477-NODE-477-length-77561-cov-11.979227_pt1 | contig 77561 bp, 53 predicted proteins | sample MGYA00374956_ERZ777003 | MGnify/ENA primary metagenome ERZ777003 (study PRJEB29302, sample SAMN06268252) | bioreactor metagenome | isolation source: Joint BioEnergy Institute, California, USA | place: USA:Joint BioEnergy Institute, California, USA | collected...
CGGCATTCATCCCCGGCCTAAAGGCACGGGGCTTTCTGCCGCCTTTTCTGTAAACTCAAACGTGGATCGATTTGTACGTTCGCTGGCTCATTCATACCTTACCCAATAATAACAACGTTTCGGTCAGTATATACCAAAACGTTGCTATTATGGAACTCGTTCTATGAATGTGTTGGAAGTTGCTAGGCGTTTCGTTGAAGCATCAACTCGCGCTACTGGCCTGAACGATCGGCTGTGGCTGTGGCTTGGCCTCCTGGGCCTGCCAATAGATAAAGACCGCGATGGCGCCCAGCAGCACCACGGCGAACGGCAGCATCGTTATCCAGCCGTTGAGGTGCAGGAAGGCGCGGCCCATATTCCAGGCGGCCATATCGTTCTCCAGGATATTGCCCAGATTGTAGGTGTAGATCGAGGAATAATCGAACAGGCCGATCTGATCGATCTTTTTGATCTGATCGTCGGGGGCGTGGATGTTGGTGGCAGCCACCATCACCATCTGGGCCACTGAGATGATCGTGAGCGGCAAGGCCAGCCAGCGCAGCCGCTCGGGCACGAACAGCAGCGGCATCAGCAGGAAGGGCAGCGCGGGCACGAAATGGCGCGGCCCGAACGCCCAGCCGCCCCACCACATAAAGTAGCCCGCGTTCATCAGCAGATAGCCTAGCACCACCACCGTCGCCAACAGCGCCTCGACGCGGTAGTCGGGGCGGCGGAACATGCACACCAACCCGATCACGGCCAGCAGCAGGATCGGCGACTGCCAGAACTGGCCCATCGCGGGGTGGAACGTCAGGTAGAACAGCACGCGGGGCTGCGGCAGGTGAATACCCATCAAGCCCTGCGCCATCGCCTCGTTGAACTGCTCATTCTCGACGTGGTTGTAGCCGATGGTGAAGGGGCCGCCGAATGTGACGGTGTTGTAGACCAGCATCATCGCGATCGGGATCAGGCCGCCGAGCGCGGGCGCTAGCAGACCCACGGCGAGGCGCTGCGGGTGGGCGCGCCACAGCAGCCACAGATAGTACAACACCAACGGCAGCACAATCAGCGCGGTGGGGTACTCGGTGATCAGCGCGAAGCCCAGCAGCAAGCCCAAACCGAACAGATAGTCGGGCCGCAGCAGGTCGGGGTTGCGCCGCAGCCAGAAGATCATCCAGAACGCGCAGAACAGCAGCACGGCGACCAGTTGGTGCCCGTAAAAGACGATGCCGTAGGGCAGCGCCATCGTGCCGAGCGCAATGGCCAGCGTGGCGATGAAGGCATACAGGCGATTGCCGACCACCGCACGGGCCAGCAGATACATCAGCGTGCCAGCCAACGCCGACGGCAGGCCGATCGTCAGCACGGTCAGCCAGTGCTTGAGAAAGCCAACGCTCAACTCGAAGCCGCCCAAGCGCTCGACAGCGTTGAAGGGCAGGTACATCAGGGCACCCAGGATCGATGAGCCAGGCGCTTTATCGGAGTAGTAGTGGCCGTTGAAGAACGAGGTGTCGCCGGTTTTGGTGCCGCTGCGGGCATAGTACGAGTCGATGGTGACGCGGCCCTCGCGCACCATCGCGAATGTCAAGCCCAACCGTGTGTTACCGTTCCAACTGGGGTCCTGGTGGAAGTAGGTGTAGCCGAACGCAAGCACCACAAAGACCAAAAGCACATCACGAACATGACGGAGCGCCATGGCAGTTCTCTCTCCATGGATAAAATCGCGCTGCATACCGAGCAGCGCGATCGACTGATAAGGATCAAACAGGACGTCGTATTATAGATCAGGGTTGGGAGGTTTATGGTTGGGCACTCTCAAGGCGCACACCGCCGAACTGCACGCCAAGCGAGCGCTGATCGATCTGTGCGGGATCAACCTTGGCGGGCACCCACGGCGTGCTGCGCATCTGCAACAGCAAGCCGTTCGCCTCGGTGATGCCGTACAGGCTCGGATCAAGCGTGACGCGCACCTCACCCATCTGCTCGTCCAACTCGAAGCACCCCAGATCGCCGGGAACCTGCTCGGGCGCGGCGAAGCCCTTCACTTCGGGCCAGAACGCCAGGCAGACCTGCGCTGGGCCGAGTGTGGCGGGGCGCTTGCCACCCGCCAGTTGCAGCACAGCAGTGATCGGCGCGCCATCCTGCGGCCAGGGTAGCCGCAACAGCGCCTCGCTCTGTGTCCAGGCCAACTGCACGCCGCCGATCTGCTCGGCGCGGTAGAAGCCATACGCCTGAGCGGCATACGCATCCGGCGCGTAGGTCTGCGCGATCGGCTCAGGCGCCGCGCCCTCGCCTTCCACCCGATAGACGGCGAAGTCGAGGTTGAAATCCTGGATGTTGTGCGGCTTCTGATTGGTGAGTTGTTCGAATTCCTGGAGATGACGCAGACCCATGCGGCCCGTCGGCGTGAGCGTCAGGCCCGGCAGACTGAAGCCGCCGCTCGGCCCGAAGATCAGGTAGACCGAGCGCCCCTGCTCCTGCCAGTGCCGAATGTACCGCGCGATCGGCTCGGCGTAGTTCTCGGGGTTGGTGCTCTTGATCGTGAAGGCGTTGCGCTCGAACGCGAATTTGAGCGGGGTCGCTAGCAGGTCCGGCTCGTCGCGGCTGCCGCTGTGGAACAGCAGCACATCGTCGTCATTGAACTGCGCGGCGATGGCGCTCAGTTGATCCAGCGCGCCGTCGTACTCGACGTGCCGGTAGATCGTGCGGTTGGTCAGCACCGAGAAGCCCACCAGCGCCACCAGCATCAGCGCCGCCGCCCCGATGCGCGCGCGGCTCAGCCAGGTAGCCCACGGTCGCGCCTCGGCCAGCAACACCAGCGCGTACGCCATCGCCAGGCTCATCGTCGGGTAGACCAGCGGCACGTAGCGGCGCAGAATATAGATGTACGACTGGTCGGTGGTGCCGTAGCTCTGCCGCACGAAGAACACCGTGGCGACCAGGCCCAGCGCCAAGAACAGCCACGACGCGCCGTTCAGGCCGCGCCGCCACCACAGCACAAAGCCCACCACCGCCAGCAGCACACCCAGCGGCGACACGTACCAGCCCACTCGCACGAAGTTGGCCTGCACCAGCGCAAACTTCTCGGAGGCGTCGGCGTTGCCCTCCACAAACAGCAGCGATTCGATCGGCGGCAGCGGCTGGCCCTTGAGCAGCGTGGGCAGCACGCGGAAGGCGTAGGCGACCTGGTTGATGTGCTCGGGCACAACGATTGGCGCGCCGATGTAGCCCTGCAACGCCAGGCAGGCCGAGCCAGGCGCGGAGATTTGGCCGCTCGCCAGACAACTCGGCAGTTCGGCGAGGCGCTGCCAGGACAGGATCTGCGGGCGGATCAGGTAGCCGTACACCGCCAGCGCAACGATCAGCGCGGCGGAGCCGATCAGCAGCACCCGCGACCAGCGCTGCACTTGGCGCTCGAACCAGGCCAGCAGCGGTTGGCCCCAGCGCCGCAGCGCCCAGATGCCCACGCAGAGCAGCACCACCGCCACGATCTCGATCGTGATGCGCCGCCAGTTCCACAGATATTCGCCCGGCCCCAGCCGAATGCCGATCCGGCTGCCGGCCTTCGAGAGCCAGTAGGTCTGCAGCGTGGGCGGCAGGAACGGCAGCGAGATCAGCGCGGTCAGCGCGAAGTCTTGCAGGCGGGCGCTGAGCGTATCGAAGAAGTAGGCCCGGGCGATGAACACCACGTGCAGCGCGGCGTGGACGAGCATCGCACCCAGCCCTAGGCTCAGCCAGGTGTGGATGCGCGCCCAGCGGCGGGTCAGCCAGATGTAGCCGAGGTAGGCCAGCGCAGGCCCCACGATCAGCACGAAGTCGATGCGGCTCAGCGCGACCTGTCCGAAGGCCAGGCCCGCCAGCAGCGCCGCCACGCTCGCCCGATCCAAGCGCCCGGGCTGCGCTTCCTGCGGTTGTTTGCGCTCGCTGACCATCACCGCGAAGGCGTACAGCCCAGCGAAGCCCAGGAACTGCACGGTCGCCTCGGAGGTGGAGTAGCGGCTGAACCACACTTGCACACCGTTCAGCGCCAGCAGCAGCATGCCGATCACGCCGACCGCCGTGCCAGCCAGGCGCCGCCCCAGCATGCCCACGCTCCACACGCCCAGCCAGCCCATCAGGCTGGTGGCCAGCAGGCCGCCGTGCATGCCCAGCAGCGCCGTCAGCAAGCCGATCCAGGCGGGGAACAGATGGAAGAACTGCGGCACCACGCGCCCTTCGGCCAGCTCACCTTCGTTGACATAAAATCCAGCGGCTCGCAGACGGGTGGCGATATGGCGGTGGGGGTGTTGCGAGCCGAGGAAGTTGGTTTCGGCCTGTTCGGCGGCTTTGCGCAGCGATTCGTCGCTGGCGTGCTGGTCTTGGCCGATCTGCGCCACAATCGGATCATCGATCACGATGCTGCCCGTGTTGGCGATGGCGAAGCCGATGTTGGCGTAGACGCCAGCGTCGCGCACACCCAGCACCACCTCGAATGGGCGGGCCACCAGCAGCGCGAACACCACTAGCACAGCGGCGAACCCGAGCGTAGCGCTATGCTGACGCACCCAAGCGGCGGCGTTCGGCTGGGCCTGGGCGCCACGGCTGAACGGACGGGCCACAATGCCCAGCGGCGCGCGCGGCAGCACAAGGTCGCCCCGCCGATGCGCCAGCAGTAGGCCAGCGGCGGTCGCCACGATGATGAGCAGCAGGTGCAGCCAGAGCGAGAACAGGCCCAGGCTGGCCAGCAGCAGCACCAGCCAGCCGTTCAGCAGCGCGCCGAACAGCACACGCTCGTAGTGTCGTTCGAGTGGATCGGTGGGTTGTGCGGAGCCTAGCAGGGCCAGGGCGATCGACCAACCGGGCAGATAGAGCAACGGGAACAGGACAAGGATAGTAAGCAGTGCCAGCACACAAACTCCTTCAATTTTCGGTTGGCCTGTGGCTACAGCCGCGTAATTTCAATTCGGGCAATGCGCGGGCCTTGCATCTCCAGCACTGTCAGGCGCACATTTTCGAACACCAACGAGTCGCCGCTATTCGGCAGCCGCCCGAGCCGTGTCAGCACAAAACCCGCCAGCGTCTCGTAATCGCCCTCGGGAATGTTCAGTTCAAGCTCCTCGTTCACATCCTCCACCCGCATCTGGCCCTCGACCACGCTGGTGCGCTCGTCGATGGTATGCAGTTCCGCCTGATCTGGCTCAAGTTCATCATCGAGATCGCCGATGATCTGCTCAACAAGATCTTCGACCGTGACGACACCGGCCATGCCGCCGTACTCATCGATCAGAATGGCCATACGAACGTGATTGGTGCGCAACTCCTGCAGCAGGTCGCCGATGCGCTTGCTCTCCGGTGTGAAGAAGGCCGGGCGGATCAGCGGCGTGATCGGCTCGTCGAACGAGATGTTGCCCTTGTGCAACTCCATGAGCAGATCTTTGGCGGAGATGATGCCCTTGATATCATCGACGCCGCCAGGGCCGACCACCGGGAAGCGAGTGTGGCCGGTTTTGGTGAAGTTATCGAGGAATTCGCGGATGGTGGCATCGTAATCGATCGTCTCGACCTCGGTGCGGGGCAGCATGGCCTGGTAGGCCGGGCGCTCGGCGAAGGAGAACACATTGATCAGCATTTCCTGCTCTTGCGCTTCGAGCGCGCCCGCCTCGCCGCTCTCCTCCACCAGCAGCCGCAACTCCTGGGGCGTATGCACCAACGCGTGGCCGCTCACGGGCTGTAGGCCGATCAGGCGCACCACCATATTACCGGCACCATTCATCACCATAATGAACGGCCAAAAGATGGTCATAAACACCATAGTTGGGCGGGCGACCCACAGCGATGTGCCTTCGGGACGTTGCAGCGCGATGGTTTTGGGGGCTAACTCGCCCAATACGATATGGAGTGCGGTAATGATGACGAACGAGATCGCGACCGCGACCGTATGCACGGCTGCTGGCGCGATCAGGTCGGGCAGAAAGCTCAACGCTGGCTCGATCAAGTGCGCAAGCGCTGGTTCACCGATCCAGCCGAGCGCAAGACTCGCCATTGTGATGCCCAATTGGGTTGCGGCAATATACGAATCGAGCGATTTGAGGGCAGTTTGTACTGAGCGCGCTGCGCTATTGCCTTCAGCCACTAACTGATCGATTCGCGTGCGTCGGACGCTCACCAGAGCGAACTCGGTAGCGACGAAAAAGCCGTTCATCAACACTAAAACCAGCACCGCACCCAAACGCAAAGGGATCGAGATGGCTTCTGACATGGTTGCTTTCTTTAATGAGCAGGCACGGTTTAAGGCAGTGTTAGGCGCAGCCACGCACCTAGTGGCGCGCCACGGTGCACTGCCTACAACGCTCTGTTGGCCTGTTCATTTGCTAAAACTGTTCTTACCATTGGGCGAGCAGGCGACATTCCTGTCTCTACAGCGCAAAACGCCGCATCTCGGACGTTGCAGAGGCCCATCGTATGATACTCGTGGCTAGTATACCAGACTAGGCCGCGGTGCTTGCGACAGATGAGCGTGATGGGGCGGCCCGCACCGGCTCGGATGCCAATGCCGCAACGAGCAACCTGATTATAGCAAAAAAGGGGAGGTCGAAAGTTGCACCAGAACGGGGAGCATGGTACTATAAGGGGCGGTGACCGGGCCGCTAGCTCAACGGCAGAGCACGTCGCTCATAACGACTTGGTTCTAGGTTCGAATCCTAGGCGGCCCACCACTCTGCGAATCCCCCCACCAGAAACCCCAAAACGGTAGGCGATACGGTCTTTATTACGTTCACCTGTGCTATACTTCCTATCAACAGACAACCCGCCCCGTTGTTTTCAGTTTAGGCCAGACCACTACGCAGAGAACCAACCCTTCAATAATCGCTGTTGTTTGCACTGTTTTATAAGTCTTTGACAGTTTTCATTGTCATTCCGAACGAGCCGTTAGGCGACGTGAGGAATCTCATTGCTCTGCATTGTATTACTCTTTGAGATCTCTCCCCATTCGCTTCGCTCAGGGCTTCGAACGTTCGAGATGACAGTGCTTTTCATTGCATATAAAACCGTTAAATACTTCCAAAACAGAGCATTGATGATCTAGGATTGGGTGTCTATCATAGAAGTCACTTTGTGGGTATACAGTACATCTGTCTGGATAAGTTTCGTATATCAAATGTTGCAGAGCTGAGAGACACCACCTGAGGATGCTATGGCAAACAAGGAACACTTGGCCATCCTGCGGCAAGGGGTTGATGTATGGAATGCATGGAGGGATGAGTATCCTGATGTGGTGCCGGATTTAAGTGGGGCGGCTCTCAGAAAGGCAGACCTCTGGAGAGCGAACCTCATTGAGGCAAACCTTATTAAGGCAAACCTCAGGGGGGCGAACCTCAGCAGAGCTCGTCTGAATAGAGCGTGTTTGAGCGGAACAGATCTCTGCGCGGCGAACCTTAGTAGGGCAGATCTCAGTGAGGTGGAGCTCTTTAGAGGGAATTTCATTAGGGCGGATCTCAGTGAGGCAGATCTCAGTGAGGTGAACCTTAGTGAGGCTAGGTGTGGCCGTACTCTCTTCTCTAATAACACCTAAGCACAGTCATTGGTTTAGACACAGTAACTCACGAAGGCCCTTCATCAATTGATATTTCTACCCTAGTCCTTTCCCAAGGTAAAATCCCCGAAGCATTTTTGCGCGGTTGTGGGGTTCCCGATACCTTTATTGAATATCTTCCATCGCTTATTGGCGCGATGCAGCCGATCCAGTTCTATAGCTGCTTTATCAGTTATAGCTCCAAGGATGAGGCGTTTGCACGGCGGCTTCACAAGCGCATGCGGGCCGCGCATTGCGGGTGTGGTTTGCGCCGGAGGATGTCAAAGGTGGGGAGAAACTGCATGAGCAGATCGAACAGGCCATTCAGGTGCATGATCGTTTGCTGCTGATACTGTCGGAAGAGAGCATTCGAAGTAAGTGGGTGCAAAGCGAACTGCGCCGCGCACGCAAGGCCGAGCTACGCAGCGGACGTCGCAAGCTCTTCCCTATTCGACTGGTCGATTATGAGGCGCTGTACGATTGGGAATGTGTTGATTCTGAGGGTAACGACTTAGCTGAGGAAGTGCGTCAGTATTTTATTCCCGACTTCACCAATTGGAAGGATCACGATGCGTTTGAGGCTACTTTTTCACGCCTGCTCCGCGATCTGAAGCTAACCGAGGCCCCGCCTGTGCCTGCATCCCCCAAGCAAACGCTGCAGGTTGCACTGACTTCTGAGCATCTTAGTCAGCAGCAGCAACTCCTGGCTAGGCACCGTGGCACATTGCTTAGTTACCTTGAGCGTCGAGCGATCCTTGGCAAGGCCCATGCCACACCGGAGATCTCCCACGGCATCAGCGATGCCCGCAAGGAGATCGCCCGTATCAAAGGCATGTTGCGTGAAAAAGGCGCGGAGGTTGAGGATCACCCCGACGATGAGGGCGAATAACGCCCACCTCACCGCTTCCCGCTGATCGCCGCGTTGACCCGCCGCAGCAGGTCGCCGAAGTCGAACGGCTTGACCACATAATCGACGGCACCACCCTCTAACCCGGCTGCAAGGTCTTGTGCATGGCCACGAGCAGTTAACATAATCACGGGGATGTGCTGCACATCGCTGTCGCTCTTCAGTTGTTGCAGCACCTGGAAGCCATCCATCACTGGCATCATCACGTCGAGTAGGATGAGATCGGGCTGCTTGGTGCGGGCCAACTCCAGCACCTCGCCGCCATGCTGCGCCCAACACACCTGATACCCCTGATGCTCAAGCCGAAAACTCACCAACTTGAAAATATATATTTCATCTTCGGCGACCAGAATCAACGCCATCACAGTGTCCTATCAATAGCAGCATTACGTTGTTTGAGCCGTCAACGCAAGCAGATCGAGCCTGGTCGCGACCATCCGCTCAAGGACCTGGTTGTCCGAGGGTTTCGCGATTAGATCGACTGCATCAAGCATCAGGACGCGCCGTAGCGCCGCCGCAGCGATATCGCTGTCGTTGAGCGCGATCACTGGGATGGTGCGGGTCAGCGGGTGCTGCCGTAACACATTGAGCACCTGGAAGCCGTTCAACTCCGGCATCCACAGGTCGAGCACCACCAAGCTTGGGCGCAACTGCTTGGCGAGCATCAGCCCTTGTTGCCCGGTGGTGGCCACAAAGGTATTGTACCCACGTTTGATCAGCAGCGCGCTCAACGTCTGGAGCGTCGCGTGGTCATCGTCGATCACCAGGGCCACGCTGCGCTGATCTTGGTCGAGCGCCGCGTGAATCACATCGAGCAGGGCACGCCTGTCGATCGGCCTCGTGACGTAGCTCACGCCTGGCTCCACGGCCCGCCCTACATCGCCCTCCTCCAAGATCAGCACCACAGGCACGCTCGCCAACTGCGTATCGGCCTGCATGTGCGAGAGGAATGCGGTGATGTCCATATCGGGCAACTGCGAACTGAGCAAGAACAGCGCTGGCGGCTCTAGGTGCGCATGGGCGAGTGCGGCTTGGCCCTGATCAACAAGCAGCACCTCGAACCCTTCTGTTTCGAGCAAATCGAGCAGTGCACTGGCCTCGGACGCCTGCGGCTCGATCAGCAGGATCTGGCGGCGTGTGCGCTCAGCATCATCCTCCGATTGCTCAGCTGAATCGGCCTGCGCTTTAGCGATCGGCAGACTGAACAGGAACGTCGAGCCTTTGCCCAATTCGCTCTCGATCCAGATTGCGCCGCCCTGCAACTCCACCAGCGAGCGCGAGATGTGCAGCCCCAAGCCCGTCCCGCCGATGCCCTGCGTCTCAACGCTGCTGACGCGGTAGAAACGCGTGAACATATGCTGCTGATCTTCGGGCGAGATGCCGATGCCGTTGTCGATCACGCGGATGAGCATCCACGGCCCATTGCGATCGGGTTGGACGACGTGCGCATCTCGGGCGCGCTCCACGACTTCGGCGGTGACGCGGATGTAGCCTCCCTGCGGCGTGTATTTGTGGGCGTTGCTCAACAGGTTGGTGAAGATCTGCGCCAGCCGTTCGCGATCCGCTAGCGCCTCGGGCAGGTCGTCGGGCAGGTCGATCTCGATCGTTTGTGACTTGGCCTGGATCATCATCTGCATCGAGAGCACCACGGAGTTGATCACCTCGTCGATCTGGACGGGCTGCAACTCCAGCTTGATGCGGCCCGACTCGATCCGCGACGCTTCCAGAATATCATCGGTGATCTCGACCAGTTGGTCGGTACTCAGCTTGACGATCTCCAGGAACTCGCGCAATTTGTCGTTGATCTCGCCCACATCGCCATCGAGGATCAGGTCGGTGAAGCCTTTGATCGAGGTGAGCGGCGTGCGCAACTCGTGCGAGACGATCGAGATAAACTCGGCCTTCATCAGCTCGGCTTCTTTTTCGAGGGTGGCGTCGCGGAAGATGAACAGCCGCCCCAGGATGGTCGAAGCGCGCGTGCGCACCGGGCCGCTGTACCACACCAGGATGCGCTTGGTGGGGCGCAACAGCGTCACTTCGCCGGAATCTTCGCGCTGCTGGTCGATCAACAGCTCCTCGACCGTCGATTGAAAGAGCTGCTGCGGCTCGATATGGCTCCATCGGTCGGTGATCAGGCTGGAGGCGGGCGTGTCGATCACATCGTCGGGCTCCACGCCGAAGAAGATGCTGAAGGCGCGATTCACCAGGGCGATCTGCCCATCCAAGCCGATCATAATAATCGCGTCGTTGGTCGATTCGAGGATCGCATCCAGGCGGTCGCGATCCTGTTCGGCCTCCAGGCGCATATGCAGTTGGTCGGTGATGTCCTGCATGGTGCCGACCAACTTGGTCACGACGCCGTTGCTGTTGCGCTGTGGCGTCAGCGTAGTGGTGAAGACGCGCTGCGTGTTGTTGGTGGTGGCGGTCGCGTCGATCTGCAGTTCCTCTCCCGCGTAGGCCCGCGCGAGCAGCGCCCCCAGATAGCCCATCTCCTCGGGCCGAAAGACCTCTTGGTAGGCTAGGCCGCGCACTTCTTCTTCATCGTGCTTGCCCAGCATTTGCAAACCAGTTTGGTTGATCGAGAGCACGCGCCCATCGCGGTCTAGCTCGTAGACGGTCATCGGCAGTTTCTCGACCAAAATGCGGTAACGGGCTTCGCTCTCGCGCAGCGAATCTTCAAACTCCTTGCGCTGGGTGATATCGAGCCACATGCCTTGCAGGAAGAGCGGTTTGCCGTTCGCATCGTACACCACGGCCCCAGTGTCCTGCACCCAGCGAATATGTCCTTCGCGCGTTAGGACACGGTATTCGGCGGAGTGCGGCACGCCCTGCTGACGCGTGAGCACGAGGCTTGCTAGAACATGCTCGTGATCGTCGGGGTGGATCTGCTTGAGCCACAGCTCGCGGTCGGCCATCCACTCCTCTTGCGTGAAGCCGAGCAGTTGCTCGATCTGCGGGCTGATGAAGATCGTGCTGCTCGTGTCGTCCAACGCCGCCAAGTAGGTGACCGCTGGCATATGCTCGACCAGGGTGCGGTAGCGCATCTCGGATTCGCGCAGGGCGTCGAGGTTGCGCTTGCGGTCGATCGCGTAGCGCATGGAGCGCAGCAGCATATGGCTGGTGACTTGGCTTTTGACGAGGTAATCTTGCGCGCCCTCTTGCAGCAGCCGGGCCGCCAGATCGTTATCCTCCCGATCGGTGAGCACGATGATCGGCACCGCCGGGCTGTGCTGCGATACTTTCAGCAACGGGTCGAGATCCTGGCTATCGGGCAGGCTCAGATCGAGCAACATCACATCGACGTGGTTGCTTGCCAAGTAGGCGATCGCATCAGCTAGTGAAGTGGTGTGAGTGAACTGTAAGTCGGTTTCCAATGAACTAACCATTTGGCTGAGGTGGTGAGCCTGGTTGGGATCATCTTCGACCAGTAAAACGTGAATTGCTGTGCGATCTTCCGACATACTTGCCTCGGCTCTGTGAGCTAGGGCGGCGCTTCAATTGAGGGGGAAGATATTGGCTGCCCTCGTATGGTGTATGGTTAAGGCCCCGTTTGCGGCGGGTCTTGGCATGGTACCACAGAATTTGACGCTTGGCATAGACAAAATTTATCTCTCTTATCGGTAGTACCTATTTTTCAGACTGACTAAAAGAATTTATAATGGGGACAGCTTCCAATAATACCTAGCGAAAGGGTAGACCAATGACTGATCGACCTCTCGATCCTTTCGGTGCCCGCGATGTTCTCGAAAGCGGTGGGCAATCATATACGATTTATCGTTTGGATAAACTCGCGGCTGCTTGTGGTGCCGATCTAGCGCGCTTGCCTGTCTCCATCAAGGTGGTGCTCGAAGCATTGCTGCGCAATGTGGGCGATGGCTTCACCACCGAGGAAGATGTGGTTGCGTTGGCGAAGTGGACGCCCGAGAGCGCGAATAGCCGCGAAGTTGCGTTTACGCCAGCCCGTGTGCTGCTGCAGGACTTCACTGGCGTGCCTGCGGTGGTTGACTTGGCCGCGATGCGCGAGGCGATGCGCAAGTTGGGCGGCGATCCGGCCCGCATCAACCCGCTCTCGCCCGCCGACCTGGTGATCGACCACTCGGTGCAGGTCGATGTGTTCGGCAGCAACTTGGCGCTCAAGCTGAACGCTGAGTTGGAGTTCGAGCGCAACGTGGAGCGCTACGAGTTCTTGCGCTGGGGCCAGCAGGCGTTCGATAACTTCACCGTGGTGCCACCCGCCACCGGTATCGTGCACCAGGTTAACCTGGAGTACTTGGCGAAGGTAGTGCAGACCCGCCAGATCAAGGGCGAACTGGTCGCCTTCCCCGATAGCTTGGTCGGTACCGACAGCCACACGACGATGATCAACGGTCTAGGCGTGCTCGGCTGGGGTGTCGGCGGTATCGAGGCCGAGGCTGTGCTGCTGGGCCAGCCGCTGGCGATGTTGACCCCGGCTGTGGTCGGTGTGCGCTTGACTGGCCAGCTGCGCCCGGGCGCAACCGCGACCGACTTGGTGCTGGCCGTGACCGAGATGCTGCGCCGCGCTGGCGTGGTGGGCAAGTTCGTGGAGTTCTGCGGCCCGAGCATGCACCAACTGAGCCTGGCCGACCGCGCTACGATCGCGAACATGGCTCCCGAGTACGGCGCGACCTGTGGCTTCTTCCCGGTCGATGCCGAGTCGCTGCGCTACCTGCGCGACACGGGCCGCTCCGATGAGCTGATCGCGCTGGTTGAGGCGTACTACAAGGCGCAGGGCATGTTCCACACGCCCGATTCGCCCGAGCCGATCTTCAACACCTTGTTGGAGCTGGATCTCAGCACCGTGGTGCCGAGCGTGGCTGGCCCCCGACGACCGCAGGATCGCATCCCGCTGAACTCGCTCAAGGAGTCGTTCTGGACTTCGATGAAGACGCTGTTCAACCAGGAAGTGCAGCCCGATGGTGTGGATGACCGCAGTTACCTCAGCTGGCTCGGCGAGGCTGGCGCTTCTGCACAGGCTAACGGAACGCCTGCGGCTGATCGCGCGGACCTGTACCGCAAGCATGCCGTCAAGACCACGCTGAACGGCCAGGAGGTCTCCTTGACGCATGGTTCGACGGTGATTGCCGCGATCACTTCGTGCACCAACACCTCGAACCCCTCGGTGATGATCGGCGCTGGTCTGCTGGCGAAGAAGGCTGTCGAGCGCGGTCTGAGCGTGCCGGCCTACGTCAAGACGAGCTTGGCCCCCGGCTCGCGCGTGGTGACGGAATACCTCACCAAGAGCGGTCTGCTGCCCTACCTGGAGCAGTTGCACTTCAACGTGGTTGGCTACGGCTGCACCACTTGTATCGGCAATAGCGGCCCGGTGGCCGACGAGATCGCCTCGGCGGTGAAGGACAACAACCTGGTCGTGAGCGCGGTGTTGAGCGGTAACCGCAACTTCGAGGGTCGCATCAACCCGGTGGTACGCGCCAACTACCTGGCTTCGCCGCCCCTGGTGGTGGCCCTGGCTATCGCCGGCACCGTCGATATCGACCTGAACAACGAGCCGCTGGGCATCGGTAAGGATGGGAAGCCGGTGTACCTGGCCGACATTTGGCCGTCCGAGAAGGAGATCCAGGAGACGATCAGCTCCTCGCTCAGCGCCGAGATGTTCCGCTCGCAGTACGCCAATGTCTTTACTGGCAACCCAGATTGGAACGCTATTCCCGTGCCGAGTGGCGCGCTCTACTCGTGGAACGAGAACTCGACCTACATCCAGAACCCGCCCTACTTCGAGGGTATGACTCTGGAGGAGCCGCCGCTGACCTCGATCCAAAATGCACGGGCGTTGGCCTTGCTGGGCGACAGCGTGACGACCGACCACATCTCTCCGGCTGGAAGCATTGGCCGCGATACTCCGGCAGGTCGCTACCTGATCGAGCGTGGCGTGCAGCCGAAGGATTTCAACTCCTACGGTGCGCGGCGTGGTAGCCACGATGTGATGATGCGCGGTACCTTCGCTAACATCCGCCTGCGCAACGCGCTGGTGCTGGGTGTTGAGGGTGGCTACACCGTCTACTTGCCCACCGGCGAGCAGATGAGCATCTACGACGCTGCGATGCGCTACAAGGAGGATGGGACGCCGCTGGTGGTGCTGGCGGGCAAGGAGTACGGCACTGGCTCCTCGCGCGACTGGGCGGCCAAGGGCACCTTCCTGCTGGGCGTGCGCGCCGTGATCGCCGAGAGCTTCGAGCGCATCCACCGCTCGAACTTGGTGGGTATGGGCGTGCTGCCGCTTGAGTTCTGCGATGGCGACGGCTGGGAGGAACTGGGCCTGACGGGTCACGAGACCTTCACCATCAATGGCATCGAGACCCTGCAGCCCGGCCAGATCCTGACGGTGATCGCGCGCCGCGACGACGGCACCGAGATCAACTTCACGGTTCGCGCCCGCATCGACTCGGCTGGCGAGTTGGCCTACTACCGCAACGGCGGTATCCTGCACTACGTGCTGCGCAACCTCGCCGCGCAGAGCGCTGCTGCAAGCTAAACCGTTGGGTATTCCGCAACACGCGATCGGCTCACAAGGCTGATCGCGTGTTGTTGTGCGTTAAATAAGAAGCCTTCTGAAAAGCATGCCAATGCTGAAGCAACGGACATCAGGCGGGTTATAAACGTTCAACACATGCTGATGCGTCTCTTTTGCGAGAGCATCGGATGCGCTATACGCGGGAATGCGCGTTCGCACGAGCAACTCGGCTGCTGCGCAAGCCCAAAGAGGCCGATTGCGGCCCTTTGGAAACCCCCAACCGGGGCTTATCGCCCCTGGACCCCAAGGAATCCGCTCTGTGATGCCGGTATCATTTGGTTCCTTGGTATGGTCCTTGTTCGGTGGTCGGTATGCGTTTTTTTGCGTTCTGACGCGCACGTGTCTCTGCTCACAGCCTCCTGATGCTTTTCTGAAGTGCTCTAAGTGGTGTTTCTGTTCAACGTCTACCGCCGCTGCCCGCAAACGTGAAGATACCCAACAATGGTGAGTAGGACGCACATTTATCCACTTATGAAGCCGCATTGGCTGCCATTTGGACCGCATTGGGGTAAAGCTCTCATTATCCCCTTGCGGATGCCCAAACTGTGGTCTATAATACGTTTCTATATGTGATAATCGGGCAACATCGCAATCCATGCTGAATCTCTTCAGCCCTCTGACGCTTGGCCGAATACGGCTATCCAATCGCATCATTTTGCATGCGGCGCCGAGTGGATATGCCGCCTCTGGAGGATTCGCAGATAACGCACTTACTACATACTATAGCAACCGTGCTCAAGGTGGCGCTGGGATGCTGGTGTTTGAGCATACCCACGTGCTTCCGCCGTCCGATCCCACCATTCCTCACCTCGGTCTCTATGGAGATGCTCAGATCGCCGCGCTCCGCCAGAGCATTACGACCACTCGCCTGCATGGCAGTGCTGTGCTGGTTATGCTCGACCAGCCGATCCGGATCGACTCCTACGATTCATCCCAATTGCTAGAGCTAGGCGAAGCGTTTATTACAGCTGCATGGCGTGCTTGTGCTGCGAATGCGCAGGGCATCATGCTGTCGACTGCCGATGGCGGCCCGTTCGAGCAGTTGGTGTCGCCGCTGCAGAACCGCCGCAGCGATATGTATGGCCGCGATATCGCCGGGCGTTTGCGGCTGCTGCTGATGGTGATCGAAGGGATTCAGAAATGGCTCGGCGATCAGTTCTTGATCGGAGTGCGCCTGAATGTGGAGGAGTTTGTGCCAGGAGGATTGTCGCTGCAGGATGCGCGGGTGATCGCCAAGCGCTTGATTGGCGCGGGGGTGAAGTTCCTGGAGGTGACGGCGACGAGCCGCGCTGATACGCCGATCGCGCAGTTCCCGGGCTGGTTGGTGCCCTTGGCCGCAGGGCTGAAGGCTGTGGTTGAGGTGCCCGTCTTGGTGGGCAACTTGTCCGACGACCCGCTGCTGGTTGATAGTGTGATCCGCGAAGGCAGCGCCGATTTAGTGGCGCTGAACGAGGTGTTACGAACGAATCCGCTGTGGCCCCAAGAAGCGCGTCTGCTACTCGAGAACAACAACGATAACCGCCAACCGCGCCTGATCTTCTAACGTAGTCGCCAATAGTAGCGCCGTGCGAGGTCGTATGCGACGTTTGGCACGTCTCAGCGTAGCGGTGTTTGTGTGTGGCTTGGTGATGGTATGCGCCGCATTGGTGTATGGGAACTGGGCGCAGATGGGGCAGAGCTTGGTGATGCCCGGCGCCGATCACGTGGAGTTCGAGCGGCGGGGATTGGCGGCGTCTGTTATTCGCTACGATCTGCCAGCACAGACGAAACGCTCGCAGGTTGGGGTGTATTTTGAACAACAGGGCTGGCGACGAATCTCTCTTTCGGAGTTGAATCGCACCCAGCCCACATTTGTGCGTGTCACGCGCATCGCCGGGCCGATCCTGGTGCGCGATGTGTTGGTAGCGCAGTTATTCTCGTCGCGCCAGCAGGCGATCGAGTTGCAGCTTGCACGTTGCGTACAGATCGCTCGCTGGACGACGTGTTTTTAGTTTGTTTTTAAACGCTGAATCATTGGACATTGGGGCCGCAAGCTTTTATCATGATGCTGTTTACGCCGTTGCACGCCCCACATTGAAAGGGATATGAATGACGATCACAACTGCTCATACACTACCGAATGGCATGTTGGTGCTGCTCCGCGAGGTGCATACCGCTCCTGTGGCGACATGCTGGGTGTGGTATCGGGTTGGCTCGCGCAATGAGAATATCGGCACGACCGGTATCTCCCATTGGGTCGAGCATATGCTGTTTAAGGGCACGCCTGCCATTCCCAAAGGCGAGATGGATCGCCTGATTGCTCGCAACGGCGGCACATTCAACGGCTTCACCTCAAACGATTACACGGCCTACTTCGAGACGCTGCCCGCGGATCGCATCGAGTTGGGTTTGCAGATCGAGTCGGATCGTATGGTCAATTCGCTGTTCGACCCGGCGGAGGTCGAAAGCGAGCGCACGGTGATCATCTCCGAGCGTGAGGGCCACGAGAACGATCCGGAATGGTGGCTGAACGAGGCGTTGATGGCGGCGGCCTTCCAAGTGCACCCCTACCGCAACGAGGTGATCGGTTGGAAGAGCGACCTGCTGGCGATGACGCGCGACGATCTGTACAACCACTATCAGACCTACTATATGCCCAACAACGCGGTGTTGGTGCTAGTCGGCGATTTCAAGACCGATGAGATGCTGAAGAAGGCCGAGCACTACTTCGGCGGCCTGCCCACTGGCCCGACCTTGCCGAAGGTGCGTGCCGTGGAGCCGGAGCAGCAGGGTGAACGACGTGTGATTGTGCGCCGACCGGGCCCTGCCCAGTATGTGCAGATCGCGTATCACGCGCCGAGTTGCCGCGAGGCCGATTTCGCGCCGATGGTGGTGCTCGATGCGGTGCTCTCGGGCGCGAAGCCGATGTCGTTCGGTGGTGGCGCGCAGACGAACCGCAGCGCTCGCATCTACCGCGCCCTGATTGAGACGCAGTTGGCGGCCTACGCTGGCAGCGGCTATCGCGCCTCCTACGATCCGCATCTGTTTGAACTTGAAGCTACCGCTCACGATAACCACACCGCTGCCGAAGTTGAGGCCGCGCTGATCCGCGAGGTCGAGAAGATCCAGCAGGATGGTGTGAGCGCCGATGAGATGTCGAAGGTGCTGAAGCAGGTGCGCGCGCAGATCGCCTACTCGAGCGAGAGCGTGACGAGCCAGGCGTTGCTGCTTGGGATGTGGGAGGTGCTGGACACCTACAAGCGCCCCGAAACCCTTCTCGATGAGATCTCGGCGGTGACGGCTGAGGATGTGCGGCGCGTGGCGCAGACCTACCTGACCGAGAAGCATCGCACGGTTGGGCATTTCATCCCCACCGAAGATTCCGGCGGCGGCGCGGAGGACAACGGCCACTACAATCGCTCTATGCAGCAGAAGGCGTTCTTCTACACTGGCGGCTTCGATGCGGCGCTGCCCTCGGCTGTGCCGAGCCAACGACCGATTGCAGCCACTCAGAATGGCACATCGAGCCAGAACGGCGCGGCCACCATCGAGACGGCGGTGCGCTACGTGCTGCCGAACGGTATGGTCGCGCTGATCCAGCGCAACGCGAGCAGCCCGACCGTCAGCGTGCGGGGCGAGGTGCGGGTCGGTGCGGTGAACGAGTCTGCCGAGAAGAGCGGCTTGGCGACCTTCACGGGCGCATCGCTGATCCGTGGTACGGCCAAGCGCACCTTCCAGCAGATCGTGGCCGAGACCGAGGCACGCGGCGCGAGCGTGAACGCAGGCGGTGGCCTGCACACCAGCGGCTTCGGCGGGCGCGCGCTGGCCGAGGATCTGCCGCTGATCTTGGAGATCTTGGCCGAGATGTTGAGCACGCCGACCTTCCCCGAGGTGGAGATCGAGCGGTTGCGCGGCCAGTTTCTGATGAACTTGCGCGAGGCCGAGCAGGAGACGCGCGTTCAGGCGTCGCGTGTGGTGCGCTCGCTGCTGTTCCCGCCGGAGCACCCCTACAGCCGCTTGAGCAGCGGCACGATCGCCACGGTGCAGGGCATCACTCGCGAGGATCTGGTGAACTTCCACAAGCTCTACCACCCGGCGGCCAGCACCATCGCGATTGTGGGCGATGTTGAGCCGGATGCGGTGATCGCGGAGCTTGAGCGCACGTTCGGCCTGTGGGAGCCTCAGGGCCCGATTCCTACGCAGGATCTGCCGTACGTGCCGCCGTTGGAGGGCATTCAGCGCCGCGATGTGACATTGCCCGGCAAGATGCAGAGCGATGTGATTTGGGCGGTGCACGGCCTCACGCGCATGGACCCCGATTACTACGCCGCGAGCGTGGCGAATATGATCCTAGGTCGCATCGGTATGGGCGGTCGGTTGGGCGACAACGTGCGCGAGCAGCAGGGCTTGGCCTACTACTGCGGCAGCAATATCGATGCGGATCTCGGCGCTGGCCCGTGGGCGGCGCTGGCGGGCATCAACCCGATCCATGTAGAGCGGGCGGTGACGGCCATTCTGCACGAGATCGAGCGTTTCGTTGCTGAGGGGCCAACGGAGCAGGAGCTCGCCGATGCCCACGATTATATGACTGGTAGCCTGGTGCTGGGCCTGGAGACCAACGACGGGATCGCCGGTACATTGCTGGGCATTCAGCGCTACGGCCTCGGCTTCGATTATATTTCGCGCTATCCTTCGATTGTGCGGAGCATCGATGCCGAGCAGGTCAAGGCGGTCGCGAACAAGTATCTGTCCACCGATCGCTATATCCTCGTGGTGGCAGGCCCTAAAGAGTAACGTTGGGTGATGCGCATCGTGCTGTGTGTCGATGCGCTTGGTTCGTTCATAATATGCTTCGTAATGCCCAGATTCAGCTTGATGGTCGAACGCTTGGTTATGTGACCGATGGCCAAGGCCCGCCGTTGCTGTTGTTGCACGGCGCGCTGTTCGACCATCAACTTTGGGCACCGATGCTGCCGTTCCTCGTGGGTCATTTCCGCGTGATCGCGCTCGACCTGCCGGGTTACGGGCGCTCGGAACCCCTGCGGCGCAATGACTCCCCCGATACGCTGATTCGTCTGGTGGCGAGCCTGATTTCGAGCCTGAAGATTGTGCCGAGCTTCGTGGTGGGCTTGGGCAGCGGCGGCGCATTGGCGCTCGGCTTGGCGGCGCGGCATCCCGAGCGGGTGCGCGGCGTGGCAGTAATGGGCGCGCTTGGATTCGAACGGTGGCCGCAGACGTTTCAGGCGCGCATGGCCCGTCGGTTGCGCGCGGTGCCCGGTGCGCTGCGTTTGGTGTTACGCCTCACGGCCACATGGCAGGCCCGCTGGTATGTGCGCTCTGCGCTCGGCGATAACTCGCCGCAGGAGCAGCATATCGCGCAGATTCGTGCGACGCTGGGCTCGGCGCAGTCGCGGATCAGCCTGGTGCGCGCGTTGCGTCAACGCGACGAGTGGCGCTTTGTGATGCGGCAAATCGGTGGAATCCAGGCGCCTACCCTGTTGCTGTGGGGCGAGCGCGATGCGCTGTACGATCTCTCGGCTGTCGAGCGCCTACGCCACGCCATCCCCCGCGCTCAACTGGTGACGCTGGCTGGCGCTGGACACTTGCTCCCGATTGAGCGCCCCGAAGAGAGCGCTCACTTGATCCGCCGCTTTTTTGCGCCTCTGTCGGTATCCCCTACGCCTTTGATGAGCCGAACCCGTTAGCCGGTGTCAACCTGATCATGTGTACAGGTTCGGGTTCGGTCTTTGTGTGCTCGTGCTTGTTCTCGGCACCGCGTATGCTATACCTTTGTATCGCATAGATGCGCAAAGATGTTCTACGAGCGTCGATCGTTTGTGCTACATGTGACCGTAGGTGTCACACGTTGTTGTTAAACTAGAGTGTCTTCCAACATCATCTCATACCAAATCCGGTCGGATAGTGTTCATTGAAAAGCAGCCTCGCCTGCGGCAGCAAGGTACTTTACGTTTTTTGTGGTGTCAAAGCGCTGCATGTAGCAGCGCTTTGACACCGCCTGAGATGGAAATGTTGGTATCAATTCAAGCTGAAGAAATGCGTTCAACAGACATTCGATGGTGTGAGTGAGCACTCGGGTTTGGTATCATCTCATCAGAAAGGGGGGTTTGTGGCACGACGAGAGTTTACCGTCGCGGATGCGTATGTCTACGACACCCGTTCTCCTGTCCGCTGGATCATATCGCATATTTTGCGGTACCCCTGGCTACCCTTGGGCATGTTGCTGGGCAACATCTGCACAAGCGCGCTCTACAGCTACGGAGCCGTGCTGATCGGTCAAGCGTTTGATCTGATCCAATTGCCCGATGCGACGCTGGAGCAACTGGGGTGGCTGGCGCTGATGGTGCTTGCGGTGCGGTTTGGTGTGGGTGTGGTCGATCTTGTGCGCATCTCGGCGATGGAGACGCTGGCGCAGCGCTTGGAGCGCGACTCACGCGAGGAGTTGTACATCAGTCTGCTCGGGAAGAGCCAAACCTTCCACAACCGCCAACAGGTGGGTGATGTGATGGCTCGTGCGACGAACGATGTGCAACAACTGAACATGATGGTGAGTCCTGGCGCTGGGCTGATTATGGAATCGGCGCTGTTTACGATCATGCCACTGGTCGGTATGGGGTTCATCCGTATCGAACTGCTGACGGTGCCGCTGCTGTTCTTGCTGACGTTTGTGTTCGCCTTGCGACGCTACAGCCGTCAGTTGAACCCTGTTTCGATGGCGCTGCGCGAGCAGTTTGGTGTGGTCAACTCGCGTTTGGCCGAGGCTGTCAGCGGTATTGAGGTGGTGAAGGGTTACGCGCAGGAGCCGCAGGAGCGCAAGCTGTTTGGGCTGAACGCGATGCGCTACCGCGATCTGTTCGTGCAGGAGGGCAAGATCCGGGCGCGCTACCTGCCTCTGCTGCTGTTCGGTATCGCGTTTGGCTTGGCGTTGGGGCACGCACTGTTCCTCTACCGCGGTGGGCAGATTTCGCTCGGCGATGTGGTGGCCTACATGGGCCTGTTTAGCGTGCTGAACTTCCCGACCTTCATCTCGTTGTTTAGCTTTGCGCTGGTGCAACTCGGCTTGGCGAGCGCCGAGCGTATTCTGGCACTGATCAAGGCCGAGACCGAGATGGACGAGAATGTTGAGGGTCACGCGGCGCAGTTGCAGGGCGACATCCGCTTTGAGCAGGTGAGCTTCGGCTATTCGGACGATGCCGACCAGGCGAACGGCGGCATGATCTTGAAGAACATCTCCTTCCACGCCAAACCCGGGCAAACGATCGCGATTGTGGGCCAGACCGGCTCCGGCAAGAGCACGCTCACTAAGCTGGTGAACCGCACTTACGATGCGACTTCCGGGCGGGTGCTGGTCGATGGCGTTGATGTGCGCGAATGGAGTATGGAGTCGCTCCGGTCGCAGATCTCGACGATCGAGCAGGACATCTTCCTGTTCACGCGCACCATCGCCGAGAATATCGCGTTTGGTGCGAGGGGCGAAGTCACACGAGAGCAGATCGAGCAGGCCGCCCGTGAGGCGCAGGCGCACGACTTCATTATGAGCTTCCCGGATGGGTACGATACGATGGTGGGCGAGCGCGGCGTGACGCTTTCGGGCGGGCAGCGCCAGCGCATCGCGATCGCGCGGGCCTTCCTCACCAATCCGCGCATTTTGATTCTGGATGACTCGACGAGCGCGATCGATAGCGCCACCGAGGATCAGATCCAGCGTGCGATGCGGCGCATTCTGCAGAACCGCACGACGCTCTTGATCACGCATCGTATCTCGCAGATCCGCTGGGCGGACCATATTTTGGTGCTGCGGCGCGGCGAGTTGGTGGCTCAGGGCACCCACGAGGAGTTGTTGGCGACGAGCGAGGCGTATCGACGCATTTTTGCTCGCTATCAGCGGGAGCAGGTTGGCGAGCAGGTTGCGGGTTAAACGCTTGGATGCTGGTTGTGTGAATGTGCAACTCTGTCGCCTATCATTCGGGAGAGATGTATGGGTTTTGTGCTCGATGGCCTAGAGGCCGAAGAATACGACCGTAACTATAGCGATGGCGCGCTGGTCAAGCGAATCTTAGACTACTTCAAGCCACACAGCCGGAAGATGTTTGTGGTGGCGACGATGGTTGTGCTCGGTTCGCTAGTACAAGCGATCTCGCCGTTGGTGGTGTCGAGCGGTATCGATGCGTTGGCCGGCAATGTGGCCTTGCAGTTGCTGCTGGGCATGGCGGGCTTGGTGGCGGTGCTCGGCTCGATGAACTGGGTGTTCAACTTCGTGCGCCAGACGTTGGCCGCGCAGGTGGTTGGCGATGTGGTGTTGGCGCTGCGCGAGGATGCCTTCGCCGCAGTGATGAAGCACGACCTCTCGTTCTACGACCAGTTCTCATCGGGCAAGATCGTGAGTCGCGTCACCTCCGATACGCAGGACTTCTCGTCGGTGATCACGCTCACGATCGAGTTGATCGGTCAGGTGCTGATGATCGCCTTGGTCAGTACTGTGTTGATCTGGATTCATCCGCGGCTCGCGATGCTGACGCTGGCGATTGGGCCGGTGGTGGTCATCGCGGCGCTCGCCTTCCGCCGGATCGCGCGGTGGACCACGCAGCGCGGGCAGCGCGCCACTGCCGAGGTGAATGCGGCGATCCAGGAGACGGTGAGCGGCATCGCGGTGGCGAAGAGCTTCCGCCAAGAGGCGAGCGTGTACGAGCAGTTCCGCGCAACGAATCAGCTTGCGTACCGTGTGCGGCTGTTGCGCGGTTATGTGCTGAACACGATCTTCCCGACTTTGGATATGCTCTCGGCGATCGCGACGGGCATTGTGGTGTACTTTGGCGGTGGCTACGCGCTGCAGGGGCTATTGTCGGCGGGTGAGTGGTACCTGTTTGTGCAGGTGCTGAATATGCTGCTGTTCCCACTGACGAGCGTGGCCTCGTTCTGGAGCCAGTTCCAGCAGGGCTTGTCGGCCAGCGAGCGGGTGTTCGCGCTGATCGATGCCGACCCGAAGGTGGTGCAACTGGCGAATGAGCCGATTGGGAAACTGCAGGGCCATATCCGCTTCGAGAACCTGTCGTTCAGCTACACCAGTTCGGACGAGCCGTCGAGCAATGCGAACTTGGTGCTGCGCGACTTCTCGCTCGATATCCCGCCCGGGCAGACGTTGGCGGTGGTTGGGCATACGGGCGCGGGGAAGTCGAGCTTGGTGCGCCTGATCACGCGCTTCTACGAGTTTCAGGGCGGGCGGCTGCTCATCGATGGACGCGATATTCGCACGCTGGATTTGGCGCAGTATCGGCGGCAGATCGGGCTGGTGCCGCAGGTGCCGTTCCTGTTCTCGGGCACGGTGGCCGATAACATTCGCTACGGGCGCCCCGAGGTGGATGATGATGCGGTGTTGCAGGCGGCCCTGAAGCTCGGCGGCGGCGAGTGGATCGACGACCTGCCGAACGGCTTGCAGACCGAGGTGGGAGAGCGAGGCGCGCGCTTGTCGCTGGGGCAGCGGCAGTTGGTGGCGTTGGCGCGGGTGCTGCTGCAAGATCCGTCGATCTTCATCCTCGATGAGGCGACGGCGAGCGTTGATCCGTTCACTGAGGCGCAGATCCAGGAAGGGCTCGATGTGGTGATGCGCGACCGCACCAGCATCATCATCGCGCACCGCCTCTCGACCGTGCGCTCGGCAGATCGCATCATTGTGATGCGTGCGGGGCAGATCATCGAGGAGGGCACGCATCACTCGCTGTTGGAGGCGGGTGGGCATTACGCCGCGCTGTACAACACATACTTCCGCCATCAATCGCTCGAATACATCGAGCAGGTGGGTGCGTACCGCGAATAAGAGTAGGACAAAATGTCGTAATCGTGAGTGTATCGATGGGATATACTCACGATTTTTTATGTTTTGAACATATTTTGATGCTATAATTTGCATCTGAGCTCCTACATGCGCCTATCTCAATGTGGAGTAAACCGAGTCCAACGGATTTGGTTTGACGGCTCGGTTTGTGATTGAACCGCCGTTTCGTGGTGGAACGTCTTATCTTGCAATGTTGCCCAGGTGCAGAGGAGCTGTGAAAGTGCATACGACTGGTAGATTCGCTCGATGTTTGGTGTTCCTTCGACCAAGCATTTTTTTTGTGCTGCTGCTGTCGTTTGTGGTGTTTGTGCCGCAGAAGCCCGTTTATGCGGCGACAATTACAGTAACGACCGTGAACGATACGGTTGATGCGGGTGAATGCACATCGCTGACACCGGCTGCGTTGCCTGGTCCAGACGGGGTGGTCAGTCTGCGTGAGGCCATTTGTGTGGCGAACCAAACCGTAGAGGCCGATGTTATCACGTTTGCTGTCAATGGGGTCTTTGTGCTCTCGGGCATTCTCAATGATGATAACAACGTTGGTGGGGATCTCGACATTAAGAGAAGCCTGACGATCCAAGGCAACGGCATTGATAATACGATCATTGATGGTGGTAATATTGAGCGCATTTTTGATGTATTTCCCACCGCTTCTACTACCTTCACGCTATTGAACCTAACGCTTCGGAACGGTGATGTCCGCAACGTTTCCTTCAAAGATGGTGGTGCGATCTATCTGCATACCAATGTTACGTCGGAGTTCAATTCGATTCGGGTAATCAATAACTTTTCTGGCGCCAACGGCGCGATTGAGAATCGTGGCCACCTAACGATCAACAATAGCACGATCTCTGAGAATCAGACCGCAACAAATAACGGCGGCGGTCTGCATAACACAGGCACACTCACGATCACGAATTCAACCATCTCCAACAACATGGCGATGGGTTCAGGCGGTGGGATTTCCTCCCAAGGCTCCCTCATTATTACAAACAGCACTATTTCGGGTAATGCTACTAATGGTGATGGGGGTGGCGTGCATGTGTTTATGGGCGATGCCACGCTTAATAATGTGACGATCACTAATAATACCGCCGATATCGACAATAACGGTATTGGCCTAGGTGGTGGGTTAGCCCGTGGCGATGGAACGGTTACGCTGCATAATACGATTGTGGCGGGTAATTTCAACAGCATTACCACGGTACGCGATGAGATAAGTGGGATGGTGGCCAACACCAGTTCGTACAATCTGATTGGTATTAGCACCGGCCTCACTGGCATGACGAATGGTGTGAATAGCAACCTCATCGGCTCACTTATGACTCCGATAAATCCACTGCTCGGTGCGCTGGCCGACAATGGCGGGCCGACCTTCACGCACGCCCTGCTGAGCGGCAGCCCGGCGCTTGATAGTGGTAACAATGCGACATGTGCGGCGACCGACCAACGTGGGAACGCTCGGCCATTCAACGGTGTTTGCGATAGAGGCGCGTTTGAGCTCTATGTAGCGCCAACGCAAACGCCGACGTCTACAGCAACGCCGACGAATACGCCGACGAATACGCCGACGTCTACAGCAACGGCGACAAGCACACCGACCAGTACGCCGACGTCCACAGCGACAGCGACGGCGACAAGCACACCAACGAATACGCCAACGGCTACAGCAACGCCGACGAATACGCCAACGGCTACAGCAACGCCGACAAGCACGCCGACGAATACGCCAACCGCGACAAACACGCCGACGGATACGCCAACCGCGACCGCAACGGCAACAAACACGCCGACGAATACGCCAACCGCGACAGCGACAGCGACAAGCACACCGACGCAAACTCCAACGAATACGCCAACGGCGACCATTACCCCTCAACCCGGTCCAAGGTTGATTCACCTGCCGATAGTTCAGGACATTACGGGGATCACGATTTCGCCAATGAGTGTTGTTGAGGTGCTGAATCGACCAGTGCTTCAGCAAGGCGAGGTGTTCCTGACGATGACGCTCACGCTCCCCGATCTGCTGCCGACCACGGGAAGCTTCTACATCTCGTCGAATCCCAATAGCTTGGAGCCTGCGATGGTCGATGATCAGATCACGCTGCTGAGCGGGGGCACGATCATCTTCCGGCACGATTACGGGGCGAACGGGCCGCCGTTGCCCGCATTGGTCGAGATACCACAGGAGCAGTTAGCGCCGTGGGCGGGCCAAACGATCTCCATCGAATTGCAAGATGTGCATGGGGATGTGGTCAGTGCCTCGCCGCTGTATATCGTCTGGGCGCCCTAACAACGTCATAGTCGCTGATTCGGATGAAGTAGGGTCGATGTGCTGCTACAGTGCATCGATCCTACAACAGTAAAATCTTCTGTATTGTATATTTGCAACATGTGCTACAATAGTTGTACCGGCTTGTCTCTTTTGTAGCATTCCACTTACATCGCAGAATAGTGCCCGTTTCCTCTCCATCATCTGCGGCTTATACGGCGTCCGCCGTATTCAAACATAGTGCGATAACCGTCGCTTAAACGGTATCAGAATCTATACTAATCGGAGGATCTGTTCGATGCAGAGCGCAACGATCCTGGTCGTCGACGACGAGCCACCGATTCTTGATCTGATCGCCAGTTATTTACGGGCCGATGGGTTTAATGTCTGTACGGCTTTAGATGGCCCTTCCGCACTGGCTCAGACTCGTAGCCAGCGCCCGAATTTGGTGGTGCTGGATGTGATGCTGCCCGGTATGGATGGGTTGGAGGTGTGCCGTCGCATTCAACAAGAGTTCGATACCTACGTGTTGATGCTGACCGCCCGATCCGAGGAGATCGATAAGATTGTGGGCTTATCGGTCGGGGCCGACGACTATTTGACCAAGCCGTTCAGTCCTCGTGAGTTGGTGATGCGTGTGAAGGCGATCTTGCGTCGGAGCCGCACATCCGCCCTGCACAGCCGCGAATCGAGTTTGATGGAGCGCCCTCCGCTTCATTTCGATGAGATCAAGATCGACCCCGAGCGCCGCGAGGTGTGGCGCGAACAACAGCAGATCGAGTTGACGCCCCGTGAGTTCGACCTCTTGTACGCGCTGGCCGAGCAACCTGGCCGCGTGTTTAGCCGCGATCAGTTGCTCGAACGCGTGTGGGGCCACGATTTCGCTGGGATCGATCGTGTGGTCGATGTGCATATCGGCTTGCTGCGCCGTAAGCTAGAGGACGACCCCGCGAACCCGAGCATGATCCAGACGCTGCGGGGTGTGGGCTATAAGTTCGTGGCGCATCGACAATGAGCAGCAGGGCGCCCTATGCTGGTTTGGCTGCGACAACTACGCTGGAAGTTGATGGTGTCGCACCTGCTGGTCATTCTGATCGGCGTGGTGGTGCTGTTGCCAACCGCGCATTTCCTCGCCGAGATCCAACTGCCCCGTGAGTTGAATCTGTCGTTGGGCGCGGCTGCCTCGGAGACGGCACAGCTCGATACGGGCCTGAACCAGTTGCCACCAGATGAGATGAACCAGATGGAGTATTTTCAGATGGTGGTCGATCAATCGCTGCTGGTTTCGGGCTTTGCGGCGCTGGCTGCGGCGATTGTGGTGAGCCTGTTCGTGTCGCGTCGGGTTGTCGAGCCGTTGCAGGAGCTTTCGAGCGTGAGCCGCCGCCTGGCGCAGGGCTACTACCGCGAACGCACCAGTATCCGCTCCGATGATGAGTTGGCCGACCTGAGCCTGAGCATTAATCAGCTTGCGGCGGCGTTGGAGCAGACCGAGCAGCGCCGTTTGGCATTGTTGGCCGATGTGACGCACGAATTGCGCACCCCGCTCACCACGATCGAGGGCTACATGGAGGGCTTGATCGATGGGGTGATCGCGCCCGAGCCGCAGATCTTTGCGATGGTGCAGCACGAAGCGGTGCGCCTGAAGTGGCTGACCGAGGAGTTGGTGCTGCTCTCGCGGGCCGAGGCCGGGCAACTGCGGATCGAGCCGCGCCCCACCGACTTGCCCCCGCTGATCGAGCAGATCGCAGCGCAGTTTATGCCGCAGTTCGCCGCGCAGAATATTCACCTCGATGTGCAGATGCCGCCCGAACTGCCCAAGATTCTGGTTGATCCGAATCGCTTTGAGCAGATCCTGATTAACCTGCTCTCGAACGCGCTGCGCTACACGCCCGACGGCGGGAATGTGGCTATTAAGGTCGAGTCGTTCGACTTCTTTGTGCAGATAGCGGTGCAGGATAGTGGAATCGGCATCGAGGCGGAGCACTTGCCGCATCTATTCGAGCGATTCTATCGCGTCGATAAATCCCGCGCCCGCAAGAGCGGCGGGACAGGCATCGGGCTGACGATCGCGCGGCACTTGGTGTATGCACAGGGCGGCGAGATCTGGGTCGAGAGCGCTGGGTTGGGTCAGGGTTCGACGTTTTATGTGACGTTGCCGACGTGTGGCACGCTGATCCCGGCGATGAATTGAGCGACGATGCGGGCGTTGGATGGCCGCGAGTACAGCGGCGCGCGTTTTGGCGCGTAGCGCCACAGCTGCCCGAGCGCGCACACGTTGAACACGACGGAGGTTGTACGGAGCGACGGGCGCTGAAGTTGACGACGCGCCCTTTTTTCATTCCCTCTATGGCGTTGTGTTGAGGCACGTTGGTTTAAGCGAGGTGCGCTGTTATGCCCGAAAGCGTCACATCCTTCGATTGGTTTGCGTTGGTGCGGCTGTTGGTGCTGTGGCTGGTTGTGATGCTGGTGGCGCTGCGCGTGCTCGATTTCCTGTTCCCACGGCTGCGGCGCGACGATGAGCCAACCCCCTCGATGCGCCCCGCGACGCCGCTGCGCCCCACGCCGACGATGCGAGCCTCGACGCTGGCCCAACCCGCAACGCCACTCGCGCAGAGGGTGGATAGCGCCTCGCAGCAGTATTGGTCCACGAATGTGCGGATGATTGTGGTGCTGCTGCTGTTGTGGATGGGTTGCTCGTTCGTGCCCGCCATGCTGTCGCCCTGGTTGAACGAGATTACGATCCTCACTGGTTTCCCGCTCGGTTATTACATGGGTTCGCAAGGCTCGCTGATCGTGTTTTTGGGCCTGATCAGCGCGTATGCCTGGCGGATCGGTCGGCTTGAGCAGCGTTTGCGAGGGCTGCCGCGCTTGGCGAGCGCGATGCGCGAGGCGCGCGTGGCGTCGTGGCGGGTCGCCGCGAGGTACCTGTTGTTTACCATTGGGTTTGTGCTGTTTGTGTTTTTGATGGGGACGCTGGAGTATCGGCTGAACCTGCACACGAATGTGCTTGGGTGGGCGCTGCTGGTGTTCACGCTCGGCATCTATGCGGTGATCGGCGTGACATCGCGGGCCGATACGCTGGAGGATTATTACGTCGCACGGCGGCGGATTCCGTCGTTCTTCAACGGTATGGCGTTGAGCGCCGACTGGATGAGCGCGGCGTCGTTCATCTCGATGGCCGGCACGCTGTGGCTGTTGGGCTACGAGGGTTTGGCCTACATTATGGGCTGGACGGGCGGCTATGTGCTGTTGGGCCTGCTGCTCGCGCCGTATTTGCGCAAGTTCGGTCAGTTCACCATCCCCGATTTCGTGGCGGCGCGCTACGAGGGCAACCGGGCGCGGGTGGTGTCGGCGTTTATCGGCGTGATCATCTCGTTCACGTATGTGACGGCGCAGGTGACGGGCGTCGGCATCATTATGAGCCGTTTTTTGGGCGTGAATTACCTGGCGGGCGTGCTGATCGGCTTGGGGGCCGTGTTGTTCTGCTCGTACCTGGGCGGGATGCGGGCGATCACGTGGACGCAGGTGGCGCAGTGCATCGTGCTGCTGCTGGCCTATCTGACGCCCGTGACGATCTTGTCGCTGCGCTTGACGGGCGTGCCGATCCCACAGTTGATGTACGGCGAGGCGTTGCAGCAGATCACGCGCTTGGAGGCCGAGCAGGGGATTGTGAACGCCTATGTGGCGCCGTTCAACAATTGGAGTTCGTGGAACTTCTTGGCGCTGATGTTGTGTTTGATGTGCGGCACGGCGGGGATGCCGCATATTTTGATTCGATTTTACACGGTGCCCGATGGCGCGGCGGCGCGGCGCAGTGTGAGTTGGGCGCTGTTGTTCATCTGTCTGCTGTATTTCACCGCTCCGGCGTATGCGGCGTTCTCGCGCTGGGAGATCCTGCAGAATGTGGTCGGCAAGCCGATCACGGAGGTGCCGGAGTGGGCGGCGAACTGGGCGCAGGCCGGGCTGCTGACGATCAGCGATACGAACGGCGACGGGATTCTGCAGTTCGATGAGTTGAAGATCGATCCTGATCTGGTGGTGCTGGCGACGCCGGAGATCGCGAATCTGCCGCATACGGTGGCGGCATTGGTGGCGGCGGGCGGCTTGGCGGCTGCGCTCTCGACCGCCGACGGCCTGCTGATGGTGATCGCCTCGGCGCTGGCGCACGATGTGTATGCTCGCACGCTCCACCCTGGGGCATCGCCCCGCGAGCGCTTGCTGTTGGGCCGCGTGCTGATTCTGCTGGTGGCGGTGGCGGCGGCGTTCGCGGCCACGCGTCGCCTGGCGATCATTGTGCAGTTGGTGGCATGGGCCTTCTCATTCGCGGCTGCGACGTTCTTCCCCATTCTGGTGCTGGGCATCTTCTGGAAGCGCGCGAATGCCAAGGGCGCGATCGCTGGCATGCTGGCCGGCTTGTTCGTGACACTTGGCTATATGTTGCTGAACAGTTGGAATCCTCAGTGGAATATCCTGGGCATTACGCATGTGGCGGCGGGCGTGTTCGGGATGTTGACGAACTTTATTGTGACCTATGCTGTAAGCAGGTTGACCGCGTCTCCCAACCGCGAGACGCAAGCGTTGGTCGATATGTTGCGCGGCCCGTAGCGGCGCTACAGCATCGCCTCGCCAAAGACGGCCATCGTGATCAGGCTATCGACGGCGATGTAGGCCAGCACAAAGAGCACCGCCGAGTAGCGCCCCGCCCGCACGGTGACGCGCCACGCGATCCACAGCCCCAAGACCAGCGAGAGCAGCGTGATCCCCCAGCGCAGCACCTCCCCGAGGCTATTGGGGATGATCGGGACCCACGCCGCAAACGGCACGATGTTGGCCATGCTTTCGAGCAGGGCTTGCTTGATGATCCAGAAGGCGAGCAGCGCCGCCCCCACCGAGAGATACACCCGCCAATCCCGCCACGTTTCGGCTTTGCGCCGCAGAAACCACGTCACACCGAGCACGAGCAACGGACCGACCAAACAGGCGACCGCCGCGATCGGTGCAAGCATCGCGCCTGTGAGCAGGCCGAACACCGTATCGATGACCATGCGCGCCAGATCGCCCTGCGTGATTGGGCGTAGCGCGGCGACCAGATCGGGAGCGGTGCTGGCGAAGTAGACGCGGTAGCCGTTCTGGCCGACGATGCGCCAACTGGCGTAGAGATGCTGCTGTGCGTCGCTGGCGAGGTACGGCGTGAGGGCATTGTCGGGCGTGTTGCTCAGGATTTGGTAGGTGCTGGGCGCGCCGTTGCGAGTGAACATGATGCTGACTTGTTTGACGAGCTGTTTGTTGGTGTACTGCTGGCTGACGAGGGCGACCGCCAGTTCGTTGGCGGCGCTGGCGTTGCTGCTGATGTTGGTGAGCGGCCCACCGACCGCTTGGCCAAGCGCGAGGCGTGGCCCGGCCTTCAGCGCGCCGTCGCTAGCTTGATAGTTGGCGCCTGATTGCATCGGCATGGTGAACGCTTGGATCTCGGAGATTTGTTCCGGTGCGCCGAGCGGGAAGCTGGCGAACTGGCTGAACACCGCGCCGGAGCGAGGCGCGGTGGCCGACCAGAGCAAGTAGACGGTCTGCGCGTCGATGCCGAGCCACGGGCCTTCCACATTGTCGCCCGCGCGGTAGCTCTCGATGGTGAGCACCGTGCGGCTGGGTGCGGGGCGTGCGGCGGCGGCGACAGTGGTGTAGGCGATGCGTGTGTCGCGCTGCTGAGCGCTGCTTTCGGTGATCCAGGCGGCGTGCAGCGTGCCGTGTGGGTCGAAGCGCAGCGTCGGGCGGATGCCGTCGTTGTCGATCTGCTGCGGGGCGGCGAGGTCGCCCGTGAGTGCGTAGACGCCCGGGTTGCGCAGGGTGCCGCCGAACCACGCCGCCATGCGCCCGTTGGCATCGGCCACGGCGCTGTACGATTCCACTACTGCCGCGCCGGAGAGGAGGCGCGGTTCCTCCAATATTTCTCCATTCGTTGCGATGCGCGCCCCGTAGAGTTGTTGGTTGCTGAGCCAGAAGGCTCGCAGCGCCGTGCCATCCCACACGAGTTGTGGGGCTGTTGGTGCGGCGGGCGCGGCTGTGAGGTCGGCGTGCCAGCGTGGTTGGGCGCGGCGGTCGAGTGCAACGAGTTGTGGGTGGGTGCCACCGAGTTCGGGCGGCACGAGCAGCAGGTACGGTTGGCCCTGCGCATCGAAGGCGAACGGTACGGCGTGCTCGGCGGTGGTATGGCCGATCAGGGTGGCGCGGCTCCAACCGGGCGCGCGCAGCCACAGCCGATCGATCGGCGCGCGGCTCTGGCGGAACACGGCGATAAACGAGGCAGCCAACAGCAAGCCCAACGCCAGCAGGGCGAGGCGGCGCACAACGGAGCGTGATGATGTCGCGGTCATTAGGCGAAGGCAAACAGCCCGACGATGTTATTGATCAAGCCTGGTAACAACCCAGCTATGGCCAGCAGGATCAATTCGCGCTGGCTACGCTGAATCTGGTTGCAGATGATGACGATATGAATGAACCAGAGTAGCTCGAACGCCCGAAATAGGAGGAAGTTGTCGAGTAACACGTTGCCGATGAGGTAGATGAAGGAGAAGGATGCGATGCCATAGAAGAACAGGCCGAGCAGCTTATGCACGAATGGACGCTCGCGCAATTGCAGGAAGAAGTTGGTCATGGCACTCCTCGTTCAGATAGTAACCACGCGAATCCTGGGCCTTGATGTTCTCATGACCAAATTTACCGAAACTTTACAAACAGCTTAAGGTGATTTTGCATAAAGATAGTAGCATATGTTTATATTCCCAGCAATTGTATTGTTTTATCGTCACGTCGTATGCCAGGCCGTTCATGGATCGGGATGCATACTACGTGAGCATCGCGCAACTTGTAGCAGGCGACAAGTTAAATGCGCGTATCTGGAAAGGAGGAAGGCGCGAAGCACTTCATCAGACAAACTGCCCGTGTTGATGGATGGAAAGCTTCATGGTGCAATAAGAGGAGGCAATGATGGCTCAATCCGTTGAATCGATGAAGACTACGCGGCAAGCTGCTGCAACGAAAAAAGAATTCGATACTGTTGGCTACTGGCGCAGTAATGTGCGTCTGATCATCTCTCTGCTCGTGATCTGGTTCGCAGTCTCCTACCTCCCCGTACTAATCGTCAACCAACTGAACTCAATCAATATTTTGACTGGCTTCCCGCTCGGCTATTACATGGGCTCCCAAGGCTCATTGGTAGTCTTTGTTGCGCTGATCGTGTACTACGCGTGGCGTATGCAGAAGCTGGATCGTGAATATGGGGTCGATGAGGAATAGTTCGCGAAAGGAGTTGGCACCATGGCCGTGACAAACAAGCCAAGCAGCGCTGGTTGGTTTAGCAACTATTTGGCTCGTCGGTACACCTACTTCACGATCGGTTTCATCCTCTTTTCGATCTTCGTTGGTATTTTAGAGAGCCTCGGCGTCCTTTCGACCTCCGGGATCGGCTACCTCTTCCTGTTCCTAACGTTGGCGATGTACGCTGGTATCGGCATTATGAGCCGTACCAAGCACCTCGACGAGTACTATGTGGCTGGCCGTAACGTACCTGCGATCGCCAATGGTATGGCGACGGGCGCCGACTGGATGAGCGCCGCTTCCTTCATTTCGATGGCGGGCACGCTCTGGTTGTTGGGCTACGATGGCTTGGCCTACATCATGGGCTGGACGGGCGGTTTCGTGCTGTTGGCCCTGTTGATTGCGCCCTACCTGCGCAAGTTTGGCCAGTACACCGTGCCCGACTTCGTGGGCGCGCGCTACGAGGGCAACACCGCCCGTGTGGTCTCGTCGATCGCTGCGATCATCGTGTCGTTCACCTACGTGACGGCGCAGGTGACGGGCGTTGGCATCATTATGAGCCGCTTGGTGGGTGTGAGCTACCCGGTCGGCGTGGTGGTTGGTCTGTTGGGTGTGCTGGTCTGCTCGTTCCTGGGTGGTATGAAGGCCGTGACCTGGACACAGGTGGCGCAGTACATCATCCTGATTATTGCCTACCTGGTGCCGGTGGTTATGCTTTCGTATGCACTGACGGGCGTGCCGATCCCGCAGTTGATGTACGGCCAGGCGCTGCAAGAGGTGCAACGACTCGAAACCGAGCAGTTGGGCACCAGCACTTACCTTGAGCCGTTTAACGAAGGCTTGAACAACGCTTCGGCGGTATCGAGCGCGCGCCAGATCGGCCTGACGCCGCCTGCCGCGAAATCGACCAACGATTGGGTCGGCACGCCGTGGAACTTCCTGGCGCTGACCTTCTGTCTGATGGTGGGCACGGCTGGGTTGCCCCACATTCTGATCCGCTTTTACACGGTGCCCAGCGTGAAGGAGTCACGCAAGAGCGTCGGCTGGGCACTGTTCTTCATCTTCCTGCTTTACTTCACGGCTCCTGCCTATGCAGCCTTCTCGCGCTGGGAGATCCTGAAGAATGTGGCGGGTCAGCCGATCGCTAGCTTGCCAGCCTGGACGAACAACTGGGCGCGCACCGGTCTGCTGAATATCACCGATCATAACCGCCTGCAGGATGCCAGCATTAGCGAGTTGCCAACCTGGGCGAATACGCAGGTGAGCAATGGCTCGTTGGTGATCAACGACGCGAACGGCGATGGCAAGATCCAGCTTGGCCCGTTCGTGCCCGCTGATGCCAGCGATCCGAGCAAGGGCGGCACCGCTGGCGAACTGAGCGGCACCGCCGTGACTGCCGTCTCGACTGACGGTATCCTGCAGTTCCGCGAGATCAGTATCGACGGCGACTTGGTGGTGTTGGCCACGCCCGAGATCGCGGGCCTGCCCTACACCGTCGCGGCGCTGGTGGCGGCGGGTGGCTTAGCCGCAGCGCTCTCCACCGCCGACGGTCTGCTGGTCGTGATCGCCTCCGCGATCGCCCACGACGTCTTCTTCAAGACGCTGCGCCCGAACGCTTCGGTGCAGACACGTGTGCGGATCGGTAAGGCGATGATCTTGGTGGCGGCAGCCGCAGCCGCGTTGGCGGCACTGCCGCGCTTGGCCCTGATCTCGCAGATGGTCGCCTGGGCGTTCTCGCTGGCGACGGCCTCGTTCTTCCCGATCATTCTGCTGGGTATCTTCTGGAAGCGCGCCAATGGCCCTGGCGCGATCGCCGGTATCATTGGCGGTATGGCCACCTGTATCTTCTACATGGTGATGAACTACATCGACCCGACCTTCAATGTCCTCGGCATTAGCCACTTGGGTGCTGGTGTATTTGGCCTGATCGTCAACTTCATCCTGGTGATTGTGGTGTCGCTGCTCACCAAAGAGCCATCGGAAGAGATCCAGCGTCTGGTCGAATCCGTGCGTCGCCCGGATAAAGATCCAACTCACGAGGAACTCCAGCCTGCTGCCGAGCCCGCCTAGCTTGGAGTGTTGTTCGACGTGGTTGTTGCACAACAGCCACGTCGAACCCTGCCCTTTATTTGGCAGGTAAGCGCTTTTTTGGTAGACTGTGCGAGCGCAATGACCCCAAACATAGGGCGCCCGTCCCGAAACGGGCATAGGTGGAGGCTGTCACATTGTTTTGTGATGGCTTTTTTTATGTTTGATGGCATCGTACAGGATATTCAGCTAGGTAGAGGACACCTATGAAATTGTTACAACGGATGCCCGCATCGCACTGGAGTAGCACCCCACTCGCACGCATTGTTTCACCCATGCAGAAGTTTATCGGTCAGGAGGCATCGAGCGGCGTGATCCTGCTGGCGATGACGCTCATTGCTCTGTTGCTTGCGAATTCGCCATTGGCGGCGGACTATTTCGCTATTCTTGAAACAGAGGTTGGCATCAGCATCGGCACGTTCGAACTGCACGAGAGCGTTTTGCATTGGATCAACGATGGCTTGATGGTGATCTTTTTCTTCGTGGTTGGGCTAGAGATCAAGCGTGAACTGATCGTTGGTGAACTTGCTAGCCTGCGTGCGGCCTCCTTGCCGATCATCGCGGCCTGTGGTGGTGTGATCATGCCCGCGACCATCTACACGCTGTTCAATGCGGGTGGCTCTGGCGCGCACGGCTGGGCAGTGCCCACCGCAACCGATATCGCTTTCGCGATCGGCTGTATGGCGCTGTTGGGGAGCCGGGTGCCGTTTGGTTTGAAGATCTTCCTGACCGCAGTGGCGATCGTCGATGACTTGATCGCAGTCTTGGTGATCGCGCTGTTCTACACCAGCGAGTTGAATCTGAGCGCCTTGGGCATCGGCTTGGCGTTCTGGTTGGTGTTGTTGGCCGCGAATATGTATGGGATCCGCAATAGGATAGTGTATGCCAGTATTGGCGTGTTGATCTGGCTGACGTTTTTGCGGTCGGGCGTGCATGCCACCATCGCAGGTGTGCTGATCGCCTTCACAGTGCCTTCGCGCTACCGGATCGACGCGCCGACCTTTCTCGAACGGGCGCGTAGCTTGTTGGCGCACTTCGAGCAGGGCAACTTCGCCAAGACACCAATGCTCACCGACGAGACGCAGCAGGGCGCGGTGATCGAGCTCGAGGAGCTTTGCGAGCAGGTGCAAGCGCCGCTGCAAAAGTTCGAGCATTCGTTGCACGGTTGGGTGGCCCTGCTGATCATGCCGCTGTTTGCGCTGGCGAACGCTGGCGTGCCGTTGGCGCTGAATACGCTCAGCGGTGAGACATCGTGGGTCGCTATTGGTGTGATCCTCGGCTTGGTGCTCGGCAAACCGATCGGCCTGATCGGTGCGACGTGGCTGACGGTGCGGTTTGGCATCGCCGATCTGCCGCAGGGCGCGACCTGGCGGCATATGATCGGTATGGGTATGCTGGCGGGTATCGGCTTCACGATGTCGCTGTTCATCGCTACGCTGGGCTTCTCCGATGCGACGCTGTTAGATACCGCCAAACTGAGCGTGTTGATCGGCTCGTTGATCTCGGGTACGTGTGGCCTGCTCTGGCTGAGCCGCATGCGGCCCGCATCCGAGAGTGCTTAGACGCTCGGCTGTGAGGTGAGCCAAACACACATCGCTCTGTAAGAACGATCGCCCAAAGTGCTGCCAATACTGCAACATGCCCGAAAAAGCGTGGTACACTATAAGCCCGATGTGCTTGGGTCAAACGAGGTGCAAAGATGCAACCGATCAACCCGATTGTCAGCCGATGGCGGCAGGACGCGACAGAGCATCCAGATACATTCTGGGCACGTGCGGCAGATGCGTTGCCTTGGTTTCGTAAGTGGGATCAAGTCTTTGATTGGCAACCACCTACGTTTCGTTGGTTTTGTGGCGCAAAAACGAATATCGCTTACAACGCGCTCGATTACCATGTTCAGCGCGGTTGGGGCGGCCACACTGCCCTGATCGCCTTCAACGAACGTGGTGAACGTCGGGTGTATAGCTATGGTATGCTGCTGCACGAAGTCAAACGTGTGGCGGCGGCCTTACGCGCTCAGGGCATCAAGGCGGGCGACCGCATCACCCTCTATATGCCAACCTGCCCTGAAGCGATCATTACTATGCTGGCGATCGCGCGGATCGGCGCGATCCACTCGGTAGTGTTCGCGGGCTTCGGCGCGGGCGCACTCGCAGATCGGATCAACGCGAGCGGCTCGCGCTTGTTGATCACGGCCAACAAAACCTTCCGCAAGGGCAAGGATGTGCCATTGACGCCGCTCACCGATGCGGCGCTGGAGCTCGGTTGCCCAACCATCGAGCGGGTGATTACGTTGTGGCGCGATGGCGCGAGCAATCCCTCACCGCGCGAACGCGACCTGGATTGGGACACCTTCTTGGCGCAGGGCCAAGGCCACGATTCGGGGTATGTGGAGCTCGAAGCGAACGAGCCAGTCTTCATCCTCGCCACCTCGGGCACGACAGCGCGCCCCAAACTCGCGGTTCACAAACACGGCGGCTATCAAGTACATATTCACAGCATGGCCAAATGGGTGTTTGGCATGCGCGAAACCGATGTGTGGTGGTCAACCTCCGACATCGGCTGGATCGTCGGGCACTCCTACATCGTGTATGCGCCGTTGCTGAGCGGCTGCACCACACTTGTGTACGAAGGGGCGATCGATCACCCCGACCCGGGCATGATCTGGCGGGCGATCGAGGAGTTCGGCGTGACCGGACTGTTCACCTCGCCGACCGCGGTGCGCTTGCTGATGCGCTACGGCACCGAGTACGTCCATCGCGCCGATCTCTCCTCGCTAGAGCGAGTGTTCTGCGCGGGCGAGACGCTGAATGCTCCGGCGTGGGAGTGGCTGCAACTAGAGGCGCTCAAGAACCGCATCCCAGTCATCGACCATATGTGGCAGACCGAGACCAGCGGCCCGATCTTCGGCAATCCGTATGGTTTAGGCTTGCTGCCGATCAAGCCCGGCTCGGCGGGCATACCGCTGCCCGGTATCGAGGCGGCGATCCTCTCGCCAGATGGCGAACCTCTGCCGCCAGGCGAGAAGGGTATTATGGCGATCAAGCGGCCGTTCCCTGGCTTAGTCTCGGAGTTGTGGGGCGAACCGGAACGCTACGGCCAGGACTACTGGCAGCGCATCCCGGGCGTCTATTCCACCGGGGATTCGGCGATGATCGACGAGGATGGGTACGTCTGGTTTGCTGGCCGTGCCGATGAGATCATCAAGATCGCGGCCCATCGGTTGGGCACGATCGAGGTTGAGACCGCCTTCCTGAAGCATCCGGCGGTGGCTGAGGCCGGTGTGACGGGGCGGCCCGACGAGTTGCGGGGCGAGGTTATTGCGGCCTTCGTGGTGCTCCGCCAAGGGTACGCCCCTTCGGAAGAACTGGTGAAGGAACTGCAAGCGACAGTGCGCCAGGAATTGGGTCCGGTGGCGGTGTTGGGCAACATCGAGTTCGTCAATATGCTGCCGAAGACCCGTTCGGGCAAAATCATGCGCCGCGTGCTCAAGGCCGTGACACTGGACCGCGAGCCGGGCGATATCACCACCATTGAGGACGAAAGTTCGGTCGAGGAGGCTCGTCAGGCTTGGGCGCATCTCCGTCATCAAATGACATCATCAGGTAGTGATCGTTAGCATATCGGCACCATCATTCCGCCTGCTAGCGATGAATCGTTATATTACACGACAAGGAGTTAGTCCTTATGACCGTTGAACAAACCACACCAAACACCGCGAGCGAGAGTGAGCACCCCAAGTTCTACTATCCCTCGCAGGAGATGGTAGAGAACTCGAATGTGATGGCCTATGCCCGTGAGAAGGGCTTCTCGTCCTTCGAGGAACTCTACAACTGGACGATCTCTAACTCCGAGGAGTTTTGGGCCGAGATGGCGGATCGTTACCTGAATTGGTACCAGAAGTGGGATAAGGTGCTCGATGACTCGAACGCTCCTTTCTACAAGTGGTTCACTGGTGCCAAGACGAACGCCTATTACAATGCTGTGGAGCGCCATCTGGAAGGCCCGAATCGTGACAAAGTAGCGATTATTTGGGAATCCGAGCAGGGCGAGACGAAGACCTACACCTACGCGCAGGTGGATGCCGAAGTGAACCGCTTCGCGAACGCGCTTAAGAGCGAGGGCGTGCAGAAGGGCGATCGTGTCACGATCTACCTCTCGCGCGTGCCCGAGTTGGTGTTCGCGATGCTGGCCGTGGTGAAGATCGGCGCGATGCACTCGGTGGTGTACGGCGGCTTCTCGACCGATGCGCTGCACTCGCGCATTGAGGATGCCCAGTCGAAGGTGCTGATCACCGGCGACGGCGGCTGGATGAACAACAAGATCGTCGAGCTGAAGAAGATCACCGACGAGGCGGTTGATCGCGCATCGAATATCGTGAAGCGCGTGATCGTGCTCAAGCACACCGGCCACGACATCTACATGAAGGAAGGCCGCGACGTGTGGTGGCACGATATCGTGTCGAAGCCCGGTATGGACGAGCACTGCCCAACCGAGCAGATGGATGCCGAAGATCCCATGTTCATGCTCTACACCTCGGGCACGACGGGCACGCCCAAGGGCTTGGTGCACACCTGCGGTGGCTACCAGACCTACATCGCCACCACGATGAGCATGGTCTTCGACCTCAAGCCGAACGATGTGTGGTGGTGCGCTGCCGACCCGGGTTGGATCACGGGTCACTCGTACATCGTCTACGCGCCGCTGATCCTCGGCATGACCGAAGTGATCTACGAGGGCGCGCCGACCTATCCGAACCCGGGCCGCTGGTGGGAGATCGCCCAGAAGTACGGCGTGACCGCGCTCTACTGCGCGCCGACCGCGATCCGCGGTCTGATGCGCTTCGGCGACGAGTGGCCCGCCAAGTACGATCTGAGCAAGTTGCGCATCCTCGGCTCGGTCGGTGAGCCGATCAACCCCGAGGCGTGGCGCTGGTACTACCGCGTGGTCGGCGGCGAGCGCTGCCCGATCATGGACACCTGGTGGCAGACCGAGACGGGCGGCTTTATGATCACGCCGAACCCGACCACGCCGCTGAAGCCTGGCTCGGGCACCAAGCCGTTCCTGGGCATCGAGGCCGACGTGCTGAACGAGGAAGGCGAGCCGACCAAGCCCAACGAGGACGGTTTGCTGGTGATCAAGAAGCCGTGGCCGGGTATGCTGCGCACCATCTACGGCTCGCCGGAGCGCTACATCCAGCAGTACTGGTCGCGCATCGAGGGCATGTACACCGCTGGCGACGCGGCACGCAAGGACGAGGACGGCTACTTCTGGGTGATTGGCCGCATCGACGATGTGATCAAGGTCTCGGGCTACCGCCTGGGCACCGCCGAGGTCGAGTCGGCGCTGGTCTCGCACCCCGCAGTCGCCGAGGCCGCCGCGATCGGCTTGCCGCACGAACTGAAGGGTAACGCGATCTACACCTACGTGATCCTCAAGCAGGGCGTCGAGCCGAGCGATGCACTGGCCGAGGAACTCCGCCTGCATGTGGGCAAGGAGATGGGCCCGATCGCTCGCCCCGAGAAGGTGACGTTTGTGTCCTCGCTGCCCAAGACCCGCTCGGGCAAGATTATGCGCCGCGTGCTCAAGGCTCGCGCGCAGGGCTTGCCGGAAGGCGACCTGAGCACGCTCGAGTCGTAAGTCTATCCGCTACGTTTGGCATCCGTTCAGCGCTCGCTGGACGGATGCTTTTTTGTTGCGCTAGCGGCGGATGTGTGCTGGATCGTTCCTCAGAAGCTTTCTGATATTAAATCCGGTTGGACAGTATCACAATAAAACCCGTTTTAGCCTGCGGCAGCAAGGTAATTTCTTCTTTTTGTGGTGTCGATGCGCTGCTACGCGCAGCGCATCGACACCACATTCCATGGAAATGGTGGTATCAATCTAACGCCAAAGCAATGTTGTTCAGCAAGTGTGTTGATTCTGTAAGCAATCATTCGGATTTGGTATAAAAAGCATCAGGATGTTGTGAGCAGCGACACCTACATGTCAGCAAGCAAAAAGCGCATACAGACCACCGAACAAGGACCATACCGAGGAACCAAACGATACCCACCTGACAGAGCGGATTCCTTGGGGTCCAGGGCGATAAGCCCCGGCTGGGGGTTTCCAAAGGGGCCGCAGTTAGTTGGCCCCTTTGGGCTTGCGCAGCAGCCGAGTTGCTCGTGAGTACGCGCACTCTCGCCGAATGGCGCATCTCACGCTCTCGTAGAGAAGGCACATCAACATGCGTTGTACGTTTATAACCCCCTGATGTCTGTTGCTTCCGCATTGGAATGCTTTTCAGAAGGCTTCTCACAACCAACATCACAAATGGCAGGGCAAACGAAATGCCCGTTCGAGCAACTGTTGGAAGCGCCCCACATCGACCGAATCGACAATGGTGGCGTTGAACGGCAGGCTGTTGCGGCGCATCGTGTCGATGACCGTCATGCCCCGTGCGATGCCGTGGCTGGTATCGATCGTGACGCGGGCCGGGTAGGTGGTTGCGCACTGTGGGTCGAGCAGCACGGCCAACGCCAGTGGATCGGGCCAGAGCATGCCCTCTCGCCCGTGTTCTCGCGAGCGCTCCGCCAACGCCTGTGTCATCGGGGCCACGAACTGCTGCCCCAACGGCCCCGCGTTCAGCAGCGCCTCCCAATCCTTCCAAAGGACCGGCGTTCGCAGCGTGGTGTGCCAATCGAGGACGATTGGGTTCAGGCCGCGCTCAAAGACCAGCGCAGCCGCCTCGACATCGGCGTAGATGTTGAACTCCGCCACCGCCGTGATATTGCCCTGTGCGTAGGCCGCGCCACCCATAACCACCGTCTGTTTCAGCAATCGCGGCAACTCCGGCTCCAGGCTGAGCGCCAACGCGACGTTCGTCAGTGGGCCGAGCGCCAGGAGCGTCGCGCCCGGGTTCTCGCGTGCCAACCGCACAATCGCTAGGGCGGCGTGTTCCTGATCGGCCACCGTGCGGCTCGATGCGCGGAATCCCGCATCACCCAAGCCATCCTGGCCGTGCACACTATCCGCGTGAACTGGCTCGGCCAGCAACGGGCGGGCAGCTCCGCGAAAGAACGGGATCGGCTGGGCACCAGCGGCATCGAGCACAATCCCGATATTGCGCACCACCCGTTCCAGCGGCACATTGCCGGAGACCGCCGTAATGCCGATGATCTCCCAGTTCGGATCTGCGAGCGCCATCAGGAGCGCGATTGCGTCATCCACACCCACATCAGTGTCGATAATCAGTTTGTTGCTCATTGTGTTCCTGTTTTTGTTGCGGAAATCGTTTATTGGCGAAGGGAAATCGCGATCAGACGGTGCTCGATTGTACCACCTATTCCCGCGCGCCCGGCACAAATTCTTGAGTGAGCGTGTTGACTAGGCCCAGATCGGTGATGCGGAAGAACGGCGCGACGGGCAGCGCCAACGCCGAGATCGCCAGTACCGGCGATGAGCCGCCGATGCCCAACGCGCGGGCCGCCTGGTTGAAGGCGCGCACCTCCGCCGCCACTGTCTCCACTGGCTCGGTGGACATCAGGCCTGCTACGGGCAGGCGCACCGTCGCCAGTACGCGTCCATCCTCCACCAGCGCCACGCCGCCACCGATCTCCGCCACCGTCTGCACCGCCAGCGCCATATCGGCGGGGTGGCGCCCGGCCACGATCAGGTTGTGGCTGTCGTGCGCGACGGTGGTGGCGATGGCACCGTTGCGTAGTGGCAAGCCGTGCAGCAGTTCGAGCGAGGGTCGATGCGTTTGGCCGTGGCGCGGCACCACGCTGAGCAGCGTCACATCTGGAGGCAGCGGCAGCACGCATTCGCCGTTCTCGAACGGGATGCTCAACTCGGTGAGCGTGGTGGTGCGGTTACTGTCGATGGCGAGCGCCGTCACACGCTCCACGCCTTGCGCTTGCGAACGGCGCAGCGTGAACGTTTCCGCCGAGACAGGCGCGATCCGCACGCTGTTCTGCGTTGGCGGTGGGATGGGATCGGCGAACTCCGTCACCAGATGGCCGTGCTGTGCCACCAAGGTTCCGCCCGCAAACACAGCGCTGGCCTTCAGGCCGCGCAGCGATTCCACCAGCACGATGTCGGCCAGTTTGCCGGGCGCGATCGCGCCCAGATCCGTGAGATCATAGCGCGTCGCGCCACCCAGCGTCGCGAAGCGGATCGCCAACACGGGATCAACACCCTCGTCGATTAGCACGCGCAGGCCACGATCCAGGTGGCCGCGCTGCAACAGATCGTCGGGGTCGATATCATCGGTGCAGAGCGCCACGTTCCAAGGGTGCGGCACCTCCTCCAGCGCCCGCGCCAGGTCGGCTGCGCTGCGGCGGAAGGTGTTCTCGCGGCCATACACCCACATGCCGGCCCGCAACTTCTCAAGCATCTCCTCCCAATCGCGCGATTCGTGGTCGGAATCGACACCCGCCGCCAAGTAGGCCGCCAGGTCGCGCCCGCCCACCAGCGGCGCGTGGCCCTCCAGCCGTTTCCCGGCCCGCAATCCCGCTTCGGCGATCGCCGCCATCCGGGGCGTCTGCTGGATGATGCCCGGATAATCCATCAACTCGGCCACGCCGATCACGCGGGGCCACGTGAGCATCTCGGCGATGTCGCTGGCCTCGAACACCGCTCCGGCTGTCTCCAAGCCCGGCACAGCGGGCACCGAGGACGGGATGGTGAGGTAGACGCGCAGCGGCAGCCCTTCGCTGGCTTTTAGCATATACTCGATGCCCGCCCGACCGTAGACATTGCCGATCTCGTGCGGGTCGATCACGACGGTGGTGGTGCCGAACGGCAGCACGGCGCGGGCGAAATGGGGCGGCGTGACCATCGTCGATTCGATATGCACGTGCGTGTCGATGAAGCCCGGCACCGCGATATGGCCCCGCGCCTGAAACTCGTTGCGCCCCTGCAGACCCAGCCGCCGATCCCGATCCACGATCGCGATGCGGTCGCCGTAGATGCCGATATCGGCTGGGTAGACTTCGCCCGTGTAGACATTCAGCAGCAACCCGCCGCGAATCACCAGATCGAGCGGACGTTGGCCGCGCGCCGCTTCAACAAGCCCAGTTCGCGATACCATACGCATCTCCTTTGCGATTCGAATACTCATAGAGTTGGTAGATCGCCCTTCAGATCTTCGGGCAGCGCCAGTGTGCTGAGCATCGCCAAGCAGGCGAACACGATCAGCAACATGGACCCTGCTAGGATCACCGCAGCAGCCCCAGCCATCGCCAGAGCAAGCGGATTGTGAAGGTGACACATTCCCGAACTGTTCGCGCCGTCCTTGGCATATCAGGCGATCTGTTCGATACGCGACTGTGCCCAAGCGAGACGGTGCGCGCTCTTGGTTTGTAGTTCGGGCGAGATGCGGATAAGCCCGAATTGCTCCAGCGCGAAACTCGCACTGACGGCCCCGTAGGCGCCGGCCTCGACGGGCGATAACCCTCTGCTCAGGCCGACGAGCAACCCGCCGACATAGGCGTTCCCCGCACCAGTCATATCGACGAGCGCGTTGGGTGGCACGGCGGGGATGAGGTATCGCTCGCCGCTGGCGGTCGCGATCATCGAACCATCGGCACCCATGCGCAGGGCCACGATCGGCGCTCCCCAGTGTAACAGCTTTTCTACGGCCTGTTCGGGCGTTGCGGTCCCCGTGATGGTTTGGGCATCGCCCTGATTCGGTGAGAACACAGTGACACGCGGCAGGGCAGCTTGCATTTCTTCGGGTGTGGCGGTCAATTGCAAAGGGCTCGGCTCCCAGGCGAGATAAAGGTTAGGGTTTGCGGCCTGCAACCGCTCGATCAGTGCGAGCAACTCGCTCATAGTGCTGCTCAGCATATGGAAGCCTTTGGCTGCCAGATAAGCGGGCGGAATATCTTCGAACCTCGGGGTAAGTCGATAAAACGCTTCTTCACTTGTGCGAAAGATCTCGGTACGCCGTTCGTTCCATTCAAAAATTTGCCAACATCGTGCCGTTTGATACTCGGGACACACCTTTACGCCACTAAGATCAACCCCAAGTGCTAGTAGCTCCGCGCGGTGTTGCGGATCAAAGTCTTCGCCGACGCTCGCAACATACCCCAACTGATCCGACCAAATCCGCATACCACAGAGCGCGTGAGTACCTGCACCTCCCAGGATATTCATCCAAGAATGGCCATCGGCTAGGACGATATCATCGATAACGATATTGGCACAAGTGACGTATTCTGGTGTCATGCCTCACTCTTTCTCTGGAGTTCAACGATTGTAACGAGCATCCAAAAGAGGCTGGCACACGCGGGCTGAGGATGTGTGCCAAGGTCGTGCGTTAGAGCGCCAGCGATTGCACCACGGCGCTGTTCTGGATGATGTTTGAGTCGCTCTGATACACCCCGCTTAAGCCACGGAAGGGCGTCTCACCCAGGATGTCGGCCAGGTGGGCCGCGAAGAGCTCGGCGGCGACCGGGTAGACCATGGGCGTGAAGATCTCGGGGACGGAGCCGACCACGGGCAGCCACCACGTGACATTCGGCCCGATCGCTTGGTTGCTCTGTGGCACTACCGCCACCACTGTGCGGCCAACCTGTTTCATCGAGGCGATCAGTTCGGTGGCTCGATCGTGGCCGCGCCCTCCCGGGGAGATAACAAACGTGGGTGTGCTCGGGTCGGTATTGACGAAGTACTGCAAATGCGCCCATTCCTCGGTGTCTTGGCCCATTGCATGTCGTCCAGCGGCTTCGATCACCTTGGCCGCGCCGAACAGTGCCGTGGCGTAATTCGGCCCATCGCCCACAAACACGATATTGCTGTGATGCGATACCGCCTCGGCCAGCGCCCGTACTTGATGCGCGATCATGTAGATGGTCGCTTCGATCGCATCGGCGGTGCCTTTGAGCTTAGCGCGCATATCGTTGGCCTCGTCCTGGGTGAGGCGGCCACGCACCTCGGCGAAGCGGATCGCCAGCAGGTAGAGCGCGAGCAGCGAGGCGCGGTACGTGCGCACTCCTGGTGCGGGCGCGAACGCGGGCAATCCGCAATCGAAGGTCATTTCGGCGGCGCGGGCCAACGGCGAGTTTAGGTTGCCCGTGAGCGCCACCGTGAGGATGCCCTGGCCGCGAGCCAATCCCACCGCCTCGCGTGTGCGCGCCACCAAGCCAGAGGCGGAAATGCCGATTACCAACGGGTTGCGTGGGAAGCTCTGATCGAAGAACTGGCTGCCGTAGCGGCCCGCCTGCATAGCGTTCATTGGCTCGGTGCTGATACCCGCCAGTTGTTCGAACGCCAACTCGGCTGCCAGGCCAGCCATGTACGAATCTCCACAGCCAGTGATGATGATGCGTTTGATCGAGAAGCATTGGTCGTGGTTCAGCAGGAGGCGCGCCGATGAGTCAAACCGCTCGAACTCCGAGCGGATCATGGCTGGCAGGCTCTCCACCTGCGCGATCATCGTTGCGGCAGACATCATCTGTTCCATCCTTACCTCACAAAGCAAATGAGCCCTGTGCAGCATTTGGGTGCTGCCACGGGTTGCACGTTGAACGGCAAGCGTGTTTGGTGTGTCGAGCGCAGCCTTCTCGCGCGCTCAGGATGCCTGGTGATGCGCCTGACTCAGAAAGTGTTCGATTTCCGCCAAATGTAAGAAATGTTGCGTTGAAGGGATCGCCAACGCTGATGGTATCGGCTACTGGTACGGGAAGAGCTTGGATCTCGGCCTTATGCTCGGTTGTGACGGTGAGCGCTGCCACGCGCAGCCCCAAACGGCTCGCGGCGCAGGCTCTGATGGCGGTGGGGCCGCCCGCCTTCTGTCCAACGAATGTGTCGATCACCTTCTCGTCGGACGACGGAAGATGATCGACAGTAAGCACGAGATCCGCATCAATGCCACCAACCGCGAGGATGTCGAACATACGTAACCTCCTCCGCTCTGCCACGTTGCAGAACGGCGCCATTCGTTTTCTGAAGGATGCTTGAACCTCGCTTTGTGTGCTGCTTTCGAGTGAACGCTTTGATACGAGCATCAACAAATCACTATACGCCTAACGCAACACGGCACCATAGCCGCGCTATGGCACCGTGTGGGACGTTGGTGGCTCGAACGAACCTCTTGCAAAGCTCGGACACAACTGATGCTGCGGGGGCAACATCAGTGACGGAGTTACTGGCTTTGTGAGCGCGGGCAAAACGAGCGTCGAGTCGGCGTACGTCCCAAAGAGGCTGTTGGGCTGATCGATGAGCGCCACCTAGTACGCCCCCCAGGTATGCACCGAGCGCGCTGAAACCAAGAAGCGCTGGTTTGCTGAGCTGCCTGGCGCGATAAGCACCACCACATCCTCTTCAGCCACGGTCGCGATATGAAGTCCATGATGAAATTCCTCTACAGCAAACGCAACTACTTGCGGCCCCTTGGTCAATAGGGCCACGCCTACAGATGCCGCGCCAATGCCTGGCTCGGCACCCACAAAGGTGAAAACGCGCCGTCGCTCGCTCTCATACAACTGAGTCGCCAATCCATCGGTGATTGGTTTACCTTGGTTGAGCACCTCCCGCATCTGAGCTGGAACAGCCTGCAACTGCGCTGCATGGTGCTCGGCCTGTTCGGCTGCCAGATATCCGCGCTGAATTTCTCGCGCCGCTGCGCCTGTGATTGCCCAACTAAAAGTGGCGGACACGCCAAACCAAGCCTCTATAATGCTGCATTGCATTACAGTGGCGCGTCTGATCGCGCAAAAACGCTGAAGCTGCGTGGCTGCATGTGTATCGATTAAACGATTACAAGCATGAATATAATACCAAAATTTGCGAATAAATACCAGAAACCCATTGGAATGCTGCATATGCGAATTGTCCCCATATCCAAAGTGAGAAACGACAGCAATAATGTGGTTATGGCGTTTCCCAAACGGCGTACAATGCGCGATAATGTAGTTTTGAAAGAAAAATGTGTAAAATCATTGCAAAACGCGTATGAATCCACAAACAAGAGCGGAATGCCCAAGCTTATGCCGTTGAGGTGTAACTTCACAACACATCGAGGGATCGCCCTCGAAATCGATCATCATCGACAGCAGCAGTGTCTTCGATGTCCGGTAGTAAGCCCGTGGAGGATGCAGCGCACTTTATAGGGCACGAACAAGTCGGTCGCTCGCAGCGAGCGCCGTAATACCGGGTCGCCGGGCATGTGGGTGTCGTTATTGAAACCGATGAGATCGCCGTAGCCACCCAATAAACGGTATTGCTACAGGCTCTCTAGAACGGCTTGAGCGATCGGGATATACCGAATGCGGCGTGTAGTACTCGTCGAGAGGGATGATGACCTTGTTGTAGACGTCATGTTTAAGAATCATCCCTCAATAATCTTCACGATCACTTGACGCTTGCGGGGACCATCGAAATCATAGAACAAGATCCCTTGAGAATCGCCCAACACTAAATCGCCGTGCTCGATCAAAATCGTGGTGGTATTCCCGATCAGGCTGGCTTTGATATGAGCAGCCGCATCGGAGGGAGTGTCGAAGATGTGGTGAAAATCGGTGCGCGTCGGCACGAGCCGACGCACATCGTCGATAATATCGCGGGACGTATTCGGATCAAGAACGCTGTTGATTGTGATTGCCGCAGTTGTATGGGGCACAATACAAAAACAGATCCCTGTCTGCACGTTCTGGGCTTTCACCACAGCGCGCACAGCATCAGTGATATTAGTGAGGGTATCACCGTTCCCAGTAGTGACGGTAACAACCTGGTACACTCCACCCTCCCGTTCGTGCTTACGAGCACGTGTTCACAACTATGTGAGGTGACTTTCGAGAGCATCACAACGATGTGGTTCTGTATCATAGCCTTGAGTCGAGGCTCGTACCACCAATGTCGGTTCAGCAATAATGGTGCGAGCTTCGCGGGGTGCTCCACCGTTGATCCGATCCAACAACAACGACACTACTTGCTTACTGATCGTGGGGATGGGTTGCTCGATAGTTGAGAGGGCTGGAGTTATATATTGTGTGAGTGGGACGCCATCGAAACCGATCACAGCGACATCGTCGGGGACGCGCAGCCCTTTGCGATGGAGGGCCTGTAGCGCGCCCATAGCCATTAAATCGTTAAATGCAAAGATCGCGGTTGGTGGGTTCGGCAGTTCCAACAGGGCGTTGACCGCAGCGATACCGCTCGGCGGCGTATAATCGCCCCGTTGCAGAAGGGTCGGGTCGAACGGCAGATCTGCATCGCTCAACGCCGCCTGATAGCCGATCAACCGCTCGTTGCTCAACTGCGAATCCGCCATGCCCATGATACACCCGATCCGTCGATGCCCCAACTCGATCAGATGACGGGTGGCATCGTAGGCGCCTTGGAAATTGTTCACGAATACCGAATCGATCGTACCGCCTGGCATCATCCGTTCGAGCCAGACGATCGGGATGCCGCGTCGCTGCATCGGGCGCAGGTGCTCGGCTCGAATGGCGGCGCTGATGCAGACCATTCCATCGACGCGGCGGGCCATTAACTCCTCAAGTGCCGCCAACTCCCGCGACAACGACCAGCCCGCACAACACAAGATAATGTTGTACCCCGCCGCATGTGCTGCGGCTTCTACACTATTGGCGACCCAAGCATAAAGCGGAATCTCGAGGCTTGGTACAAACAGCCCGAGCGTTAGCGTCTCGCGGCGCCGTAAGCTTCGTGCTACAACATCGGGCTGGTAGCCAAGCTGTTTCATGGCCAAGTGCACCCGGTCGCGTAAGGTTGAACTTACTGGACGGCTGTCATTAAGCACATGACTAACGGTTGCCGTTGAGACTCCTGCTAAGGTGGCCACATCTCGGATGGTTGCCACTATGCTGTGCCTTTCAGCAGACGCTAGTAATCGATTAAGAACATCTGGACAAAAAGCATCATCTTAAATGATACTCAATGGTTTGTCACACGGCTGAGCAATACCGATGAAAAATGTGGGGTGAATGACCAGTAATGCCCTGAACATATACCATTTGGGGCTAAGTTGTTTGTACTTAGATCATACACGAGACACGTCTATTCGTCAACTAATGCGATACGATCACCAAAACCTCAGCAAGGTTACAAATAACCTCTCGAAATAATCGGATAGATCATTTATGGTATTGGATGCCTCGAACCGAGTGTGGATCGACTGAGACCGGCTTCAAAGCTGTGACAATATCTTTTGAAACGCCTGAATCGAACAATATTTCGAACGAGAAACAACAGACGGGTTTGTGTATTGCTGATGCGCCTGTAGGATTGTTAACAATATACTGTTTGCATTAAAAATGAGCTTGATGATGCAGGAGTGGTTATGAATTAATGGAGGAGCATAAGCTAACGTTAACAATACAAATTGGCTGCGATTCGGCGGTGTAAAAACCTAATCGCAGCCAACAAAATGATCATACCACGCTGATGTAGCTCAAATGCTTGCGAACAAGCAGTTTTTGCCCATAGAGACGTGGAATTACAGCAGGCTCGCCAAACGCTTCACGCCCTCTTCGATCTGCTCGGGGGTGACGGCGCAGAACGGCAACCGTACGAAGCGCTCGCCGTTGGGCACCTCGCCCTCGTCGGGGTCGGCGTAGAACGCCTGGCCATCCGTGAGGATCAGGCCGATCTCCTTGGCGCGCGCCAGCAAGTTAGCGGTATTGGCCGATTCGGGCAGCGTCACGCTCACGAAGAAGCCGCCGTCCGGTGCCGATGACTCGACGCCGGGCAGGTAGCGCTCGATCGCCTCGTTCATCGCGGCCCAGCGCGGCTTGTACAACCGCTTCAACTCCTCGATGTTCTGCTGCATCCAGTTCTGCGCGATGAACTGCGACACGATCGCCTGAGTCGGCAGCACGGGCGAGAGGTAGGTGTTTTCGGCTAGCTTGGTGATCTGCGCGGTGAAGGCCGCCGGGGCGACCATGTAGCCAACGCGCATACCCGGGCTGAGCAACTTGCTGAACGAGCTGAGCGTCAGCACGCGGTTCGGGCTGATCTCGCGCAGCATCGGCACATCCTCGCCGCGATAGCGCAGCTTGCGGTAGGGCACGTCCTCGATCACCCAGAAGCCGTACTGCTCGGCCAACTCCACGATCGCTTTGCGCTTCTCGTAGGAGATGGTGACACCCGCCGGGTTCTGGAAATCGGGCACCAAGTACAGGAAGGCCGGCACCTGCTTGGCGACCGCCGCCTTGAGGCGCTCGATGTTGATGCCATCGGCCTCCAGCGGGATACCGATCGCCTTGGCGCCGCGACGGCGGAAAGTGGCGATCGCGCGGTCGTAGCTCGGCTGCTCGGTCAGCACCGTCGAGCCGGGCGTGATCAACAGCGCCGAGATCAGGTCTTGGATCTGCAACGAGCCACTCGAAACGAACACCTCGCTATCGCTGACGCCGTACTCCTCGGCCAATTGCTTGCGCAGCGGGGCGTAGCCGGGCTGGTGGCCGTATTGCAGAATCACCGCAGCATCAGCGTGCAGTGCCTTATCGAAGGCATCGGAAATCGCTTCGGTAGGAAAAGCCTCGGGCGGTGGTACGCCACGGGTAAACACAATCGTGTCGGACATCCTTAGTCTCCTTATGCCATGAACAGCATATCAGTAAGATTGCGGCGGTTCCTATGGTCCGCAATCGGCTATAAGCAGCGCTCCTTATTGTAGCGCTATCTGAACATTGTGTTGCAACGTGGCGGTGTGCCGTAGTTACGACACCAAGCCCTGTGCGACCAGCAACTCGGCGTTGAGGATCGCGCCACCGGCTGCGCCGCGAATGGTGTTGTGCGAGAGCACCACCATGCGCAGATCGAGCACCGGGCAGCTGCGCACACGGCCAATCGTCGTGGTCATACCCTTGCCTGCATCGCGGTCGCGGCGCGGCTGCGGGCGGTCGCCCTCGCTGCGCACCACCAACGCGCGTTCCGGCGAGCTCGGTAGGTTGCGCACCACTTCCGGCGCCTGCCAGTTCGTCAGCACCTCGATCGCCTCCTCGGGCGTGGGCGTGCGCTCAAAGCCGATCGACAGCAGCGCCGTGTGCCCGTCGATCACCGGCACGCGCGTCACCTGGGCGCTAATGCCGATCTGCGCTGGCACGATGCGCCCCTCCACCTCTTTGCCGAGCAACTTCAGCGGCTCCGTCTCGATCTTCTGCTCCTCACCGCCGTTCGCGATGTTCGGGATAATGTTGTCGATGATGTCGAGCGACGCCACGCCGGGGTAGCCCGCGCCCGAGACGGCCTGCAGCGTCGAAACGTGCAGCGTCTTGACGCCGAAGGCATCGTGCAGGGGCTTGAGCGCCATCACCACGCCGATGGTCGCGCAGTTGGGGTTCGTGATCAAGCAGCCCTTCCAGCCGCGCTCGGCACGCTGGCGCTCGATCTGCGCCAGGTGCTCGGGGTTGACCTCGGGGATCAGCAGCGGCACATCCTCGGCCATGCGGTAGCTCGATGCGTTGGAGCAGACCGCCGTCTGCGCGGCCCACAGTGGCTCGTACTCTTTGGCGTTCTCGGTGGGTAGCGCCGAGAGCGCCAGCGCCACATCGGCAACCTTATCGGTTGGCTGCACAATCAGATTGGCGACTTCGGGCGGCGGCGCATCATCGAGCACCCAGCGCACCAACTCGCCGTATGGCCGCCCGATCGTGCGCTCGGAGCCTGTCACCACTGCGATCTCGAACTGTGGGTGTCCTGCCAACAATTGAATCATACGCTGCCCAACAGCGCCTGTCGCGCCGAGGATCGCGATTGGAAGTTTGCCCATGGTAGAACTCCTTGATTATTGGTTCGTGGCGGGTTCGAGCCGCCGATACATCACAAGTTCATCGTAAAACGTGCCGTTATAGTGGATAACTTCTGGCTCAACACCATAGATCTGGAAGCCGCTGCGCACATAGCTTCGGATGGCGGTATGGTTGACAGTCACCACGCCCAACTTCACAAGGCGGAGTTGGTGTTGGCGCGCCCAATCGATACACGCTTCGAGCAGCGCATCGCTTAAGCGAATGCCGCGCCAATCGGCCCGCACATATACACCCCAGATCAAGCCCTGATGCTGCATCTTGATGTGATTGGGCCGCATAATGCCCACCATGCCAACCAGCCTACCCGCTGCCTCGGCCACATAGATGGCGCTTCGCTCGCTGCCCGCGCCTTCGCGTACCCTCTGCAGCCAGTGCTCATCGGGAAGCACGTGATCTTCCTCGTAGCTAGAAGCGAACACAAACGGGTGTGTTTGCAGCGCTTCGAGGCGTAGTTCCCGATACGCTTGCGCATCCTGCTCGCGAGTTGTGCGAATCAGCACCTCACCTCGACTCGTTTGCACCACCTTTGGATTTGACATAACATGCTCGCTTTAGGCAGTCAGGGAGTGAATCGCGCGAACGGCTTCGTCGGCATCGGCGGCGTTCACCACCAAACTGATCGACGATTCCGATGAGCCTTGGGCGATCGCGATCACATTGATCTGGCGTTCGGCGAGCGCCCCAAACACTTGGCTGGCGACGCCGGGTGTCTCGCGCATGCCAGCGCCCACCGCAGTGACGATCACCACTTCGTCGCGTGCGCTGATGCGGTCCACATCGCGTCGCTGCAACTCGTGGTGCAAGCCGAGCTCCAGCGCCTGCAAGACCTGCTTGCTCGATGAGACGGGCACCACGAAGCAGATGCTCTGCTCGGAGGAGGCTTGGGATATCATCAGCACGTTCGCATCGGCGCTGGCGACCGCGCCGAACGTGCGGGCCGCCACACCCGGCACGCCGATCATGCCGCGGCCCTCGACCGTGATGAGGCTCATATTCTTGATCGACGTCACCGCCTTCACGGGGCGATCGCTGGGTGGCACATCCTGCACCACGAGCGTGCCCATGTGGCTAGCATTGAAGGTGTTGCGGATGCGCAGCGGAATGCCGCGCTCGACCACCGGGCGCACCGCGCGGGGGTGCAGCACCTTCGCGCCGAAGTAGGCCAGTTCGCTCATCTCGTTGTACGAGAGCACGTCGATCACGCGGGCATCGCTGACCAAGCGCGGGTCGGTGGTCATCACACCATCGACATCCGTGTAGATCGCCACCTCATCGGCATCGAGCGCCGCGCCGATGATCGCACCGCTGTAGTCGGAGCCGCCGCGACCGAGCGTGGTGGTTGCGCCGCTCTCGCTCGCGCCGATGAAGCCCGTCACCACGGGCACGATGCCCTGCTCCAGCAGAGGGCGCAGACGGGCCTGCGTGCGCTGGCGGGTCTGTGGTTGGATCGGCACTGCATTGCCGAAGTCGCTAGTGGTGAGGATGAGTTCGGTGGCCTCGATCGCCTCGGAGGGGATGCCGCGTGCGCGCAGCGTGGCCGCCACCAAGTGGATACTCATGCGCTCGCCCATGCCGCTGATCGCGTCCATCGCGCGAGGCGAAGCTTCTCCCAGCACACCCACGCTATGGCACAGCAACTCGAACTCTTCGAGCAACTGCTCGATCTTCTGGCTGGCGGCCTCATCCTGGCCGACCAGTTCAGCGAGCGTGGCAGCGTGGCGCTCGCGCAACTTCTGCGCGATCTCGTGATACGTCGTGCGGTCGCCCTCCGCCGCCGCGCGTGCGCTCTTGATCAGCAGATCGGTGACGCCGCTCATCGCCGAGACGACCACAACGGCCTGATCCCACGTTTTTAGATGTTCGCGCGTGATCGATGCAAGCGACTCGATCGCCTCGACACTACCGACCGACGTGCCGCCAAATTTCATTACCAACAGGGACATACAGGATCTCCATGTTATAGATAAGGGCCACTGCCTCGATACGAGCAGTGGCCTGTTAATGTTCGACTACCAGCCTAACCATTTGACGATTGCACCCAATTCGGCGGGCACAGGTTGTGGTGCTGCAAACTGCTCCACAGCCAAGCCCGGGTCCTTCAGGCCATGGCCCGTAACGACTGCTACGTAGCAGGCATCTCGCTCGGCGCGGCCCTGCTCGACCAGCATGCGCAGCCCGGCCACACCCGCAGCCGAGGCAGGCTCGCAGAACACGCCCTCAAGGCGTGCAAGATCGCGCCAAGCAGCCATAATCTGCTCATCGGTGACAGCGTCGATGATACCATTAGATTCATCGCGCGCCGCAACAGCGCCCTTCCAACTTGCGGGGTTTCCAATACGAATAGCGGTAGCAACCGTCTCGGGATGCGGCACCGGCGCGCCGTTCACGATAGGTGCAGCGCCTGCGGCTTGGAAGCCGAGCATGCGCGGGGTTTGCGCGATCTTACCAGCGGCGTGGTAGCGCTTGAAACCGAGCCAGTAGGCGGTGATATTGCCAGCATTGCCAACTGGCAGGCAGAGGGCGTCGGGTGCTGTGCCCAGCGTATCGCAGATCTCGTATGCGGCAGTGGTCTGGCCCTCGATGCGATATTGATTCACCGAGTTGACCAGGGTGACCGGATAGCGATCGGAGAGATCGCACACGATCTGCAATGCATCGTCGAAATTCCCATCGATCACCAGCAGGCGTGCGCCGTACATCAGGGCTTGTGCGAGCTTGCCCAGCGCGATTTTACCAGCCGGAACCACAACAATCGCTTCTACACCAGCACGTGCTGCATACGCTGCTGCACTCGCCGAAGTATTGCCAGTCGAAGCGCAAATGATCGAGCTCGCCCCTTCTTCAACGGCCTTGGCGACCGCCATCACCATACCGCGATCTTTAAACGAACCAGTGGGGTTCAATCCCTCAAACTTCACGTGCAATTCGCGTACACCCAAGGCGGCGGCCAAACGGGGAACAGCGATCAGGGGCGTGTTGCCCTCGTTCAACGTGAGCAACGGTGTACGGTCGGTGATCGGTAAAAACGCTCGATAGCGCTCGAGAAGCATACGTCCTCCTACAGGGTCATTATGGCGTGCTGATGATGACGAGACTTTACCCACCTGTGCGACTGCAACAAAAAACCCCCGTTCCTTTGCAGGAAGGGGGCTGAACACCGCATGCTGATCCTCAACGACCAGGAACCCTCCTACACACAAGTACCCCGATGGTAGTCTCCATCGAGGTGGTGGTAGTAGTCATAGTCATGGAATCAAGGCAGTTCATATTCGCGTTAAGCTGTGATAGATGCTTATCTTTGTATACTATACGTCCACTTGCGAAATGTGTCAAGCGGAACGTTGGGCACATCGATTGTGCGCTTTTCGGCGTCGATACGCCATGAATCGCTCGAAATGATGAAGTTGTGTTGTTTGAAAATGACTTTCTGATCGCTCCATATACCAAACCCGGCTGGTCAGTATCACGATAGAACCAGTTTTAGCCTGCGGCAGCAAGGTATTTTTTCTTTTTGTGATGGCGAAGTGAGTATCAGTTGAAAACCAGGATCAAGGCGTAACATTCACATGCCGCTTGTGTAAATAACCTCTCGGATTTGGTATTATTTGTCGGCCTCGCGATCAGGAATTGAGTACGACCTGCACGCCACTGGCCATAAGGATGGCCCGTTCGGCTCGGCATGTAGGGCTTCACGCTGCTGCACAACGTGTTCGCAAGGTTGCATCTTCTCCTTTCTCCTATGGCACGTCGCAAGGCACAGAACAGCATGCCGCCATGCTCGCCGTGGCAGATGAAGGTTTCAGATGCAGTTGAGTTGAGAGGGTGTCAATGAGCGCGGACGCGGCGACCGCACGTGGGGCGATGATACGCCGAACGTTGGTGTTGCCGCGTCAGGCGGTCATCACATACAGAGGCTCGGTGTTCGTGACTGGATTGAGACTATTGCTGATATCGATCGACGACATCCAGTTGGCGGCGCGGCGGTTGCTGACGACGGCGAAGGCGAAGTCCTTCGTGAACTGCTTTGAGGCTTCCTCCAGTGTTATGCCGCGTGGGTAGAGCTTCATAATCTCGTAGTCGTTGGGGCCAAGTGCGGCGGCGAGTGTTTCATCCCAGAAGTGGAAGATCTCGTAGTCGGAAGTTGAAACAAGTGCGGGGCCGATCTGGTAGCCTTTATCGCGCGAACCAAGCCAGAAATTAATTGCAAGAAAGCGTCGTTCGGCTGGTTCATTTGAGTGCTGGTCCTTCATTGCCAAAGCTCCTTGTGGTTGGGCGCCAAGGACATTGATGCGTCTCGTGACAACCGTTATTCGGTAACGTATCATTCGCAAGAATGTACATTGCACTGTGTACTATATACCGTACTTATGAAAGAAAAGATGCGTGGATTGCAAAAACATTTCTTTAAATTGTATTCATATCATTGAATATTCGCAAGTCTTTTCTATTTGCGAATCGGCTAATTCTCTTTAGAAAGCCGATTTTTACGCCCTTTGATACACGGAGCGGTGTGAAAAACTATGATGTTTTGCAAATATTTGCAAAACATCATAGTTCTTTTTCGTGTATGTTTGTGTATTGATCAATTGTGTTTCGACGAGCGTTGGCAACCGATGTTTATTAGTTCGCTACCAGCGCCCATTCATCGTAGCGAGTAGATAGGAGCTCTTGCACTTCGCTGTAACGCAGGCCCAGTTCGGTCACCCGTTGATGATCGGCGGCTAACCCAGCCTGGTTCAGATCCTCTTCGAGTTGCTTGAGTTGTTGTTCGAGCTTCTCGATCTCTTGCTCCAGCGCGGTGCGGCGGCGTTGGCGTCGGCGCTCCTCTTTGCTATCGATGACCGGTGCAGGCGCGGCCTCGACTGCGGCTTTCGGCGCAGCGGCGGGCGCAGGTTTGTTGTTGGCCTGCTCAAGCTGCTTCGCCCGTTGCTCGCGTTGCTCCACAAATGCCGCGTACTCGCTGTAGGTGCCGTCGAACTTCTCGATCGTGCCGTCCTTCACCGTCCAGATCATGTCGGCCACCGCGTCGATGAAGTAGCGGTCGTGCGATACCATCAGGATGGTGCCGCTGTACTCGTTGAGCACCGTTTCGAGCGCTTCGCGGGCGTTGATGTCGAGGTGGTTGGTCGGCTCGTCGAGCACTAGCAAGTTGCCGCCGAGCAGTGTGAGCTGCGCCAGCGCCACGCGGCTGCGTTCGCCACCCGAGAGATCGCAGATCCGTTTGAACACATCATCGCCGCTGAACAGGAAGCGCCCGAGCAGCGTGCGCGCCTCGGTCTCCTTGATCATCGGGCGGATGCGCCGAATCTCCTCCAGCACCGTAGCGTTTGGCTGTAGCCCCTCGTGAGCCTGAGCGTAGTAGTTGATCTCGACGCGATGCCCAAGCCGCACTTGGCCGCGCAACGGTGGAAGTTCGCCCACCAGCGTGCGCAGCAGCGTGGTTTTGCCGCTGCCGTTCGGCCCCATCAGCGCCACACGCTGCCCGCGATGGATCTCCAAGTTCGGAGCGTTGATCAGCACGCGGGCCTCGCCGTTGTGCCGAGCCGTCGCTTCGGGTGGGTAGCCGACCTGCAACTTCTCCAGCCGCAAGATCAGCTCGCCACTGCGGATCTGCGTATCCATCTTGATCGCGAGCTTTTTCTGCTGTTCGGGTCGATCAACGCGCTCGTTGATCCATTCGCCGTTTGCCCCTTGGTAACCGTACTTGAGGCGATTGAGGATCTTCTCGCGCCCACGGGCCTCTTTGCTGCGCTGACCAGCCTTGAAGCGCCGAATGAACTCCTCGGTTTTGGCGATGTACTCCTGTTGCGCCTGGTACTGCTTCATTTGCAATTCCAGTCGCTCGGCCTTCAGTTCCAGGTACTTCTGATAGCCCGCTGGGTAATCCTCAAGCCGCCCGAACGCCATATCGAGCGTGCGGTTCGTCACGCGATCCAGGAAATAGCGGTCGTGCGAGATCACGATCAGCGTGCCCTCCCAGTCCCTCAGGAAGCGTTCCAGCCATTCGAGCGCGGACAGGTCGAGGTGGTTGGTTGGCTCGTCGAGCAGCAACAGGTCGGGGTTTGAGAGCAGTGTGGCCGCCAGCGCCGCGCGGGTCTTTTGGCCGCCGCTCAACTGCACCACCGGCTGATCGTACTGCGATTTGCTGAATCCCAAGCCGTGCAGCGTGCGCTCGATCTGATGCTCGATCTCGTAGCCGCCGCTATGCTCGAAGCGCTGCGTCAACTCGCCGTAGCGCTCCATCCGAGCCTCCCATTCGGGGTGATCGGTATCGGCTAATTCCTGTTCGAGATCGCTGATCTCCTGCTGCAAGGCTTTGAGGTGTTCGAGCGCGTGCTCCATCTCTTGCCACAGGGTGCGGTTGCCAGTGAACTGCGCCTCTTGGGCCAGGTAGGCGACCTTGCGCCCCCGTGCGAGGTGGATGCTGCCGCTGGTGGGCTGCTCGACACCTGCAATGATCTTGAGCAGCGTGCTTTTGCCTGCGCCGTTCACACCGACAAGCGCGACTTTTTCACCACGGGCGATTTGAGCGTTAATATTGCTGAAAATCAGCTCGGCGCCGTAATATTTTGTGATCTGGCTGATGGTGAGAACGGTCATGTTTCTGCTCCATTTGATATAAAAAGGCTGTGGTGCACTACTGCGCCCACAGCCGAAAATACACTTCTATTCTTCTGATCATCCGGAAAAAGGGCGCATGTATCCTATGGTCTACCTAATCCGCTGCGATAATCAGCATGTCGACCAATCGGAACACGGCTAAAACCTCCAGATGAAATGCTTCGTTCTCATAACCGTAGGACAGGATACCACGCGCTCGGGATGCTGTCAATCAGCCAAAAGTTGCAGAGGGCATCGTGCGTTAGCCAAGTTCAGCCTGCTGAGGAATCGCTTCGATCAGGCTTGGTCCCTCGTGGAATGGGCTGTTGACGGCGGTCGAAACCACGTAGGCATCCATCAACTCCGCAGGGAAGGGCTTCAGCAGCGAGAGCACTTCATCGAGCTCGGTGTCGTGGTCGAGCCAGCGGTCCTCATCATCGGGATGCAGAATCACCGGCATGCGGTTGTGGATCTGCGCCATCAACTCGTTGGGCGTGGTGGTGATGATGGTGTAGGTCTTGAGCAGGTTGCCCTCGTGATCCTTCCACGTCTCGTACAGGCCCGCGAAGGCGAAGTACTCGCTGTCGGGCAGGAAGATGTAGTGCGGGATCTTGCCGCCCGGTGTGCGCTGCCATTCGTAGAAGCCGCTTGCAGGCACCAGGCAACGTCGGGCCGCCAACGCCTTGCGGAACGAGGGCTTTTCGGCGACTGTCTCAGCGCGGGCGTTGATCATCTTGTTGCCGATGCTGACATCCTTGGCCCACGATGGCACAAGACCCCAGCGCATCTCCTCGGCGCGGTTGGGGCTGTTGCGGGTGATCACGGGCGAGGTTTGGGTGGGGGCGATATTGTAGCGCGCTTCAAGTTCGAGCGTGAGATTGGCGATGTTGAAGCGTTCGGCGAAGTTCGCTTGCGGTACTAAACTATAGCGTCCACACATGGTGCTGCTCCTTTGCTGGAAACGGCCTACGCTACCCGGAAGAATGCGTGGTGATAGTACGGGTGTGCTATTTCAGTATACCACGCGATTGTGACACTTGCTGTCGCACTTTTCTGCCGCAATGTTTTGCAGTACACTAGTGCATATACCTTCTGGGCCATCAATTCTCAATAGGAGGCGCTCGATGTCCGAGACGAAGCCGCTCCGCGCGCAGGATGCGCTAGCTTCTTTCATCTCTACGCCGCTTGATGATGTGCTCAACCGTTCGCAGCATGGCGACCCCGCAGCGCACGCGCTGGCCCTCTTTCACCAGGTTGTCGAACGTGTTCCTGCGTACCGCGCCTTTTTGGCCGAACAGGGCGTTGATCCGGCGAGCATTCGCACCTCCGAAGATTTCTCGCAGTTGCCGCTCGTCACCAAGCAGAATTACGTGCAGCGCTATCCCTTGCCGCAGTTGTGCCGCGATGGCGCGCTGGAGACGTGCGATATGATCGCGGTGTCGTCCGGCTCGACGGGGCAGCCGACGGCGTGGCCGCGCTTCCTGGCCGATGAACTGGCGATCGCGCGGCGGTTCGAGCAGGTGTTTGTGGATTCGTTCGCCGCCGATACGCGCTCCACGTTGGCGATTGTGTGTTTCACGCTGGGCACTTGGGTCGGCGGTATGTACACCGCGAGCTGCTGCCGCTACCTGGCGAGCAAGGGCTACCCCATCACCGTGATCACGCCGGGGAACAACAAGGACGAGATCTTCCGGGTGGTGGAGACGTTCGGCCCGCTATTCGAGCAGGTGGTGCTGTTGGGCTACCCGCCCGCGCTGAAGGATGTGATCGATACGGGCATCGCGCGGGGCGTGGCCTGGGAGCGCTACGATGTGAAGTTGGTGATGGCGGGCGAAGTGTTCAGCGAGGAGTGGCGCAGCCTAGTGGGCGAGCGCCTGGGTGCTGGTGCGCCGTGCTACAGTTCGGCTTCGCTGTACGGCACCGCCGATGCTGGCGTGTTGGCGAACGAGACGCCGTTGTCCATCACCATCCGGCGCTTCTTGGCGAACCATCCCGAGGCGGCGCGCGAGTTGTTCGGCGAGGCGCGCCTGCCCACACTGGCGCAGTACGACCCGTTCAGCCGCTACTTCGAGGTGCGCGACCGCACGCTGTTCTTCTCGGGCGATAACGGTATTCCGCTGATTCGCTACAACATCCTGGATACGGGCGGATTGGTGAGCTACGATGAGATGATGGCCTTCCTGGCGCGTTACAATTTCGACCCACTGGCCGAGTTGCAGCAGTACGGCCTGCGCGGCGTGCGGCGCCTGCCGTTTGTGTATGTGTTTGGGCGCTCGGATTTCACCGTGTCGTTCTTTGGGGCGAACATCTACCCCGAGAATGTGACGGTGGGCTTGGAGCAGCCCCACATCCGCGAGTGGGTGACGGGCAAGTTCGTGCTGGAGGTGCTGGAGGACGATGATCGCAACCGCGTGCTGAGCGTGACGGTGGAGCTTGCGCCGAATCAGCAGGCCGACGCCGAGCGCACGAACCTGGTGGCGCAGTCGATTACGGCGCAGTTGCGGCGGCTCAATAGCGAGTTCGCACATTATGTGCCGCCCGAGCGCCAGGTGCCGCAGGTGACGCTGCTTCCGCATGGCGATCCGAGCTACTTCCCGATCGGTGTGAAGCACCGCTACACCCGCCGTTAGCGTCCGGCGAGTCGGCAGTACGGGCAAAGTAGAAGGGTTGGGAAGGTGTGAGCCTTCGCCAACCCTTTGTTTATGCCGAATGGCGTGGGGTTTAGTGCCCGAGGCGCTTGTAGAGCCGCAGCGAGAGCGGGAAGAAGATCGCGAACAGCGCCAGCGGCCAAGCGATTGCCAGCCACACCGCGTAGTCGATCATCCAGCGGTTGTCGCTCCAGATCGGGCTGCCGAAGAGCAAGCGCACCGCGTTCGAAGTGGTGGAGAGCGGGCTCCATTCGACGATCGCGCCGAGCCAAGCGGGCATGGTGTCCGGCGAGGCGAAGATGTTCGAGAGGAAGCCGATCGGCCAGACCAGGATCTGCACGGCCATCACGGCGTCGGGCGTGTGGGTGAGCAGCGCCAGGAAGATCGACAGCCAGAGGAACGAGAAGCGCAACAGCAGCAGCAGGCCGAAGGCGAGCAGCGCCTGATCCAGGCCGTTCTGCCAGCGCCACCCCATCAGCAAGCCACACACGGCCATCACGGCCAACCCCAGAATCGATTGGATCATGTCGGCTCCGGCGCGCCCCAGGATCACCGCGCTAGGATGCATTGGCAGCGAGCGGAAGCGGTCGGTGACGCCTTTGTTGATGTCGTTCACCAGCGTGGTGAAGGTGCTCTCCATGCCGAAGAACATAGTGAGGGTGAGCACACCAGGGATGAGGAAGGCGCGGTAGTCACCGCCATCGGGTGGCACCATGCCGCCGCCGATCAGGTAGCCGAACATCAACAGCATCATCACGGGGAAGAGCAGGTTGATCAGAAAGTAGATCGGCTGCTGCATCCAATGGTCGATATCGCGCTTGATCAGCACCCACGTGTCGTTGACCGCCCAGCCAAGCTGCTCGATGGGTGAGTTGCGCGTTTGGATGCTGTATTCTTGAGTGACATCCATCGTTGTTCGCTCCTTATATGTACGCGGTTTACGCCGCGATGGCTTCGCTTGTGTGTTGCAGGAACACTTCGTCGAGCGTGGGGCGGCGTAGTGCGATGTCGTCTAGCTCGATCTGCTGCTCATCGAAGGCTTTGATCAGGGCGCTGAGCGTAGTCATGCGGTCGCGCACGCTGATGCTGACCTGGCGGAGTTCGGTTTGCTGCTCGGCCCGCCCGCCGACGATCTGCTCCGCAAGGGCGCTGGCTCGGCCAAGTTCATCGGCGTGGCGCACAACGAATACGATGCGGTCGTTGCTCAGTTGCGATTTCAGTTGGTCGGGCGTGCCTTCGGCCACCACGCGGCCCTGGTTGATCAAGCAGATCTGGTTGGCGAGTTGGTCGGCCTCTTCGAGGTATTGGGTGGTGAGCAGCACGGTGGTGCCCTGTTGGACCAGCATCCGCACGCTCTCCCACACTTCGTTGCGGCTGCGTGGGTCGAGTCCCGTGGTTGGCTCATCGAGCAGGAGCAGGTGCGGGGCGCGGATCAGGCTCGCGGCAAGGTCGAGCCGCCGCCGCATGCCGCCGGAGTACTGCCCCACCGCCTTGTTGCTGGCCTCGGTGAGGCGAAACTGTTCGAGCAGTTGATCGGCGCGCTGTTCGGCTTCGGCGCGTTTGAGGTGGTAGAGCCGCCCAAACATGATCAGGTTCTGTCGACCGCTGAGTTGTTCGTCGAGCGCGACGTGCTGGCCCAACAACCCGATCTGGTAGCGGATCTCGGTGGCGTGGCGCCGCAGGTCAAGCCCCATAATCTCGACTTGGCCGCTGTCGTAGGAGAGCAGCGTGGAGAGGATGCGTACTGCGGTGGTTTTGCCAGCGCCATTGGGGCCGAGCAGGCCGCAGATGCTGCCGATTGGGACGTTGAGCGAGAAGTCGTTGAGCGCGAGGGTTGCACCGTATTGCTTGCGAAGGTTGTGCACTCGAATAGCCAAAGGTGATTGGTGCATGGTTCCTCCTCACTTATCATCGTACGCTGTACGGTGTTATTATATCGTACAGTGTACGATATTTCAAGGGGGATGCGAAAAGGGAGATGTGATTGAATGCACGCTTCGCCGCGATAGCAAGGTTTGTTAGCCGCGTGAAAGGGTGGTTCTAATGCTATACTGAGGGTGGCAGCGTTGTGAGGAGATCGGCATGACGAAGGAATTTAGCGGAAAAGGCGATCCGCGACGCTCGATGGAACTGCTGTGGGGCGTGCAGAAGCAGGCGGGGCGCGGCCCTAAACCGACGATCTCGGTCGAGCAGATCGTGACTGCGGCGATCTCGATCGCGGATCGGGAGGGCTTGGCGCAGGTTTCGATGCGGCGCGTTGCTGACGAGTTGCAGGTGGGCACGATGTCGTTATACACCTATGTGCCGAGCAAGGCCGAGTTGCACGATCTGATGCTGGATCGCACGTATGCCGAGCATTCGTTGGCCGAGCGGCGTTTTGAGCATTGGCGGGCCGCGCTGGAGTTGCGCGCTCAGGAGGATTGGGAGCGCTATCAGCGGCACCCGTGGATGTTGCAGATCTCGGGGGCGCGCTCGCTGTTGGGGCCAAACGAGACCGAGTTGTACGAGATGACGTTGCGCAACTTGGTGGGGATCGGCTTGAGCGGGCGGGAGATGGCGCATGTGGTGGCGGTGGTGACGGGGTATGTGCGTGGTGTGGCTCAGAGTGCGCTCGATACGGTGCTGGCGGCGCAACAGACGGGCGTCACCAACGAGGAATGGTGGGCTGCTCGCGAGCCGTTGTTCGATGAGTTTTTTGATCCGCAGCGCTTCCCGACGCTGACAGCCATTGCCATTGAGGGCGCGTTCGAGGATTCGCGGGGCGGCGATTATTTGCTGAACCGTGCGCTTGAGGAGTTCGAGTTTGGCTTGCAGCGCCTCCTCGATGGCATTGAGGCGTTGGTGCAGCGCCGTGCTAAGCAGCGTGGCTAGCAATGGATGGCCGCGAGTATAGCGGCGCGCGTTTTGGCGCGAAGCGCCACACCTGTCCGAGCGCGCACACGTTGTGCACGACGGCGATGGCCCGTAGCGACGGGAGTTGGGGTTGACGACGCGGCCTCTTTTTCCCGAAAAACGCAGCTTGTTGATTGCGGTGGCGCTGAGGTTTCTGTTGATTTGACAGGTCTTGTGCGGCGTGTTACCGTGCGGCCCGTTGTTACTGTGGAATGCGGAATATGATGGAACCACCGACTGATACTCCACCTCCTGTGCCTGTTCAGCGCACGCAGTCTGGCGAGACGCAGGTGCGCTTTTTGTTGATGGCGGCTTGGGCGGTGTTTCGCAAGGATCTGCGCTCGGAGTTGCGCACGCGCTACGCGCTCAACGCGTTGGTGCTGTTTGCGGCGAGCACTGTGGTGGCGCTGAGTTTGGGTGTGGGGTTTTTGACCGAGGCGCGCAATGCCGATTTGGCGGCGATCCACGCGGCGTTGTTGTGGATCGCGGTGCTGTTTGCGGCGTTCACGGGGTTGGCGCGGGCGTTTGTGCACGAGGAGGAGACGCGCACGGCTGCGGCGCTGCGCTTGGCGGCCCCGCCGATTGCGGTGTATTTGGGCAAGTTGCTGTTTAATTTGCTGTTGCTGTTGGTGCTCGATGTGCTGGTGACGCTGCTGTTTGTGCTGCTGTTGCATGTGCAGATCGGCAATCTAGGCTTGTTCCTGGCGTTGCTGTTGGCTGGGAGTTTGGGCTTGGTGGCGGCGACGACGTTGATTGCGGCGATCATCGCGCGGGCGAGCGCTCGCGGTGCGTTGTTCGCGGTGTTGTCGTTCCCGCTGTTGGTGCCGCTGCTGGTGGTGGCGATTCAGGGTAGCACGCTGGCGTTTGTGGGTGAGGGATGGGCGCGCGGTTTGGCGCCGTTGCAGGTGCTGGTGGCGTATACGGTGGCGTTGTTCGTGGCTTCGCTGTTCTTGTTTGGGACAGTGTGGGAGGCCTGATTTGGTTTGCGCTCTGTGGTATGCTATACGGTAGTAGCCGCACGTTTGCATTTCCCCGAGTGATGATCAATGCCGAACCCAACTGTTAACTCGCTTGTGAGCGATGGTATTGCTGCGTGTCGTGCTGGTGATAAGGTGCGCGCCTTCGATTTGCTGGTGCAGGCTTTGCACGCCGATGCGCGGAACGAGACTGCATGGTTGTGGCTTTCGGCGGCGGTGAACACAAAGGGCGAGCAGCGATTTTGCCTTGAGCGTGTGTTGGAGCTGAATCCGCAGAATGTGGCGGTGCGCCAGGGGTTGTTGGGGTTGAGTCAGGTTGAGCCGGTTGCTCCGTTCTCGTTGGGCGGGGTGGCGCTCAAGGCGACGGCTCCTGCTCCCCAGCCTGTGGCGCGCCCGGTGCCAGCGCCACAGGCCCCACCGCAGCCGACAGCACGCCCCGCAGCAGCGCCCCAACCGACGCCTCGTCCCGCAGCGGCGCCTCAGGCCGCTCCGCAACCAGCACCGCGTCCCGCACCGCAGGCCGCTCTGGCGATGCCTCGTTGTAGCCACCCAGGCTGCACGGCGACGATCTCGCGCCCGGGCCATACGTTGTGTTACGAGCATTGGAAGGCGAGCAAGGCCGCTCCGCAGCCGCAGCCGACCGGCCCGATGCTGAACGTTTCGACGATTGGCGAGCGCTTGGGCATCTCGGCGCGCCAGGTGAATCAGATGTTCGCGGAGTTGGGGTGGATCGAGCGGGAGGAGGATGGTTGGTCGCCGACCGAGCGCGGTTTGGCGCTTGGGGCGATTCGGCGCGTCTACCCGAAGAGCGGCACGGTGTTCACGATCTGGCCCGAGTCGATTATGGAGCATAAGGCGGTACAGGGCGCGCTTCAGGCGTCGAATGCGGCGCAGGAGCCTGCTTCCGAGGCGGCGTCGTTCCGCGAGCGCTTCCCGGCCACCTTCCGTACGACCGATGGGCATATGGTGCGCTCGAAGGCCGAGGTGCTGATCGACAACTGGTTGTATATGTCGGGCATCGTGCATGCCTACGAGCGGCAGTTGCCGATCGAGGAAGATGCGTACTGCGATTTTTACATTCCAGAGGGCAAAATCTACATCGAGTATTGGGGTTTGGAGGACGATCCGGCCTATCAGGAGCGCCGCGCCAAGAAGGTGCAGTTGTATCAACGCTACAACTTCAACCTGTTGGAGTTGAACGATGAGCATGTGCGCAATCTCGATGATGTGATGCCCAAGTTGTTGTTGAAGTTCGGTGTTTCGGTGGATTGACGAAACGCCTTGTGGTGATGGCGAAGTCGAGGTGTTGCTGATGCGACTCCTCGGCTTCTCTGTTTTTGAAGATGGGGCTTTGAGGTGGCTGAAAAGCTGCTTTAGCCTGCGGCAGCAAGGTACTTACGTTTTATTGTGGTATCAAAGCGCTGCTACGCGCAGCGCTTTGATACCACTTGACCTGGAAGTGTTGGTCTCAGTTGAAAGCCTCCATTGTGTTATTGAGCAGATACGTCACTTTTCTTTGATGTTCCTTGAGATGCAGCATCACGCCGTTTACGGATGTGTGTTTTTTTTCTGATCTTCAGCCGGATTGCGCATCACCCCTGTTGCTTGAGCCAGCGCACTTGGTAGGGCGCTAACTCCACGTTGGCGAGTCCGCGCTGCACGGTGTTCTCGTCGAGCAGATCGATGAAGGTGCTGTTGGCGAACTCATTCACTTCGCTGAGGTGCACGGTTTGCGGCTGATCCGAGACGTTGTGCAGGCAGACGATATGTTCGCTTTGGTCGGGCGAACTGCGCAGGAGCGCGAACACCGCCGCGTTGGTGAGCAGCACACGCTGCGGCCCGTGTGGATGGAAGGCGGCCTGCTTGCGCCGCGTGCGGATGAGGTGGCGCATGCGTTCGAGGACCGCGCCTTCGTGGCGGTGCGGGCCGTTGATGCGGCGCTCGAATACGGCGCGATGCCATTTCTCGCGGTTGATCGAGCGGGCGCGCCCGGTCAGTTCGACGCCCGCCGTGTAGTTGGGCGAGCCGACCAGACTGTGAACGTAGACCCCCGGCACGCCCTGCAGGGCCAGCATAATGGCGTTGGCGGCCACGAATCGGTCGATCTTGCGCTCGCGGCTGTCGGAGAGGTCGTACGGGTCAGAGAGCGCGTCGAACAGCGTGATGTTGAGTTCGTAGACGCTCTGGCTGCCGTCGGGGTTGTTTTTGAAGGAGACGAGGCCGCCGTGAGCTTGAACTTGCTGCACCAGCGCATCGACCTCGGCCTCGTTGAGGATGCCGGTGGCGGGCACGACGCCCAAGCCATCGTGCGAGGCGATGAAGTTGAAGAAGGTGGTGTTGCTGGGTGGCGGTTCGAGTGTCGCGGCCCAATCGGTGAGATGGCGCGCGTTGCCCGCTTGGAAGGCGTTGAGCACCAGCGGCGCGAGCGGGAACTGGTAGACAAGTTGGGCTTCGTTGTGGCCATCGCCGAAATAACTGATATTGTCGGCGTGCGGCACATTCGTCTCGGTGATCAGCAGCACGTCGGGCGCAACGATGTCGAGCACGGCGCGGAATAGTTGCACGATGGCGTGGGCCTGCGGCAAGTGGATGCAGCGCGTGCCCACCTCCTTCCAAATGTAGCCGACCGCATCGAGGCGGATGAGCGACGCGCCGTGGCGCACGTAGAGCAGCAGCACGTCGATGATATCGAGTAGGACGGCGGGATTGGCGAAGTTCAGGTCGATCTGATCGGCGCTGAAGGTTGTCCAGATGTGCAGCGTACCGTTGGGCGTCTCGAAGGGCGTGAGCAGCGGCGTGGTGCGCGGGCGCGTCACCTGCGAGAGGTCGGTGTCGGGCTGCATGACGATGAAGCGGGCGATGGCTTCGGGGTCGCCTTGCAGGGCGTTTTGGAACCAGGCGCTTGAGGCCGAGATATGGTTGATCACCGCATCGAACATCAGGCGGTAGTGCTGACGCAGCGCTGCGAGGTCGCCCCAATCGCCGAGTTGCGGGTCAACGACGGTGTAATCCACCACCGAGAAGCCGTCGTCGGAGGTGTAGGGGTAGAAGGGCAGGATGTGGACGCCGCTCACGATATCGGCCAATGTCTCCTGCAGGATGTCGGCGAGGGTGCAGAGCGGCGATTGATTGGGGGTGCAGAACTGATCGCCGTAGGTGATCAGAATGACGTCGTCTTGGCTGAGCGGCTTGGATGGGCCATTGGGGCGCTCGAACTGGCGGAGGCGCTCGAGCAGTTGTTCGGCGAGCGGGGTAGTGTCGGTTGGGCCGTAAAGGAACGCAAGCAGTTGGCGAAGGCGCGTCTCTGCGTCGTGGGGCATTGGTGGCTCCTTTCACAGCGCCGTAGTTCCGTGGAGTTGTCCACGGAACCGTTGGCGCATTATCGGCTAACTCTCAGAGCGGCGGCTACGTTGGAGGCGGTATTCCGGGATCGTGATGATCGGCGGGCGTTCGTGGTCACGAATCTCGCGCAGATCGAGCTGGAATCCGTCGTTTTCGGCGTAGCGAATGAGCTTCATGTTTTGGTTGACAGGCTCAAGCAAGCGCACCCGTTGGCGCTGTTCGAGGCGTCGCAGCACCACCTGGGCGATCGCAAACGACATCTTCGAGAGCGGTAGCAACTCTTGGTTGCGGTGGATGCGCTGCTGCAGATCGACTTGGGCGAGTGTGCCGAGGCCGTAGCGCTCCAGCAGGTCGATCAGCATGCCGGTTTCGACGCCGTAGCCGCTGAAAAACGGGATCGACTCGATCGCTGAGCGGCGTGCGGCGTATTCGCCCGCCAGCGGCTGCAGGAAGCCCGATAACTCCGGGTAGAACAGGTTCAGCAGTGGGCGAGCCATCAGCTCGGTGACGCGCCCGCCGCCAGCCTCCACCAGCATCTCGCCCTGGCGCAGCGGGCGGCGGTAGAAGCCTTTGCAGTACACCAGATTCGGCTCGCGCAGCAGCGGCCCAAATAGGCCGTAGACGAAGCGCGGGTGGAAGTTGCGGATATCCGTATCGACCCACGCCACGATGTCGCCGGTGAGCACGTGCAGGCTCTTCCAGAGCGCCTCGCCCTTGCCGACGAACGAGCCGTATTGGGGCAGGATCTGTTGATGTTGATAGACGGGGATGCCGAGTTGTCGGGCGATCTCGCATGTTCGATCCTGCGAGCCGCTGTCGATCAGGATCAGTTCATCGAGCAGCGGCACCTCCTCCATCAGCGAGCGCTTGATGATCGAGATGATCTCGCCGACCGTCGCTTCTTCGTTGAGGGCGGGTAACCCGAGGCTGAGCCGCAAGCCCTGTTGCTGCTTGAGCGTGACCAGTCGCTGCACATCCTCGAACTCCGCGCTGCTGAAGGTGTTCTCGGCGAACCACCGATCAACCATGGCCGAGAGGTCGCGCTGCTGCTGCCAGATCTGCTGAGCTTGTTCTTCGGCTTGCGCCATGCGGTGCCGCACCAGAACGACGCTGGCGGGCGATCGGCGCAAGATGTGATCAGCGAGCGGCCCGATCGGCCCTTCGGGATCGCTGCGTCGCCCGGTCACACCGAGGATCAGCAGTTGGTGCTCGGGCGCCTCGGCCAGAATGGCCTGCTCGACGGGAATGGAGCGCTCGATCCAGTTATCGACGCGCGGCATGGTGCGCAACGAACTCAGGCTATCGCGGGCGGCTTGGTTATCGTGTTGGCGCGGGTCGGAGGCGTAGAGCACCGTGATCGAGGCGTCGTTACTCTCGGCCAGCGCCAAGGCCATGTGTGCGGCCAGCGGCGTGTGCGGACCGCCGCGCACGGGCAGTAGCACGCGCTTCCAGCTTTGGTCGGGGTGCAGGCGGGCCACGGCGATGTCGCAGGGCGGCTGGCGCAGCAGTTCGTCGATCGGTGGGCCGAACAGGCGCTCCGGCGAGGAGGTGTTGGCCTGCCAGCCGAGGATGATCAGGTTGGCCTGTTGTTCCTCGGTGGCGGTGCGGATTCCTTCGGTGAGCGAATACGCAACATTGACGATCAGGTGGATCGAGCCGTCGTCGCTGTTGAAGCTTGGGATGGCGTCGAGTTCCGCGCGGATGCGTCGGGCCTCTAGCATGCCATCGCTCAATGGCTGATCGGGCGGTACGACCACAACACTCAACAATACCAATTTGCCTTTGTGATGCCGGGTAACGGCGGTGGCTATTGGGAGCAGCCGCTGTGCTTCGCCAATATCAAGAATCGGCATCAGGACCAAATACTGCCCGGATGTCGGTTGTGCTACGCGCTCGCCGAGATTCGGCTGGTTCATGTGCATACCTCTTTCTCTTGCTCAACATACAGCATTCCTCACACCACAGAATTGCGTTCACGTGAAGTTAAGCCCGAAGTTCAGGCCGATGCTCGGCCTGCTCAGGTACAACCATCGCTGGTGTATAGGTCAGCGTTGACGCGCGGGTAGCACAGCCCTGTCGATTCAATCGCGTCGTTAACGCGCAGGGAGACTTGCGATGACACCATCAAGAATGCGGCGCGTGGATGCGCATCGCATTTCTGGTGCGGCAATGCATGGGGTCAAACAGCGGCCATGCTATGTCGGTTTACTTGCGGAGATGAGGTAGAGAAGGATGGAGCAGCGGCGTCTCATCTCGCTCGTAGGCAGATCCAAGAGGTATTGGATCTCACAATTTGATGAAGTGACCAGCGATACTACTGGCAGTATAACACTAGAACGGGAATTTGGGCGCATCGTGGGGCGATGTTGAAGGCCCTGAAACCCCGTTGTGCCGTTGATGAGACGGGCGGATTGGGGATTCTAATGCCACATTCGTCTTAAAAATGAGTAAATGAAGTGTGATAGAAATCTAACGCGATTGGTAAAGATGAAGTTGAGGCAGGTCACAAACCTACCTCAACTTCACATAATAATTTTCGCTTTGCATGTGGACAACTCGCTACTGTAGGCGCAGTTGGCTCCAATCGTTCACGATCAGCCCTTGTGGCGTGGAGCTGATGCCCTGGACGCGGGGATGCACCATCACGCTGAACTTCGGGTAGAACACGGGCAACCACGCGACTTCGTCGATCGCGATCTGCTCGGCCTGATTGTAGAGTTGCAGGCGTCGCTCGATATCGGAGCGCCGCCCCAATTTATCGGCCTCCAGCGTGAGGCGGTCGAACTGCTCGTTGGAGTAGTGGCCGTTGTTGTTTGGCTGATCTGTGCGCAGCAAGAGGGAGAGGAAATTGTGCGGGTCGGGATAATCCGCGCCCCAAATGCTGTAGTAGAACTGCAAGCCCTGTTCGGGGTCCGTGTAGGTGGTATCCAGGCGCTTGCTGAACGCCGTGAGCTCTAGCCCTTCGAGCGTAACGGTGATGTTGAGATGCTCCTGCCACATCTGCTGCAGCGCCTCGGCGACGCGCTGGTTATCGCCTTCGAGGCCGTAGGTGAGCGTCACTGGTGGGAAGGTGCTGGGATCTTCGTAGCCAGCCTTTGCGAGCGCCGCTCGCGCCGCTGCGGCGTTGAAGGTGAGCGGACGGATCGGCAACTGGCTGCCTTGCAGGCCCTTCGGCAGAATCCGGTCGGCTGGCACCACCTGCCCATCGAGCACCTGTTCGGCCAGTTGGGTCTTGTCGATCGCGAGCGCGAAGGCCCGCCGCACATCGAGATTATCGAACGGCGCGATGCGCTGGTTGAAGCCAACGTAGCGCGTGGCGAGCGACGCCGACGAGCGGAAATCGGGCGACTGCTGGGCGCGAGCGATCATCGTGCTAGGCACTGGGTTCTGCTGGCTACCCATAATGTCCAATTCGCCCCGTTCGTAGCTCTCGTAGGCTGCCTCGCTGTTGGGGTTGAAGGGCATCAGGATGTACTGAACACCTGGCACGCCCTGCCAGTAATGCTCGTTCGCCTCAAGCAGCACCGATTCGCCCCGCTTCCACTCCTTGATGCGGTACGGGCCGCTGCCAAAAGCGACATCGCGCCAATCGCTGTTGGTGGCCAAGAGCGTGCGCGGCACCACGGCCATATCCGGGAAGGTCAGCAGCGAGAGGAAGTACGCGATCGGGCTGTCGAGCGTGATCTCCAGCGTTCGCTCGTCGAGCGCCTTGATGCCGCTGGCCTCGACGGCCTGCCCGCTCATCACCTCGTCTGCGCCGACGATATGCCCGAAGTGCGCGGATGCCGCGAACGCGCCAACGTCCGGCGACATGGCGCGGTTGAACGAGAACACGAAATCGTCGGCGGTGACGGGCGAGCCATCGCCGAACTTCAGGTTCTCGCGGATCGTGAAGGTGTAGACCATCCCATCATCGCTGACCTTCCAATCCGAGGCGCCGTCGGGCACAACCTCAAGCCGTTCGTTGAAGCGCACCAATCCGCCGAAGATCAGGTTGATCACCGTGTTAGTCGGGGCGTCGCCCGAATGCGCCGGATCGACCGTGACCAGATCGCTTAACCCCTCGATAGACCAGCGCAGGGTATTGGCGGGGGCGTCGCTGGTGGACTCTGGCGTGGGAGACACGGCAATGCTCGGCATAGGAAGTGTTGGCTCGGGCATCGGCTCGGGCGTGGATACGGGACTGCCGTTGCAGGCCGCCAGAAACACCAAGATAACCATCATCCCGATCAACGCGCTTCGCGGTGTTGGCATGCAGCACCTCTCAATATCCTCTCAGATCGAATGGCTTCTTCATACGCTGTAGAATGTATTGAGTGTAAGTTAGACACTATCGCGGTGTCAAGCCCAACTTGCTACAAGACGATTATATCCCAGCCATTCCCCACAAATATGTCAAACGTATCGCGAAACGAATTTCAAACGTTTTCTAAGAAAAATGGGTGTTCATGCCATAAAACCCTTGACAAGCACCTATTCATCGTTATAATCGAATACAAGATTACATGGCGTCCTGATGCCATGTAACCTTTTTATCCCGTTAAGAAATTGTGAGAACAACACACATTGATCAGCGGAGGAACCTTAATGCAGAGAGCTCACGGATTGATTCGCATGACATTCTTGCCGCTGATGGTGCTGTTGTTGTTCGCTAGTTTCTTGGTCCCGCGCACCAATGCGCAATCGAGCGCGCTGTATTTCCCCGCCACGGGCCATCACCTCACCGATGCCTACGGTTTTCTGAGCTTTTGGCGCGAACACGATGGCGAGCGTCTGCTTGGCCTGCCCGTCACCGAAGCTTTCGAGTCCGATGGGCAGATCATCCAGTACTTCACCAAAAGTCGGCTGGAGACATTCGTCGTTCCGTCGACTGGTGTCACCGAAGTGCGCGTGGGCATGGTCGCCGCCGAATACAGCGTGATGCTGTTCCGCGAGTTTCCTCCGGCGCCCAAACGACGCGCCACCACCAACGAATTGCGCTTTAGCTCCACCAAACACACGTTGCGTGCGCCGTTCCTGGCCTTCTGGCAGGAGAACGGCGGCGAGCCGATCTTCGGTGCGCCGATCAGCGAGGCGCTGTGGGAGCAGACGCCCAACGGCCAGCGGCAGGTGCAGTATTTCGAGCGCGCTCGGCTGGAGCGTGTGCCCAAACCAGCCGATCCCAGCCAGTCGATCGTTGTGAGCGACCTTGGTTTGCCGTTGGCGCTGATGTACGGCATTGATGTCAGCCCGGTTGCGAACTGGGGTGCCGAAACGGCAGGCCCACCGCCGACACGCCCTGCACAGACTGGTCCCTTGGTGCCGCCAACACCCACGCCAGCGCCACCCACGCCTGTGCCGCCCACACCCACACCCGCGCCACGGCAGGCCCCCGCCAACTCGACGCCGCCGGCGCCGCGATCGCAGGAGCAGGCTGCTACGAGCGAAAAGTATATCGTTGTCAATCTCACACAGCAATGGCTCTACGCCTTCGAGAACGGCAAGCAGGTGTTCGATGCCCCGGTGGCCACGGGCCGCGATGGCATGAATACGCCAACTGGCACATTCTCGGTCTACTACAAGCTACAAAAACAGACCATGCGCGGTGTCGATAATGGCGTGCCGTGGGTCGTGCCGAACGTGCCGCACGTGATGTACTTTGTGGGTGGGGTCGCTTTGCATGGCACCTATTGGCACAACCTGTTCGGTACGGGTGCGCGCCCCTCGCACGGCTGCGTGAACTTGCCTTTGGATGCGGCGGCTTGGCTGTACGACTGGACACCCGTCGGCACCACGGTGCGAGTCACCTACTAAAACCCTCTCTCCCTTTTTTCTGCCTCGAAACCTTGACGTGTCAGCGTCGAGGTTTCTTTCTTGTTGCTCGCCGCTTCGCCATATTCCTACCTATGCAATAGCAGCGCGCCCTTTCATCGTTCGGCGAATAATCTTTTTAAACGACGGCATATGCCAGGTTGGATGGCATATATCTTGCTTACTTCTGTTCTGAAGTTTTTCTATTGATTATTAACCCTCCTATTATTCACCTCGATTAGAAAGCCATATTGACGCATGATAAAGCCTTCCCATGCCATGCATCCGTGCTATGCCCCAAGTTACTTTGAGAATATGCCGCCTGACCTAGTTTGTTAGGAGAACTGTCATGCTCACAAACGCATCTGACCAAACAGTTAACGATTCATTGCAGCCGCAGATGCTCCTCCAGGTGTTACAGGCAATCAAAAAAGGCGATTTCTCAGTTCGCATGCCTATCGAACAGACAGGTCTGGCTGGCAAAATTGCCGATACCCTCAACGATATCATCGATCTCCATCAGCGCACCACAGAAGAATATGCTCACGTGAGCAAAATGGTCGGCAAAGATGGCCGCATCAACCAGCGCATCAACGTGCCAGAGGCTCGGGGCGCGTGGGCGCAGCAGATCGAGTCGATCAACTCGCTTGTGACCGACCTCGCGCAGCCGACGACCGAAATGGCGCGGGTGATCGGCGCGGTGGCGCACGGCGACCTCTCGCAAAGCATCCCCCTGCAGATCGACAATCGTCCGCTGCAAGGCGAATTTTTGCGCACCGCCACCATCGTCAACACCATGGTCGATCAACTCAACCTGTTCGCATCGGAGGTGACGCGCGTGGCCCGCGAGGTGGGCACCGAGGGCAAACTGGGCGGCCAAGCCAAAGTTCGCGGCGTGGCGGGCACCTGGAAGGACCTGACCGACAACGTGAACCTGATGGCCTCGAACCTGACCGGGCAGGTGCGCAACATCGCGGAGGTCTCGACGGCGATCGCGACGGGCGACCTGAGCAAGAAGATCACTGCCGACGCACAGGGCGAGATTCTGGAGCTGAAGAGCAC